>Ga0134128_10008422_pt1 | contig 12411 bp, 8 predicted proteins | sample KB31754_FD_96462 | JGI IMG/M metagenome (GOLD analysis project Ga0134128, IMG submission 96462) | Terrestrial soil microbial communities with excess Nitrogen fertilizer from Kellogg Biological Station, Michigan, USA - KB3-175-4 | ecosystem: Environmental > Terrestrial > Soil > Unclassified ...
CGTTGGTCACCGGCGCCACGGGAGGACTGGGCACACACGTTACCCGCATGTTGCTCGATGCGGGCGCCACCGTGGCCGGGCTGGCGCCGCAAATTCGGCAATCCGACTTCGATCATCCCTCATTCATTCCCCTCGCGGCCCAAATCTCCAGTGCGGAATCCGCCAAAGCCGCGGTGGACGCGGCCGTTGCTCGCCTGGGAAATCTGGACATCCTGGCGCACCTGGTCGGCGGATTCGCTGGCGGCAAGCGTGTGGACGAGATGGATGACGCTACCTGGCAGCGCATGTTCGACCTCAACCTGAACAGCGCCTTCCAGTTGTTGCGGGCGGTGATTCCGCACATGCGCCGCGCGAAAACCGGCCGCATAATTGCCATCGGCAGCCGGGCGGCGGTGGACCCGGGCCCGACCCTCGCCGCCTACAACGCTTCCAAGGCGGCGCTGGTTTCGCTGGTCCGCACTGTGGCCCTGGAAAACAAAGCCGCCGGCATTACCGCCAACGTAATCCTGCCTGGCACCATGGACACGCCCGGTAACCGGCAATCCGATCCGAAAGCCGACTTTTCCCAGTGGGTGCAGCCCGCCACCGTGGCCGGCCTAATCGTGTGGCTGGCCGGCGAGCAGGCCAGAGATGTGAGCGGAGCGGTGATTCCCGTGTACGGCGCGGGGCTATGACATGGCCGCGCCGGCGGTCGCGAGAGCTGCTTCCTTCTTGAACGCCGCCGCCTGCTTGGCTTCCTGGTTGGCTTCCAGCGTCAGATCGCGCGAGCCGAACTGCACGCCAATTTTTTTCAGGAAGTCATAAGGCGGCGTGCCCCCAGCGAAGACCCACACGTAATCATTGGCCAGTTCGCACAACTTGCCCGTCATTTCCAACAGGACCGCGCCCTCCCGGATCTCCTTCACATTCGAACTGAGTGTTACCTTGACCAGGCCGCTGCGGATGCACTCCGCCAGGCGTTGGGCGTTGCGCTCCTTGATGCGGCTGAACTGCTCCCCGCGATAAGAAAGCGTAACTTCGTTGCCCTTCTGGTGGGCCAGCCCCATGGCCGCCTCCACGGCGCTATCGCCGCCGCCCACCACCAGGATTTTCTTGTTGATGTAGTGGTCAGCTTCGATCAGCCGGTACATCACCTTGGGCAGCTCTTCGCCTTTCACTCCCAGCTTGCGCGGCGTCCCCGTGCGGCCCAGGGCCAGCACCACCGCCCGCGTGCGGTATTGATTCTTGCTGGTCACTACGGTGAAAATGCCCCCGCCATCACGCCGGATGTCTTCCACCTTTTCGCCGCTGTGGATCTTGAAGTCGGCGCGGTGCATCACCTTGTCCCAGAAGGCCAGCAGCTTCTCCTTCGACAGCTCCGTGCTCTTGAACTTGCCGTACATGGGAAATTCCACCGGGCTGGTCATCACCAGTTTCTGCCGCGGATATTTCGCCACCGTGCCGCCCACCTCATCCTGCTCGATGGTCACGTAGTTGAGCTTGTGCTCGATGGCGCGCAGCGAGGCGCTGATGCCCGCCGGTCCGGCCCCGGCAATGAGCACGTCATAAACCTCCGCGCCGGAACCCGCCGCGCCCTTTGCTCCGACCCGCTTCACAATCGTATCCACGCAGGCGCGGCCCTGGTTGACCGCGTTCTTAATTAGCGCCAGACCGCCCAGTTCTCCTATCACGAACAGATTCCGGATGCTGGTCTCATACTCCGGGGTGAGGAAGGGCATGTCGGCGCCGATGCTGGGGCTGGCCATCACCATGGTGATGGCGCCCACCGGACAGGCCTCGGCGCACAGGCCGTGGCCGATGCACTTGAAGCCGTTAATAATGGCCGCCTTTCCCCCAATCATGCCCAGCACGTCGCCTTCCGGACATACCGAAGTGCACGTGGCGCAGCCGATGCAGGCCGCGGTGTCAATATGCGGATGCTGCGCTTGGGGGCCTTCGGAAAACAGCTTGCCCTTCTCCGCCGCCTCCCGCGCCCGCTCTTCCCTTTTCGACAATTTCAGCAGATAGCCACGCATGAAAAATAACGTGACCAGCGCCGCGATCAGAAATGCAAATATGTTGCCCATAACACTCACATGTATCCCAACAGCAGCACAACGCCAACGTGAATGCAGGCCAGGACGGCGAAGGAGTAGCTGAACGGCCGGTGCACCACGTGCCACAAATGAAACACCTGCTGCGACCGTGATAGAAACAGGATGCGCTTGGCCAGCGCCGCCTGCTCCCGCGCCACACCTATCACACCCTCGATTTGAGCATTGCCACTGGGCAGCAGCCCGCCCAACGTGGAGAAACCTCCGCCCCATCCCAGCGCCCGTTGCCGCAGACGCGCCACATGGAACGGCCGCACCGCGTCCAGCGCCAGCATGTAGGCCAGGGCGAACACGGCCGGCATCTCGTCCACCCGCTGGGGACTGGGCAAGCGGAACAGCGGCCTGAGTTGTTCGGGCAAAATCAGCCGTTGCGCCGCAAGCTGCCGCATCAGCTTCTGCTGCATCTCTTGCGACTCTTTCAGCGAAAGCTCAGCCGTGTTCAGGCTGCGCGGAATCTGGCCGTAGAGATAGCGCCCCACCACGCCGCTGAGCGCCACCGCCGCCATAATCCAGAACGCCATGCCGGCGATGCCGCGAAACTTGAACGACGCGTGGAAGGCGATCACCAGCGGCGCCGTCAGCCCCAGCAGCACATGCGCGTCCAGCCAGTTGCGGGCGCTGCCCTGGCGCGAGAGCCACTTCCAGCGCTTGCGAATCGGGTACAAGAATATGGCAAAGAACATGGCCAGGCCCAGGATGCCCAGCTTCAGCCCAATGGCGCCGCTCGGCTTCAGCAGGTCGTACTTGGGCGAAAGCGGCCGCTGGGCCGCGGCCAGCATGTAGTAGTCAAAGCCGTAAAGTGCCAGCGCCAGAAACAGGGTTCCGGCCAGGCAGTAGCCGCCAACCAGCAAAAGACGAAAGCCGCTTCGCTGCCGCTGCGCCGGCAGTGCGGAAGTAGCGATGGTGGCATTTGCGTTCATTGTTTGTTCGAAACCGCCTCCTCGGTGCTGACGGAGAAACGCTTGTAATCAGTGAAGCGGTGGATGTTGCGCCAGTGCTGCTTGGGCGTTTCCACGTCAATGGTGGCTACCACGGGGAACCAGGAGGTGTCCGCTACATCGCGGAAAGAGACGGGAGCGAATTCCACTTCGGTGTGCAGTTGCTGCAAACCCAGGTCGGGCAGGCCGTTCTCCAATCCAGCCGTGATTTTCGCGATGGCGCCGGATGCAGGGTCAATCCACGCTGTGCCTTCCAGGTCCAGCGGATACTCCCGCCCGCGCAACACCATGGCCATGGGTGAACGCGTGCCCGGAATGTGCCGGAAACTCACGCGCGCTAACTGCCGCCCGGAGAGCGTGTCGTTGTCCAGCGCGCTGAACTGAAAGCTGCCCTGGTAATAGGGATGGAAGACCAGAAACAGAGTGGCGAATCCGTTGCTCACCAGCAGGGGCACGTTCTTATCCACCTTCTTGCCCTCTTTGACCGGCAGGCGCGACTCGCTCAGGCTCAAGTTGCCGCCGGCGCTGGTCAGGATGGCGAGATAGTCGAACGTGCTCTCCTGCCTGGCTTCGACTTTCCCTTTGCCGTCCAGCTTTTCCTGCATCACCAGCTCGGTACACTTCACATCCGAAAATTGTTCCAGAAAATGGGCGGTCTCCTGTCCGGCGTGCTCCACCAGCGCTTTGAGCGTCTGGCCCTGCAAAACCTGCTGCTCGAACGGCTGCGGCTGCATTCGCTGGGCAAATGCAAGGCCGCTCAAGATGAACGCCATAACAGCTGTGCAGCGGCCGAATTGTGCGCGTGCCTTCATTTTATTTTTGACCGGTTGTCGAAGCGGTAGCCCAGCGTGAAGTACCACTGGTCGTAGTTCTGCACCAGTCCGCGTTGCAGGTTGTAACCTCCCGCAAAGAAGTAATGCGCGCCGATTTGTGTTTCCAGGCTGGTGTTCACGAACTTGGAACCGTTGTCGGTGGAGAAGGGTGAAACGAACGCCTGCTTGCCAACCTGCACCTGGGCCTGAAAATTTTCGCCGAAGTTGCGCGAAAGCGAGATGGCGCGGTAGTTACCGCGGGCGAACGCACTGTTGAACTTGGCATAGTGCAGGTCCGCGTGCAGCCCCGTGTTCCACAGTCTGGCGAAGGTGATGCCATACATCTGGTTTAGGGAACTGCTGGCATCGCCCGAACGCGTGCTGCGGCCCAACTCTGTATAAAGATAAATTTTCTTAATTGTCTCCACCCTCGCCCCGGCGCTGAAGCCCTGAAACAGCACGGTGTCAAGCAGGCCGGTGCCCACCAATCCCAGGTTGTAGGTGGGCACGTCGCGAAAATAGTTGTGGTTGAAGTCCAGGGACAGGCGCTGAATGGGCTGCACCCGCACCGTCACGTAGCTGCGGCTTAAGCCCGCTCCCGGGCTGGGCGTCGCCGGCGTGCCTCGCGGCTTGTCTGCCTGCAATGCCTGGTAAACCGAGATGAATCGCCGGTAAGAAACCCCGTTTTCCAGAAACACAAAGGGACGGTCAATCTGCCACAGCAGCGTGCTCACTCCCACCCCTGCCGTGCTGGTGTAATGAAAGTCCTCGTAGCTGCCGCCATCGAAGTTGACGAAATTGCCGGCAATGCGCCGGTCGGGGTTGTACGACCACGACGTCGGATCGGGCGAGGTGCCGGCAAACAGCCCCGCAGTCACGTGCTTGCCCAACCGCAGCCCGCCGTACCCGCCGTCAATCACATCCAAACTGGTGGCCCAGGGCAGGTACAGCCGGCCTACGCCCGCCACAAAACGCGAATGCGGATTGTCGTAGGTTAAGCCGATGGTGTAGGTGCGGTTCATCATGTCCTGTATGGTGGGCTGGGCCGACGCCGACTGCGAGCTCAGTTCCCCGCGCCAATAGCCATGCAGATTCCAATAGCTGCCACCGATGCGTGTCATGTCGGTGCGCAGCATCATTCCATATTGCGAACTTCCCGCCACAGTGGACCCGCGGCTGCTGATCCCCCCGTAGTCGAAGCCGATCATCAGCCGGGTGCGGTTCACTTCCGGCAGCGGGGGGCGCGGCACCTCATCGCGCACTTCCTCATCCATGGGATCGCCTTGGGTAAAGGTGATCACTTGCGGGTAAACCCGCGTGCTGCTCAACGCGCGCTGCTGCACCAGGGCTTCCGCATCCGCTGAAGTCAGATAGGCGAGGTCGCCGGGCTTCACCGTCTGGGTGGACGCGCTGACCTCGCACACTGCCGAGTTTTGCGCCACCGAAATCACCTTCAGGTGAGCCGTGATCGCCGTCGCGGCAGGTGAAGGTGCCGGCGTGGGGCCGCCCTGCGAGCCGCTTTGCGGTTGGGAACTTTGATTTTTGACTACCAGCGCCGCGTCCGTGGCCAGTCCGTCGGCTCGGCCTCCGTCCAGATAAACGGCGCCGTCGGCCACATATTTCACGCGGAACACGGTGCGGATGTCGGCATTCGGCGCCGCCGCCGACTGCTCGCTGCTGGTGCTGGCCGGCGCCGCCGCGGGCCGGGTGGATAAAGAAGGCTCCCCACTGCTGGCCGTTGTCGGCACGCTTGAGCGGGAGTCACCCCCGGCGGGCGCTTGGGGCGCAGTCACCGCCTGTCCGGACACGTTGTCACCGGGGGTTGGCGGCGTGGCTTGCGGCGGCGAAAGGGGCGCTGGCGCTTGCGCCGGCAATGGGGGAGACGAAAGCGCTGCCGCCTGAGGCCCCATCACCGCTTGTCCTGAGGAAGGTTGATCGGCTTGCCCGGCTGACGCGGCAGGGGCGGGCAGCGGAGTGCTGGAAGTTGCGGCCCCGGAGGCCGCGCTGGTCTCTCTTCCCGACGCGCCGAACCAGGGAGCATTGGCAGCGGCCGGCGGCGCGGAGCGTTTGTGCCGGGGCTGCGGGGCCGAGTTGGACGCAATGGCTGGGTCGCCGGCTGGAGACGTAATAGTCAGAACGATTTCATTTCCCGTCGCCGTCACTTCGTACTTCCCTGCCTGCTGCAAATCCACCACCAGGCGCGTCACCGGCGGGTTCGACTGATTCAGCCCGTAGCGCACCTCGTCCACGCCGTTCCTGAGCACGGCGATGCGATGCTGGTGCGGGCTCGAATTGGTGTTGGGAAGGTCCAGCAGCACGCGCTGCGGTGCGGTGGCCGTGCTCATCTGCGGAGCAACCGGCCGGCTGAGCCTGATCTTCACGACTGTTAGCGGGCCGTGGTGCTCGATCGCCAGGTGCTCGATGACGGCGGGCGAATCCGCGGCTTTTGCCGCCGTCGCGCCGGCCAGCAAAGGCAGCACCAGCAGAAAGCGGCAGCATCTGTTTACTCTCTTCCGCACTCCGCCGCCCCGCTTTCCGCTTTGGATTCTGCGCGCGCACCCAACTCGACAACTGCGGCCCACTTCACTTCCCCTCTGGGCATCCGGTGTCGCACGTCAGTTGCCACCTTGTCCCGAGGGATGGCACGAATAACAACTCGTGGCGTTGTAAACGTAGCCGGAAACATCGGTGTGGTGAGGATCCGTGTTCGACTGGCTATGCGTGTGACAGTTAATGCAGGAGAAGGCCGCGTAATTCGAGGCATTGATGTGACAAGTGCCGCAGGTGCTCCAAACCCCCGCGTGCGTGCCCGAATAAATCGGGAACCAGGTGTGATTGAACGTGGCGCCCGCCCACGAAGTCGTGTTGTGGCACAGCGTGCAGGTAGTGGGGAAAGCCGCCGCCACGTGGTTGGGGTCGGTGGTCCCCTGATAATCCTTCTGGTGGCAGGAGTAGCAGGCCGTGGGTGTCCCTGCATATTGGCCGTTGATGTGACAACTGGCGCAGGGCACGGTGGCATGCGCGCCGGTCAGCGGAAAGCCGGTGGTGTTGTGATTGAAACTGGCCGGAATCCACGCCGTCGTGCTGTGGCACACCTGGCACTGTTGTGGGAACCCGGCCGCCGTGTGGTTCGGATTGTTGGTGTTCTGGAAGTCCTTCAGGTGGCAGGAAACGCATGCCGTACTGAGATTGGTGAATTGCCCGTTCGCATGGCAGCTCTGGCACTGCAGCGTGGCGTGCGCGCCGGTGAGCGGGAAGCCGCTCAAGGCGTGGTTGAAAGTGGCGTTCGCCCAGGAAATCGTGCTGTGGCAGATGGAGCAATCGATGGGGAATCCGCCGCTGACGTGGTTGGGATTGGTCGTTTTCTGAAAATCGGTCATGTGACAAGATGAGCAGGTTGTCGGCATGGCGGTGTAGCGCCCGTTTATGTGGCACTGCGCGCAGGGCACCTTGGCATGCGCGCCGCTCAGCGGCCAGCCGCTCATGGCATGGTTGAAGTTCACGTTCATCCACGAACTGGTGTTGTGGCAGGTGGCGCAGCTGGTGGGGAATCCCGCTGTAATGTGGTTGGGATTGCTGGTGATAGCCCAATCCTTGGCATGGCAACCCAGGCAATCCACCGGTGTGCCCTTGAAGCGGCCGCCTACGTGGCAGGCGGTGCAGTCCAGCGAGGCGTGCATGCCGGTGAGGGCAAAGCCGGCGAAGCGCAGGTGATCGAATTTGGCTCCGAACCAGGTGTCCATGCTGTGGCACTCCTGGCAGGAAGTGGGAAACCCGGAGGCGGCGTGATTGGGATTCGCGGCCTGCTGGAATTGCGCCGCGTGACAACTGAGGCAATCGGTGGAGAGCCCCTGGAACTGGCCCACCGCCGCATTCTTGTGGCAGCTGTCGCATTGCAGCAGGGCGTGCGCGCCTACCAGCGGGAAGCGGTTGAAATGCTGCTGGATGTTCTGCACTGAGACCCGCCAGCCTCGTACGTTGTGGCAGTTCTCGCAACTGGCTCCAAATTGCCGGCGATGGATATCGGCGTGGCAGTCTGCGCATTTCGTGCTCGCGTTGGTGAACACCAGATCGGTGTGGCACTGGCGGCAGCCGACCCCTTTGTGCATGCCACGCAGGGGGAACTTGGTCTGATTGTGGTCAAACTCCGGAACATTGCGAATCGGTTTCCAAGCCGTGAAAGTGTGGCAGTTCTGGCAGGGGGCATTCAGGTTGCCATGCGGGCTGCGAGTGGCCGCATCGTTTGGCTTTTGCGCCGGAGCGGAGCTATTCACCGGCGCCGTTTGTGGCGGCGCTCCCGCGGCGCTCAGCAGAAACCAGACAACCACGTTCACCAGCAGTGTCGAGCCCAAGGCATCTCACTTGTGTTCTTGGTTTCACACGAAATCAGCCACCTGTATGCAATGCAATCGGTTGGCCACCGAGAGTAGCTGGAAAATGTGTTGTCGGGGAAATTACCAAAGGCGAATCAGGAATCTGTTCGCCCGGACGACAGCAACGCTCGCCGGATTCGTGCGAAGGACTTACGATACGTTTTCCGAGGTATTTCTTTCAGCCACATGCAAGCGGCCGAGGAGTGTTTAATTTTGCAACACTGAGATTGGCGAAACTCAAAATCAGCAGCGAGCGAAGTTCGCCTTGCCCAATCCGCTGTCGGCAAACTGTGTCCTTTGGACCCACATTGGGGTTCAAACCGCCCCACGCCACACATACTGCCGAGGAGAGCAAACGCCGACGGGCCTCTATCAGTCGTCCGGTCCTTCGGGCTTTTCCGAGCCCGAGGGCTGCTGCTGCCCGCTGCTCGGGCGCTGCCCCAAACCGGTCTGACCCATACCGGGAGTCTGCTGCCCGAACCCCGGTCCTGTCATGCCCAGTTGATTGATTTGCTGCGGCAACTGCGGCTGTTTGCCCGGGTCAACCTCAGTGCGGTACTCAGGCTGAACTAACACCGCTCGCGGTTTTTCACCCAGACCTTCCACTTCCACAGTGCCTTCGAACACCTCAACCGTGGTCCTGCCCTTCTTATCAACCCGCACCGAAAAGCGCGTGCCTCTCACCGTGATGACCGCGCTGGGTGTGCCCATTCGGAAGGGCGGAGTTTCGCCCAGGCGCTTCTTGATGTTGGCCAGGATCTCCCCCAGGAACATTTGCAGAAAGTGGCCATCGCCGCTGTCCGGAGATTTGAGCACCACATGGGTATTTGACTTCACCAGCACCTGGGAACCGTCGCCCAGAAGCAGGATTACGCTGCCCTTGGCCGTCTCTATGCTGGTTTCCGCAGACAAAACCATGCCGCGCTGCGCATTGGCGGACGCCCCTTGGGAAGGAGTGACGGAAGCTTTGCCCTTCACCTCCAACACTAGCGCCGACCCGGTGGGCAGCGTGATAGGCGGCTGTTCCGTTTTCTGTTGCGCCGTTAAGGGAAGCACAAGCGCAAGAGCCAACGCGATCTGAATAGCGACGCCTTTCATACCGTGCCTTTCGCCACCGCTATTTGGGTCCGGGCGGGCAAGCGGATTTCGAAGGCGGTTCCACCGGTCTGGCTCTCCACTCGCACGGAACCGCCGTGCTTCTCGGCGATGCGCTTCACAAACGCCAAGCCCAATCCCCATCCCGGCGTGCCGGCCTGCGCCGCCGAAGCGCGATAGTAGGTATCGAACAGCCGCGGCAGTTCCTGGGTCGGGACGGGCTCGCCCTGATTGTGCACCGTCAAAACCATTTCATCGCCCTGCCGCCGGCAGTGCACCATTACCTCGGTGCCGGGCTTGCCATATTTGACCGCATTGCTGACCAGATTTAACACGGCCCCACCGATCAGGTTGGCATCTCCCATGATCTCGCAGGATTCGCCGCTTTGGAATGTCAGGCGTGCGCCGGCGGCCGCGGCCTGCGGCTGCAGGATCTCGAAAACCTGCCGCACCGCTTCCTCCAGCTTCACCGTTTCCGAGCGGATGGGGCGGGCCCCCGCGTCCAGCCGCAGCACGTCCAGGTAGCTGTTAATAAGCGCCAGCAGCCGCTTCGACTCGCGGAAGATGGTCTCCGGCGCCTGCGCACAGGAAGGCGAGCCGGGATACTGCACCATGAGATCGGCGAAGCCCTGGATGGACACCAGCGGCGTGCGCAGCTCATGGGTGATGAATCCCAGCGCCTCGGCCCGCGCGCGGTCGCGCTCCACCCGGTGCGCAGGCTGGACAGTTCCACCACTGTGCCTCCAGCGGGCGAAAGCGTGGTCGCCGGCAGAGGAACAATGCGCACCAGATAAAGTTCGCCTCCCAGGTAGGCTTCGCCTTCCAGGCCCGACCCTTTGGGCAATAAGGGCGCGTCGTCTTTGGGGACCAGGCGGGCGCGCACCTCCTCCAGTTTCAGTTCCGGCCGGACCGCCTCGCCCAAGCCGCCAGTAAACGCGCGGTTGTGCAGCAGCAGCCCGCCTTGCTCATCGAAAATGGCAACCAGGTCTTGCGTGGTCTCCAGCAGGGTCTGGTGTAGTTCGTAGAGCGAGCCCAGTTCCGCCTGCAGGCGGCGCAGCAGGTCGAGCTTCCAGGAAAGATCATCGGCATCGCGCGAGGGCGAACTCTTGGCGCGCGCCGCCAGCCACCCGCGCAGGTCCCCCAGTTGCTGCGCAAGGCTCCGCTCCACCAGCATGAAATCCACGCTGTAGACGGCCACCGGCCCCAACAGAACGGCCAGCAGCAATTGGCCGGCGGGCAGAATGCGCAATGTCCATACGAACACCAGCAGACCCACGCCGTAAGCAGCCGCCGCCAGGGGTAAGAGCCAGATCACCGATGCCCATCCCCGCCGGCGCCGGAAAAGCCAGACTACCAGCCCACAGGTAAGCAGCAGATTCAGCAGCGTGAGCCACAGAGGAAGCGAACGCAGCATGCGCCCGCTAAGAATGCTGTCCAGAATCTGGGCGTGGACCATCACACCCGGCGAAGGCGAAACCCCGGTGAGCGGGGTGGAAATGCGATCTCCCAATTCCGCCGTGCCGAATCCAACCAGCACCGGGCGGCCGCTCACCGCCGCCACTCCCCCGCCCTGGAGGATGCTGGCGGCGGAGATGGTTTCAAAGCCATCGTCACGGAAGGCAATCGGCACCAGGATGGGTTTGGCGACCAGTACTGAACCTTCATCCGTACTGGGGACGCCGTAGCTTGCCAGAAACGCGGCAGCGCGTTGCGGAGCTACCCGGCGCGCCACTTCCACCGCAAAAGCCCAACGCGAGCCGTCCAGCGCCAGTTCGCGCGGGGGAAAGCGGCGGCACACGCCATCCGCATCCAAGGCCGCCTGGCCGTGTCCGACCGCCGCCGCCTGGGCAAAGGCGGGCAGCGGCTCCACCCAATGCGGCCCCTCCGGATAACTCCCAATCTTGTCCGCGATCACCGCCCGCCCGCTGGCCTTTAGCGCCGCTGCCAGCGCCGCGTCCGCCGCGGGCGATTGCGGCTCAGAAAGCAGAATGTCGAGCCCGATTACCTGCGCTCCGGCCTGCGACAAGTTGCTGGTCAGCCGCGCCAGCAGCGTCCGCGACCAGGGCCAGCGCCCAAATTTCTGCAGGCTCTGATCATCAATCAGGACCACGACCACGGGTGAGCGTTGCCGCGGTGCGGGGGCCAGGTGAAAGTAGCTGTCGCTGAGCCGCACCTGCGACTCCCGGATTCCGGGAATGGCGGAAAACGCCAGCACCAGAAAAAACAGCACCAGCGACAGTCCCGCATTCCGCCACCACCCGCGCCGCCCTGGCCCCTCGGGCTTCATTTTTTGTCCAACGACTGCAGATCAATGCCCAGCCGCAACGCCTTTTTGTAGAGCGTTTTGCGTTCAATTCCCAGGCGCCGCGCCGCCTCTGACTTGTTGCCGCGCGTCAGCTTCAAAATGCGCACAATGTGCTCGCGCTCCAGTTCCACCAGACGGTCAGGGGCTGCCGCCGCGGTTTCCAAATGCCGATTATCCTGTGCGCGGCGGGCTTCCGTTTCCACATCGGCGCGACTGATCTGCCCCGTGGGCGCGAAGATGGCCAGCCGGTTCACCGTGTTCTCCAGTTCGCGCACATTGCCCGGCCAGTTCATCTCCTGCAGCCGGCGTACCGCCTCCGGTTCAATGCTGACCTCTCGTTCATTCTTCGCGTTGAATTGCTGCAGGAAGTGCCGCACCAGCAGCGGGATGTCTTCCCGCCGCTCCTCCAGCGAAGGAATGGCGATTTGCACGACAGCCAGCCGGTAGTAAAGGTCCTCGCGGAATTGCCCTTGCCGGATCAGCTCCGGCACATCGCGATTGGAGGCGGCCACTATCCGCACGTCCACCGGAACGTATTTGTTGGAGCCCACGCGCCGCACCTGCTGCTCCTGAATCACGCGCAGCAACTTGACCTGAAACCCGAGCGTGGTTTCCGTAACTTCGTCGAGAAACAGGGTGCCGCCATCGCTCGCTTCCACCAGCCCTTTGTGCGTCGCATTGGCCCCGGTGAAGGCGCCTTTCTCGTGGCCAAACAGCTCGCTTTCCAGGATGGTTTCTGTAAACGAACCGCAGTTCACGGGCGTGAAAGGCTGCTGCGTGCGCTTGGAGTGCTGA
>Ga0134128_10008425_pt1 | contig 12408 bp, 9 predicted proteins | sample KB31754_FD_96462 | JGI IMG/M metagenome (GOLD analysis project Ga0134128, IMG submission 96462) | Terrestrial soil microbial communities with excess Nitrogen fertilizer from Kellogg Biological Station, Michigan, USA - KB3-175-4 | ecosystem: Environmental > Terrestrial > Soil > Unclassified ...
CAAGCGGTGCCCGCCGCCGCCGAAGGCACTGGCGACTGCGGCGAGGTCGTAGGACTTCGCGCGCATCGAGACCGACCAAAGTGCGGGCTCGATCTCCTTGAACACCGCCGCCACCTCGGCCTGCTGCGTGGTGCGCACGATGTCGACGATGCTCTCGACTTCCTCGGGGCGCGCGTTGGCCCATTCCTGGTGTCCGACAACGGCATACACCAGTCCGCGGCCACCGGCGGCGTCCGGGCGCAACTGCGCCAACGACAGCACACGCGACAACATCGGCAGCCACGCGAACGGGTGCGTGTCGAGCAGAGCACGGCTGATCGAGGCGTTGTCGACACCGAGCTCCAGCAGCCGCGCGGCCAGTCGATGCGCGCGGGCGCTGGCCCACCGGAACGACCCGGTATCGGTGGTCAGCCCGGCATACAGGCAGTGCGCGACGCCGACGTCGATCGGCTTGCCCCATGTGTCGAGCAGCTCCGCGACCAGCATCGTGGTGGAGTCGGCCGACGGATCGACGTAGTTGGCGGTGCCGAACAGATGGTTGGAGGCGTGATGGTCGATCACCAGCACCTCGCGACCGGACTCGGCCAACTCACTGAGAGCGCCGAGCCGGTTGACGCTGGGAATGTCGACGGTGACGATCAGGTCGGCGTCGCGCCGCATGCTCTCCGGGCTGACCAGCAGATGCCCACCCGGCAGCGACTGCAGGGACTCGGGCAGCTCGGCGGGCGCGGCGAAACTCACCTCGACGGCCTTGCCGGCGTGATCGAGCACCAGCGCGAGCGCCAGACCCGCACCGATGGTGTCCGCGTCGGGATAGACATGGCAGACGACGCCGACGGTGGTGGCGGCGTCCAGCAGGTCGGCCGTTTGGCGCGCGTCGACGCGCGTGCCCTCGATGGGAGGAGCGTCAGTCATCTTGTCGATCGCGGTCACCAGTGTCCTCAGCGTCAAGCCCGTTATCCAGCTCCCCGCTCGAACCCTCAGCCCCGCCCTTACGGTACGGGTCTTCCTCGCCCGCGTGCTTGGCACCCTGCCGAACTCTAGCCAAATCCTCATCTGCGGCCCGTGCGCGAGCCAGCAGATCCTCCATGTGGGCAGCGGTATCCGGCACCTTGTCCAGGACAAACGACAGCGTGGGTGTGAACCGTACCCCGGTGCCTGCTCCGACCTTTGTCCGCAGGGTTCCCTTAGCGCGTTCCAGCGCAGCGGCCGCGCCGGCATAGTCGGGTTCGTCCTGCAAAGTCTCGCCGCGCACCGTGTAGTACACCGTGGCGTCGTGCAGGTCACCCGTTACCTTCGTGTCCGTAATGGTCACGAAGGCCAACGGCGGATCCTTGATCTCGAACTCGATCGCCGAAGCGACGATGGTGCCGATGCGCTTGGAGAGCCGACGGGCTCGGCCCACATCGACCACTAGGTGCGCTCCTTCTCCACCAACTCGTACGTCTCGATAACGTCGCCTTCTTTGATGTCGGAGTAGGTCAGCGTCAGACCGCATTCGTAGCCGTCACGCACCTCGGTGACATCGTCCTTCTCCCGCCGCAGCGACTGCACGGTGACGTTCTGCGCGACAACGACGTTGTCACGCAGCAGCCGTGCCTTCGAATTGCGCCGGATGGTGCCGGAGGTGACCAGGCAGCCGGCGATGTTGCCGACCTTCGACGACCGGAAGATGGCGCGGATCTCGGCGCGGCCGAGTTCCCGCTCCTCGTAGACCGGCTTGAGCATGCCCTTGAGCGCGCTCTCGATCTCGTCGATGGCCTGGTAGATAACCGAGTAGTAGCGGATCTCCACACCCTCGCGGTTCGCCAGCTCGGTGGCCTTGCCCTCGGCACGGACGTTGAACCCGATGATGATCGCGTCCGAAGCCGATGCCAGGTTGACGTTGGTCTCCGTGACGCCACCGACACCGCGGTCGATCACGCGCAGTTCGACTTCGTCGTCGACCTGGATGCCCAGCAGGGCCTCCTCCAGCGCCTCGACGGTGCCTGCGTTGTCGCCCTTGAGGATCAGGTTCAGCTGGCTGGTTTCCTTCAGCGCCGAATCCAGGTCCTCGAGGCTGATCCGCTTGCGGGTGCGGGCCGCCAGCGCGTTGCGCTTGCGCGCGCTGCGCCGGTCGGCGATCTGTCGCGCAATGCGGTCCTCGTCGACGACCAGGAAGTTGTCGCCTGCGCCGGGCACCGATGTGAAGCCGATGACCTGCACAGGTCGCGACGGGAGCGCCGCCTCGACGTCGTCGCCGTGCTCGTCGACCATGCGGCGGACGCGGCCGTACGCGTCGCCTGCGACCACCGAGTCGCCGACGTGCAGCGTGCCGCGCTGAATCAGCACGGTGGCCACCGGTCCACGACCACGGTCCAGGTGCGCCTCGATGGCCACACCCTGGGCCTCCATATCGGGGTTCGCCCGCAGGTCAAGCGCGGCGTCGGCAGTCAGCACGACCGCCTCGAGCAGCGCCTCGATGTTGGTGCCGAGCTTCGCCGAGATGTCGACGAACATCGTGTCGCCACCGAAGTCCTCGGCCACCAAGCCGTACTCGGTGAGCTGCCCGCGGATCTTGGCAGGATCGGCACCTTCCTTGTCGATCTTGTTGACCGCCACCACGATCGGCACATCGGCCGCCTGCGCGTGGTTGATGGCCTCCACCGTCTGCGGCATGACGCCGTCGTCGGCGGCGACCACCAAGATCGCGATGTCGGTGGCCTTCGCACCGCGGGCACGCATGGCGGTGAACGCCTCGTGACCGGGGGTGTCGATGAAGGTGATCGGTCGAATCGTGCCGTCGAGATCCACCTCGACCTGGTACGCGCCGATGTGCTGGGTGATGCCGCCGGCCTCTTCCTCGCGGACGTTGGCCTTGCGGATGGTGTCCAGCAGTCGGGTCTTGCCGTGGTCGACGTGGCCCATGACCGTGACCACCGGTGGCCGGGTCTCGAGATCTTCCTCGCCGCCCTCGTCCTCGCCGTAGGTGAGGTCGAAGGACTCCAGCAGCTCGCGGTCCTCGTCTTCGGGCGACACGACCTGAACGACGTAGTTCATCTCGCTGCCGAGCAGCTCGAGCGTCTCGTCGCCGACGGACTGTGTGGCAGTCACCATCTCGCCGAGGTTGAACAGCGCCTGCACCAGCGAGGCCGGGTTGGCGTCGATCTTCTCGGCGAAGTCGGACAGCGACGCGCCACGGGCCAGCCGGATGGTCTCGCCGTTGCCGTGCGGCAGCCGCACGCCGCCGACGACCGGCGCCTGCATCGAGTCGTATTCCTGCCGCTTCTGCCGCTTCGACTTGCGACCACGCTTCGGCGCGCCACCGGGACGACCGAACGCGCCGGCGGCTCCGCCGCGCTGACCTGGCCTTCCACCGCCGCCACCGCCGCCACCGGGACGGCCGCGATAGCCGGCACCCGCGGGGGCAGCGCCACCGCCACCGCCGCCGCCACCACCGCCACCGCCACCGCTGCGGTAGTTACCTCCGCCGCCACCACCGGCACCACCGGGGCGACCGCCGGCGCCCGCACCGGGGCCACGGCCGCCGGGGCCGGGACGCGGCCCACCTGGGCGGCCGCCGGGAGCCGGGCGAGTTCCGCCCGGGCGCGGCGGCATATTGCCCGGCGACATGCCGGGTCGCGGCGCACCCGGCCGCGGGCCGCCGGGACCGGGCCGGGGACCTTGAGGACGGGGTATCGGCCGGTCAACCGGCTGCGCCGAGGAGAACGGGTTGTTGCCGACGCGCGGGGTGCGCGCGGCCGGCTTGGGCGCACCGGGCAGAGGGCCTGGACGTGGGCCAGGGGTTGCGCCAGGCGTGGGACCGGGCCGGGCCGGGGCGGGCGCCGCTGGCGGGGGCGCCACTGCTGCCGCCGCGGGTGGCGCGGCCACCGGTTCTGCCGGTGCCACGGGCGGCGCGGGCGGCGCGGGCTTGGGCGCCGGCGCCTGTTCGGGCGCGGCCTTCGTCGCGGCCGCGGCGGCTACCTTGGCCGCCGAGCCATTGCCTGCGGTCTTGACCTTCTCCGCGGCCGGCTTCGCGCCACCGAACGACTCGCGCAGTCGACGCGCGACGGGTGCCTCGACTGTGGAGGACGCGGATTTGACGAATTCGCCCTGTTCGCTAAGCCGGGCGAGGACTTCCTTGCTGGTGACACCGAGTTCCTTGGCCAACTCGTGTACGCGGGCCTTACCTGCCACTACATCTCCTGTCTGGAGGCGACAGCGGTGGTAGGCGCCGCGCCTCGGGTTTAGCTATGACGCATGGTCATCGAGACTTCACGGTGTGCTCATGTTCTTCGCTACCTGTTCTGTTGCCGGGTTGATCAAGCTCGTCAGTGCCTCCAACTGCACTTACGTGCTCGATCACCGCGGTGATGTCCGGTGAACCGGTGATGCGCAGCGCTCGTACGAATGCTCGCCGCCGAATTGCTGCGTCCAGGCACGCCTGAGTGGGATGCAGCCAGGCACCCCGCCCCGGCAGTTGTCTCGCTGTGTCAACGGTCACGGCATGATCGCCATTCCCGTCGACCGCGACTACCCGAAGCAGTTCGACGGCCAGCTCTCGTTTCCGGCAGCCAACGCACGTCCGCACCGGTCCGACGGATCCGTCGGGGCTGCGTCCGTGCGCCGAAGCCGAAGTCTCGCGCTGGATCACAGCTGAGTCTACCGTCTGCTTGCTTGCGATCCGAAACGGCAGTGCTGGTCTGGGCTCTGGGCCCACACGTCAGTAGGGGATTACCGGTCGTGCACCGCGCCGTGGGCCGCCCCAGGGTCCCGAGGGGAATCGGCTGCCTGCGCGGCATCGCTTCGGATGTCGATCCGCCAGCCCGTCAGCCGGGCCGCCAGGCGGGCATTCTGGCCTTCCTTGCCGATGGCCAACGACAGCTGGAAATCGGGCACGACGACGCGGGCGGCGCGCGCGGAGTCATCGATGACGCTCACCGACACGACCTTGGCCGGGGACAGCGCGTTGGCCACGAACCGGGCCGGGTCCTCGTCGTAGTCGATGATGTCGATCTTCTCGCCGGACAGCTCACTCATCACGTTGCGCACCCGCTGGCCCATCGGCCCGATGCAGGCGCCCTTGGCGTTGAGGCCCGGCACCCGCGAGGTGACCGCGATCTTCGACCGGTGGCCGGCTTCACGCGCGACGGCGACGATCTCGACGGACCCGTCGGCGATCTCGGGAACCTCCAGCGAGAACAGTTTGCGCACCAGGTTGGGGTGGGTGCGCGACAAGGTGATCAGGGGCTCGCGGGCGCCGCGGGTGACGCCGACGACGTAGCACCGCAACCGGTCGCCGTGTTCGTACCGCTCACCGGGTGCCTGCTCGGCGGCGGGAATGACGCCCTCGGATCCCTTGGTCTCGCTGCCCATTCGGACGACGACGAGACCACGGGCGTTCGCGCGCGCATCGCGTTGAATGACGCCCGCGACGATATCGCCCTCCCGTGCCGAGAACTCGCCGTAGTTCTTCTCGTTCTCCGCGTCGCGCAGTCGCTGCAGGATCACCTGACGTGCGGTGGTGGCCGCGATGCGACCGAATCCTTCTGGGGTGTCGTCCCATTCGTGAATGACGTTGCCGTCGGCGTCGGTCTCCCGGGCGATCACCTTGACGACACCGGTCTTGCGGTCGATGTCGATGTGGGCGTCGGCCTCGTGGCCTTCGGTATGGCGATAGGCGGTCAGCAGCGCCGACTTGATCGTATCGACGACCACGTCGACCGAGATGCCCTTGTCGGCCTCGATGGCGTGCAGTGCCGCCATGTCGATGTTCACGCTGAAGCCTCCTTCCCGGATTGGCCGGCCAGCTCCAGCTCACGCTGGTTTGGTGGCGAAAACTCAACCTGGACAACGGCTTTGGTGACGCCGTCGACCGGTAGTTCACGAACCGTCAAGTTGGCCTTCCCACCTTCGCGCACCACGAGTCGCACGGTGCCGCCGCGGATTTCGCCGAGGCGGCCGGTCAGCTGCGAGCCGTCGGACAGGGTGAGTTCGACCTTGCGACCCCGCGCGCGGCGGTAGTGCTTTTCGGTGGTCAGCGGGCGATCGACACCCGGCGAGGTGACCTCGAGGACGTAAGGCGGTGAGTCGATGCGATCCAGCACATCGGACGCAGACCGGGACAGCTGCGCGATCGAGTCGAGATCAAGAGGTTCGTCGCCGTCGGCGACCACAGTGATGCGCGGCGGGCGAGCTGCGGTGTCGATCACCACATCTTCGATTTCATAACCTGCGCGCGCGAACTCGCCGTCGAGTAGCTCGATCACCTGTTTCTGCGACGGTAATCCCGCAGAACGCTCCGTCACGGCGAGCTCCTCATCTTGAGTTGTCCGGACACGATTCCGCGCAGCGCAACTTGGAACCGACTATCAACGATACGCCAGGGCCGCCGTGGCAAGCGGCAAACGCGCAGCGGCGTCCAGCGAATGCGCGGTGCGCCAGCAATGGCAGGATGTTGCACGTGCCGCGCTCGCCGCTGACCGTAAGTAGACGACAAATGTTGTTCGGAGCGGCGGCCCTGGCATTGCTGAGCGGAACCGCGACCGCATGTGCGGCGTCACCGCCACCGCCGGAAGTCGACGAACTGGCAGCGCAACTCGACCGGGCCCGCGCCGACAGCCAGCTCGCCACAGACGCCGCGGCGGCAACGCCGCCCCCACCGGCGGCGCAGGCGCTGACCGCAGTGGCGTCCGAGCGTTCCGCGCACGCGCAGGCCTTGTCCGATGCGCTCGTCCGGATGGTCGGCAAGAATGCGCCGACGACGACCTCGACCAGTACGACCGCTGCACCGGCGAACGCGCCCAGCACCGACGACGTGATCGCCGCCCTGCGTCAGTCAGCCGACAGCGCCGCACAATTGGCGGCCAAGCAGTCCGGCTATCGCGCAGGGCTGCTCGGCTCGATCGCAGCATCGTGCACCGCTGCCTACACGGTCGCGCTGGTCCCGGCCAAGGCGGCGCAATGACGTCACCGGAACCGACGCCCACTACCACCACGACCACCACGTCCTCGCGGGCGGCCGAACCCACCACGCCGGGACGGCCGTCGGATGCCGCGAACGCTGCCCTGTTCGACGCGATCACCACCGAGCACGCGACGATCTACGGCTACGGACTGGTTTCGGCGCACTCGACACCCGATGTCAACAGCCTGGTTTCGGCCTCGATGGCGGAGCACCGGGACCGGCGTGAGGGGGCCATCGCAATCCTCAAGTCGCGGTCCGTCGACCCGCCGCTGCCGGCCGCCGGCTATCAGCTCCCGATCGAGGTCGACAACCCCACCGATGCGGCCAATCTCGCAGTGCGTATGGAAGAGGATGCCGCCGTCGCATGGCGTGCGGTGCTCGAGCAGGCGACCGAAGAGCAGGACCGGGTGTTCGCGGTGACGGCGCTGACACAGTGCGCGGTGGCAGCGGCCCGATGGAGCCGGGTGCTGGGCATCTCGCCGATCACCGTCGCCTTCCCTGGCGGCAGCGAATAACTGGCGAGCGGGACCTAAGACGCCAGCGCCGCCGCGATGTCGGCCGCGGCGTTGCCGACTGCGATCTCCCGCGTCTCGCCGGTGAAGCGGTTGCGCAACTCGACCACGCCATCGGCCCAGCCGCGGCCCACCACGACGATCCAGGGCACCCCCAGCAACTCGGCATCCTTGAACTTCACACCCGGTGATGCCTTCCGGTCGTCGAGCAGCACCTCGATGCCCAGCCGGTCCAGAGCTTCGGCGAGCTCGGCGGCGCCCGCACGCGCGGCCTCGTCCTTGTTGGCGATCACCACGTGAGCGTCGAATGGCGACACCGACGACGGCCACCGCAGCCCCAGCTCGTCGTGGTGCTGTTCGGCGATCACGGCCACCAGGCGCGAGACGCCGATGCCGTATGAACCCATGGTCAGCCGTACCGGCTTGCCGTCCTCGCCGAGCACGTCCGCGGTGAACGCATCGGTGTACTTGCGGCCGAGCTGGAAGATGTGGCCGATCTCGATGCCGCGTGCCGCCACAAGCGGGCCCGCGCCGTCGGGCGACAGGTCGCCGTCGCGTACCTCGGCGGCCTCGATGGTGCCGTCGGCGACGAAATCACGACCGGCGACCAGACCCACGACGTGCTTGCCGGGCTCGTCGGCGCCGGTGATCCAGGCCGTGCCGTCCACCACGCGCGGATCGACGAGGTAACGAACACCGTTGGCCAGCAACGCTTTCGGGCCAATGTAGCCCTTCGCCAGGAAGCGATGCTTGGCGAAGTCGGCCTCGTCCAGCAGCGCATACTCGGCGGGATCGAGCGCCGCCGCCAGCCGCTTCTCGTCGACCTCGCGGTCCCCGGGCACACCGACCGCGAGCAACTCCCAGTCGCCGCCGGGCTGACGCATCTTTAGCGCCACGTTCTTCAGCGTGTCGGCGGCGGTCACCTCGCGGTCCAGAGCCGTGTTGGCCCAGTCGACGAGCGTGGCGATCGTCGGGGTGCCCGGCGTGTCATACACCTTGGCATCGGGCTGCCCCTCGATCGACGGCGACTCCGGCACGGCCGTGATCACCGCCTCGACGTTGGCGGCATATCCCGATTCCAGGCACCGGACAAAGGTGTCCTCGCCGATTTCACTTTCGGCCAGGAATTCCTCCGACGCGCTGCCGCCCATGGCCCCGGACACTGCGGAGACGATGACGTAGCGGACACCGAGCGTGGCGAAGATCCGCTGGTATGCGTCCCGATGCCGCTGGTAGACGGCCGCCAGGCCCTCGTCGTCGACGTCGAACGAATACGAGTCCTTCATCAGGAACTCGCGGCCGCGCAGGATGCCGGCACGCGGCCGGGCCTCGTCGCGGTACTTCGTCTGGATCTGGAACAACAGCAACGGGAAGTCCTTGTAGCTGCTGTACTCCCCCTTGACCGTCAGCGTGAACAGCTCTTCGTGGGTCGGCCCGAGCAGGTAGTCGTTCTTGCGCCGGTCCTGAAGCCGGAAGACGCCATCGCCGTACTCGGTCCAGCGGTTGGTCACCTCGTACGGACCCTTGGGCAGCAGCGCGGGGAACAGAATCTCTTGTCCGCCAATGGCAGTCATTTCGTCGCGGACGACCTGTTCGATCTTGCGCAGCACCCGCAGGCCAAGGGGAAGCCAACTGTAGAGGCCGGGGCCGACCGGGCGGATGTAGCCGGCCCGGATCAGCAGCTTGTGGCTGGGCACCTCGGCGTCGGCGGGGTCGTCTCGCAGGGTGCGCAGGAACAGCTCGGACATGCGGGTGATCACAGCCGACCACCTTACTGACGTGCCCGCTTGGTGGTCGCCGAGGCCGCCTGCGTCAGCGCTGCACCGCCGATCGCCCGCCAGAACGGCGCCTGATATGCCCCGCCCGCTGCGGATTGCCCAGGATCACGAAGAGCACCACCGTCAACCCGATGCCGAGCATTGCCCGATAGCGCGTAGATCTGGTCGACGACCTGCCCGGCGCCGGAGCGTGCGTCAATCCCGTCCCTGCCAGGTGCAGACGCACGCCTCGTTGCCCTCCGGGTCGGCCAGCACCCAAAACGCCGGCGCCGCAGCGTCGGACAGCAGGCGTCCGCCCGCAGCGATTGCGGCGTCGATTCGGGGCCTGGCCTCTTCGTGCGGCACGTCGACGTCGATGTGGATCCGATTGCGCTGCGGCCGTGGCGCGTCCATCTGCTGAAACCAGATCACGGGGCCCCGGCCGGACGGGTCGACCAGGGCGGCCTGCAATTCGGAACCGGGTTCGTCGGCGTATCCGGTGACCGCCTTCCAGAAGGGGCGCACCAGAGCGATGTCGAGCGCATCGATCGCGATTTCCAGCGCCTGCGCGGCGCCCGGCGCCAGCCGCAGTCCCCGTGCCGCCAGCGCGCCGGACACGGCACGCGCCAACCGGATGTCGCGCCCGGTGACCGCGCCGACGTCGGCGGAGTGCAGCCGCAGCACGGTGCGGTCGGCGCGGATGTCGACGGTCAAGTGTCCCTGCCCGTCCGCCCCGACCGCCGAAACGGCAAGCGACGCCGCCTCACTGCCCTCGAGTAGCGATCGGGTCGGCGCCTCCGCGTGGATGGCCCCGAGGATCAGGCGCCAGCCCGCCGCGTCGACCGCATCGGAGATCTGCTGGCGCGTCGGCCTTACGTCGTCGTCCACCGCTTCAGCGTATCTACAGCTCGCCGGCCTCGACGGCTTCGCGAGTGTGCTGCGCCGTGGCGATCTGGCGTGCCGAGAAGCCGATCCAGAACGCGGTGATGCCGACGAGTATCGCGGTGCCGGCCAACCACAGCAGAGAGTAGGTGTAGCCCGCATCGAGGGCGTCGAGCTGGGCAGGCGTCATGTCCTTGACCGGCCCGGTGGTCCCGCCCAGGTACAGCGTGCGCGACGTCTGCACGGCCTGGATGACGACGAGCATCAACGGGCCGCCGAGATTCTGCACCATCAGCGTGATCGACGAAACCGGGCCGATCTCCCGCGGGCCGACCTCCGCGACGGCGCACAGCGGCAGGATCACCGAGATCACGCCAATACCGAAGCCGCCCACCACAATCGGCACGACGAGATCGGGGAAGTACGGGATGTTGCGGTTCAGCGTCGAGCCGTACAGCATCGCGCCAAGCACGAACACACCGCCGCCGATGATCAGCCACCGCGGTGCGACATAGGGCGCGGCCCTGGCGGCCAGCACATTGCCGAGGCCGAGCGCGAGCGCGAACGGGATGAAACTGACGCCTGCCCGCAGCGCCGAATACCCCATCACGTCTTGGACGTAGAGGCCGATCATCACGGTCAGCGTCAGCAGCACGCCACCCGCGAGGAACAACGAGATGAACGTCATCACGCGATTGCGGTTGTCGAACACCGAGAACGGAACGATCGGGTGATCGGCGGTGCGCTCGACGATCAAAAACGCGATCAAGAACACCACCGCAGCGATGCCCGCGCCGATCACCCACGGGTCGACCCAGCCACGCGGCGGGCCCTGGGTGAACACCAGCACCGCCGACGTGCAGCCAAGCGTGGCCAGCAGTGCGCCGGTGACGTCGAGTTTGAGACGCTCATGGTGCGTCTCACCGAGCCTCAGCACAGCGATCGTGATGATGACGATGCCGATCGGCACGTTGATCAGGAACGCCAGCCGCCATGAGACGACGGTCAGTGCACCGCCGAGCACGAGGCCCAGCACCGAGCCCACGCCCTGCATCGCCGCCGACACCGCCATTGCGCGGTTGCGTGCGTATCCAACCGCGTACGTCGTCGCGATCAGCGCCAGCCCCGTCGGCGCGGCCACGGCGGCACCGGTGCCCTGCACCGCGCGGGCGACGATCAGCGTCGGGGCGTCGGTGGCCAGCCCGCACACCAGCGAGGCGATCGTGAACACGCCGACGCCGGAAAGAAACGCTCGCTTGTGGCCGATCGCATCGCCGACGCGGCCGCCGAGTAGCAGCAGGCCGCCGAACGTCAGCACATAGGCGGTGATGACCCAGCTCTTGCCGGAATCGGAGAGGTCCAGCTCGGCCTGCATCCGCGGCAGCGCGACGATGACGATGGTGCCGTCGAGCGTCGACATCAGCTGCATGCCGGTGATCGCGATGATCGCGATGCCGAGCACAGACGGCGACAAAGGTGCGGTGGAGCGCTCCGTCGACTCGCCTGCAGACATGGGTTGCCAGCCTACCGATTGGTGACTTGGGCGCGCCTGGGGACGCTAGGCGGACGTATGCGCGCCGAAATCTAGAGCTCTCCGGCGTCGAGCGCGTCCTTGACTTCCTGCGCGTGGGCCACCTGGGCCGAGGTGTAGCCGATGAACAGTGCCGCGCCACCGACGATGACGGCGACCGCCGCCACCCACAGCAGGCCGTAGGTGTAGCCCTGGTCGAGTGCATGCAGCTGCGCAGTGTCCATGAACTTCACCGGGCCAGTGGTGCCGCCCAGATACAGCGTGCGCGACGTGATGACGGCCTGGATAACGGCCAGCACCACGGGGCCGCCCAGGTTCTGCAGCATCAGCGCGATCGCGGACACCGGGCCGATCTGGTCGAAGCCGACACCGGCGATGGCCGACACAGTCAACGGGACCACGATCATTCCGATGCCGAAGCCGCCGACGGTGATCGGCAGCACCAGGTTCGGGAAGTACGGGATGCCGCCGTTGAGCGTCGAACCGTAGAGCATTGCCCCGAGCACCAGCACGCCGCCGGCGATCACCAGCACCCGCGGCGGGAACAGCGACACCAGATGCGATGACAGGCCCAGGCCGATGCCGAGCGCGATGACGAACGGGATGAAGCCGACGCCTGCGTGCAACGCGCTGTAGCCCATGATGTCCTGCACGTAGAGGCCGATCAGCACGGTCAACGTGAACATCACGCCGCCGGCGAGGAAGACAGCCGCGAACGTCGCCACGCGGTTGCGGTCCTTGAAGAGTTCGAACGGCACGACGGGGTTGTCGGCGGTGCGC
>Ga0134128_10008426_pt1 | contig 12408 bp, 6 predicted proteins | sample KB31754_FD_96462 | JGI IMG/M metagenome (GOLD analysis project Ga0134128, IMG submission 96462) | Terrestrial soil microbial communities with excess Nitrogen fertilizer from Kellogg Biological Station, Michigan, USA - KB3-175-4 | ecosystem: Environmental > Terrestrial > Soil > Unclassified ...
ATATCGCGAGGCGATCCGCCCGCTGGCGCCGATGGCGACGCTGGAAGCGGCACAAGAATATTTCGAGCTGCTCGAAGGCGCCGCCGACGGCGACTACAATGCCTACAATTACATGGTGCTGACGGCGCGCTCGAAGCCGCATGCGAAAGAGAAGATTCCGGCAGTCATCCACGCCGACGGCACCGGCCGCATCCAGATCGTGCGCGAGGCCGACGATCCCCTCACCTACGCCTATCTGAAGGCGCTCGGCCGGCGCATCGGCGTCGAGATGTCGGTGAACACGTCCTTCAATGTCGCGGGCCCCATCGCCCAGACGCCGCAGCAGGCGATCGACACGCTGCGTCGCTCCAAGGGGCTCGATGTGGTGCTGCTGGTGGCCGATGACGGCGCCGTGTTCGCCGCCTGGCATGGCGGCGAACGCGACAGCGGGCGCTTTACGGGCTGGCTTTCCGAGTGGAATGCAGCGAGCTAAAGCGCGGCGCGCGCTTTAGCTCTTTATTTGCGCATGATCTTTTCGGAAAACCGCTGCACACTTTTCCGGATCATGCGTTAGCTCGCCGCTGCGTCAACGCTCACGGCTGGCGCTGTCGACCAGTCGAAGTGCTCGACGAGACCCGCGGTTTCGTCCAGTCCCAGCATCAGATTCAGGTTCTGCACAGCCGCGCCCGAGGCGCCCTTGCCGAGATTGTCGAGGACGGCAACCAGGCGCCCCTGCTGCAACTTGTCGGAGCCGAACACATAGAGCTTCATCGCATTGGTGCCGTTCAGGCTCTCCGGCGCCAATGTCGATGTCTTGGCGGTCTCTTCGAGGCTCGCCACCTCGACGAAGCGCTCGCCCGCATAGGCCGCGGCCAACGCCGCGTGCAGATCCTTCAGCTTCGGCGCCGACGGCAACGCGTAGAGCGGCAGCGGCACTTCCACGATCATGCCCTGCGCATAGCGGCCGACCGACGGCTCGAAGATCGGCGGATGCTCCAGCCCGCCATGCACCTTCATTTCCGGTACGTGCTTATGCGCCAGCGAAAGCCCATAGATGCGATACGCAACTTGCGTGAAGTTCGGCGAGCCCTGATCCTCGAATTCCTCGATCATCTTCCGCCCGCCACCGGAATAGCCGGACACGGCATTGACCGAGAGCGGCCAGCTCTTCGGCAAAATGCCGGCATCGGTCAGCGGTCGCACCAGCGAGATGAAGCCGGTCGGATAACAGCCAGGATTGGACACGTAGCGCGCCGCCTTGATCACGGCGCGCTGGCTTCGCGTCAGCTCCGGAAAACCATAGGCCCAACCTTCCGCGATCCGGTAGGCCGTGGAAGCATCGATCACGCGCGTCCTGTCGTTCTCGATGAAGCCGACCGCCTCGCGGGCGGCATCATCGGGCAGACAGAGGATGACGACATCGGCGCGGTTGATGATCTCCTTGCGCGCGGAGGTTTCCTTCCGCTTGGCCGGATCGATCGAGATCAGCTCGATATCGCTGCGGCCAAGCAGGCGCTGGCGGATCTGCAGGCCCGTCGTTCCAACTTCGCCGTCGATGAAGATTTTCGGTGCCATGTTCGGATGCCTTTTGGCGTTCTCATATAAGCAGAACGCGAGCTTAGCCACCGCATTTTACAGGAATGCGGCAGTCTATCTAAGGCTTGTTCCGGCCAATGCTAGCGTTTCGGCTGCGACAGGGTCTCGATCAAGCGCCCCTCGTCCTCATCAGGCGCGAGGGCCTTGGCCTTCGCGTAAGCCGCTACCGCCGCGCGGCTCACTGGAACATCGGGCAGCAGCGTCTCGGCCAATGCCACGGCATAGGCCGCATCCTTGTGACGGAGCGCGGCGGTGAAGGACGCGCCCGAAAAATCACGGGCCACCATCCGCTTGGAATGACGGATTACCTGCGGGCTTGCCACCGCGCCGGTTGAGAGCGCTTCCGCCACCAGGTTCATGTCGAGGCCAGCCTGCTCCGCGATCGCAACGCCTTCGGCCAGGCTGGCAATCTGTACCGCGCCCATCAGATTGTTGATCAGCTTGAACACCGTGCCGGTGCCGACCGCGCCGAAATGGCGGATGGTCGAGGCGAGCGGTTTGAGGAAGGGCTCTGCCTTCTCGAGATCCGCCGGATCGGCGCCGACAAGCAGCGTCAGCTCGCCTTCGGCTGCGGCCGACGGCAGTCCGGTCACGGGGCAATCGATATAGATCAAGCCGCGTCCGTTCAGCTCACGCGCCATTTCCAATGCATGAGCATGAGAGACCGTGGAGCATTCGATCGCAAGCGTGCCCGCCTTCATGTTGGCCGCAGCACCATCCTTGCCGAGCCAAACCCGGCGCGAGGCCTCGTCATCGGCGACCATCGTGACGACCGCATCCGCATCGATCGCGGCGTCCTCCGGCGAGGTCGCCCAATGCGCGCCGCGGGTGATCAAATCCTCCGCCTTGGCCTTGCTGCGATTCCACACCACGACGGTGAAGCCGGCGTCGAGATAACGGCCGGCCATGCCGTGGCCCATTCGTCCGAGCCCGATGAATGCGACGCGGGTCATGGTGCTAGTCCACGTCTTCGATTGCGCCGGCGTCGGTCCCGAACGCTCGCTGCGCCAGCGTCGCCGCCATGAACTCGTCGAGATCGCCGTCGAGCACGCCTGACGTATCCGATGTCTGCACGCCGGTGCGCAGGTCTTTCACCATCTGATAGGGCTGTAGCACATAAGAGCGGATCTGGTGGCCCCAGCCGATGTCGGTCTTGGCGGCCTGCTCGGCGGCGGCCTTCTCCTCGCGCTTCTTCAGCTCGATCTCGTAGAGGCGCGCACGCAGCATGTCCCAGGCCTGCGCCCGGTTCTTGTGCTGGGAGCGGCCGGCCTGGCAGACCACGGCGATGCCGGTCGGGATGTGGGTCAAGCGCACCGCCGATTCCGTCTTGTTGACGTGCTGGCCGCCTGCGCCACCGGAGCGCATCGTATCGGTGCGCACGTCGCCTTCCTTGATGTCGATCTTGATCGAGTCGTCGATGACGGGAAAAATCTGCACCGACGAGAACGAGGTGTGCCGCCGCGCGTTGGAATCGAACGGCGAGATGCGCACCAGACGATGCACGCCCGCCTCGGTCTTGAGCCAGCCATAAGCGTTATGGCCTGAAATCTGGATGGTGGCCGATTTGATGCCGGCCTCTTCGCCCTGGGATTCTTCGAGATATTCGATCTTGAATCCGTGCTTCTCGGCCCAACGCGTGTACATGCGCAGCAACATCTGCGCCCAATCCTGGCTCTCGGTGCCACCGGCGCCGGCATGCACTTCCAGATAGGAATCCAGCTTGTCGGCCTCACCCGACAGCAGCGCCTCCAGCTCGCGCCGCGCGACCTCCTTTTTCAAGGCCTTCAGCGCGTTCTCGGCCTCGGTGACGACAGCCGCATCATTCTCGGCCTCGCCGAGCTCGATCATGCCGATATTGTCCTCGAGCTCCCGCTCGACCTTGGCAATGCCGGACAGCGCATCCTCCAGCGAGGTGCGCTCCTGCATCAGCTTCTGTGCTTTCTGAGGATCGTTCCAGAGATTGGGGTCTTCGGCGAGCTTGTTCAGCTCAGCCAGCCGTGCCGTCGATTTCTCGACGTCAAAGATGCCTCCTCAGCAGCCCGACAGACTGCTTGATCTCTTCAACCACCCGCTCGATTTCGATGTGCATGGTCTTTCCGGCTCATGCCGGCCCGTTTGGGCCGGCCCAGTGTTAAGGAAGATGGGATGTAGCGGCGCGGCGGGCAAAGTGCAATCGCGCCGCTAATACAGCCCCCCTGTCCCCGGCCGCATGATGTAACCAGCGTCAGGCGTAGTTCCCTGGGGCACCAAGGTGCGGGGATCGTCGGGATCGGCAGAAGCGGCGACCGCGTAACTATCCAACGGCCCGGTGCCCGGTTTGTAGGCCTCGAGGATCGTGCCCGCGGTCTCGCCCGGCGCCGGACGCATGCCCGTCTTCTCGACGATACGGATCAGCTTGATTCCGGCGGGAATCTTGAACGGCGTCGGCGGCTTGTCGGCAAGCGCAAGCTTCATGAAGTCGCGCGCGATCGGCGCGGCCGTATGGCCGGCTTGCGCGGTTCTGCCAAGGCTGCGCGGCTTGTCGTAGCCAACATAGAGGCCCACGACGAGATCAGGCGAGAAGCCCACGAACCAAAGATCCTTGGCTTCGTTGCTGGTACCGGTTTTGCCGGCGAGCGGCTTGCCGACCTCGCGCATGACCGTAGCCGTGCCGCCCTGCACGACTCCCTCCATCATCGAAATGATCTGATAGTCGGTCAGCGGGTCCAGCACCTGCTCGCGGTGATCGATGATTTGAGGCTCGGGCTGGTCGTGCCAGCCCTCCGGCGCGTCGCAGCCGCGGCATTCGCGGGTGTCGTGCTTGAAGATGGTGTGCCCATAGCGATCCTGGATGCGATCGATCAAGGTCGGCTTCACCCGACGTCCGCCATTGTCGATCATCGAATAGGCGGTGACCATGCGCATGACGGTGGTTTCGCCCGCGCCGAGTGCATAGGCCAGATAGTTCGGCAGCTCGTCGTAGATCCCGAAGCGCTTGGCATATTCGGAGATCAGGGGCATGCCGATGTCTTGCGCGAGGCGCACGGTGACCGTGTTCAGCGACCATCTGAGCGCATCACGCAAGGTGGTGGGACCTTTATAGTGCCCCACCGAAAAGTTGTCCGGCCGCCAGACGCCACCACCCTGCCCCTGATCGATCTCGATCGGGGCGTCCATCAGCAACGTCGAAGGCAGGTAGCCGTTGTCGAGCGCCGCAGAATAAACGATCGGTTTGATGGTCGAGCCGGGCTGGCGATAGGCCTGCGTCGCGCGATTGAACTGGCTCTGGTCAAAGGAGAAGCCGCCGACCATCGCGAGCACGCGTCCGGTGTGAGGATCCATCGCCACCATCGCCCCGGATATTTCGGGAACCTGGCGCAGCCGATACTGGCCTTCCACGGGCTTGCCGTCCTTGTACAGCGGGTCGGCGTAGATCACATCGCCCGGCGACAATACCTGCGACACGGCCGTGGGTGCCCTGCCCTTTGTCGACGCACTCTTGGCCCAGCGAACGCCGTCAAGCGTGATGATGCCGACCTCGCGCTGCTTGCTGACGGAACCGCCGAGATCGCGCCCCGGCTGGAAGCCGATGCGCGCCGACTGGTCGCTGGTCTCCAGCACCACGGCCATCCGCCAGGGCGAAACGTCGGAAAGCGACTTGACGTCCGCGAGCTTCACGCCCCAGTCACCGGAAATATCAAGCTTCTGGATCGCACCGCGATAGCCCTGCGCCTCATCGTAGTTGACGAGACCGGCAACCATCGTCCTGCGCGCCTCCATCTGGATCTTCGGATCGAGCGTGGTGCGTACGGAGAGGCCGCCTTCATACAGTTTCTTCTCGCCGTAACGGTCGAAAAGGTCGCGACGGACTTCTTCCGCGAAATATTCGCCGGCAAAAGTCTTCGCACTGTTGGAGTGATTGGCAACGACCAGCGGCGATTTGCGCGCGGTGTCCGCGTCGGCGGCGCTGATCCAGCCGTTCTCCTCCAGGCGGTCGATCACGTAGTTGCGGCGCTCGACCGCGCGGTCATGATTGCGCATCGGGTTCAGCGCTGCAGGTGCCTTCGGCAAAGCCGCAAGATAGGCTGCTTCGGCGACGGTAAGCTCGTTCACCGACTTGTCGAAATAGACCAGCGAGGCCGCCGCAACACCGTAGGCGCCGAAGCCGAGATAGATTTCGTTGAGATAGAGCTCGAGGATCTTGTCCTTGGAGTAGGCGCGCTCGATGCGCATCGCGAGCAGCGCCTCCTTGATCTTGCGGGTGATCGACACCTCGTTGTTGAGCAGGAAGTTCTTGGCGACCTGCTGGGTGATGGTCGAGGCGCCCTGCGGACGGCGATTCGAGCCGTAATGCTGCAGATAGAACAGCGCGGCGCGGGCCATGCCGGAATAATCGACGCCGCCATGCTCATAGAAATTCTTGTCCTCAGCCGCGAGGAACGCGTTGATGACGAGCTTGGGCACCGCCTGGATGGGCAAATACAGCCGCCGCTCCCTGGCATATTCGGCAAGCAGCGAGCCGTCAGCGGCGTGGATGCGTGTCATCACCGGCGGTTCGTAATTCTTGAGCTGCGAATAGTCCGGCAAGTCCTGGGAGACATGCCAGATCACGCCAGCTACCGCGGCGACGCCGACGAGAAATATCACGGTTCCGGCCGTGAACAGGAAGCCGAGGAAACGCACAAGTAGTCGCATAAATCTTACCTGATCGCTGAGGTGGCCTGACCCCGTCAGAGCCGGTTGTTCGTCATACCCGACCAGATGTGGCCGATGCATGACGCCGGTGGTCCAACACCGGCACTTGAAGCAAGCCGCATGATGCTAATAAAGCCCGCCGGTTCCGGGCCGCATGATGCTGCCTGCGTCCGGCGACACGCCCTGTGGGATCAGCGTCCGGCTGCTGTCCGCATCCGCTACGTAGCTGCTGTCCGGCGGCGCCGTGCCCGGCTTGAACGCTTCGAGAATGGTGCCGGCAGTCTCGCCCGGGCCTGCGCGCAAGCCGGTCTTGGCAACCACGCGGATCAGCTTGATGCCGGCCGGAATCTTGAACGGCGTCGGCGGCTTGTCGGCGAGCGCAAGCTTGAAGAAGTCGCGGGCGATGGGTGCGGCAAGATGGCCGCCGGTCGCGGCATTGCCCCGGCCGAGCGGTCGCGGCTTGTCGTAGCCCATATAGACCGCAACCGCGACGTCCGGTGAGAAGCCGACGAACCAGGCATCCTTGGCTTCGTTGGTCGTACCGGTCTTGCCGGCGATCGGCTTGCCGACTTCCCTGACGACGGTGGCCGTACCCGCTTGCACCACGCCTTCCAGCATCGAAGTGATCTGATAGGCGGTCATGGCATCGAGCACCTGCTCGCGGCGGTCGATCAATTGCGGCTCGGGCTGATTGTGCCAGCCCTCGGGCGCATCACAGCCGCGACACTCGCGGGCATCATGTTTGAAGATGGTGTGGCCGTAGCGATCCTGAATACGATCGATCAAGGTCGGCTTCACCCGGCGCCCGCCATTGGCGAGCATTGAATAGGCCGTGACCATGCGCAGCGCAGTCGTCTCACCGGCGCCGAGCGCATACGAAAGATAGTTCGGCAGTTCGTCGTAGACGCCGAAGCGCCGCGCATATTCGGAGATCAGCGGCATGCCGATGTCCTGCGCCAGCCGCACGGTCACCGTGTTCAGCGACAGCCGTAGTGCGTTGCGCAACGTCGTCGGGCCCCGATATTTGCCATTGGAGAAGTTATCGGGCCGCCAGACGCCGCCGCCCTGCCCTTGATCGATTTCAATTGGCGCATCGACCACCGTGGTCGACGGCGTATAGCCGTTGTCGAGCGCCGAGGAATAGACGATCGGCTTGAACGAGGAACCCGGCTGGCGATAGGCCTGCGTCGCGCGATTGAACTGGCTCTGGTCGAAGGAGAAGCCGCCGACCATCGCCAGCACACGGCCGGTGTTGGGGTCCATCGCGATCATGGCGCCGGAGACTTCCGGTATCTGCTCGAGGCGATATTGGCCGTCGACCGGATTACCGTCCTTGAACAAGGGATCGACATAGATGACGTCACCCGGTTGCAGCACTTGCGATACCGATGTTGGCGTCTTGCCTTTCAAGGGCCCCGAGGCCGCCTTGGCCCATTTCACGCCGTCGAGCGGAACGAGGCCCACCTTGCGCTCCTTGCTGACCGCGCCGCCGAGATCGCGCCCTGGCTGGAAACCGACGCGGGCGGATTGCTCGGAGGTTTCGATCACCACCGCCATCTGCCATGGCGAAATGTCGGAGAGCGATTTGATATTGGCGAGCTTGACGCCCCAGTCGCCGGAAATATCCAGCTTCTGGATTGCACCGCGATAGCCCTGCTCCTCGTCATAGCGGACGAGGCCGGCCACCATGGTCTTCCGCGCCTCGACCTGGATCTTCGGATCGAGCGTCGTGCGCACCGAGAGGCCGCCTTCGTAAAGTTTCTTCTCGCCATAGCGCTCGAAGATGTCGCGGCGGACTTCCTCGGCGAAATATTCGCCGGCGAACGTGTGGGTGCTATTGACGCGGCTGGCGACGACCAGAGGTTCCTTGCGTGCCTTGTCGGCATCGGAAGCCTTGATCCAGCCGTTCTCCTGCAAGCGATCGATCACATAATTGCGGCGCTCGACCGCGCGGTCGTGGTTCTTGATCGGGTGCAGCGCTGCGGGCGCCTTCGGCAGCGAGGCCAGATAGGAGGCTTCCGCGATGGTGAGCTCATTCACCGATTTGTCGAAATAGACCAGCGAGGCGGCCGCGATGCCGTAAGCACCAAGGCCGAGATAGATTTCGTTCAGATACAGCTCGAGGATCTTGTCCTTCGAGTAAGCGCGCTCGATGCGCATCGCCAGCAGCGCTTCCTTGATCTTGCGGGAAAAGGACACCTCGTTATTGAGCAGGAAGTTCTTGGCGACTTGCTGGGTGATGGTCGAGGCACCCTGCGGGCGGCGGTTGGAGCCGTAATTCTGGATATAGAGAAGCCCGGCGCGCGCCATGCCGGAATAGTCGACGCCGCCGTGCTCGTAGAAATTCTTGTCTTCGGCTGCGAGGAACGCGTTGATGACGAGCTTCGGCACCGCCTGGATCGGCAGATAGAGGCGCCGCTCCCTGGCATATTCCGCAAGCAGCGATCCGTCCGCGGCGTGGACGCGCGTCATCACTGGCGGCTCATAGTCCTGAAGTTGAGAGTAGTCCGGCAGGTCTTTGGAGAAATGCCAGATCGCACCCGCTACACCGGCAACGCCGACCAGGAACACGACGGTCCCGGCCGCGAACAGGAAGCCCAAAAACCGCACCAGCAAGCGCATTATCGATCCGCTTTGTTCTAACCCAAGGGCGCCTAGACCCAACGCGGCGCATTCTTACCCGTGCTGACCGCGCTTCATGCGGTTCCCGCGCACCATACTTCTGTCGCGGCGGAAATTCATCGATTCCAAATACCTTACCGGAATTTTATAAAGCTGCCGCTGTGGCCAAACTAGGGCCCATCGGTTCCCCTTTCAGTTGGCCGGCGCCGCGGTGGCGAGTCGTTCGGCCAGAAATGTGTCGATCGCCTGGGCCATCGAGCCGACTGTCTTGGTACGCCAGCCATCCGACACCAGATGCGCAAGATCACCTTTGTTGGAGACGTAGCCGAGTTCGACCAGCACCGAGGGCACGTCGGGGGCCTTCAGGACCCGGAAGCCAGCCGACTTCAGCGGATGCTTGTGCATCCTTGTCGTGCTCTTCATTTCGCTCATCAAAAGGTGGGCAAAGCGGTTTGAAAAAGTACGGGTTTCGCGCTGCGCGAGATCGATCAGGATGTCCGCCACCTCGGTCGGCTCCTGGGTCAGGTTGACACCGCCGATGGCATCCGCGCGGTTTTCCGATTCCGCAAGCCGGGCGGCTTCGGCATCGGTCGCCTTGTCAGAGACCGTGTAGATGGTCGCGCCCTCGGCGTCGCCCTCGCCATGCGGCAGGTAGTCGGCATGGATCGAAACAAACAGCGCCGCCCGCTCGGTGCGGCCGATCTTCACCCGGTCGTCGAGCGGTATAAAGGTGTCATCCGTGCGGGTCATGACGACCCGGTATTTGCCGCTTTTCTCCAGTCGGTCGCGGAGCGCCAACCCAAAGGCCAGCACGAGGTTCTTCTCCATCTCATCGCCGGAGCGCGTGCCGTTGTCGATGCCGCCGTGACCGGGATCGATCACGACGACCGGGCGCGAATCCGGTGGCGCAGCCGGTTTGGTCGTTTGCACCGGCGCCACCTGAGGCGGGCCGATGGCAGCGGTCTGATCGGTGATAGCAGGCTTGAGCTGAGGCGTTTGTGCAGCCTGCACCTGCTTGAAGGTGGCGAGATCGGTCTCCTCCAACTCCAGCACCAGCCGCGGTGGCTGGCCGTTGGCCGAGTCGAGCATGGTGGAGCTGGTAATCTTGGCGGGTCCGGTCAGGTCGAAAACGATTCGGGAGCCACCCGGCATCACCAAGCCGTACCGAAACGCCTTCACTAATCCACGGCCCGCTACCCCGGTACCAGGCGGCAGACGAAAATCGACCTGAGGAATATCAAGGACCAGCCGATACGGATCGGACAAGGCAAAGGCCCGAAACGGGATGGTCTTGTCGAGATCAAGGATGAAGCGGGTCTGCTTGGAATCACCCGCCAGCCTGGCGTCGGAAGCGATCGGATAGGCAGGAGCCGTAGCTGCGGCCGGCGCCTGCTCCTCGGCACTGACGAAAGTGAGGCCAGAGCACAGCAACGCGGCGCCGCACAACAGTGCGCAACCCAGCAAAATCCGATGATTTGCGCGGCTCGCCACCGATTCACGTGCCTCCCAGCGCTTCCATTCTAACATTCGCGTGCCGCCGCGGCGAGCACGATTGCGAACGTTAGAATCAACGCACTGGCAAAAATAACCCCTTGGTGGAGCAACGGATTTGACGCTCAGCCTACAAAGCGTCTCATCGCCAACGTCAAATCCGTTGCTCCGCTCGGCGCTCTCTTACCGCAATAAAACTGCAGGGTTAACGAAACCTTGATCGGAGCTCCCTGAATAACGGGGACTGTTGCGCCTTGGCGACGCTTGGCTTGCGCAGGGGCAGCAATCCACGTATGTACGGGGTGCTGACGGCTATTACTCCCGGTTGCGTCGCATTCAGTCTCCCGGTGCAGCGGTGGAACCTCTCGATTTTGGAGATTCCAGCGTTTTCCGCCCCTCCTTCAGAGCCAGCGCGAGCCGCGCGGCCGGCAAGAAGGGTCGGCTTCCAGCCCGGGTGGCGTTCGGTCCAGCCCATTTTCGTTCCAGGGCCGGTTTGAGCAAGCGACGGACCCCGATATCGGACCCCGGCAAAGGGTTCGCAGGTGACTTCAGGCGAGCGCGATCCTGCGCTAACCAACCTAACCTTGGATCACTTGGCCAGCAGCAACGACAGATAAAGCGGCGCCTCCCGCCGCGAACACGTTCCAGACGGGCCGACGCTTGATGCGCCAGACTGTGTTACCGACCAGAACCAGCGGAACATCCGCCTCACGGAGCCAATGCTCCGTCCGGCGGCTCGACCGCCCCGGAACCGGCTCGGCACGGCGCACAGGCATGCGTTTCGGCCTTCCCCTCACCCCCGAATCAGGTGGACCGTCGCGTCAGCCGACAGCGCCTATCGCGCTCCCGGCCCCACGCGCCCGCCGCCGCCAAGAGCTCCAAAATGCCCAACAAGATGTTGATCGATGCCACCCACCCGGAAGAGACCCGGGTCGTCGTGGTCCGCGGCAATCGCGTCGAAGAATTTGATTTCGAAACCGCCCAGCGCAAGCAGCTGCGCGGTAATATCTACCTCGCCAAGGTCACGCGGGTAGAGCCATCGCTACAGGCCGCCTTTGTCGAATATGGCGGCAACCGCCACGGCTTCCTCGCCTTCAGCGAAATCCATCCCGACTATTATCAGATCCCGGTCGCCGACCGTCAGGCCCTCATCGAGGCCGACGAGCGCGCCCACCGCGAAGCCGAGGAAGAGAGCGAGAACCGCTCCAGCCGGCGCCGTTCCCGCCACCGCAGCTCGCGCCGCCGCGGCCATAATGACCGCGTCCAGAGCGAGGTCATCGAGCACGCGGACGCCGGGACGCCCGAAGCGACAGGTTTTGCCGAACTGGACCATGCGCGGGACGGCCAGCCTCATGAACATGACGATCATGAACACGGCGATCACGAAAACGGCGATCACGACGACCACGAGGCTGCGAGCCATCATGGCGAGGATGGTCATGAGGCCCAGGCTTACGGGCACGACGACCATAACCATGACGACCACGGGCATGACGATCATAGCCATGACGACCCCGAGCATAATCACGACGAGGCCCATCACGAGCCGGTCGCGGCGTCACTGTCTGAGGAGACCCAAGCCGAGACGCCGGTAACGGCTGTCGTTGAGGCCTCAGTGGCGGCAAAATCGGAAGAGCCGGAGCCGGTCGGCGACCATCATGACGAGCTGTCGGAAGACGAGCGCGCCCATGAGGAGCAGGCGGAGGAAAACGTCGCCCACGCCGACGATGCCGCGCTCGATCATTCCTATGAGGCACACGCGACCTCGACGCTGGAAGAGCATCCCGAACATTCGCTGGCCCCGCAGGGCGACGAGCATCATGAGGACGAGGACGGCGAGGAAGATGCCGAGGAGGAGCTCGTCGAATCCGTCGGCGGCGACGACGTGCTGGAGGAAGTGCCGGAGCGTGCCTTCCGGCCGCGACGCCAGTACAAGATTCAGGAGGTCATCAAACGCCGCCAGGTGATGCTGGTTCAGGTGGTCAAGGAAGAGCGCGGCAACAAGGGCGCGGCGCTGACCACCTACCTGTCGCTGGCCGGCCGCTA
>Ga0134128_10008428_pt1 | contig 12406 bp, 13 predicted proteins | sample KB31754_FD_96462 | JGI IMG/M metagenome (GOLD analysis project Ga0134128, IMG submission 96462) | Terrestrial soil microbial communities with excess Nitrogen fertilizer from Kellogg Biological Station, Michigan, USA - KB3-175-4 | ecosystem: Environmental > Terrestrial > Soil > Unclassified ...
CGCGATGCCCGGCTGGTAGCCCAACGTTGAAAAATAATCGACGCCCGTCAGCCAGATGACCAGATACCACGGGTGAGAACCATGCTTGTCGCTGCGAGGATCCCGGGACTCGTCGGCGCGTAGCCACGCCTGCCAAGGTGCCATATTGTTATTGTGATCGCGCCACCCGCGACTGCAAGATTGAATCAAGGATACCAATGAAGAAGATCGATCCCGACGATTTCCGTGTCAGGCCAGGCAAATCCGTCGATTTAGACAAATGGCCGACTGCCGCCAAGCCGGTGTACCACTCTCGTAAGCACTATCAGGCGCTTATGGCGGAAGACGTCCTGAAACTGAGCGACCAGCAAAACGTGCTGTACGCGTCCGATCGATATGCGCTGCTGATCATCTTCCAGGCCATGGACGCGGCAGGCAAAGATAGCGCCATCAAACATGTGATGTCGGGCATTAATCCCCAAGGCTGCCAGGTATTCAGCTTTAAACACCCCAGCGCCGAGGAGTTGGACCATGATTTCCTTTGGAATGCGACCCGGAAGTTGCCCGAACGGGGCCGGATTGGAATTTTCAATCGCTCCTACTATGAAGAAGTTCTGATCCTTCGCGTCCATCCCGAACTGCTCCGCGCCGAGGGCCTCCCCGAAGAGGTTCTGGACTCCAAAAAGCTCTGGCGCGACCGGTACCGTTCGATTGTGAACCTGGAAGACCATCTTCACCGCAACGGCACTCGCATCCTAAAATTCTTCCTGCATCTATCCAAGGAAGAGCAGCGCAAACGCTTCCTCAAGCGCATTGATACGCCGGCGAAGAACTGGAAATTCAGTCTTGCGGACGTGGAGGAGAGAAAGTATTGGAAGGAGTACATGCGGGCCTTCGAAGCCTGCCTCAGCGCCACCAGCACTCCTGCTGCGCCCTGGTACGTGGTGCCTGCCGATGACAAAGAAAGCGCCCAATTGATCGTGTCGCGGATTATTCTCGATGCTCTGAAGGATCTAAAACTGGAATACCCCAAGCTCACTCCGGAGCGGCAGAAGGAGTTGCTGGCAAGCCGCAAGCTGCTCGCCAAGTAGTTTCAGGCGTTACCGCTGATCGGACGACACTCCTACGGGTTGCGGGTTCAGCCAGCCGCCTGGATCATCAATCATCGGCCCGGCTTCCGCCGGTCCCCAGGTGTTCTGGTCGTATTCATGGACCGGAGTCGCGTCGTCCAGCACCTGGTCCACGATTTTCCATTGCGCTTCAATCGCATCCTCCCGCGCGAAGAGGGACTGGTCGCCGCGCATGGCGTCTCCCAGGAGGCGTTCGTACGGCGTCATCTCGTCGCCGCGCTGATGCATTGCGACCAACTCCACATCTTCTCCCAACATTCGTTCGCCCGCACGCTTTACGCGCATGTCAAGGGCGATCACAACCTCGGGGCTCAGGCGCAAGCGGAGCCGATTCGGCAAGCCCCGGTCTTCTTCTTCGAAGGTCTCCCGCGGCGGGCGTTTGAAGCTGACGACGACCTCGGTAGCAGTCACGGGCAGACACTTGCCGGCTCGAATGTAAAACGGCACTCCCGCCCACCTCCAGGTTTCGACGAAAAGCTTGACGGCGGCGTATGTTTCCACGCTCGAATCCGGGGCGACGCCTTGCTCCTGTCGGTAACCTTTAAACTGCCCTCGGACCAGATCACGCGGAGCAAGCGGCTTGACGGCTTTTAAAATGCGTGATTTTTCATCGCGAAACGCATCGCGCTCTTCGCCCGTGGGAGGATCCATAGCGAGAAACGCCAGCACCTGAAGAAGGTGGTTCTGAAGCACATCGCGGATAGCCCCGGCTTCTTCATAAAACCCTCCGCGTCCCTGCACCCCAAAAGCCTCCGCCATGGTGATTTGTACCGAGTGGATGTAGGTGCGGTTCCACACCGGTTCCAGGAAAGAATTGGCGAACCGCGTGTAGAGAATGTTTTGGACCGGCTCCTTGCCCAGGAAATGGTCGATCCTGAAGATCGCGGACTCGGGAAAAAATTGATGAAGGATATTGTGCAGTTCGCGCGCCGAAGCGAGATCGCGCCCGAACGGTTTTTCCACCACGACGCGCGCATCTTTCGCGGCGCCCGAATGCGCCAGCCCCTCCGCTACCGCGGCGAACATGCTGGGAGGGATGGCCAGATAGTGCACGGGCCGTTGAGCATTTCCCAGAAGCTGTCGCAACTGGGCGAAGGTGGCCGCTTCGCGATAATCGCCATCCACGTACTGAAGCAAGGCCGCCAACTTCGCGAAGGCAGCTTCGTCCAGGCCGCCGTGCGCGGCGACGCTATCGCGTGCGCGCGCCTTGAGTTGATCGAGGTTCCATCCCGCCTTGGCGACCCCTACGATGGGAATGGTCAGGTTGTGCCGCTTCACCAAAGCTTGCAGCGCGGGGAAGATTTGCTTGTAAGCGAGATCTCCGGTGGCACCGAAAAATACCAGGGCGTCGGATTGCGGAGCTTCCACGCTATATTTATCGCACGGATGACAGCGTTACTGAATTACTTGGAACAGGTCCTGCGCCACGGCCTTGGCGTGCGGCATCTGCAAGTCCGGCATGGGACGACCCGAGAAGAGCTTGCGGCAGGGAATCGCAAGCCAGCGAGCCCAGTTGCTGGCTTTCTTCTGGCGAGCGCTATCGGTAGCGATACCGGTGCTCGCATACATCTGACGGTATAGCTTCGAGATAAAGACGAATGCCAGGCGCGCCCGAAGGTGGGGCGTGCAGCGCGATCGCTTCCAAACCGACGGGAAGCTATAAAATCGATCCCACACACCCTGGGTACGCGCTCGCATCTCCTCGGAGTTCATGGTGGGATGCGGCATGAACATCTTCGGCCGCTTGTGGGCGGGAATAAGCCAGTAGCGTGTCAATGGGATCCCATCCACCTCGGCCACATCCTCGCCCTGAGCTTTTTCCCACTTTTCGAAATCGACCGTACCCGGGAAAGGCGTCAGCATGACGAACTGCGCGAACGTAAGACCGGCCTTTTGCGCTAAATCCTGGGTGGCGTCGAATGTATCCGGGCGATCGCTCGGCAGGCCGAAAATGAATGAACCCAGAACATGCACACCGTGATCGGAAAACGTCTTGAGCTGCTTCACCAGCTTGTCGCCGGAGAGATTGAAATCCTTGTAGACCGTCTTCAATCCCTCTGGGGTAACGGCTTCCACCCCCACCAGGGCGCCCCTGATCCGGGCTTTCTTCATGGCATCCAGAAACCTTGGATCTTCGGCGGCCTCCATGGTGATCTGCGTGAAGAACGTCATGTCCTTGGGGAGTTCCGACAGGCGCTCCATCAGTTCGAAACGCTCCGCGCGCATCGCCTCAAGCTGATCGACACGGGTCTGGTTGTTCTGGCGTTTCGCAAGTGCGATGTCCGTCAGCGTGACCGGATAAAAATTGTCGTCCGCCAAGGCGATGAACCGGAATCCGCGGCGGCGCAGGTCTACGATCTCTTCAATGACCGGATCGGTCGCGCGTTGCCGCGGACGTTGCCCGTCGGTGCGCCACACGGAACAGAATGAGCAGTGTTTGGCGCATCCGCGCACGGTCTGGACCGACGCCCACATGTAGCTGTTGGGCGGCAGTAAATCCCACCGGGCTTGCTTGAACTCCCCCGCTTCCACTCTTCCGCCGTTGTAAACACGTTCCGGAGCGCCCGCCACGCAGTCACGGATTACGCGGTTCCAGATGACGTCTCCATCGCCTTTCACTACCGCATGCGCGCCGCCCCGCTCAAACGGCTCTTCGGAATAGAGCGTGGAATGGATTCCCCCGAACACCACCCAAGCGCCGCGCTCGCGTACAGCGCGTCCGACTTCATATCCCCGTAAGGCGTTGCCAGTGTGAATACCGATGCCGACGACGTCGCCGGGCTTGACGCGTTCCAGTTTGAGATGCTCCAGGGTCTCATCCCAGATTTCGGGATCGCCGAACGAGCTGTCGGTCGCGGCAGCCAAGACATACAGCCATCTTGGCGTTATCACTGCCGTTCCGAAGGCAGTATCACTGGGGTTAACGAGGTGGATGCTCATTTTAAGGGCCACCCTAGTGTAGCAGCAGCGCTAGGGGGATCCCCAGAGAAATCCGCTGGCCGCGGTAGAGCTACCCGGCGACCCACAGCGGCCGGCCGTTCGGCTTTCCTCAAGCGGCGCTTCGGCGCGTAAGAAGAACGACCAACACGACAAGCAGCACAATCCCGAGCCCGCCGCTAGGGTAATATCCCCAGCTAGCGCTGTAGGGCCAAGTCGGCAGCACTCCTAGAAGGAGGATGAATAGCAGCAAGGCAAGAAGAAGGTTCATGCGGCACTCTCCAAGAGACTCTCTAAACGGTTGACGCGGTCCTCCAACGATCGCAACGACGCCAGGAATCGTCCGCTATCACCGGCAGAAGACAAAGTCCGGTATACGCCCTCTAAAGCGGCTTCGGCCTCACGCAGTGTTCGTAGCTCGGCCAATATTCTGCGCTCAAACATGCTCATTTTGTACCTCCCGTTATACGCATGCTCCCTTTACCTCGTGACGGAATGAAGCAAGTACAGGACCATACCGGTAACTTACTGTTACGTAATACTTTACGGGTAGGGGAGCTTAGGCGATCGTGCAAATTGCGCACTTTCTGCGCAAAGTGCGACTGGTGGCCAGGGGCCAGCCCATCGTTTGGCCAGAAAAGTGCCTCTGGCTTGCCATGCCTGACCGAGGATGCCTGGTAATGTTGGGCGATTTCTCCAACGAGCGCCTGGACGTTTCTGCCATCGGGCGCGACTTTGGCTGGTGGGTAGCGCAGACTCCGGACCTGTCTGGCCTGCGCGAAATCAGCCGATCGAACACCGTGATCGCCGTGCTGATTCACGCTGAGGGGCTCGGTTTGTCCTGGCAGGAAGCCTTGCGCAACAGCCGGGCCGCAGCCCCAACGGCGCGACTCATTATGTGCCACAAAGTCCAACAGGCCCACGACCGAACGGAGATGGCGGATGCTGGCGCTTTTGGCGTCCTGCTGGCGCCGCTCGCTCAATCCGAGGTACGCCAATCGCTGGGGTTCGTCTGGGCATCCAAGATCACACCGGAGCAACAGGCTCCAGCGCACCGGAAAACTAGCAGCGCGAGTCTTCCTAAACAGCGCTTCGGCGCCGCATAAGACCTGAAAGTGGGTTAAAGCACCCAGTCTAATGGGCTGCCGGGTTGCGCCTGAAAACGGCAAGCAAGAATGTTCCTAAGCTCAGCAGTTCTCCAGTCAGGAATAGCCACCAGGCGAAGGCCCGGGGCGGATTCCCCGCCAGCAAATACCGAAAGTGCCATGTGAATGACAGGATCACAATCGCGCCTCCCAGGATCATACCGATCCAGTGACGCGATCGGATGACAACAGGCCGCCACAGAGCCGTCAGCCCGCAGCCCGCAATCGTCATCGACACGATGACTGGCGCCAGAACCGGAGCAACCCACGGCACGGGCAGCAGAAAAAGAAGGTCCCAGGTCAGGAGCGATGCAGGCCAATGTATCCACAGTTTGAGAAACAGGTAAAACGAGACGTCCCAAACACCGAAGGCGATCGAGAAAGCCGGCAGCCACAGAGATCGTTCGCCAGCAACCAGCATGGCAGCGGCCGCCAGCATGACGATGGTCGCGGCCTCGCGGATCACTTCCACATTCAGGAGACGAGCTGTTTCGGGCGCTTCGGCTACCATCCGACCGCGATCCACGAGCGGAAACAAGTCACCCGGAGCCCGGCCCGGCGTCAGACGCTGGCGCAGCGGCTCATAGAGTGCGCGCAAGTAGATAACGACGGCGGCTTCGATGTAGCCGAAGGAGATTCCGAATAGGAAGAGTCCAAAAACCGTGCGCTGGAGCCGCCCTGTCATGTCTGTATGGACCACACTAGCAGAGGTTCTACCAAATCCGCGAATGGCCACACGAGTGCTCTGTCTCGCGATGAAACGGGGGGAACGGCCATGAAACTGCCCGTATTGACCCTAGTCGTGGCGCTGTTCGCCGGTGTTACCGCTCAGGCCTCAACAATTCTGTTTGAAGGATCGATTTCGAGTGGAACGGCGAGCCAAACCCCGGCGGCCATCTGGACCGGGCTCATCGGAAACGTCAGTGGGCCGGACTTTAGTGTTTTTATCAATACGCGAGGGTATTACAACGTCAATGGCCAGTGGGGTGCCAACCTGACGCCAGGAACCAATTACATTTGGGTTTCGGGGGGGACAGGGGGCGAACAGGGAATCGGGGGAGGTTCCTTTGACCTGAATGGTACCCATTACGCGTGCGTGACTAGTTATCCACTCTACCGCAGTACATGTGGCTCCGGGTTCGACATGTGGTTCACATTATCCGACTTACCGGATTTCGGCTACGTCAGGGGATTCAGCATTGATTTCACCACTCCATTCACGGCCGAGGTCGGATTTGGCTGCGGTTCAACATCAGAATGCGGAGGAGACTACAGATTAGTTGCTTTCGGCTCGGGAATCGCGACAGTTACATTGGACTATAGGCCGGCTTTGAGCGGGGATTATTACGTTTTCGGCAGCGCGACGTATGTATTTACCCCAGAACCGGCGACGATGACCCTGGCCGGACTGGGGCTGCTCGCAGTTATCCTGCTACGCCGTCGAGTGGCTAGTGCCTGCGCACACACTTAGCAAATAGATCCGGAAAAACCCCTTGCGGATCATAGGTCCGCTTGAGCTGCGTATAGCGCGGCTGGTCGTAGATGCTCCAAAACTCCGCTTCATCGTACCAGGCGCTTGAGTACAGCCCTTTGGCGCCCCCGAGCTCCATGGTCTTCCGCTCGATCTTACGGTTGAAATGCCCTTTCTCGTGTGTGGACGGGATCACGTCCCAGAATCCGAAGTTGACGTGTAGGCCTTCCCGGAGTGGACTGAGATCCCAAGTTCGGGTTTTGAACGGACACATCCATACCGGCGTGATACCGATTTCGGACAGCAGAAATTCGAAAAAATCCGGCGCGTTGCTGATGGGAATGTCCACATCCTGGATCACCGACTCGGTGCCCCCGGAATCCGGCAGGATCCTGTATGAGAGCCGCATGATCTGCTGGTAAGTACGTGAGTTCAGGCCCCATTTAAACAGCCTTCGAATCCCGGGCTTTTGCACATAGAAGTGCTTCGAGCACCAGAACCAATCCGTATCCCAACGCCAGATGTAATCCCTGGCCGTAAGCCAATCCTCCGGTTTGTTCTGGATGGACTTGTAGTAAATATCCATATAAGTGTAATCGCTGACGGCCGGCTCCTGATCGACGAATTCGCCTTCGGTGAGGTACATTTCGCCATGCGAAAGGATCGTCCCGTCGAGATAGTCCACGGCGCTATTGGCACGCACGGCGACCCGGGCAAAATAGCTTTCCGGATCGGCGAATCGCCTGTGCGTCAGGTGCACGTACGGCTTTGCCGGGATCAGCCGGATGATCAGCCGCAGCGCGTAGCCCAAAGTGCCGTAGGAGTTGGGGAAGCCGAAGAACAGGTCGGGATTCTCCCGGCAGGAACACGTCACCAACCGGCCATCCCCCAGCAGAATCTCCATCTCTTCTATAGTTTCGTGCACCAAACCGAATTTGAAGGATGAAGATTCGATTCCGAGCCCGCTGACCGCGCCGCCTACCGTAATTGTCTTAAGTTGCGGGACCACGGCGGGCAGGAGCCCGTACTTCAGTGTTTCGTCGACCAGGGCTTCATAGGTGATCATGCCCTCGACGTCGGCCGTCATCCGCTGCCTGTCAATCGCCAGGACGCGATTGAACGCGCGCACGTCGATAAAATACTTCCCGGCCTGCGATCGGTGCCGGAACAAGTTGGAGGTCGACTTACGGAGGCCGATTCGTTCCCCGCGGGCCCGCGCTTGATCGACTGCCTTCGCTAGGGCCGCGGTCCTCCTCTGATGGTCCGTCTCCAGATCCATAAGACCGCAGCCCTAGCGAACCGGCGAGTAGGAAGAAATATCGCCCTTGGAAAGGACAACCTGCCAAAGCTGAAGCCTGCGCGAGCGGAAAGAACCCGCCGAGGCCATCAGATAATACTTCCACATGCGGTAAAAGCGATCGCCATATGTTGGGCGCAGGACCGGCCAGGCCCGCTCGAAATTCTCCCACCATGCGGTGACTGTTCGATCGTAATCCGGACCGAAATTGTGCCAGTCTTCTGCTACCCACAGGCCCTCCCAGGCGGTGGTCAACTGGGCCATCGACGGGATCAGGCCGTTCGGGAAGATGTACTTGTTGATCCAAGGGTCGGTGTAGGAATAGGATTCATTCGAACCGATCGTATGAAGCAGAAACAGTCCCTGGTCTTTGAGGCGGCTATGTGCGAGTTGCATGAACTGGCGATAGTTCTTGTAACCAATGTGCTCGCATAGCCCGACGGAAACCACCCGATCGAAACGGCTCTGTTCCAGGGCAGCCTCGCGATAGTCCTTCTGCTCGAACCGCACAGGCAATCCCCGGCACAGATCGCGGCCGAAAGCCACCTGTTCCCGGGAGATGTTGTAGCTCACTACGTGGCAGCCATATTCTTGGGCGGCAAAATGAGCCAGCCCGCCAAATCCGCCGCCGAGCTCCAGCAGCGTCATGCCAGGCGTCAGCTTTAACTTGCGGCAAATCAAGTGCAGTTTATTCTCTTGCGCCTGATCGAGACTGGCCGCCTCTTTCCAATAAGCGCAGGTATACTGCATCCGGCGACCCAGCATGGCCTGATAAAGCTGATTGCCCAGGTCATAGTGCGCGTCTGCCACCTGTTTCGCGCGCTGCATCGTTTGCAAGTTGAGCACTCGCGTCTTGATGACCAGCAAAGCTGTCTTCAGATCAGTAACTTTACTCGCCAGGTCCGCCCGCCGGAATCTGGTGAAGAATTCGTCCAGCGCGAGAACGTCCCACCAGCCATCCATATAGGATTCGCCCACACCGATGCTGCCTTCGCCCAGCGCCCGATCAAAGAACCGCTCGTCGTGAATCTGAATGTCCCATGGCTCGGGTCCGTTTACGCCGATCCCCGCATACTCCAGGAGTTCGGTGACCTTTCGCGCAGCCGCGGAATCGCTCCGAACTCGCGCCTTTACCGCTTTTCGAGACTGTGACTCTTGCCAACCCTCAAAAGTACTAGTCTTGCTCATGATCGCTTACCTAATGGCCTCCTATCATTAGATGGTCTTCCGGGACAATTAGTATATTCCAACCGGAACATTTTCTTGGGAGAGTTAGGGGAAACCCTGGAGGAGGCGTTTGAAACTATATCTTGAAGGATTCGAGAGTTTCTGGAGCGAATAACTCTTTCGGCATCAGCAGCCGTTTCGCCAAGCCTTGCTCGTATGAGTACCGCAGGAATGTGCTCAGGGTATTTTCGTTGGACTGGAACCCGTAGGGCCAGAAATCCTTGCCCATGACGGCTTCTGTTTCGGCGACATGATCCAGAACCCACGGAAGCATGATCTTGAGGCCGGCCGTCTCGTGCAGGTTCGCATACGCCTCGCGCTGCGACAACACGAAGGCTTTGTGCAGCGACTGCGCGACCCAGGGATTCTGGTGGTACACATCGCGCCGGATCACAACGGTATGCATGATCGGAAAGATTTTGGTTTTTCGATAATACTCGCGCTCCACAGCGCCGTAATTCTCGAACAGCCTGCGTACCTTGCCGGTTCCATCGTCAAAAGTGGACGGCGCTCGCGCCGTGTACATGGCATCGAGCTCCCCAGTCGCAATCATCTGCGACAGAGTCTGGGTAGTCCCAATGGGTTCGACGCGTATCGCGGGCGGAAGCGACAACGCGATTTTTTCAGTTCGTCCCGGTTCTTCTTCGCCGCCGGTGAAATAGGGCGTGCTGGTTACTGGAATGTTGTACTCGTCGCTTAGCATTCCCCGGATCCAGACGGCCGCCGTCATCTGATACTCGGGCGTGCCGACGCGCTTGCCGCGGAGGTCCTGCGGAGTGCGAATCCCTTTGCTGGAGTTCACGAAAATACAGGAATGCCGGAAGAAGCGCGAGGGGAACACCGGAATCGCGATGAACGGCCGCGGCTCCTCGAACAGCGACAGCACATACGAAGACAAAGACATCTCCGACGCGTCGAATTCGTGATTCCGCAGCATTCGGAAGAAGGTTTCTTCGATCGGTAAGGGAAGATACGTAAGATCGACGCCATCCACGCCTACGCGGCCGTCCATCAAAGCGCGCGTGCGGTCGTAATCCCAGCACGAAAGGGTCAGCCGCAGTTTGCCCTGCCCCAAAATATTGGGCGGAGCCGCAGCCAGGGCTGCTCCGGCACTCGCCGCGGAGAGCAGCTTTCGCCTGCTTACTTTATGTCCCACGCTGATAGACTACTTGATGGCAAACGCCGTGGCAACCATGAAAGCAATCCGATTTCACAGCTACGGGACATCCGACGTCCTGGTCTATGAAGACGTCCCCAAGCCGGAGCCCGCCGCCGGAGAAGTGCTGGTAAAGGTGCATGCCGCATCCATCAACCCCATCGATTGGAAGATCCGCGCGGGACACCTGCGGGGCTTTCGAGACTATACTCTCCCGTTCATCCTGGGTTGGGATGTTTCGGGCGTAATCGAGTCGGCCGGCTCTGGGGTGGCCGGATTCAAACCGGGCGACGAAGTCTACGGCCGCCCCGATCCCGGACGGAACGGCGCCTATGCCGAGTACATCGCGGTGAGAGAAAGCGAGCTTGCGTATAAGCCGAAAAGTCTGGATCACATTCATTCGGCCGCGATCCCGCTGGCGGGACTGACCGCGTGGCAGGCATTGTTCGACACCGCAGGCTTGACGTCCGGGCAGAAGGTCCTGATTCAGGCAGCCACCGGAGGCGTGGGGCACTTGGGCGTCCAGTTCGCCAAGCAGAAGCGTCTGTACGTCGCGGGCACGGCCAGCGGACGCAATCAGGAATATCTGAAGCAGCTCAACTGCGACCTTCCGATCAACTACGAAACCACGCGTTTCGAGAGTGTCGTGCACGACTTCGATGCAGTGATCGAGAGCATGGGCGGCGAGGTGCGAAGCCGATCCTGGAAGGTTCTTAAAAAAGGCGGCATCCTGGTGGCGCTGATTGGTCCGCCGCCATCGGAAGATGACGCCAAGGCGCATGGCGTACGCGCAAGCATCATTTGGGGGCAAGCCAATCCCGACCAGCTCGCGGAGATCGCCAGACTGGCCGATTCTGGAAAAGTTCGTCCGGAAATCGCTGCCGTGTTCCCTCTTCGCAATGCCGCCAAAGCGCACCAGATGAGCGAGACCGAACACGTGCGCGGAAAGATTGTCCTGCAAGTCATTTAGAGGTTCGCCATTAAAAGCACTATGGACGATTTTCTGCGGGCAGCGATGGAAGAAGCGCGCAAAGGGTTGAGCAAAGGCGGCATTCCCATCGGCTCGGTCTTGGTGATCGATGGCAAGATCGCCGGCCGCGGGCACAATCAGCGTGTTCAACAAGGCAGCGTGATACGCCACGCCGAAATGGATTGCCTGGAGAATGCGGGCCGGCTGCAACCCTCAGATTACCGGCGCTCGACGCTTTACTCGACCCTATCCCCTTGCGACATGTGCAGCGGCGCCGTCTTGCTGTACAAGATTCCCCGCGTGGTGAGAATCGAACATTTAAAGGCCCGCAAGACTACGTTTCTTCGCGCGGCGTTGACGTCCAAGTGGTTGATAGCCTTGAGTGTGTGGACCTCATGCAACAGTTTATCCGGGAGCATCCAACTCTTTGGAACGAGGACATCGGAGAGTTGGACCCTAAATAGAATTCCGAGGTATTTTCCAGGGTATCCTGGAGGGACATGAGTAGTCCTAACTTGGCGCCTCAAGGCGTCAAAATCGATGCACCGATTCCCCCTGGATGTGAGGCGATCCTTACCCCCGAAGCCATCGCTTTCGTGGCCGATCTTCATCGGCGCTTTGACTCCCGGCGGAAAGATCTTCTGAATCGTCGCTTGGTTCGCCAATCGGCAATCGACGCAGGGCAACTTCCCGACTTTCTTCCGGAAACCGCCGAGATCCGCAAGAGTGACTACGTGGTCGGACCTATTCCTAACGACTTGATGGACCGGCGCGTCGAGATCACCGGACCTGTCGACCGGAAGATGGTGATCAATGCGCTGAACTCCGGCGCAAACGTCTTCATGGCGGATTTCGAAGACTCGAATTCACCCACCTGGGAGAACAATCTGACAGGCCAGATCAACGTGCGAGATGCGGTTCGCGGAGACGTTGAATATACCAGCCCGGAAGGCAAACGCTACCAGCTCAATCCGAAGCCGGCGGTGCTCATGGTTCGTCCGCGCGGCTGGCACCTGGTCGAACGACACTTTCAAGTGGACGACCAGCCGGTCTCGGGCGGGCTATTCGACTTCGGCCTGTATTTCTTCCACAAC
>Ga0134128_10008430_pt1 | contig 12405 bp, 10 predicted proteins | sample KB31754_FD_96462 | JGI IMG/M metagenome (GOLD analysis project Ga0134128, IMG submission 96462) | Terrestrial soil microbial communities with excess Nitrogen fertilizer from Kellogg Biological Station, Michigan, USA - KB3-175-4 | ecosystem: Environmental > Terrestrial > Soil > Unclassified ...
CGATCGAGACCACGAGCCTGCGCGAGGATGTGGAGACCGACGGCCGCCACGCCAAGGTGCGCTTCGGCCGCGATTTCGCCGCCGACGCGCGCCGGCGCGATTTCACCCTCAACGCCTTGTCGCTCGACGCCGAGGGCCGGGTGCACGACGACGTCGGCGGGCTCGCCGATCTCGCGGCGGGCCGCGTGCGCTTCATCGGCGACCCCCGCCAGCGCATTCGCGAGGATTATCTGCGCATCCTGCGCTTCCTGCGCTTTTCGGCGCGATTCGGCGACGGCGAGCTGGATCCCGCGGGCTTTGCCGCCGCCATCGCCGAGCGGGGGGGACTGACGTCGCTTTCGGCGGAGCGGGTGCGCGCGGAAATCATGAAAATCCTGGTCGCGACCCACGGCCCCTCGGCGCTGGCGCAAGCGGACGGCGCGGGACTCGTGGCGCCGCTGATCGGCGGCGTGGCGCGGCCGGCGCGGCTGGCGCGCCTGGCGGCTATAGAAGCGGCGCGGGCGGGCGGCCCCGACGCGCTGCTGCGCCTGGCGGGGCTGGCGGTCGCGGTGCGCGAGGACGCCGAGCGGCTGCGCGAGCGGCTGCGACTATCGAACGCCGAGAGCGACCGGCTCGACCTCGCCGCGCGCGGGCTTGAGGCCCTGCATGGCGCGACGGCGCCGCCGCCGCCCGGCGATCTGCGCGTGCTCTTATTCGAGCGCGGCCGGACGGGTTCGCTTGACTCTGCGAGCCTCGCCCATGCCGAGAGCGGCGCGGCAACGGCGGACCCGCGTTGGCTGTCGGCCTATCGCTTCCTTGCCGACACGCCGCCGCCGCGCTTGCCGTTTTCCGGCGCCGACCTCCTCGCGCGCGGGATGGCGCCGGGGCGCGGCGTCGGGGAGGCGCTGAAGACGTTGCAGGCGAATTGGATTCGCGCCGGCTTCCCGCGCGACCCCAAGATCCTGGCGCGGCTGCTGGCCGAGGCGCTGGCGCAATCTTGAAGGGCTTGCGCCCGGCGTTGCCCGGGTGATATGCGCGCGGTTCGCGGAGGGGTGGCCGAGCGGCTGAAGGCGCACGCCTGGAAAGTGTGTATGCGGGAAACCGTATCGCGGGTTCGAATCCCGCCTCCTCCGCCACCGACTAACGTATCGATATATAGTCGCATTTAAGCTGTTACCGGCTGTCGGTGCGTTCGACGCCGTTCGCCTGCAATTTGGCCTGCACTACGTTCACCGCGTGCGTTCGGCCATGCCACTCGCGCACGAGGCGCGCGCCGCGCGCCGGACCTCACTTTCGGCGGCGCCGGCGCCGTGATGTGGCCCTCGCTCTCGAATTCCCCCGCCAACTCCGCCAGGCGTCGCTCGACGGCCTGTGGCAGACCGCCGAAGACGTTGTCCTGGATGCGGCAAGCGATCATGCGCGTCATCTGGTCGCGACTCAGCCTCGGCGCGTCGCGGCGAAGGAGCCGGCGCCATTCCACGCGAAGCTCTGGCAAGCCAAGCGTCGCCAACTCGGCGAGCTGTGCTGAGACACTTCGGTTATCGAAAGCTGCGGCCGGCTCCTCGCCCGTAGAGCTGGCTTCCCGCGGGGCGTCTTCGCTTTGCGACTCCGGCGCCAGCTTTCCGGGCGCAGTCGTCCGATAAACGATAGCGAGATTCGTGGACCCTCAAAGCGGCGCTCCTCGACGCTGACCGCGATCTTCAAGGAGGCGAAAAGTTCGACGACAGCGTCGAAGCAACCGCGAGGCAGTCCGACATGTCGAGAGGTCAGCTCCGCGCAGGCGATTACTCGGGGAATAGCGAACGTCGGCCGACGCATCGCCTGCGCGGCATAGAATTCTGGATTTTGGAACGCCGCGATTCTCAGAAGACGAGCTAGCAAGGCAGGCGGAACGCCCTCGCGAGGAACGTAGATCTCGTCGGCGCGAACAACCGTGATCGATTCTGGAAGTTGTCCCTCGATAGCGGGTTGTGGGCGGCGACGGGAGGGAGGCGCAAGCCACGGCTCCTCATCGTCATCGTTCAGCGGAATCCGGACCGGAAGCAATTTTCCGGACACGATGGCCTCGCGGACCAGTTCATCGGTCCTATCAGCGGATATCGTATCCACCGCCGCCAGGAACGCCCACTGATCTGGATGCGGCGCGAACGCGTCGTCGGCGAAAACGCTGTTGCCTACTGATCGAGCCCTGCCCTGAAGCGGGAGGGCGATCAGGTTTCCGAAGCCTCGCGATGGCAACGTATCCTGGCTCGGAAAGAATCGATCGTAGGATTTAAAGCCAATGTCCGGCAGGCGCTCCATGGTCTGCGAAATCAGGTAGGCGTCGAGACGCCTCGCGGACGCCGCCGGCACAGCATTTGCGAAGAAGATCCACGCGTGCGCCTCGTTCCCGGAGCGGGATCGCTCGACGGCGGCGGGGATCTGATTTCGACGACAGGTCTCCACATAAGCCAAGACATCTCGGCGCCATTCTCCCTCGTCGAAATCAGCCGTGAGAAACCAGCATGTGTGGTCGGGCAGTAGCGGGTAGACGCCCATGACGTAGGGCGAACTGTCCTGCCCTGCTCCTGGCAGATGGCGCTCGATGGCCGCGTCATCCACCGCGATGAACGCTTGATGGAGACAGGCCGAGCATTTGACTTTGGTTTATCGCAAATCCCACGTCGCCATTCATTGGCGCAGGCGGGCGAATAGCCGCTGCGACCTGACTTCGAATTCTCCCAACGAAGCGGGAAGACGTCGGCGCGACCGCGGAAGAGGCTTCGGAAAAAGGGCTATCCTGGCATAGGGAGGTGAATGGTTATCCACCCGCGGCTCTGCCGCGTCAGGCGCCTCCGGATCGGCGCATCGCGGCGTATCGTGGGTTTCAGCCGCGGCCCGCAACGCGTCGATTTTTGCGACGATGGACGCTCGCTCCTTGCCAACCGCTGCAAGGCGATCGAGGAGCGATGCGAGCCTTTCCTCGTCAGTCGCGATTTTCGGCCCAATAGCCATGCGCCGGTGTTTACCGCATCAGCGCATCGCGCGACATGCGCCGGCAAGGAAATTCGCGCGAATACAACTGACCACGAGGACGGCAGAGAGAAACCGCATTCGGTTCCTGGGCCGCCTCGGGCGCCGAGGCGTCCTCGCATTCTGCTGATTTTTCTGAAGCAGTCGTCGCCAAGGTTAGGATGTCAATCGGATCGAACGTGTGGCACGGAATCATCCGAGGCGACATATCTCTATCGCTTCAGTTGGTTGTAGCCTCTTCGACCCGCCGGCTTCTGCAACGCAGCGTCGAGCCGCAATCCCGACAGCTTCTCCCGCTCCTGCGCGCTCAGCCGAACCACGTACTTCTTGACGGAAACCTCTTTCCCGGCCACGAATCACCTCCCGCGCTGCTGAGACGCGAAAGAGATTCAGAACTCGCCGTCAAAAGCAATGACGACAACCACTAGTGCTGCGCATAGCCACATAGATGTTGATATCCATGTCCAACCGCTACCACTCGCGCGCCCTGCGCCGTCAGAATGGCCGCGGCTGCGCGCTTACGCTCAACTCGGCCATCTCGGGTACTCCTGTCTGAGAGGGTTGGCTTCGACAACCAAATCTTCTCAGGCAGGGGCAACCTCACGCCAGCCCCGTGACTAGCAAACCGCGGCGGCGGTTTAGTTCAATCATAATTTCCCCGCCCCGACTCCCCCCTGCGCCCGGAAATCTGCCTCGGCTACCTTCGGAAGACGGAAACTCCGACTAGAGTTGGCTAGCGTTGGCGCGCCGATTCATGGCTTACCTCCCCAGTCGATACGAACTCGCCTTGGCCGAAAGCAAGCGGTGTCAAACGCGGAGGATTCTGGGCTCCGTGATGGGCGGACGCCTCTCGCGTCGCCCTACCGCCTGCACGTCATCCGAGCTTTGGATAGAAGAGCGGGAACCCCCCACATGCCGTCGCAAGTTGTTCGACCCGCCCTCGTTCGACTTCAGTCACCAAAAGGGTCCTCCCCGACAGCGCGAAAGCGCAGTTGGTTGGATTCTCGCCGTCTAGCGGCATCCGTTCTACGACCGAACCGTCTTTCGCCAAGACTGTAACGTTGCGTTGGCCGTAAACTGTGCAATACAAGCGCTCGTCGTCGCCCCAGCACATCCCATCCGGACCGCGGAAGGCGTCGCCCTCGAACGGTTGCAGCACATTCCCGAACGCTTCGCGTTCGGGGCTCGCAGCGCCGAACACGTCATAGCGATATACATCGCCCGTGAACGAGGCGTTTGCGTACAGTGCGTCATCCGGGCCGAAGGCGATTCCATTCGCAAAGAGAATGCCTCGGTCGAGAACGCGCAATACCCTTCCTTTGACGGGATCGATCTCGTAGACGCGGCCGTCCCAGGCAAGCTTGCGATAGTCCTTCGCGAAATTTTGTCCGTCCAGGAAGTCCTGCGCGGCCAACCCCGAGTCGGTGAGGTAGAGCAGCCCATTCCGGCCGAAGCAAAGATCGTTCGGGAGCCGGAAAGGACGCTCGCCGTCGTGGTCGATACGGACAAGTTCCACGCCCTCGGCGTCGATGCCAATGACGGCGCGCAAACCCGCTTCGGCAATCCAGAGATTGCCGTCCCCATCCATGGCCAGCCCGTTCGGACGTCCGCCTGTGCGTTTTATGACTTTCCTTTCTCCGTCGACGAATAACCGCGTCACCTGAAGGGTCGCGGCCGACATTTCTGTCACGTACATCGAACCGTCCGGAAGGCAAACGGGACCCTCCGGGGCGCCTACGCCGGTAGCGAAGAACCGAGCCGCCATCTTGCAAACTCCTCCCCTTTCGTGCGCCCTCGCCTAATTCAGGCATTCCCGGAGCGACTTGACAACGGCGCTGGTTGATAGCCCGTAACGGTCGTGCAGCGTAGGCAGGGCGCCGGCGTCCAGGAACGCGTCCGGCAAGGCAATTTGGCGGAACCGGTTGCGTATGCCCTTGCGCATCAAAAGGCCAGCGACGGCTTCGCCCAGTCCGCCAATCGCCGAGTGATTTTCCGCTACGACCACGGGCCGATTTTCTCGGGCCGCCTCGGCAAGTATCGTCGCCTCATCGAGCGGCTTGATCGTCGGGCTGTGGAGAACCGCCGCGGAAATCCCCTTTTCCGCGAGGATTTCCGACGCCTCCAGCGCGCGCATGGTCATGAGGCCGCTGGAGATCACCAATACGTCGGCCCCGTCGCGCAGACGCTTGGCCCGGCCGATCTCGAAGCGGTAGTTGTAACGGTCGAGAACGACGGGAACATTGCCGCGAAGCAACCGCATGTAAACGGGACCGCGATAGTTGGCGATCGCCGGGACCGCTTGCTCGATATCGATCGCGTCGCAGGGATCGATGATCGTGAGATTGGGCATGGCGCGAAAGATCGCCAGATCTTCGGTTGCCTGGTGGCTGGGGCCATAGCCGGTCGTCAGGCCGGGCAGCGCACAGACGATCTTCACCGGCAACATCTCTTCAGCGATCGCCATGCAGATGAAATCGTAAGCGCGTCGCGTCGCGAACACCGCATAAGTGGTGACGAAGGGCGTAAAACCTTCGCGGGCCATCCCGGCGGCGGCGCCCATCAGCAACTGCTCCGCCATCCCCATCTGGTAGAAGCGATCGGGATAGGCTTTCGAGAAAATGTGCAAGTCGGTGTATTTCGATAGATCTGCGGTCAGCCCGACGATGTCGTCGCGCGTCCGCGCGAGTTCGACGAGGGCGTGGCCGAACGGCGCCGCGCGGGTCGGCTGGTCCGGCCCCGCGATCGAAGCGATCATCGCGGACGTGGTGAGTCGAGCTCCATTGCCGGCCGGTTGATCCGAAAGCGCCGGGCGCTTGTACTTGTCACGATTCATGACGGCCTCCCGGCGTCGAGCGCCTCGATCGCCAGCGTCCACTCCTCGGGCTCGACGCGCAGAAAATGATTGCGTTCGCGCGCTTCGAGGAACGGCACTCCCTTCGCCATCTTCGTGTCGCAGATCACGATCCGGGGCCCGGCGGCGGTTCCGTGTCGTGCGGCGTCGAAGGCGTCGACGAGCGCGTCGATGTCGTTGCCGTCGACGCGCTGAACGAACCAGCCGAACGCTTCGAATTTTTGGGCGAGAGGTTCGAAATTGAGGACCCCTTTCGACGGTCCGTCCGCCTGCATGTTGTTGACGTCGACGATGCCGATCAGATTGTCGAGTTTGTAGGAGCCGGCCGACATGGCCGCCTCCCACACGGCGCCCTCGTCGAGTTCGCCATCGGAAAACAAACAATAGACGAAACTCTTCGAAATCTTTCGTTTCAGCGCCAACGCCATGCCGACGGCGATCGCCAAGCCTTGCCCCAGGGAGCCGCCGGTGATTTCCATGCCTGGCGTGTAGGCCGCCATCCCCGACATGGGCAATCGGCTGTCGTCGGCGCCGTAGGTGTCCAATTCGTCTTCGGGAACGATGCCCGCCTCGATCAGCGCGGAATACAGGGCGATGGCGTAATGGCCGACCGACAGGAGAAAGCGATCTCGCCCCTCCCACTCCGGATCCTGCGGCCGATAGGACAGGGCGTGAAAGTAGCTGACCGCGAGCACGTCGGCGATGCCGAGCGCCTGGGCGATATAGCCTTGGCCCTGCACGGCTCCCATTTTCAGGGCAAGGCGGCGGATTCGGTACGCCCGCTCGGCAAGTCTCACGTTCGGGCGCGCGTGCGTTGCTTCAATCATTGTTTGCACGCCTCTAATGGATTAGCATGCCGCCGTTGACGTCGATCACGGCGCCGGTCATGTAGGCGGAGAGATCGCAGGCAAGGAACAAGAAGATCCGCGCCACGTCTTGCGCCGTGCCGAGCCGACCGAGCGGGATGCCCTTGAGGATTTCGGACTTGGCCTCGTCCGAGAGCTTTCCGGCCGTGATGTCGGTCTGGATAAGGCCCGGCGTCACGCAATTGACGCGGATATTGTCCGGCCCGAGTTCGCGCGCCATCGCCTTGGCGAGCCCAAGGACGCCCGCCTTCGCGGCCGAATAGTGCGGTCCGCCGAAGATTCCGCCGCCGCGCTGCGCCGAGACCGACGACATGCAAGCGATCGAGCCGCTCTTGCGTTCGCGCATGTGCGGCACGACGGCCTGCGAAAGGTTCAGCACGCCGGTCAGGTTGACCGCAATGATACGCCACCAACTTGGACCGTCGATCTCCAGCAGTTTGACCGGCTGCGTAACGCCTGCGTTATTGATGAGCGCGTCGATCTGCCCGAGACGGTCGATGGTTTCGGCAGCCGCCCGCTGACAGGCCTCGTGGTCGGTGACATCGCAGACGATCCCGACATGGCCCGAACCGAGGGTGGCGGCGGCCGCCGCGGTGGCGGCACGATCGATGTCGAGGATCGCGACCCGAGCGCCATGCTCCGCGAAGAGGCGGGCGGTCGCAAAGCCGATGCCGCGAGGCCCGGCCGCTCCCGAAATCAATGCGGTCCTGCCACTCAACAACATGGTCGTCCTCCCGGCGCTGCTTGGGGCGGACAATCGGTCAGAACCGAGCGTAAACTCAAACGCGAACTTTACAACGACCGATGAAACTGCTTCATCATTCCTTAGGACGTGCCACTCTCCGGAAGGGCGCCGAGGTGCTGAAGGATGTCTCTCTTTCGACGGTGAAAGCGTTCGAGAGCGCAGCGCGGCATGGTTCCTTTCGCGCCGCCGCGCTGGAGCTGAACCTGTCGCCGAGCGCCATCAGCCACGCGATTCTCAAACTTGAGCAGACACTGGGGACGAGCCTGTTCGAGCGCGAGGGCAGGCTCGCGCGTCTCAGCGCAGACGGCGAGACCTTGATGCAGCATGTGGGCGCGGCTTTCGACGAACTGCGGCGTGGCATGGAGCTGGTTTCAAACCGCGGCCCGCAACTGCTACGGCTGCATTCGGCGCCAAGCTTCGCCGCCCAATGGCTAACCCCGCGTCTCTCAGGCTTTTTCGCCTCCTATTCAGGCATCGAGGTCCGCTTGGCCGCGAGCACCGACTATGCCCGCTTTGTCAACGACGATTTCGACGCCGACATTGTCTACGGCCCCTCGCGGATCGAGGGGGCCATTTCGATTCCCCTCGGCGTCGAAACAGTGGCGCCGCTCTGCTCGCCCGAGTTCGCCCGGCATATCAATGGCATCGACGATCTGACGAGCGGCGTGCTGATCCAGAGCGACCTCAAGCGCGTGCGCTGGTCCGACTGGTTTAGGGCGAACGATCGCGAGCCTCCTGTGCCGCACGCGGCGCGATTCGATCGCAGCTTCCTCGCCATCGCGGCGGCTTGCGATGGGTTGGGGGTCGCGCTCGAATCGACGCGCCTTGCGGAGCGCGAACTCAAGAGCGGTCGGCTCGTGGCCCCCTTGGCTGGGCGCGCCAAGGACGTCGACTATATCGGACACCACCTGGTTTTCCCACGGGCGGGACGGCAGCGTCGCGCCGTCAAAGTCTTCATGGAATGGCTATTCGACGCGCTTGCGCTGCCGCGCCAGGACTGAAAACCGCCTTAGGTGAATTCCGCTCATCGGAGCTTGCATTATTAGCGTTTGTCATGTGAGGCCGCCAACGGCAACCATCGTTCCATAAGCCTTCCCAGGAAGGCGAGTTGGGCAGGAAGCCGATGTCCGCACAAGAGCAACGCGCCCTTGCGACGCCTCCGAAAGCGAGTTCGGCGGCATGAACGCGGACGCTCAGACAAATTACGTTCTCGAGGCCACCGACATCGAGAAAAGTTTCGGCGCCACCGATGTCTTGCGGAAAGCAAACCTTCGCGTCGCGCACGGCGAGATTCATGCGCTGCTCGGCGGCAACGGCGCTGGCAAATCCACTCTCATCCGCATCGTATCCGGATCGCTGCGTCGCGACGCCGGCGCGATTGAAGTGGCGGGGCGACCAGACTACGACCCGAGCGCCATCGCGGTCGTCTTCCAGGAACTGGCGCTGCTTCCTGACCTAAACGTGGCGGAAAATATCCACCTTCCGCATCGCCGCGACGCGCTTGGGCGTATCGACCGGCGACAAATGCGCGATCTCGCCGCGCAGGCGCTGGCGATGATCGACCCGGCGCTGACGGTCACGCTCGACAAGCCGGTGAGCCGGCTCGATCTACATCAACGCCAGCTCGTCGAGATCGCGCGGGCGATCAGTTCCGGCGCGAAGTTAATCCTACTGGACGAGCCGACCGCCAATCTGACGTTCGCGGATGCCGAACGGCTGTTCGCGGCGTTGCGTCGGCTCACGATCGTCGGCATCAGCATCCTGATCGTCTCGCACCGAATGAGCGAGATCCGGGCCGTCGCCGATGTCTGCACGATTCTGCGCGACGGCCAGTCGGTTATCGACCGGCGTCCGCTGCTGGAGATTGCCGACGAAGAGATTGTCCAGGCGATGATGGGCGACGGCCGCGGACCAGCCGCGGCGCATGCGGCCGCGGCCCACCCCGCGATGGTCGCCGGCGTGACGCTGGGCCTCGCCAAAGACCAGCTCGCGCTGACGCTTTCTCCGGGAAGCGTTCTGGGGCTGGCGGGGGCGCCCGAAGGCCCCGCGGGGGTGATCGGCGCGCTGACCGGCTCCTCGACGAACACAGACTGGTCGGTGACCGTCAACGGTCAGGTCCGGCGTTTCCGCTCGCCCGCGGACGCCGTTCGCAGCGGCGTCGGCTATGTCTCGGGCGACCGGGCCGAGAAGGGCGTCCTTGCCACGCTGCCCATTGTCGACAATCTCGCCGCCGCCGGTCGCATTGCGCGCAAGCGCTGGCTGGTCGCGCCGAGCGAGGTCCAGGAAGCCGCCGCTGCGCTTCAGCGCCTGGCGATCAAAGCGGCCTCGCTTTATGCGCTGCCGCAGACGCTCTCCGGCGGAACACAGCAGAAGCTGCTGATCGCCCGATGGTTGAACCTGGCGCCGAAGATTCTTGTGCTCGAAGAACCAACGCGTGGCGTCGACGTCGGCGCCAAGCGCGAAATCTATCAGATCATTCGAACGGTCGCCGCCGCCGGCTCGATTATCGTCTGGTGGTCGACGGAGTTCTCCGAACTCGCGCAAACCTGCGACCATGTGATCACCTTCGATCTTCAGGGGGCGATCAGCGGTCTGCTGCGACAGGGCGAAATTACCGAGGTCGCGATGGCGCGCGCGACCGGGATGGCGGCGTGAGTCGACGATGACGGAAACGACAGTCGCGCAGGGTCGGGAGAGAAACGTGGCCGCATCAGAGGAGTCGCCCGTGGCCGGTTCCGCACCCGCCGGCCTCGACGCGCGGCCAGCGGGCGCGGTTCGGCGCCTCGTCGCGACCTATCGCTCGGAGATTGCGCTCGGCATAGCGATTCTGCTGATCGAGTTCGTCGTGAGCTTCTGGACCCCGCAGGTCTTCTCCTACGGAAACGTCGCCAACGTGGCGCAGTCCGCGGCGCCGCTCGTCATCATGGCGCTCGGCTCCCTGCTCGTCATCATCACCGGCGGCATCGATCTTTCGGTCGGCTCGACCTTTTCCCTCAGCGGAATGGTCGCGGGACTGGCGATGTCGGCGGGCGCATCCTGGCCGGTCGCCAGTGTCGTGGGACTCGGCGTCGGGATCGTCGTCGGCGCCGTCAACGGGTTGCTGGTCACGATGCTGGGTCTTGCGCCTTTCGTGGTCACGCTGATCACCTACGCGGTGGGCGCCAGCCTTGCCTTCGTCATCACCGAGGGTCACTCCATCGCGCTTCTTGATCCGACGTTCTATTTACTGAACGGGGGACACCTGATCCCTGGCCTCGCCAACTATGTCCTGTTCTGTCTGGTCGGCACGGCCGCAATCGAGCTTGGGCTGAGAAAGCTTGTCATGGGGCGATGGGTCTACGCCGTCGGCAGCAACGACAAGGCGTCCCGTCTGCTTGGCATTCCTGTGAATGGAATCCGACTTGGGGTCTATGTCATCGCCGGGTTGCTGGCGGCGTTCTCCAGTATGCTCAGCCTCTCCTACATCAGCAATTCCGAAGCGACCTCCGGCGCCAACATGATGTTGCAGGCGATCGCGGCCTGCGTGATCGGCGGCGCGAGCCTGTTCGGCGGCACGGGTTCGGCGGTAGGCGCGGCTTTGGGCGCCGTGATGATCACCGTCATTCAGAACGGCGTGAACCTGATCGGCATCAACAGTTTTTGGCAAGGCTCCGTAACCGGACTGGTCATTCTCGTCGCGGTTCTCATCGATCGGCTGACCAAAATTCGCGCCTGACGGGCGCGGCAACTGGGGGGCCGAAGCCCCCACCTCTGGAGGAAACCAAAAATGAACACCATTTTGAAACGTGGCTTGTCCCTCGCCGCCACGGCGGTCTGCGCATCGATATTGGCCATGGGCGCGGCGAACTCCGCCGACAAGAAGTTCACCCTCGCAGTCATCATGCCTTCGCTCGATATCTCCTATTGGCAGTGGGTGGCGTATGGCGCCAAGACCAAGGCCGCCGAACTCAATATGAACTACATGGAGCTGGACTCCCACAATTCTCCGACTGAGCAGATGTCGAACATCAAGACCGCCCTCACCAAGGGCGCGAACGCGATCGTCATCGGCCCGGTCAGCTCGACGAGCACGCCGCCGGTGTTGCGTTTCCTCAAGCAACAGAACATTCCGATCGCCTTCACCGGCATCGGGCCGCAACCGGGCCAGACCGACTATACGTCTTCGGTCACCGCCAATAACGAAGACTCCGGCAAGGCTGAAGGCAAATTTGTCTGCCAGCTCGCCAAGGAGCGAGGCGGCAACAAAGTCGGCATGCTCTCGTTGCCACAAGATCGCGAGAACGCGCAAAAATATCTTCGCGGCGCGAAGGTTGCGTTCAAGGATGGAGGCTGCGATCTCGTCCAGATTCTCCAGACCAAGGGTCTTACTGTGCGCGAGGCGGTCGACGAGGCCAACGACCTCTTGACCGCGCACCCCGACATCAAGGCCATATACGGTATGTACGACGAGGCCGCGACCGGCGCCGCCAAGGTTCTTCAGACCCGCAATTTGGTCGGCAAGATCGGTGTCGTGACCGCAGACGGCAGCCCGACGACCGTCAAGCTTCTCCGTGACGGCGTCATTCAGGGCCTGTTCTTGCAGGAAGCCGGCGGTCAAGGGATCGAGGCAACCCAACAAGTCTTCAACGCACTGACTGGCAAACCGACTACCAAGGACATTCCGCTGACCGAACCATTAGTCACTGCCAAGGACATCGACAGCCCGGAGACGCAAGCCAAACTCAAGCGCGTCTATCCGCCGTCAGCAGGACAGTACTAACCCGCCTTATTCAGCCCGCAGGCGGCGAATCCTCGCTCGCGCGGTTGCAACGTAAGCCTACGGTGATGGCCGCCTGTTCAGGTGGGACGGGATTGTGATGCTGCGCAGGCAAGTCGGCTTTATGAGCGAGGCTAGCTGCACAGCATGGACCGCGTCACATTGATTTCGGGGCGGGAGCGTCGTCGGCATTGGA
>Ga0134128_10008432_pt1 | contig 12404 bp, 9 predicted proteins | sample KB31754_FD_96462 | JGI IMG/M metagenome (GOLD analysis project Ga0134128, IMG submission 96462) | Terrestrial soil microbial communities with excess Nitrogen fertilizer from Kellogg Biological Station, Michigan, USA - KB3-175-4 | ecosystem: Environmental > Terrestrial > Soil > Unclassified ...
CGGACGCATCATGCTGAAGATGGTGCTTAACGGAAAGAAAAAGCAGCTCGATTTCCGTGTCAGCACTCTGCCAACCCTGTGGGGCGAAAAAATCGTGCTCCGCTTGTTGGACAAAGAAAACCTGCGCCTGGACATGACCAAGCTCGGCTTCGAGCAGGCATCGCTGGTGAAATTCGAAAAGGCGATTCTCAAACCTTACGGAATGGTGCTGGTCACCGGACCTACAGGTTCAGGCAAAACCAATACGTTGTATTCCTCCATCGCCAGATTGAACCAGCCGGATACCAACATCATGACCGCCGAAGATCCGGTCGAATTTCAGTTGCAGGGCGTGAACCAGGTGCAGATGAAGGAGCAGATTGGGTTGAATTTCGCAGCGGCCCTGCGCTCCTTTTTGCGGCAGGACCCCAACATCATTCTTGTCGGAGAAATCCGCGATTTTGAAACTGCGGAAATCGCCATCAAGGCCGCCCTCACCGGCCACTTGGTGCTTTCCACTTTGCACACCAACGGCGCGCCGGAAACCATTACTCGTCTTATGAACATGGGCATTGAACCCTTCCTTGTGGCGACCTCGGTCCATTTGATTTGCGCGCAAAGACTGATTCGCCGTATTTGCAAGGACTGCTCAGAAGAAGTCGAAGTCCCGGAAAAAACTTTAATTGCTGAAGGATTTACTCCCGAAGAAGCTAAGACCGTGAAAGTACGCAAGGGCAAAGGCTGCACAACCTGCAATAACACAGGCTACAAGGGACGTTGCGGACTTTATGAAGTCATGGAAGTGGACGACGAAATCAAGGAACTCGTTCTTGTCGGCGCTTCCGCCCTGGAACTGAAAAGAAAAGCAATTGAGCGGGGCATGCTTACTCTGCGCCGCAGCGGTTTGACCAAAGTAGCGGAAGGGGTCACGACGCTCGAAGAAGTGGCCCGCGAAACTATTCACTAAGTTTTCAAGGAAGGGAACAAGCAAACATGGCGCTCTCGTTAAGCGATTTATTGAAGAGAATGTTGGAAATGTCAGGCAGCGATTTGCACATCACCACCAATTCGCCGCCGCAGGTGCGCGTGCACGGACACTTGGTGCCTCTTGATCTACCGCAGATGACACCCGCGGAAACCAAGCAGCTCGCCTACAGCGTCATGACCGATGCTCAGAAGCATCGCTTCGAGGAAAGCTTCGAACTCGATTTCTCCTTCGGATTGAAGGGCCTGGCCCGTTTCCGCGCGAACGTATTCAATCAGCGTGGCGCGACTTCCGCCGTCTTCCGCGTCATTCCCTTTGAAATTAAGTCTTTTAATCAGCTTGGCTTGCCTGCCGTTATCAGCAAGTTGTGCGATAAGCCCCGCGGTCTGGTCCTGGTCACAGGTCCCACCGGTTCTGGGAAATCTACCACCCTTGCGGCCATGATTGACAAAATCAATTCCGAGCGTCATGACCACATCCTGACGATTGAAGATCCCATTGAGTTCGTCCACATGAACAAAAATTGTGTGGTCAACCAGCGCGAACTTCATGCGGACACCAAGAGCTTTACCGACGCCTTGCGCGCCGCGCTCCGTGAAGATCCCGACGTCGTACTCATTGGCGAAATGCGCGATCTGGAAACCATTGAGTCGGCGCTGCGAATTGCTGAAACCGGTCACTTGACCTTCGGCACGCTGCACACCAACTCGGCCTCTTCCACCATCAACCGTATTATTGACGTTTTTCCTGCCCACCAGCAGCCGCAGATCCGCGCGCAGCTTTCCATGGTGCTGGAAGGGATATTGTGCCAAAGCTTGCTCCCTAAACCGGACGGAAAAGGCCGCGCCATGTGCCTGGAAATCCTGGTGCCCAACGCCGCGATCCGCAACCTGATCCGCGAAGACAAAATCCACCAGATTTATTCCGCTATGCAATCCGGTCAGGAAAAATTTGGCATGCAGACGTTCAATCAGGCGTTGGCTACTGCTTATTTCCACAAGCAAATCACACTGGAAACAGCTCTGCTGCGTTCCAGCAACCAGGATGAATTGCAGGAGATGATCAACCGCGGAGCTGGCCTGCTGAACAAACCGACCAGCGCGGTACTGGCCAAAGGGGCTGCGCCAGGGAAGCATTGAGATTTGGAAATCGGGTAAATCGCGGCCCGAGCTTTAGGGCCGTATAGCAAAGTTTCGAGGAGAGGCTTACCATGCCAGTTTTTACATTTTCAGGGAAAGATGCTTCTGGCCACAAGGTCAGTGGCGAACGCAACGCAGCTAATAAGCAGATACTCGCGGTCCAGCTCCGGAAGGAACAGATTACCGCAGGTGCCATTCGCGAAAAGGGCAAGGAATTTTCCCTGCCGACATTCGGGACCACCAAGGTGAAAACCAAGGATGTTGCCATCTTCTTCCGCCAGTTTTCGGTCATGATTGACGCTGGATTGCCCCTGGTGCAATGTCTGGAAATTCTCGCGGCCAACCAGGAAAACCCAACCTTCCAAAAGACGCTTACCGGCGTCCGCACAACGGTCGAAGGTGGCGCGACCCTTGCCAATGCCATGCGCCAGTATCCGGTGGTCTTCGATGACCTGTCGACCAACATGATTGAAGCTGGTGAAACCGGTGGTATTCTCGACCTCATCCTGCAGCGTCTTGCTGGATACGTGGAGAAGGCGGTAAAACTCCGCTCGGCTGTGAAATCAGCCTTAATTTACCCCGTCTCGATCGTCGGCATGGCACTCCTTATTGTCGGTGCTTTGCTGAAATGGGTTGTGCCAATCTTCGCCAATCTGTTCAGCGGGTTGAACGTGGACCTGCCGCTTCCCACGCGCATCGTCATCGGCTTGAGCCATTTCATCGGCAATTTCTGGTGGTTCTTCTTCATTGGCGTGGGTGGAATCGTCTACGGAATGAAACAAATCCGTAAGAACCGAAAGGGCAAATACTACTTCGATGCGGCCCTTTTAAAACTGCCAATTATGGGAGCACTGCTTCGCAAGATTGCCGTTGCCCGATTCACTCGTACTCTTGGTACGCTTATCACTTCCGGCGTGCCCATCCTGGAAGGGTTGAGCATCACGGCCCGCACTTCTGGCAACGCCGTGCTCGAAGAGGCATTGATGAAAGTGCGGAAGGCCATCGAAGAAGGCCGCACCATCGTGGACCCCTTGAAAGAATGTGGCGTGTTCCCCAACATGGTGACGCAGATGATCGGAGTCGGCGAAGCCACGGGCGCCATGGACAGCATGCTCCAGAAGATCGCTGACTTCTACGAAGACGAAGTAGATGCCGCAACCAAAGACATGCTGGCGTTGCTCGAACCGGCCATCATTGGCCTGCTCGGCGTCATGATCGGCGGCATCGTTATCTCGCTCTATATGCCGTTGTTCGCCATGATTGCAAAAATGGCGGGCTAGTCATTGGACGCGGCCTGTCCCGGTTCTCCGGGAGAGGCCGCCATAAACCTGACGTCTCAAACACGGTCCTGAATCGTGGTTGCCCAAAGGCGATCATCACAAACCGGCCGTGCGCACGTGAGAATACTGAATCCGGATGAGGAGTTTGCTCGCTTCGAGCATTACACATATCCATGCAATCGATGTTTGACGGGCGCTCGTGGCTTTCGTGGCTGGTCAAAGTCCGGATCCTGATCCTCACTCTGGTTCTGGGCATTGAGCTGGCCATCGCTCAGCTCACGCCTTCCACGTTCTCTATTAAATTCTTTGTCACTGCGGTTCTGCTCTGGTACGCGATCTCCGCTTTTTACCTGCTGCTGCTCTCGATTTGGAAACAGTACCGGCTGCAATCGCTTCTCCAGGTCGTCAGCGACGTCGCCATGGTCACGCTGGTCGTTTACGCCACCGGCGGCGCTGACAGTTCTTTGAATTTTCTTTACCCGCTGGTCATTATTGTCGCCTGCATCCTGCTGCCCCAGGTTTGGGCCTACCTTGTCGCCGCGCTGGCCTTTCTTTTATACGGGGCTGTTCTCGATCTTTCGTATTTCGGATCGCTGCCCCCCTCCTCTTCTTCGCACATCGAGTTCCGCACACTGCAGGCCATCATCCTGGTAAACCTTTTCGCTTACATGGGAGTGGCCTACCTGGCGGGACGACTCTCCAGCAAGCTGCAGCAGGTGGACGTTAAACTTAAAGACACCAGCGGTGCTCTCGAAAATCTTCAAGCATTACATGAGAATATTGTGGAGTCCATCAGCAGCGGTCTTATCACCACCGCTTTAGACGGCCACATTACCCTCGTGAACGGGGCAGCGGCGCGCCTGTTGCAGAGGTCCGCTCAGCACATGATCGGAGAAGGCGTGCAGTCGCTCTTTCTGGACGCGCTTCCTCTTCCCGGGCCTGTGCCGACTCACAGCGAAGTGCGCTTTGTTGCCGGTAACAATTTCCGGAAAACATTTCGCGTGGTGGTTTCCTCGCTCACGGTTCCCGAGCGCGGCGCTCTAGGCCACGTTTACACATTTGACGACTTGACCGAGATAAGGCGACTGGAGCGCGAGGTCCGTATCCAGGACAAACTCGCTGCGGTAGGAAGGCTGGCTGCGGCCATCGCTCACGAAATCCGCAATCCGCTGACTTCGATTGCCGGCTCGGTGAACATGCTTTCCGAAGTGCCAAACTTAAATACAGAACACCGCAAGTTGCTGCAAATCGTTACCCGCGAATCGGAGCGGTTGAACGCCATTATCACCGATTTCCTCGCCTATTCCCGTACCAAACAGTATCAGTTTTCGTCCGTAGACCTGCTTCCGCTGCTCCAGGACACTCTCACGCTGCTGGAACATCGCCTGACGCAGGAAAACAGCGGAGTCACGGTGAAAAGACATTTTGACCTGCGTAACGCAATTGTGCAGGGGGACGGGGACAAATTGAAACAGGTATTCTGGAACATCTGTGAGAACGCGGTTCGCGCCATGAAAGCCGGGGGCACGCTTACCGTTTCTGTCTCGTCTGTCGAAGAGGACTGGCAAATTAGCTTTGCCGATACCGGGCCAGGAATCAATCCCCAGCTGGCGGAAAAAATCTTCGAGCCCTTTCAGTCACACTTTGAAGGTGGCACGGGCCTTGGGCTGGCCATCGTTTATCAGATCATGCAGGCCCACGACGGCAAGGTCTGGGCGCGATCCCGGCCCGGACAGGGATGCGAATTTGTTCTCCGCCTGCAGCGCGCCGCTTCTGAACCAATTGCTCTTTCAAGCCAGCCATTGATTGCGGTGAATGACGCACAGGCGCATGCGGTCGCGGTTGCAGGAGGCGCCAATGGGTAACATTCTGGTTTGCGACGACGAACGTTCCATCTGCGAGATGCTGGACATCTCCTTGCGCCGCGAAGGGCACAAAGTCGAAACCGTCAATTCCGGCGAGGCCGGCAAACGCAAGCTCGACAGCGCCATCTTTGACGTCGTCATTACCGACATCAAAATGCCTAACACCAACGGTATCGAAGTATTGCGCTATGCGCACCAGGTCTCGCCGGAATCAGCCGTCATCCTGATCACCGCGGTGGATGACTATGAAGCCGCCATTGAAGCGGTCAAAGCAGGCGGCGCTGCCGACTACATCCGAAAATCGCCCGGACTCGTGGACGAAATCAAGCTTGCCATTAATCGCGCCCTCGAAAAAATGGCCCTGAGCCGGCAGAATTTTGCATTCAAGCGCGATGCAGCAAATCGCAACTCTCTCGACAACATCGTTGGCTCAAGCCCGGCGATGGAAAAGCTCAAGCAAACCATCCGTACCGTTGCTTCCACCCAGAGCACGGTCCTCATTTACGGCGAGAGCGGTACCGGAAAAGAACTCGTGGCCCGCGCCGTCCACATCTGCTCGCCGCGCGCCGCCGAGCCCTTTGTCTCCATCAATTGCGGAGCCTTCCCGGAGACGCTGCTGGAAAGCGAACTCTTCGGATACGTGAAAGGCGCCTTCACCGGCGCCAACCAGAACAAGCGTGGATTATTTGAAGTCGCCACCCAGGGCACCATCTTCCTCGACGAAATCAGCGAGATGAGCCTCACCATGCAGGTAAAGCTGCTGCGCGTCCTCCAGGAGCGCTATGTGCGCCCCGTGGGAGGCACCAACGAAATCGCCATTGACGTTCGAGTAATCGCCGCCACCAACCGCGATCTGGACCAGCGCGTCGCGGAGAACACCTTCCGCGAAGATCTCTACTATCGCTTAAGCGTAATTCCGGTTTCCGTTCCGCCGCTGCGTGAGCGCCGCGAGGACATTCCGCTGCTCGTCAATCACTTCCTGAAGAAATACGCGCCTGCCGCGGCCAAGAACATTTCCAAAGTGGATCCCGGCTCTCTTCACGTCCTGAATGGCTACGAATGGCCGGGCAACGTACGGCAACTGGAAAATACCATTGAACGCGCGGTCGCGCTGGAAACGGGAGAGCAACTCCAAGTAGAGCTTCCCGTGGAGCGTGCGAAAGCCATGGCCGCCGCCGCCGGCGTGGGAGTCTCATCGGGCGCTCCCTTTGCCTCCACTGGCGTTCCTCCTGAGGGAGTGGACATGGAAAAATATGTCGCCGGCATTGAGAAAGGTCTTCTGGAGTCCGCTCTCAGCCAGTCCAGCGGTGTGCAGACGCGCGCGGCGGAGTTGCTTAAAATTTCCTACCGCTCCTTCCGCCACCTCGCCAAAAAGTACGATTTATAGAATTATCAACCTTATTTCCTCGAATGCCCGATCCAGCGTTTTCGTCGTTCAAACGCAGCGTGCTTGGGGAGCTTGGGCTCACTGAAACTGTCGTTCTTAATCTCAACAATGGAACTAATCCCAGGAAAGCGGCAACTGGAACCAGCGGGTTAGTCGCCATGGGAAGACTCCAATATTTCCACGATATTTCGTTGCTCCACAGGTAAAAGCCCAAAAATAGCAGAAAGCTCGTCGCAAATGGCCAAAGGACCACAAGCCATGATCCCAAAACCAAAGATCGAGCAAGCCGTCCTGCTTTTTGAATGGTCTTGCACTCTTTAAGGAATAGTAGATAGGCAGGAAGCAAGAGTACTTCAGTATGGGGGGCCAAGCTCGGCACCACAACATCGGTTAATGTCAGAACGAAAACGACAGCCGAAACAAATCCTTTTGAGTTGCTCTCCTCTTTTCGTACTTTCCAAATATAACGCGCGACCATGCACGCCATGATCATTATGACCAGCATGCTTCCTATGTTCCCCAACAATACTTGAATGCCGGCGCGTGCGTGCGTATAGCGAAGGTATGGACCCAGTCCTGCGATAAATTCCAAAAACCAGCCGGGGAGTAATACTTCACTGGCGGCGCAAAGCGCCCCTGTGAACCCCAGGAACGAAAAAAGCACTGACCTTCTGGATTGCCATCTCGAAAGACTCCAGACAACTATCCAGCAGATTAAAAAACACGAAAGCTGCGGTTTAATTGTTGAAAGAGCGAGGAACGCTCCGGACAACAGAAGCTTATCGCGCGCGATACACCACAGGGCGGCTGCGATAAAAAACGCTACCAGGATACTCAACTGCTGAAGAAACAATCCGGAGATATAGGGAAGACTTGTGACTGCCAGTATTAGTAATGATGTTTTGTAAAGCCCAGCGATCTGTATTTCAATGACTTTGAGCCATACCAATACAGTGACAATTGCACATGCGGGAAGAACGAAGATAAATATCAACTTAACAATTGAAAATGGCACATAAACTACCGGGGCAAGCAAAAAAACTACGTAAAGTGGATATGCAAATCGCTGCTCATCCTCTATGTAAGAATTCCCTTGCCCAGCCGGCCGCCCATAGTAACCTCGTTGTATTTCCTCTGTGACCGCTTGACTGTATGGATCACGTTTATGCAACAGCAATTCACGAGAACCAAGCCAGCGAGGATAGAGATCGGAAAAATTCCGCGCGGCGAAACCGAGGCTATCTAGTTTATGTTCGACCGCGTGGCTTCTATGGCTGCTACTAATCCACATTGACGCAGACATCGTGATTGCCAGCGCGAGCATGCTTAGGCCTTTTATCGCCGAGCTTTTTTCAATAGAAACGCTTTTCATGACATTTGAGCTTTCTGGCATGGGGTAAACAAATGTATCTCAAGCGCGGAAGCAATTAAGCGGGAAAATGTAAGACTCGGAGTCAAGCTTGTGCATCAAGTATCATGGATCCAGATGCGCTACATGCTCCGGTACTTCTGGAACGCAACCCGTGGCCACCGCCTCACCCCCTGGCGCAGCCCCTACCTGCTGTGGCGGATTGAAACCTATTGCGGCGTCAAAATGACGCAAATTGGTTTTCTGGAGTTTTGGGAGTTTCTGTGGCGCGAGCGCGGCAACTTATGGCGATTCGCCAAGTGGACCGCTGAAATGGACCGTTACGTCCATCCCAAACCAAAGCAATCGAAGTAATGAAGTAAAGACTTCGAAGCAAGAATTCCAGGCAGAGTCTATTTACCGTTTCCGGCGGCCACTGCGCCATTCAATAAAATGCTGACTTCAGTCCCTTTGGCCGTTCCCACAATCTGCGCCGCTGGTGCACGGTTGGCCGCGATTTCCAGGTAGCCCATGCTGTTCAGGATCGCGAAAACCTCTCCTGGCTCGCCTTCCGCGTAAGACGTTTTGACATCGGTGATCTCGTGCTTGCCGATCACAATTTTGAACGGGGCGGGATTTTCCCCAAACAGCATCGGCGCATCCTGCGGCGTGATGTTGGTAATCAGGTTGCCGAATCGGTCCGCCTTGAGCACTACGCCTTTCATCGTCTGCTGGTCCACCGGCTTGGGCTTGGGAGCGTTGAACTTCACGTAGTCGGTGATCTCGTCGCCAAACTTTTCCGAATCCACGCCCTTCGAAAGATAAGACGCGACCGGAGCGAAAATATCGCGCCCATGAAACGTGTTGCTGATGGGCTGTAGAAAATAATGCTGGGCGGTCACGTGCCGCACATGCACTCGTTCTTCGCGCCCGTAAATAAGCGAAAGCACGCCATTGTCAGGCGCCACGAAGTGATGGCGCTCCGTGCTCAGGATAATCGGCCGCCGCGTCGTCCCCACTCCCGGGTCCACGACCACCAGATGCACCGTGCTGGCGGGGAAGTACGAATAAGCTTGCGCGATCGCCAGCGCGCCATCCAGCACATCGAATGCTTGCACGGAATGGGAAATATCAATGATTTCCGCTTCCGGGTTGATCTCCAGAATAACGCCCTTGATCGTGCCTACAAAATGGTCGCTGATGCCGAAATCAGTGGTCAGCGTAACAATGGATCGATTCGCCACGGTCCCTCTTTAGATAAATAAAATCCGGAATAAGAACATAGTCCTACATTCCGAAAGTAATCTCGCAGAAGGGCACAGTCAAGGCACCGAGGTAACGAGATTCGAAAGGTTTAATGTGAGGGCAAAATCAACAATCATTGAGACCTGCCAGCCTGGTTCCCGTATTCCCAGTCGTACGGCACGCCGGTGTCGCCCAGGACGAACCGGACCAATTCGGCAAAGCCCTTTTCCGCCCGGACATCATTCGACAAGATCACCACGCAACGCTGGCTGGCCTCAAGGCAAACCATCGTATTTCCAGTCTGGCTGTCGTGGCCTCCCTTGTAGAAGCCATGTCCTTGCGGCCCGTCGAAAACAATCACGCCAAGTCCGGCATATAGATCTTTGCGCTGCTGGTTCGGCGGCAGCTCCGGAAGAAGCAGAGGAAATTCGTGCGCGGTGGCGATGTGCAGCGAAGGCTTGGTCATCTCCGCTCGTGATGCGGCGCTCAGTCCGTCGCCCCGCACAAGCGCCGCCGCAAATTTCGAGAAGTCGGAAATCGTGGTGTCCATCGAACCCGACGCATGGACTTTGCTTCTTTGGTCGTGCTCCTCCACTTGTCCTCGATCATTCCAGCCATCGGCAAGATTGCTTGCGAAATCATCCCGCCACACTAAACTCGTCCGCGTCATGCCCAGCTTTTTAAAAATGGATTGCGTCAAATCGTTGACGTCCACTCCCAGCCCCTGCGACTTTTTCCCATGCTCAATCACAAATTGAAGAAGGATAAACCCGTCACCGGAATAGCTGAACCGGCTTCCCGGATCAAAGTGAATATGCAGCTTCTGGTCCGGCTCCATGAAATAAAAATTATGAAAGCCCGTCGAATGCGTCAGGCACATGCGCGGCGTGATCTTCTGCCAGCGGGGATCGTTCGCCAGACTTTTGTAAGGGCCGTACTTGTCCGGAAACTTCGGATCGGGCCCATACTCCGGCAACGGTTTGTCGAGATCATCTTTGATCGGAGTGTCTAACGTGAGTTTGCCTCGGTCAACCAAGTGCATCACCGTGTAAGCAAATACAGTCTTCGTGAGTGACGCTCCATACATCACGGTATCGGTAGTCAGCGGATCCCCCTTCGCATCGCGGATGCCATAAGCATGAACGTATTCGACCTTGCCATAGTCAATCACCGCAAGTGCAAGACCTTTTGCATGCGTGCGCAGCATCAGCGCCTTCACTTCACCATCTATAGCCGTAGCGGCCGGAATTGTCTGTGCAGGCATACAAACAGCATGTGCAATGAGCGCCGCAGACAGAATCGCCGCCAATCGAACTGTCTTCATTCAGAGGTTCCTCTTTCAACTGGAGTGGCTTCGCCGGCTCACCTAGTCGTAGCGCAGCGCTTCCACGGGATCCATCCTCGCAGCCTTCAGAGCAGGGAAGAAGCCGGAGACGACTCCCACTCCGGAAAGAATAATGAACGCGACCGTCATCACCACAGTGGAGGCGTGCAGAAATACATCGCCTTCGTGATTCGCGGTTTTGTATAACGCGCTATACAGTGGCATGGGCGGAATTACCCAGGTCAGAAACACCGCCAGTCCCATGCCCACCACACCGCCGGCAAAGGTCAACACCAGCGCCTCCAGCAAAAACTGCATAAGCACTTGCCCTTTGCGCGCCCCTAATGCTTTGCGCAATCCAATTTCGCGCGTGCGCTCAGTCACCGACACCAGCATGATGTTCATCACGCCCACGCCGCCCACGGCCAGCGTGACCAGGCCAATCAAGCCCAGCACCGCCTGCAGTCCAAGAGAAAACGCGGTCATGCCCGCCTGGTTCTTGATTGTGTCCCAGGTCGGCGTTGCCTTTTCATCTTTTGGATCGAAATGGTGCCGTCGGCCGAGCACCTCGCGTACCGCCGCCAGCGCCTGCAAGTGCAGGGAAGCATCCGTTGGCTGAAACACGATTTCGTCCGGATCGCGAATTTGCCGCAGGTCGCGGAACGCCTGGAACGGAATAAATCCGTCTTCGTTGTCCGGCCCCTCGTACATGGAATCCTGAATCTTGTTGCGCATCACTCCGATCACGTCGAAGTCCTGGCCGCCAATTTCCAGGCTCTGTCCCACCGCGGGCGCGCCTTGGAATGCCTTCTTGGCCGCGTTGTAACCTAGAATAACCACCCGGCGGTGCTGCAGAAAATCGTCCTCGTTGAAGTAGCGCCCATCAGCAAGCACAAGCTTTCGCATTTGTCCGTAGGGAAGCTCCACGCCGCGCGTCTGGATGGACACGACCCTCGTTCCGACCTTGTATCCGAAGCTGAAGTCGCTTTCAGCGCTCACCGCGCGGACAATCGGCACCTCATCCCGAATAGCCTCAATGTCGGCATACTCGTACGTTACTTTCTTCCCCGCGCGTTCTCCGCCGGCCTGCAGGCTGGTCTGCCCCGGCCATACCACCATCACATTGTTTCCCATGTTCATGAAGGCATAAAGAATGCTGCCGCCAAGCCCTTGTCCGTACGCCAGCAGAATGACGACTGACGCCAGCCCCCACACGATTCCCAGCATCGTGAGCGCCGACCGGAGGCGGTTGCGCATCAACGATTGCCAGCTTTGCGAGATCAGTTCTTTGAGAAACATGGTTCTTCGCCGTGCTACTGCACGCGGATATCTCCCGATCCTGTTTCAACGTTCACCGGAACTCCGCCGCCCCGCACCTTGCCGCGAATTTCCTTCTTGCCAATAGTCCCTTGCACGGTGATCGGCTGGTCCACGCTGAGTTCTCCCGAGCTTGTCCGCGCATCCAGATCAAAGCTGGCGGCTGCGGTAAGTTTCAGGTGCACGTCGCCCGAGCCGGTATGCAGGGTCCACGCGCCGGTCGGATCTCCATCAACGTTGATTGTGCCGCTTCCGGTCTGCGCATCCAGAGAGCCGCGCTGAAGATGAAGTTCCAGGTCCCCCGATCCCGTGTGGGCGCGCACCGAGCCAGCCGATGTTTGTTCCAGAGTGATATTTCCGCTCCCGGTTTCGCCTTCAAATCCCCCGGCAATTTGTGTGGCGCGGATAGTCCCGCTCCCCGTCTTCGCGTGCAGATTGCCTTTCACGTCGTGGATCTCCATGTCGCCGGAGCCCGCCTCCGCGCGCACCGCATCGCCTATGTCGGAAACACTCAGCCGCCCCGAACCCGAACCCA
>Ga0134128_10008433_pt1 | contig 12403 bp, 10 predicted proteins | sample KB31754_FD_96462 | JGI IMG/M metagenome (GOLD analysis project Ga0134128, IMG submission 96462) | Terrestrial soil microbial communities with excess Nitrogen fertilizer from Kellogg Biological Station, Michigan, USA - KB3-175-4 | ecosystem: Environmental > Terrestrial > Soil > Unclassified ...
ATCATATTGTGATATCTAGAAGGAAAACCAGTAAAATCTACGAAGTATTTCTGTGACAGGAGAGTAGAGGTAATTCGAAGGTTATTTGGATATAGAAGATTTACCTGCTAGTGGTTACAGATTAAAATTACAGTTCTTTTTAAATAAAACAAATATTTTTTTATACGCCATTTGCAAACATCAAATTTCTTACGACATGGCCAGAAAAATGTAAAACCTGTGATAAACTATTTTATAGTTTTACAGGTTTACACTATCCGTTAATTGTAAGCCGAACGTCGGGAGAGGAAGAGTGAAGCCCCATTAGTAAGCATGAAGCTTTTAAAGCTATCCAGGTTCAGATAAGCCATTTTATAGTTTTTTGGATTTTTATTTTTGATTAATTTAAATCGCCTTTCGCTTTCTGTTCTTCCCATAAATGTTGAACAAGGCCGTCGGCGAGTCCTATTCTCGGCACGTATATTTCAGTAGCGCCCGCCCAGCGCATGGCATTGATGTAAATCTGTAATGCAGGAACGATCACGTCCGCACGGTCATCCCGAAGCTTATAAATATTAATACGGTCTTTTAAAGAAACGTTGCTGAGTTCTTTATAATAATCGCGTAGCAGGTCGAGCGGGAGAGACTTTCCATCTTTACGCTTGCTGAGGGAAAAAATTTTGTTGATATTTCCTCCGGAACCAATGGCAGTAACTTGTTTATGGCCTTTCGTTTTAGCCTTGATATCCTCCTTCATCTCATTCCAGGATTCATCGGCGACTGCATTTTTAAGAAGCCTTATCGTCCCGATATTAAACGAGTCTTTAAACACCATATTATTGTTACTGTAAAAGGTGAGTTCAGTGCTTCCTCCGCCAACATCGATATATAGATATGAATGGTCTTTGTCCATATTTTCAGCGATGTGATTTTCAAACACAAAAGAGGCTTCCTCGCTGCCAGAGATTACTTCTATTTCGATACCGGTTTCTTGTTTTACCAAACAAATAATTTCCTGTGTATTAGAGGCATCGCGCATGGCCGATGTAGCACAGGCTTTCAGTGCTTTTACTTCAAACGCCTTAATTAAACCAGAAAATCCTTTCATTGTACTTAATAGCAGATCAATCTTATGATCGGAGATACGACCGGTTTCAAACACATCAAAACCCAGTCGCAGCGGCACTCTTATAAGGCTGATCTTATTGAAGGAAGGTTTATTTTTATCATCAACGGTCGCTTCAGTTAATAATAGCCTTGCTGCGTTGCTGCCAATGTCGATTGCTGCCAGTTTCAATAGTTGAATATTTTTTCTTTAATAGATAATTATAAATTTCAATTTGCGAGCGGATCTTTAAAGCGCCCTCACCCGGTTGTACATATTCGTTGGAAAGTTCATTATCCAGTATCCTCGCTTTTACGTTATCATTCAGTTGAATGCTCAAAATGTCTTTCAATTCCTGCTGAATCTCTTTATCAAAAATAGGACAGGCAGCCTCGACGCGGTGATCGAGATTTCTTACCATCCAATCCGCAGAAGAAATAAATATCTTTTCTTTTCCATCATGATTAAATATGATCACCCTCGCATGCTCCAGGTATTCATCGACAATGCTGATCGCCTTCACTTTCCTTTTAAATTTTTTGCTCTGGCTATACATGCAAAAAATGCCGCGGATGACCATTCTCAATTTTACACCAACACGCGCAGCATCGTATAACTTCATGATCAGTTCTTCATCACTTAGCGAATTCATTTTTAGAATGATTGAAGCCGGTTTATTTTCCCTGGCATTTTTTATTTCCCTTTCAATAAGCGCGTTGAATTGTTTGCGCATGGCAACCGGGCTCACTAATAATTTTTTACATGCCTTTAAAGGTTCTACATTTTTTGGATTTTCGAGATAGCTGAATATGCGATTCACGTCCGCCATAATATTTCTATCGCTTGTAAGCAGGCAATGATCGCCGTAAACCATGCTTGTTTTGCCATTGAGGTTTCCGGTGCTGACGAAACCATAATGAACCGTATGATTATTGATTCTCTTTTTAATAAGACAAAGCTTCGCATGCACTTTCATGTTTGGCACACCAATAAAAACTTTCGCGCCTGCGTCTTCAAGGATTTCTTTCCATTCAAGATTGGCTTCTTCGTCAAATCTTGCACGAAGTTCAAGCACCACCGTTACTGACTTTCCGTTTCTGATTGCGTTGGTAAGTGCATTGATAATGTTTGAGCCTTTTGCGAGACGATAGCAGGTAATTTTAATGCTGATTACATCAGGTGATATGGCCGCTTCTCTTAAAATATCAATCAAAGAATCGAAGGAGTGATACGGAAAATTTAAAAGAATATCACGTTGCAAAACCACGCCGGTTACACTGTCAGCGTGTTGCAACAACGGGTGGATAAACGGTTTGTGCCTTGGATTTTCCGTTTTAAAAACAGCATCAGGAAAATCGATAAAATCTTTAAAATTATGGATCCGGGATCCCGATTGGATGTTGTCCTTATTTGAAAGCCCAAGTCTTTTTATGAGATAATTTAATAAGTCACTGTCGATTTCTTTATCAAAAGTAAAGCGGACAGGTTTTCCTTTTTTCCTGTTCTTCAAACCTTTTTCTATTTTCTGAATAAAAGAGGTTGAGATGTCATTGTCAATGTCCAACTCGGCATCGCGGGTGACTTTAATAATATGAGACGAAAAAGTATCGTAACCAAAAAACGAGAAAATCTGCGGAAGACAAAAACGGATCAGATCCTCAAGAAGCATGATAAAGTTGTCGTCATTGTATCTCGGTAAAATAATAAAACGGTTCAGCCGCGTCGGCACTGATACCAAAGCAAAGCGTTGAGGAACGCTTCCATCCGATTTCGACATTTTGCAGGCGAGGTAAATGGACTTGTCATTCAGCGTGGGAAAAGTTTCAATACTTTCTATCATGAGCGGCACGATGTTGCTTCTGACAAAATCGTTATAATAGCCAAGCACAAACTCTTGTTGCTCTTCATTGAGTTGTGTTTCATCCAGTAAAAATATTTGCTGCGCTTTTAGTTCTTCAAGAATATTAGCCCACGTTCTATTGAATTGATTTTGCTGGTTGGTTACTTTGAAGCTGATCTCTTCAAGAATTTTGCCGGGAGAATTTTCAAGGTGCATGTTTGCTTTGCTTCCCAATTCGATCATACGTCTCAACGTGGCTACTCTCACCCTGAAAAATTCATCAATGTTGCTCGAGGAAATTCCAAGAAACCTGATACGTTCTCTCAGTGGAACGCTTTCATCACCGGCTTCCTGTAGCACTCTGCCATTAAATGCGAGCCAACTGATGTCGCGTACAATTATTTTTCGGTTGTCGATAAAAGTCAAAATCTAGTTTTTGATGATTTTTTCAATAATTCCGGTTGTTGAAAATCCTTCTTCGAGTGGTATGATCTCGACCGTGCCCCCGGTGGCAAAAACCTCCTTTGATCCTACGATAGTATCAATTGTATAATCTCCTCCTTTGACCAAAACATCCGGCTTTATTTTCTTAATAAGTTCCAGCGGTGTTTCCTCACCAAAGACAACCACGGCATCTACCATTATTAATGAAGCAAGCAACAGCGCTCTTGACTCTTCATGATTAACTGGCCGGCTTTCACCTTTTAATTTTTTTACAGATGCATCAGAATTAATGCCAACAATCAATATATCTGCTAACGAAGCAGCTTTGGCCAATACCGAAATATGCCCTTCGTGTAAAATATCGAAGACTCCATTGGTGAATGCGATGGTTTTGCTGTTAAGCCTCCATCTGATGACCTGAGCGTCCAATTCCTCCGGGCTCAAAATCCTCGTCCGTAACGTATCGCTTTTTTTCATTCCTGTTTCTATTTTGATAAATTAATAATCCAAAGCAAATAATTCCTGCCACAATAATAATAGCTGTCGTCGCCCCCCACATCAACCAGCCAAAAGAAATATTATCGACATTATAAACCAACAGCACTTGCTGCACCGCCACGGGGAAAGCACCAAGGCCTCCGGGCGAAACGATCATAGCCAGTGTTGCAAGGGAAAGCACGCTGAGCGCAGCACCCACGCCAAGTGAAGAAGTAGCCGGGAGTGCTGAGAAGCCAATATATATTTCAAGCGTATACGCCGCCCAAATAAAAACAGTATGTGCAATGAATTGTTTTCTTTTCTTCAAATGTATGACTGTCAAAAACCCTTCTTTCAATCCGAGATGTAAACCTTTTATCTTGATTACTAATTTATGGTTATGATGTTTTTTGAAAACCCATTTTATTATCACAAAACATAATCCGGCAAATAATAAAATGACGGACATTATTAGCCAGACAGAAACTCCATTGGCAAAGCGTGTAATTTGGTTAATCCTTGTTTTCACAAAATCGCTAACGGTCTCCAGCTGAATAAGAATGGTAAAAACAATCAACAGGAAATAACAAAAAAGATCGAAAATCCTTTCAAGTAAAATGGTACCAAAAAGTTTTGTCGCCGGTATCTTTTCGTACCGGCTCAACAAAGTGCACCTCAATATTTCGCCTGCGCGAGGTAGAAATGTGTTAGCGAGATAGCCACACATTGTGGCATAAAATGTATTTGCAGTAGAAGGGTGGTGGCCCAGCGGTTCGATCAGAATTTTCCATCTCATCGCCCGGCTAACGTGACTAAGAAGCGTGATAATAATGATTGGGATGAGGTATATATAATGCGCATTCCGCAAAGACTCCTTAAACAAGAGTTCCTGTTCCGGAGACATTTTTCCCAATTGCCACCACGTAAGGAAAATGCCAAGGCCAAGGAAAATAATGTATTGTAGTGCCTGGAATATTTTTTTCTTCATATACGGGCTACAAGATAATAAACAGATGCCAGAAGATCAGTTTATTAAAAGATTATCAATCAATCTTATTTCATTTAAAAACGCAGCTACAAGAACGACAAGGGCACTTTTGTTCTGAGGATCGCAAACAAGCTGCAGAGTATTTTTATCGGCCAAGTCAAGATAGTCAACCTTAAATCCCTGATTTTCCAGTGACGCTATTGTTTGCCTTCTCAGCCCAGAATATTCAACTTTCAGGATATTTTTCTTAACGGATGTCAGTGCCTTATTTAATTCCGGGGCAAGCGCTCTTTCAGCTGGATTTAATCTAAGATTGCGGCTGCTCATGGCGAGGCCATCAGATTCGCGTTTGGTGGGAACCATATGCACTTCGATATCCTTTCCCATAATCTGAATCAACCTTTTGATCACAAGGCATTGCTGAAAATCTTTTTGACCTAAAAAAAGGACATTTGGCTCCACAATGTAGAGCAGCTTTTCAACAATAAGGCACACTCCCTGGAAATGCCCCGGCCTGTATTTGCCTTCAAGAACAGTTTCAAGGTATCCAAGATCAAATTTTTTTTCTTTAGAAATCGCGTCCGGATAAATTTCCTTTTCATCGGGCATAAATAATATATCACACCCACTTGATTCCAGCAACCGGATATCAGATTCGATGGTGACTGGATATTTGTCGAAATCGTCAGCGCTATTGAATTGCGCGCGGTTGATAAAGATGCTGCAGACCGTAAGCTCCGCATTTGCTTTTGATTGTTTTATTAAAGATAAATGGCCTTCGTGAAGCGCGCCCATGGTGGGAACAAAACCGATTCGCTGCAATGAAAAACGAATGGTTCTCAAATAGGATCTCAGGTCTGAAGAATGCTTAAATATTATCATATCTCCTTTGTAATATAGCTCAACATTGGGTTTTAGCTTGATAAACCGAAAAATTTTTGATAACTTTGCCGCCTGTTAAAAAACGATAAAGCTAATTTAACCATTTGTAAATGTCGACAAAGAAAAGAATTTTATTTATTGCCAACGAAATGTCTCCTTACCTCGAGATGACAGAATTTTCGGAAATTGTGAACAGGCTTGCCGTTAAATCAAATGAAAGTGGAATGGAAGTCCGGTGCATTATGCCTCGCTTTGGGATGATCAATGAGCGCCGGCACAGGCTTCATGAAGTAGTGCGTCTTTCGGGAATCAATGTTTCTGTGGATGGCGATGATTATCCATTGGTTATTAAAGTAGCATCTCTTCCAAATGCAAGGTTACAGGTATATTTTTTGGACAATGAGGATCTTTTCAAAAGAAAATCTTTATTTCACGACGAGCAGGAAAAATGGTTTGCTGACAATGCTTTGAGATCAGTCCTTTTTTGTAAGGGCGCATTGGAGACAGTAAAAAAATTTGGTTGGCCTCCCGACATTATTCATTGCAGTGGATGGATGACAGGACTCATTCCCATGTACATTAAAACGGCTTATAAAAAAGAACCCGTTTTTAGTAATTGTAAAGTTATTTATACAATAGGACAGAATACCTACAAAGAAAAAATGGGCCCGGAATTTAAAAAGATAGTCGCTATCAATTCAAACATAAAAGATAAGGACGTAGAATTTTTTAATGAGGGAAGCAACACTGCGATGTTTCGTGGCGGAGCACAATATGCGGATGCCATTACTTTTGGCGCTGCAAAAGTGGACAAAAAATTAACGGACGAATTCGGAAAGGTGAAAGGTAAAAAGGTGTTGAAATTTAATGCAGAATCAGATTTAACAGACTATTTACAATTGTATTCCGACCTTGCCGCCAAATAATTTTTGATCCTAATTTATCTATCACAAATCTTACTTTCAAGTGTTTAAAAGCCAACTCAAAGCTGCGGTTACAGGTGTATTGATTTTATTTTTTTTTGGGTACGGATGTACAAAAATTGACACTACCAATCTAGGCCAGGGGTTGATTCCTGTGGTTGATAATATTCACACTTTCGATACTACGCTTACTGTGATAGCGAACAATTTTGATGATGCGTCGATTTGTGATTCTGTCTTCAGGACAGATTTACATGCGTTGGGATCCATTTCTGATGACCCTCTTTTTGGATCTACCAATGCGAGTATTTATATGGAACTGAAGCCAGCCGCTTATCCATTTACATTTCCCGCTTCAGATCCGGGAACCTTATCAATTGATTCGGTAGTTCTTGTATTAAGTTACGCGCGTACCTATGGTGACACCAACGCAATACAAAAGGTAGAAGTGTACCCTTTGACTGATAATTTCAAAGTAGATACCAACTATACTACCTGCAACACATTTAATTACGATCAAAATACTTTGTTAGGCGAGCGGTTTTATTATCCGCACGAATTGACTGATTCTATTCATGGCTTTGAAGAAAATGCTGCGAATCAATTAAGAATACCAATGAATCCGGCGCTAATACAACGTTTTATAAGCGACTCGGCTGCGATCTTTGTATCGGACTCGACTTTCAGAGATTATTTTAAAGGTTTTGCCATCGTCCCTGGTGCGGCAACCGGCGGCCGCGCGCTCAATTATTTTAATTTATCCAGCACTGATACCCGTCTTGCTATTTACCTTCGATCTTCTGTGGCTGGTGTGAAGGACACTTCCATTGTTAACTTCTCGTTTACAGCTTATTCCGGAGAAGCCAATTCAGTAATTCGTCAAAGAGGCACATCTGAAATTACTAACAATCTTTCCAATGCGCCGGCAGGAGATAGCTTACTTTATGTACAAACCTCACCCGGAAGTTATGTAAAATTAAAAATCCCTGCATTATCGGGCTTATCCAACAGGGTAATCAACAGGGCAGAATTGATTGTAGAGCAGGAATATTCTCCTTCAACTTTCGACAATATACTCACTCCTCCTGTTAATCTTTATCTGGACACGAAGGACACTTTAACTAACGGTAAGTATATTCCTGTTCCGTGCGACTTCAGCAGTGCTGAGCTTTCGTCAAATTTTGCAACGATGGGTGGAAGCGCAAAAACGGTTACGAATGCGGCAGGAAATTCCGTGACTCAATATGTATTCAACATCTCACGCTACGTTCAATCTATTGTAACAAAAGGATCGAATAATGACGTCCTGCGTTTGAGTGCTCCTTATTATATTAGCAATCAAACGCCGTACGTTGACCGTTGCGGACAAGGTATCGCGGCATTTGATTTCCGGAGAAACGATGTAGGAGCGGGACGTGTTAAATTAAACGGAACGAATATGACCCCGGGCCGCATAAGATTGCATATCGTTTATTCCATATTGTAAAAATCTACTTTTTTACTTTTCTAAAGATGGCATTCCCGTTAAATTCCATTTTGTCCTATCAGATTGAAGCTATAATTTTGCGGCTCAAAAAATAAAATACTATGCCCTATTTATTTACATCTGAATCAGTGAGTGAGGGACATCCTGATAAAGTTGCAGACCAGATAAGCGACGCGCTGATTGATAATTTTTTAGCATTTGATCCTCAGAGCAAGGTCGCCTGTGAAACATTGGTAACAACCGGCCAGGTAGTGCTTGCAGGTGAAGTAAAATCAAAGGCATATCTTGATGTTCAGGAAATTGCAAGAGAAGTGATCCGCAAGATCGGCTACACGAAAAGTGAGTACATGTTCGAAGCGAATTCATGCGGAATTTTTTCAGCGATTCACGAGCAATCAGCCGATATCAACCAGGGCGTAGACAGAAAGAAAAAAGAAGAACAAGGCGCAGGAGACCAGGGAATGATGTTCGGTTATGCCACGAATGAAACCGAAAATTATATGCCACTTGCGCTCGATATAGCCCACAACCTTCTTATAGAGCTTGCCGCGCTAAGGAGAGAAAATAAACAAATTAAATATTTAAGGCCTGATGCCAAAAGCCAGGTAACGCTGGAATATAGTGACGATAACAAACCCGTTCGGATCGATGCTATCGTTATTTCTACACAACATGATGATTTTGATAAAGAGGAAAAAATGTTGCAGAGAATATCCGATGATGTCAAAAAGATCCTTGTGCCAAGGATGAAGAAAAAATATCCAAAGTATGCACATTTTTTTAACGACAAAATAAAATATCACATCAATCCAACCGGAAAATTTGTGATTGGCGGCCCACACGGCGATACCGGTTTAACAGGAAGAAAAATAATTGTAGATACCTATGGAGGAAAAGGTGCTCATGGTGGAGGTGCATTCAGTGGTAAAGATCCAAGCAAAGTAGATAGAAGCGCGGCATACGCAGCAAGGCATATTGCCAAAAATCTTGTGGCTGCGGGGATTTGCGAGGAAGTCTTAGTGCAGGTGTCTTATGCAATTGGCGTGGCACAGCCAACCAGTATCAATGTAAATACTTACGGTACTTCCAGGCTGGAAATGAGCGATGGCGACGTTGCAAAGAAAGTTTCAGAAATATTTGACATGCGTCCTTATTTCATTGAACAAAGACTTAAACTGCGTAATCCTATCTACCAGGAAACAGCTTCTTATGGCCACATGGGTCGCAAAAATGAAGTAATAACGAAGTCTTTTAAATTACCCAATGGCCCCGACAAAAAAATAAAAGTTGAATTGTTTACCTGGGAAAAATTGGACTACGTTTCTAAGGTGAAGAAGGCCTTTGGAATAAAATAAAGACATGAAAATTGACATGGAAGAGGCTGTCTCGAAAGGACAGTCTCTTTTTTTATTTTCAAAAAGACATGTCACTTATGAGCACTTTTTCAATATTGTCTATATCACTATACTTTATTCAAAAAATTTAATCTTTGTATGTGCTATGCAACGCAAAACGAAGACAACTTCTTTTTCCTTAAAAGAATCATAGACATCAGTCTGGGGTGGCCTTTATAATGCAAAAAGACGGGAAAAGACCTTAAAAGATGTTTTCCAGCAATAAATAATCTTCAAACAACCTAAAATGGAGCTTTTGCTTATTCCATAAAACCGAATTTCTACTGGCACAAACTTTTCTCTCCCGGCAAAGAAACTTCGTTTAATTTAATCTGCCAGCCGCACAAATAAATCCAACGCTGCTCTTGCAAAAGCCAAAATGTAGTTTTTCATGATTCCATTCTGATCTTAAGAATAATAATTGATTATTTATTTTTTGGGTTGATGTTAATGCGTCCATTTATTTAAGTAACTTGAAGTGCATAAGTGTAACGTTCCCATGCGGAAGATGAATATGCAGGTGCTTACCAAAACAATCCTTCCCTGTTAACAAAGAGAATTTTTCTTTAAGTAATGGGCTATTTGCATTGAGTTAATATTTGTATTATTTATTCGCTTATGAACCAGAACAATCCAAATTTAATTATGGGCAGCCTTTTAGGCAGACATTCCTGAGAGGGAAAAACATAAATGTTTCATAGTTTTTCCTAAGAATAATGGAAGTGTGCCCTCAGACGATTAAAGTGCAATTCGGCAGAATTTTAGAACGCTGCTGATATGATAAGATGATACAATAAATTGGCAATAAGCAATATAAAGCGTGCGACTATATCTTCTAAATTTGTAGAGAGCTTAGAATATTTGCTTTTTAACCAAACGATTTCGACTTATTGCCTACACTCTTAATTAACTGTACTAATTAAAAATGCCAACATGAAGAAATGTTTCCCCTCACATCAATTTCTTAATCAAAAGAATGATGTCCGCTTCCTGTTAAGTGTGAGATTTATTTCTATACTTATCATGATTGCATTCGTTTACATCCCCATGAAGGGCTTTTCTTATCATAACCCTGTTCATGGTAAACTCAAGCCTGAAAAAATCATGAAATTGACCATTGAAAAGTCAAACAAAAATGATTTTAACGATACAAGGATTACTGGTACGGTGAGAGATGAAAAGGGTAATCCCATGGCTGGAGTGTCGGTATTGGTAGTAGGGCAAAAATCCGGAGTAAGTACAGACGCCAACGGAAATTTTTCAATATCTGTATCGCCTTCCTCTGAATTAAGATTCAGTTTTGTAGGATACAAAACTGTCACCGTTTCCACAAGCGGCAAAAGTCACATTGAAATAACGCTAAGCCCGGAGGAATCCTCTCTAAATGAAGTTGTAGTTACAGCCCTCGGAATCAATCGGTCGAAGAAATCTCTTGGTTATGCAGTGTCTGAAGTAAAATCGGATGACCTGGTGAAAGCCGCAAATCCCAGTGTCTTAAAATCATTGGACGGCAAAGTGAGCGGTGTAAATTTTACCAACCTTAGCAGCGACCCTACTTCTTCTGTATTGGTGAATATACGGGGAACTACAGCTCTCCCGACGTTGGGCGACAGAAATGTCGCTTTAAAAGGACAGCCTTTGTATGTAATAGATGGAATACCCGTGGGCACCCAAACAGTTACGCAAAAAGATAATGTAGATTTTGGAAATATCCTTTCGCAATTGAATCCGGACGATATTGATAATATTACCATTTTGAAAGGTGGCAGTGCAGGGGCATTATATGGAAAAGAAGGTGGAAATGGTGTCATAATGATCACTACAAAATCTGGTAAAGGAGGTAAAAAAGGGCTTGGCGTTTCTTATTCAGTCGCGGATGTGTGGGACAAAGCTTTCCAGTTTGTACCCATTCAAATGGAATATGGCCCGGGGTCCAGGGCAAATGAATGGGCCATTGATGGTACGGATACCTGGGGTCCCAAGTTGGATGGAACTACCACAACTGATTATTGGGATGTAAAAAAGCAGCAATGGGATACCAAAGCTATGTATTCAAATGGCCAAAATCCAGTCGAGTCTTATTTGGAAACAGGGCATACCCTAACTAATAATTTAAGTGTACAGGGTAACTATGATAAGGGGTCTTTTCGCTTATCATTGTCTAACATGAACAATAAAGGGGTGATGCCAAATACTAAAGTAGATCAAAAATCAGTATCGCTTAATTCGCAGTACCGGCTAACTAACAAAGTGAAAATTTCCGTAAGCACCAGTTACATACACACTAATTCTCCTAACAAAGCAAGAATACAAGGCGGAGGCGATGATGCTGTTTTAAATACTTTACTGTATGCCTGGCCTACCAGTTTGCAGCCTCTTTCTGAAATGAAAAATTACTGGTTGACAGGATTTGAGGGCATCAGGCAGAATGGTGCTATCATGAATGACAATCGTCCTGATCCTCCCGATCAGGCCGGTGTAAACCTCGGTAACCCCTATTGGTGGGCTTATGAAAATGTGCATCGCTTTCAAAGAGATAATTTCTTTGGCAAAATTCAGTTAGAATGGCAGCTGTCGGAAAAGTTTTCTTTTTTAGCAAGAACAGGTATGGAAAACGTAAAAGAATACTACGAACAAAGAATGTCATGGAGCGATCCCGATAACCAGGGCAAATTTGTCACAGGAAATAATAATACATCCCTCATCAACTCTGATGCGATATTGACTTACAATAACAATTTTGGTAAGGTTTCTTTAAGTGTGTCAGCAGGTGGCAACTACGCTTACTCCAATAACAATAACCTCGAAATGACAGCAGGCCGCCTTTCAGCGCCTGAGTTATTTACTTTAACTAATGCTGCGCCGGGACAATTACAGGTCTCTTC
>Ga0134128_10008434_pt1 | contig 12402 bp, 12 predicted proteins | sample KB31754_FD_96462 | JGI IMG/M metagenome (GOLD analysis project Ga0134128, IMG submission 96462) | Terrestrial soil microbial communities with excess Nitrogen fertilizer from Kellogg Biological Station, Michigan, USA - KB3-175-4 | ecosystem: Environmental > Terrestrial > Soil > Unclassified ...
GCCGCCGTGCGTGACGATCTTGCGCTCGGGGAGTGCGGTCATGCCGGCGACGTTACCAGGCGGTAAGGCCATGCGAGAATGTGCCAATGCCGGAGGGCGCGGCGCCGTCTGGACTGACGACCGACAGAGCGAAGCGACAGCGGGAGGAGGGAAGACGGTGCTGAGTGGGGGGCAGGGGAGGTGGGCGGGGCCCGAAGGCCCATCGCCAAAGGGAGCGCAGCGACCGGAGGCGACAAAGCTACACAGCGACCGGAGGCGACAAGCTAACACATGCCTACCCTGAATGACCTTGCCCGCCGGGCACGGATCGTGGCCGGGGACCTTGAGTGGCTGCACGCGCTGGTGTCGGACTGGGACCTGCTCTCTGACCTGTCCATCGCTGACCTGACGCTGTGGGCGGCGCTGCCCGACGAGGACTGCTGGATCGCGCTGGCCCAGGTCAGGCCGACAACCGGGCCGACCGCCTTCCCCGAGGACCGGGTCGGCAGCGTGATCGCGGCGGGCAAGCAACCGCTGCTCTCGGCCGCCGTCTCCGAAGGCCGCATCTGCCGGGAAGGCGACCCGGAGTGGCACCGCGGCGTTCCGGTCAGGCACGAGACGATCCCGGTCAGCCGGGTCGGCCGGGTGATCGCCGTCATCGAGCGGTCCACCAACCTGGAATCGGCGCGAGCGCTGTCGCGCATGGATCTGGCCTACCTGAAGTCGGCCGACGACCTGGCCCAGATGATCGCGACGGGGTTGTTCCCCGGGCCTGGCAGTTCTCCGGCCCACGTACAGTCGCCCCGGGTCAATGACGGCATGATCCGGCTCGGCCGCTCAGGCAAGGTCAGCTACGCGAGCCCGAACGCGCTGTCGGCGTACCGGCGGCTGGGTCTGACCGCCGACCTGACCGGGCGCGAACTAGGGCCGCTGACAGCCCGGCTGTGCGCTCCGACGAGTCCGATCGACGACTCGCTGATGCTCGCGGCCAGCGGCCGGGCGCACATGGAGACCGAGGTCGAGGCGAACGGAACCGTGGTCCAGCTGCGCACGATCCCGCTGATCGTGAACGGCGGCTCGGCGGGCGCGCTGATCCTGGTCAGGGACGTGACCGAGCTCCGGCACCGGGAACGGGAGCTGATCACCAAGGACGCCACGATCAGGGAGATCCATCACCGGGTGAAGAACAACCTGCAGACCGTGGCCGCGCTGCTGCGATTGCAGGCGCGCCGGATGCAGGTGCCTGAAGCGTCGTCGGCGCTGCAGGAGGCGGTCAGACGGGTCGGGTCGATCGCGCTCGTGCACGAGACGCTGTCGCAGGCAAGCGGTGAGATCGTGGAGTTCGACGACGTGGTCAGGCGGATCGCCGCGATGGCGGGCGAGCTGTCGGCCCCGGAAGCCAGGATCACGCCCGTGCTCACCGGGGAGTTCGGCGCGCTGTCCGCGCCGGTCGCGACGCCGCTCGCGCTCGTGCTCACCGAGTTGCTGCACAACGCCGTGCAGCACGGGCTGTCCAAGCCGGGCGGCCGCGCCACCGGGACGCTGGAACTGACCGCGATCAGGAACGGGGGGCAACTGGTAGTGACGGTGGCCGATAACGGCGTCGGCTTCCCGGTGGAGTTCGATCTGGAGTCGGCGACCAGTCTCGGCTTGCAGATAGTCCGTACGCTCGTCGTGAGCGAGCTCGGCGGGAAGCTGGATATCTCAAGACGATCAGAGGGCGGCACAGTAGTCCGGCTAGAACTACCCCTACCGCCAGCCGATCAGTGCTAGCCCGGGGGGACGACCCCCCGGAACCCCCCGCCGGGTCGGGGCGCCTTAGGCGCCGTCTTCCCTCCTCGCAAACGGCGCTCGTCAGTCCAGACGGCACCGCGCCCCGACCAGTGCCACCATCCGCTAGGACAGCGCCGAATCTCGCTAGCTAGCCGACTGCGACTCGGGTACGACGCTTCAGTGCACGCCGCTCGTCTTCGCTCAGGCCGCCCCATACCCCGGCGTCCTGGCCGCTCTCGAGTGCCCACTGCAGGCAAGCTTCTGCTACCTTGCAGCGTGCGCACACCTGCTTCGCCTCATCGATCTGGAGCAGCGCGGGACCAGTGTTCCCGATCGGGAAGAACAGTTCCGGATCGACGTCACGACAGGCGGCGTAATTACGCCAGTCCATGCGGTCCACTCCTCAATGAGGGCCGACAGGTCCGTCGGTGGACCCGCCGCCTCCGTCGCGCTTGTGAACGAATTCACGAGCTATACCGTATGTGAGGTCCGCCACGAAGCGAACCCTATTCACTGCAGCGGCCCTAACAGGCGAACCCGCCACTGTAATTCTCGCTGCCAGACCACGCCCCCGTGGACAGCGCCCGCGCAGACATCGCCCGCCTGGCCAGGGCGTGCGTGCTCACCGCTAGCCAGGAGCGTTACAACCCTCCCAAGTTATTCGATCAAGCGCAAGACCCTGAGGCAAAGGTTAGGGCGGATTTCGGTGTCAGATGAGTCACATCTCGGGCATGGCCTGTGCGCCTGGTACGGCGCCCAGACGGATCGGAGTATGGCTTTGACTGATTCGTCGCGACAACGACCTGAACGCGCGGTACAGATCGGTGCGAGCTGGGACGTTTCAGGCCACTACGCGGAGCGCCTCAGGGACCGATCTGAGCCGGACGAGCTCGCGTTCGCCGACGTACTCACCGTCGATCTGAAAGGCGACCGGTCGGTCGGCCCGCAGCGTCAAAGACGGCTGGTCGTGCATGGTCAGGATGCGGCGGCCGTGGAGTTCGCCGCCTTTCGTGGTGAGCATCTGGCTCAGCGCATGAAGGGTGCTAAATGATGACATGTTTCGCAAAGTGAAAACGTCGAGCCCGCGGTCGAACCGCGCCTGCGGGTTGGCGTTCACCTCACGGTCGCCCAGATAGGTCCACGGCGCCGCGTTGGAGACGATCACCAGGAAGACCGGTTCTCCCGACCGGTCATCCGGAGCGTCGACCTGGATCGCCGGGTGGCTGCGGTCGGTCTGCGCGTAGAACTGGCGGAGCGCCAGCCTGAGGTACAGCGAGGTCGAGGCCTGCCGCCCGTGCGCCCGCAGGCCCTGGACCGCGCGTACGACCTCGGCGTCCAGGCCGAGCCCGGAGTTGAACGTGAAGTACCGGCCATCGGCATTCCCGAGGCCGATCGTGCGTTCCCTGCCCTCTTCGAGGGCCTTCAGGATGTGACCGGTCGCGTCGATCGGGTCCCTGGGCAGCCCGAGCGCCCCGGCAAAGACGTTTCCGCTGCCGCCGGGGATCGGGGCTAGGGCCGGCAAATCGGCCGCCGACGGTCTTTCAGCGCCTGTCGGCTGGTCTATGCTCAGCATGCCGTTGACCGCCTCGTTGACGGTGCCGTCGCCGCCGAGGGTGAGCACCAGCCCGAAGCCCTCATCCCGCGCACTGGCCGCCAGGGCGCTGGCATGACCCCGGTAGCGTGTTTCTACGACTTCGAGCTTGACGGCGGACGCCAGGGCCGATGCGATGACATCCCGGCGTAGCCGGGTCGTGGAGGTAGCACGTGGGTTCACGATCAAAAGCGCGCGCACGCGCTCAGGCTAGCGCCGTCGCGGCCAAGCAAGTGAACGGGCGTCCGCCTGCAGCCGCTGTACGCCCGCCGACGCTGGTGGCCGCGGCCGTGGTTGAGGCGCTGCAAGTAGTCGGGATCCTGGTCGCTGCCGCAATCGCCGGCGTCGATACGTTCCAGGGCAAGTCGTATCAGAACGCTAGCGGGATCGCGATCACGCTGATCGGCATCGGGGTCGCCGTCGCCCTGGGCTTCGTGGCTTTTGGCCTGTCCAGGGCGCGGCGATGGAGCCGCACCCCGGCCCTGCTCACCCAGCTGTTCACCGGGATTGTCGGCATCTACCTGGTGCAGGGAGCGCGCTATGAGTGGGGAGTGCCCGCCCTGGTGCTGTCGGTCGCCGGCTTCGTCTTGCTGCTGGTCCCGCCCAGCACCAGGGCCTTTACGGCTCGGGGGGACGACCCACCGGAACCCCCCGCGAGGACTGGTCAGTCTTCCCCGGTCAGCCCCTCGCGCAGCTGAGTCAGGGTCCTGGCGAGCAGCCTGGACACGTGCATCTGGGAGATGCCGAGCTCGGTGGCAATCTGCGACTGGGTCATGTTGCCGAAGAACCGCAGCAGCAGGATCCGCTTCTCTCGCGGCGGCAGTCGCTCGAGCAGCGGCTTGAGCGACTCGCGATACTCCACGCCCTCCAGAGCCTCATCGACCATGCCGAGCGATTCGGCGACGGCTGGAGCATCCTCGTCGCCGGAGTCAGGCGCGTCCAGCGAGACCGTCGAGTAGGCGTTCGCCGACTCAAGGCCCTCGAGAACATCTTCCTCGCTCATCGACAGGTGCGCGGCTAGCTCGGCGACCGTCGGCGCCCGGCCGAGCCGCTGGGCCAGATCGCCGATCGCCTTCGTCAGCGCCAGCTTGAGTTCCTGGAGCCGGCGCGGCACCCGCACCGCCCAGCCCTTGTCCCTGAAGTGCCGCTTGATCTCGCCGACGATCGTCGGGGTCGCGTAGGTAGAGAACTCCACGCCCCGGCTGAGGTCGAACCGGTCGATGGACTTGATCAAGCCGATCGTCGCGACCTGGGTGAGGTCGTCGAGCCACTCCCCGCGATTGCGGAATCGCCTGGCCAGGTACTCGACCAGCGGAAGGTGCAACTCGACGAGTTCGCCGCGGATGCGCAGCCGCTCGGGATCGCCGTCGGGCAGCTCGCAGAGCCGCACGAACAGATCCCGGGCGTGGCCGCGATCACGCACCGCGTGCTGGATCCTGATCGCACCGGAGAGCTGCTCGGCGGGGGATCCTCCTTCGTCGAGCTCCTGACTGATCAGGCCAGCGACGGTCAGGACCTCGTCGGCGTCACCGATCCCTTTCCCCCCGGCGGGCTCAGCGGTCATCGTCTCGAACTCTTCGGTCAAAGCGACCTCAACTTCCCCCGTCATACCGACCTCGATGAGTCACGACACTTCCGCAGCACGATCGTGAGTACGTCACCAGGTCCGACCTGGGCATCTACGCTGCCGGCCAGAGCGGAGAGCACTGTCCACGCGAAGGTGTCGCCAGCGGGTACCCGAGGAGCCAGGCAACGGACAGAAACCGAGACAGTCATCTCATCCTGACCGAGATGGAACGCGCATTCAAGGTTGCTGCCGGGGATCGCCTGTGCAAGCAGCATCGCGCAGGCTTCGTCCACGGCGATGCGCATGTCTTCGATCTCATCGAGAGTGAAGTCGAGCCGCGCCGCCAGGCCGGCGGTCGCGGTCCGCAGTACGGACAGGTAGGCGCCGTCGGCCGGCATCTTGACCGTGACGTGGTCACTGGCTCGCTCTGGGGGCGGGGCAGCGAACACTGGGTCGGCCGCGATCACCTGATGCTGTCCAACCTGGCCCAGGTCACTTATTTCACTTATCCGGGAAGTAGTCCCTTTATCGGTCATGCCAGTGTCCGCCCCTCCAACAACGGCTGATACCTGTCTCTCGTCACTGCAGGAGTCCATGCCTCCTTGCAACTTATCTTGATCTGGGACCTATCCAGACTGTCCCACTCGCGGTGGCGGCCCCCCGCCCGTCTTGATCGCGTCAAAGGATATGGCTTTCTGGTCGTTGGCTCACGTTCCGCCGCCGTTAAGTCAGCGGCGTGGCGAGTTCCACCGAGGCCTCGGCCTCGACGGTCTCCACGGCCTCCTGGACCTTCTCTCGCGACAGGCCGCTGTAGACGGCCCAGTAGTAGATCGCGAGGCTGAAAATCGCTATCAGGCCCAGATCCCACCACTGGCCGATTCGCAGCGTCGGGTTCAGCGTGAGGTCGAACACGGTCGTCGTGCTCGAGGTGTACTGGCCCTGCCAGGAGATGATGCCAAGCCCAAGCAGCCAGGGTATGACCCAGTAGGCCGAGCGCCACTCGATGATGGTGCGACGGTGCCCGGGGATGGACATCTGGTAGATGCCGAAGACTCCGAACCCGAGCACGACGAACATGTACAGCCAGAACACGTTGCTCCAGCCGGCGAAGTACACGATGCAGTTCGCGAGGATGAACGCCAGCGGGCAGAGCACCCCGGCGAACGGCAGCCGGTACAGGCGCGGCCGGTCCGGGTCCGTGCGCCGCAGGCCCGCGAGCGAGAGCGGCGCCATCGCGTACATCAGCACCGTGGCCGAGGTCACCAGGCCGACGAGGCCGGCCCAGCTCGGGAACGGCAGGAAGGTCAGCATCCCGATCACGAAACAGATGATGATCGACACCAGCGGCACGCCGCGCCGGTTGACCTGGCTGATGGCCTTGGGGAAGTAGCCGTTCCGGCCGAGCCCGTAGGCCAGTCGCGACGACGTACCCAGATAGATCAGGCCGGTGCCCGCCGGCGAGACCACCGCGTCGATGATCAGCAGCGTAGACAGCCAGCCTAGGCCAGCATTCGAAGCCAAGGTCGCGTACGGCCCGAAGGCGCCGACGCCTTTGATCGGATCGGCCCAGCCACCGGCGAGATTCGCCGGGTCGAGCGCGCCGACGAAGGCGACCTCGAGCAGCAGGTAGATCGCCGTGCCGATCAGCATGGACCCGATCACCGCCCGCGGGATGTTCCGCTGCGGGTTCTCGGCCTCGCCGCCGACCTGGATCGCCTGTTCGAAACCTTCGAGCGCGAACACGATGCCGAGCGGCAGCGCGGCGAAGATTCCGTGGAATCCGTACGGGACGAAGCCGCCACCCGCGCTGAAGTTCGAGGTGTGGAACGTCGTGAAAAGCAGTGCGAAGATCGTGAGCGTCGGGATCAGGATCTTCCAGTAGGTGGCGATCGAGTTGCTCTCGGCCAGCCAGCGCACGCCCATGATGTTGATCACCGTGAACACCACCATGAAGCCCGCGCCCAGGGCAATCCCCTTGCCGTCGAGCGTGCCGTTGGCTTTCACCATGTCCAGGCTGGGATATTGCGAGTTCAGGTAGCCGATCGTCGCCTCGACCTCGATCGGCGCGATCGTCACCGCCTGAACCCACGCCATCCAGCCGCCGGTGAGCCCGCCGATCGCCCCGAAGATCATGTACGGGAATCGCGCGGTTCCGCCGGAGACCGGGTAAGTCGAGCCCAGCTCGGCGTGCACGAGGGCCAGCAAGGCCAGCACCCCGCCGGCCATGATCCACGACACGAGCGAGGCCGCCCCGGCGGCCGTTGCGGCCGTGAGCGCGCCGAGCAACCAGCCGGAACCGATGATCGAGCCCAGCGAGATCAACGTGAGCGCGCGCAACCCGATGGCACGATGCAGGTGATTCTGTCCTGCCGGTGGCGTGCCGCCAGAAACGGACGTGGCCATTACTTCCCCCCGAGAGTACTGACCTTGTGATCTGCCCCTAACAGACCATTAGTTCTGGCCTGGTGCGGGCCGTCAAGGCCCGCACCAAAGCCAAGACATTAACTTTGCTTCGTGGCGGTGAAGATCTCCGCGATCTCGTCGATCTTGGCCAGCAGTTCATCGGCCTTGGCCGGATCGGTGCTGCCTTTGGTCCCGCCCGCGCCCGCCAGCTTGGTGGCCTGGTTGAACAGTTCGTGCAGCTGCGGGTACTTCTCGAAGTGCGGAGGCTTGAAGTAGTCGGTCCAAAGCACCCACAGGTGATGCTTGACCAGCTCGGACCGCTCTTCCTTGATCTGCAGCGCCCGGGCGCGGAACTCCGGGTCGGTGTTCCCCTGGTACTTCTCGCAGATCGCCTTGACTGATTCGGCCTCTATCCTGGCCTGGGCCGGGTTGTAGACGCCGCACGGAAGGTCACAGTGCGCGAACGCGGTGGCCTTCGGCGCGAGAGCGCGGGCCAGCAGCCTCATGTTGTCCTTCTCTCGTGTCGGAGCATTGGAATCGGATTCAGACAGTACAGCTTTGCGGTATCACCAGTCCCGGAGGGGCGCATGCAGTGGCCAATCTGGCGAGTCGCGGTGGCCGAACGGTCGATGGAGCCGGCCTTGCGGCCGGGGGATTGGCTTCTGGTCTGGCGGGGCCTGCGAGCCAATCGCCCACTCCGGGTTCGCCCCGGCCAGATCGTGATCGCCAGTAATCCGCAGCTGCCCGGCATGCTGCTGGTGAAACGGGCCGCCAGGCAGGAGTCCGGCGGATGGTTCCTGAGCTCGGACAATCCGGGGGCGGGCGCGGTGGACAGTCGCCAGTTCGGCCCGGTCGGGCCGGAGGCGATCAAGGGCACGGTGCTTGTGCGTTATTACCGGACCGGCTGAATCGGTGCGCAAACGATGAGGCCCCGGCCCAATCGGGCCGGGGCCTCACGCACTCGCGGGGGGCGGAATACGGGATCAGGTGGCCGGGGTCTCCGCGGCTCCGCCGGCCTCTGTTACCTGCGCTTCCCAGTCCTCGGCGCCGCCGGCCTGGTCCGCGATGGCCGACTCCATCTCGGCCCGCGACAGGGTCGAGTTCAGGGCCCAGAAATAGATCGCCACGCTGAAGGCGGCGACCAGCAGCATGTCCCACCAGAACGGAATGTTGGACGTGTTGCCGGGACCAAACTGACCCTGCCAGGAGATGATGCCCATGCCGAGCAGGTAGGCGCCAAGCCACGCCGAGTTCTTCCAGTTGATCTTCGGCGCGTGCGGGTTGTCGGAGAAGTGCATGCCGATCAGGATGTAGCCGAGGATGATGCAGACGCCCAGCTTCCAGAGGATCTCGAAGCCGGACCAGTAAATGATCAGGCCGGAGATGACGAAGGCGATCGGCCCGATGACCGCCGCGCCTGGCATCCTGTACGGCCGGCTGGCATCCGGGAGGATCTTGCGGAATGCACCCAGGGATAGCGGCGCGCCGGCGTACATCAGCACGCTCGCCGAGGTGACCAGCCCGACCAGCGCGTGCCAGCTCGGGAAGGGCAGCAGGAAGACCAGGCCGAACAGGAACGAGATCACCAGGCCGAACCAGGGGATGCCGTTCTTGTCGGTCCGGGTGAAGATCGACGGGAAGTACCGGTTCCTGGCCAGGCCGTAGCCGACCCGAGAGGTCGACGTCACGTAGATCTGGCCGGTTCCGTACGGGGAGATGAACGCGTCGAGCCGCAGGATGACCGCGAGCCAGGTCAGGCCGACGACTCCGGCCAGGCCAGCGAACGGCCCTTCGGCGATCGGGTTGGTTCCCGGAATTGATGCGAAGCCCAGGTGAGACTTGATCAGGCTCTCCGGGGTGGCGCCGATGAACACGACCTGGAGCAGCACGTAGATGACGGTGCCGATCAGGACCGCGCCGATGATCGCCAGCGGCAGGTTCTTCTGCGGGTTCTTGACCTCACCAGCGAGCTGGTCGGCCTGCTCGAAACCCAGGTAGGCGAAGACGATCGAGGCGACGGGGATCGCGTAGAAGAACGCGTGCCAGCCGACTCCTCCCGGCCCCGGGGCGCCGAACGCGTTGCCAGGGTTAAGGCCGCCCTGAACGCTGAAGTTGTGCGGGTGGAACTTGAACGCCAAGATGATGATCGCGAGGACCGGGATCGCGACCTTCCAGTACGTGAGGATGTTGTTGACCCGCGCGAAGGTCCGCATGGCCAGGAAGTTGACCGCGGTCATGGCCGCCATCAGCACAATGACGATCACGAAACCCAGGTGGGTCGCATTCCCGGTGACCGGGTCATAGATGTTGATCTTGGAGCTGTTAAACCAGTACTGGCCGTACTTGATGACGGCGTAGCACTCGATCGGTGCGACCGTGACCGCTTGCAGCCAGGAGAAGAAGCCGAACGAAATGCCGGCACCGCTGCCGAAGGCGAGGTGCGGGAACCGGGCGGTGCCGCCGGCTACCGGGAACATCCCGCCGAGTTCAGCGTGGACGAGCGCTAGGATAATAACGGCGATGCCGCCGACCATCCACGCCCAGATCGCCGACGGCCCGATGGCCTGAGCGGCGAAGAATGAGCCAAGCAGCCAGCCAGAGCCGATGATCGAGGTTTCCGACGCCCACATGGCGCCGATCAACCCCATCTCTCTCTTGAGGCCGACGTCGACCGGTCCCTTGGACACGGCCGTGGTGTCAGTTGCCATGAATCGAACCTTCTTTCGGTTCACCTAACAGGAGCGTAACGCCCGCGAGTAGGGCTCATGGTAATGATCATTGGGGGAAGTGAGAAGAAGCCCGAAGGTGTCGGTTCGGTAACGCAAGTGACATCGTTGGAGCTAAGAGGCGTGCGAATGCCTAGCTGGCGGCTGAGGCAACCGTACCGGTTGTCTCCTCGGCCAGTCCGGGCCGCTTTGATGGCAGCGAAGCGACGTTGGTTCTCGCGGCCGAATGGTCCGCGCAGTAACGCCGGGACTTGTTGCTGCTTCCGTCAATGAAGACCCGATCGCACGACGCGATCGCACAGATACCGAACCGCTCGGCGCCAAGCTGGCCGAACAGCAACGACAGGCTGATAACCGAGACGGCGGCGTACCTGTCGATGATCGAACCCGCGTCGGCCATGTGCAGGTGCCAGGGCTCGCCGTCGTGGGAGACCAGCATCGGCTGCACGGGATGAATCATCAGCAGGTCGTTGAGCCGGTCGACAGCTGCCTTCTCATTGCCGGCGACGGCGTTGGTAAATACGGTCGCGAGGTCGGCGCGAAGCAGCTTGAGCCGATCTAGATCGTGCTGCGTCACAGGGGCAGCCAGAAACGGACGGTCCGCTATGAAATCGCGGAACGCCTGACACGTGCGCAACGGGTCAGCTTCGGCATCACAAACGGTCGAGTTGACGAGGCGCACTGCTAGTTCGGCAAACGAGGCCAGATTCACGCCGGTCCTTACTGGGCTTTGGGGATCGGTACTAGCCTTTGCGGAGTATGCCACAGCGGACACCGCCCGCACCCAGACTTCAGCGATAACCGAAGCCAACGCCAAGCTTGATTGCGGCTAGGCGCTATGGTCCTGGCATGTTCGCAGTCACCGCAGCCAGGTTCAGCCCAGACGATCCGATCTCCGCCCTCGAGCTAGGCGAGCACGCCGAGCCGGTGCCGCCGCCGGGCTGGACCACCGTCACGGTCAAGGCGACCTCACTTAATCACCACGACGTCTGGACGCTGCGCGGCGTCGGCATCTCGGAGGACAAGCTCCCCATGGTGCTCGGCTGCGATGCGGCCGGCCTAGACGAAGACGGCAACGAGGTCGTCGTGCACGGCGTGGTCAGCGACCCCGCCGCCGGCGTAGCCGACGAGACGCTGGATCCCCGCCGTTCCCTGCTGTCCGAGCGGTACGACGGAACCTTCGCCGAGCGCGTGGCCGTGCCGCGCCGCAACCTGATCCCCAAGCCAGCCGGCATCTCGTTCGAGGCGGCCGCCTGCCTGCCGACCGCGTACCTGACCGCGTACAAGATGCTGTTCGGCAAGTCAGGGCTCGAGCCGGGCAGTACGATCCTGGTCCAGGGCGCCGGCGGCGGCGTGGCCACCGCCCTGATCCTGCTAGGCCGCGCCGGCGGCTACCGGATCTGGGTCACCAGCCGCAGCGAGGAAAAGCGCCAGCGCGCGATCGAACTAGGCGCCGACCAGGCCTTCCCCGTCGGCGCTAGGCTCCCGGAACGTGTCGATGCCGTCATGGAAACGGTCGGCGAGGCCACCTGGTCCCACTCGGTCAAGTCACTGCGCCCAGGCGGCCGCATCGTCATCTCCGGCGCGACCAGCGGCGCCATGCCCCCCGCCGACCTGACCAGGATCTTCTTCCTGCAACTGTCGGTAGTCGGCTCCACCATGGGCACCCGCGACCAACTCTCGCGACTGCTGAGCTTCTGTGACCAGACCGGCCTCCGCCCCCTGATCGACCGCACCATGCCACTCACCGACGCCAGGGACGGCATAGCCGCCATGATCAACGGCGACCTCTTCGGCAAGGTCGTCTTCACCCTCTAGCCGGCGCTCACCACGGGGGAAGTTCGTTGTGGCGCTGACCACAACGAACTTTCCCCGTGGTAGCAGCCACAGCCGGATCCCCGCGATCCCCGCGATTCCCAGAGAGTTTCGGCGCGAACAAAACCGTAACGACCACCGAGGCCGTTCAGCTTGCGCGTCGCGGACCCGCCTCCGCCCAGTCTTCCCTGCCCGCGAGGCCGCCGATCCCGCCCGCCCGCGCTGCGAACCATGGGGAAGCGGGCCGATACCTGGGGACTGCCCGGCCGCAACGCGAACCTGCCGGCCCGGCACGACCTTGCCGCTCCGCATCAGGTGAATGCGCGGTCGCACCGTGGAGTATTCATTCCAGAATAAATCGAGTTTGCGGCGCGTCGCGGGATTTCTCGCGCGATAGGGCCGGGACCCGTCCGTGACCTGGCTCAGGGGCCGGTGGGGCGGCGGCGTCCGGTGCCCGGCTGGCCCGCAGCGGCAGGCTTCATGATCGGGGAGACTTTCCGCCTGGTGGAGGGTTGACCGCGGAAAAGCGCGGCAAACACTCCACGACA
>Ga0134128_10008435_pt1 | contig 12402 bp, 12 predicted proteins | sample KB31754_FD_96462 | JGI IMG/M metagenome (GOLD analysis project Ga0134128, IMG submission 96462) | Terrestrial soil microbial communities with excess Nitrogen fertilizer from Kellogg Biological Station, Michigan, USA - KB3-175-4 | ecosystem: Environmental > Terrestrial > Soil > Unclassified ...
GAGAACGAGGCGAACGCACTCGGCGGCGTTCAAGGCGAAGGTGGCCCTGGCGGCCGTCAAGGGCGATCGGACATTGGCCGAATTAGCCCAGCAGTTCGATGTACATCCGAATCAGATCACGGAATGGAAGCGGCAGCTGCAGGAACGCGCAGCCGATGTGTTTGGCGCGGCTGGTATGGCGTCGACCGAGTCGCCGGTGGACCTGAAGGTGCTGCACGCGAAGATCGGCCAGTTGACGCTGGAGAATGATTTTTTAGAAGGTGCGCTCACCAAGGCGGGATTGCTGAGCGCAAAGCGATGATAGACCGTACGTATGCATTACCGGTGTCACGCCTGGCCAAGCTGGTGGGGATAGCCCGATCGAGCGTGTATTACCGGGCACAGCCAATCAGCGAGATGGACTTGAAGCTGATGCGTCGCATCGACGAACTGCATCTGGAGTTCCCATTCGCCGGGGCGCGGATGCTGGCTCGATTGTTGCATCGGGAAGGTCATGAGGTGGGGCGCCGGCACATGGGCACGTTGATGAGGCGCATGGGCGTGAAGGCCTTGTATTGCAAGCCGAACACGAGCCGCCGTAACATCCAGCACAAGGTCTGGCCGTATTTGTTGCGCGGCATGAAGATCGAACGGGCCAATCATGTATGGGCATTGGACACGACCTATATCCCGATGGCTCGGGGCTTTGTGTACCTGACGGCAGTCGTGGACTGGGCCCGCCGCAAGATTCTGGCTCACCAGGTAGCCATCACCCTGGAGGCTATGCACGCTGTCGAAGCCCTGGAAGAAGCGTTTGCTCGCTATGGACAGCCGGATTGTGAATACCGATCAAGGCAGCCAGTTCACTGCCGCAGTCTTCACCGAGGCAGTACTCGACCGCAGCATCCGGCTATCCATGGACGGCAAGGGCAGTTGGCGTGACAATGTGTTCGTCGAGCGGGTTTGGCGCAGCCTCAAGTACGAGGAGGTTTACCTGAAGGCGTACGAATCTGTCAGTCATGCCCGGCGCTCGATCGGCCAGTACATCGACCTATACAACCAGAAACGGCCCCATTCGAGTCTGGCGGATCAGACGCCGGATGAGGCATACTTCGCGAAGCTGCCTGCGATCAAATCGGCAGCATGATAGCCTAGAGCATCCCACTTAAAAATCTCAGATCGCTGTCCGAACAACCGAGGCCACTTCTGCACATCACGTATACCTTGATTATTCCTAAAAGCAATCTATACATCTCTATATAAGCTGGTTTTCTCCTGAATAGTCCTTTGCTGTACCGATTGAGCATGAAGTTTGGCTTTGTATATCGAGGCAAGATCCTGGTTTGAGGGATGGAAAAAGCAGAGCTTCCTATAGGTAAGTTCAGAGACTGAACTGTAGGCCCAAATTAAATGACTGCTGAGAAAGAAAATGGTGCGAGAACAAATTCAAACTAGACTGGAAGCATTGAGGAAAGAAATTGAAATAGGACAAGCGGAGCTGGAAAAAGTAGAGAATCAAAGGACATACTTACGCGAAACAATGCTCAGGATCAGTGGGGCTATTAAAGTACTCGAAGAACTGTTAGTAGAAGAGCCGTCTTCTAAGACGAGCGAAACGAGTGACAATAAAAAGCCCTTAACAGGTGGGCAAGCTAATGAAACTGACACTTTGCTGGAACGAAAATCTTAACGGCTTGGACAATAATCGTAAGGTGAGCATTATTGATTAATAAAGTGTTATAGAGAGGATTAACTATGGCTTGGGAACTTACTGGTAACAGTGGCACCGATCCAAATGCCAATTTCCTGGGAACAATTGATAATCAACCGCTAGTCATTAAGACCAATGGCTCGGAAGTGATGCGCATATTTCCCAACGGACATGTGACTGTTGGAGCAACTATTCAGGACGATCCAAGTACAAGATTGCAAATTTCGGAAGGGCATCTTGGCATACTCGGCACGAGCGATACTTTCGACCAGACCCTCTGGTTGGTTAACAATGTTGGCAAAGAACTGAGGCTTACCGTTGGAGCCAACGCCGGCGGTACTGCCTGGTATACACAAGCAAATACTGGAACGCTAGGGGTGGGGGAGGGAATGGACTTGCGGTTTTCCGCGGGTGCTGCGGAAAGAATGCGTATCATAGGGGGGAATGGTGCCGTTGGCATTGGAACCACTGCCCCAAGTGCAAAGTTGCACGTTGATTCTCCTGACTTTACCGCCATAGTTGGAACTACCGGTCATGTTGGTTTACAAGCCGGCGTACGTGGCCACGGTTTTATAGGCATATGGGGTAGCTCCGATGATGCGGTAGGGGTATTTGGTATGAATGGTAGTAATCAGGGTTTTCTTGGAACGCGTGATTACGCTGGAGATTTTCGTGGGAATGTTCTTATCCTCGGTACAAGCGACGTCGCTGTACATGGTGAGAGCTCAGATCCATCCACCGCAGGTACGGGGGTGCTGGGCAAAGGTCGTGGCGCTGGCGTGACAGCCTTCAATTCCGCCAACAACAATGCAGCCTACCTTGCCTCAGATTGCTGTGCAGCCTGGTTTACGGGGGAAGTTTACGTAGGCGGTAAACTGACTAAATCCTCCGGCGGTTTCCTCATTGACCATCCACTTGATCCCTCCAATAAGTATCTGTCTCATTCCTTCGTAGAATCGTCCGATATGAAAAATATCTACGATGGAGTGGTTGTGATGGATGCTAGCGGTGAAGCAACAGTTGAGCTTCCCGAGTGGTTCGATGCTGTCAATATCGATTTTCGCTATCAACTGACCCCTATCGGTACCCCTGGACCAAATCTTTATATTGCAGAAGAAATTGCCTCCAATTACTTCAAAATTTCCGGCGGAACGTCCGGTATGAAAGTTTCCTGGCAAGTGACGGGCATTCGGAAGGATGCCTGGGCAAACGCGAAGCGTATCCAGGTGGAAGAGGAAAAGTCTGTCAAGGAGCGCGGAAATTACTTGCACCCAGAGCTTTATGGCGCACCTCCAGAGCAAAGCATCGCGCGGGTACGACATCCAGCTCCGGAGCCGCTTCGTCCACAGACAATGCCAATCCCACCGCAGATCAATAGGCCAGCTGACATTATCGCTGATAAAGGCTAGCGTCGGTTCGATCGCCAAAGAGAGTGCGTGGCACGCTGCGTGTCGAGCCTCTACGCCAAAAAACCTCCAAGAAAGCCGAGGCGATTCGGCGTGTCTTCATCTGAAGTGCTTGCGCTGCGGCAACTATCACCCAAATATTCTCTTCCAGTTCGAGAGAACGATCACGATAAAAAGGAACACCAGTGCCTGGAGCCAGTACTTGCCCGCATAATCTTTCCAGTCCGTCCCGACTTTGATCGGTATCTGTAACTTGAACTCGGTATCAGCGAGGCCTTTACCGTCGAGATAGAGCGCGTATTGTCCAACCGAATCGAACTTGAATGCCTGAGTGAGAGTACCGGATTCGTACATTTGCGGTGGTATTGACAGCAATTCCTGCTCTCCATTTTTGTCCGACAGTTTGACTAACCGAAGCGCCAGGGGAGCATAGCGGGCAGATTCAGGGTAAAGCAGATCCAGCGTTACATTGAGTGTACCCGGGCTTGGCACTTTACCGCAGAGGACGGGAACCGCCTTGGCGCTGGTTGGGTCATCCGGTATTTCGTAGTCATTGGGGATGAAGTAGGCAGAATAGCCCACAAGCAGGGTCTCGGTTTCAATGGTGCAAGTCCCGCCGCGATAGCCTTTTGGATATGTTGAAGACCGATCGCCCTGAGAGCTCACATGAAATTGTGCTCCCACCGCCACCATCAGCGCCACAAATCCTGTTACAACCAGAAGCCGCATGCGTGGCGGCAATTTACGCCAAAAATCCATGCCGTTCCTTCTTGTTCGATGCTCTGGACGTTCCAGTGCTATGGTGCGGTTGTTTAAGTCAAAATGGAGCTCGCGTCTATTTTGAGCTAACCTGCATAGTATTCTGCTTGATCTGGTTCAACAATAGGGAGTTGACAGTCGTAACCGACCACAAGCGCCAGGGTCTCTTCCAGCTATTGCCTACTGCAAGTCTGAATAATATTGCGTTTTGATGCGGTCAATATAGTTTCTGAGATTTTCCTTCGATGAGCCATATTCCTTCAGAGGGGATTCGATAGGACAACCAAAGGTATTGATCAGGAAACCGAAGGCGCTCGCATCCAGCGTGGTAGGCTTATCCCCCAGAAAATATTTCTTGTCGCCCAAGCATGCGGCGAGTGCGTCTATATCCTGCATGCCGAGTTCGAAAACCTCTTCGGGTTTATGCCGCCCCATGCCGTGCCCATGAATTTGACGCTGAATCCTGTAGCGGTAGATAACTGCCGCGACATCCCGGATTGCTGGGGGCAAGACGTCAAAGACGGCTTTCTTGTTGACCTGCCAGTTCGCATCCGTATACTGCCAGCGGGTATACATGGTTGCCCAGAAAAGATGCTCCTCGACCAAGCGCTGCATTGCCACGGACAGCGCGGCTTCTGTAGGATTCAACCCCTCGTCGAGGTCTTTATACTTGTCTTTGAGATGCCGGATGATGAAGCGGGAATCCGCTAATTTGACGTCCTCATCTTTTATATACGGCAATTTACCCTTTGGCGCAAACAGTGGAAGCGTTGTCTTGATTGCATATTCAATCCCTGCCATACGCAAATACGTTTCTGTTTTGCAACAGAAATGACTTAAATTCGGATTACCCCAGGTACGCTCAAACTGGTACAGTATCAGCACGATTGTTCTCCATCTTGTTAATCAGCTTTCCACTCATCAGCTTGCCGTGGCAAGGGATAGCAGCCTAGCCTACTATGTTGCGAATTGCAAGTGACTATAATAAAATTCACCCGCAAATGTTATAACCCCCGCAAGTGTTATAAGTTATGGGTGGATGAAGGAGGAAGCTGTGACAGGTGATGCGGAAGCGCGTGATGGCGCAATATTCAAGCGCTCCTCATGTCCCATTACCAATGGATTGAATATCTTCGGCGACAAATGGACGCTTCTGGTCATTCGCGACCTGGTGCTTGGTAAACGCCGTTATGCCGATTTTATCTCGTCGCCGGAAAATATTGCTTCGAACATCCTTTCCGATCGCTTGAAAAGATTGGAAGCAGCAGGCCTTGTCTCCCGGCGGGTATATCAGCAGAAACCCGTTCGCTACGAATACGTTCTTACAGGGAAGGGCAACGATCTCAAGCCCATTCTGGAAGCAATAAGCAGATGGGGCAAGAAGCACTGTCCTGGTACCGACGTGTTTCGCCCTGTCGATCAGTCCACATTACGAGTTTCAAAAACAAACGATCTTAACGATTGAATGAACATTCTAAAACTATCTCTTCGCATGCTTGGGCGCGACTGGCGCGCCGGCGAGTTGCGCGTGCTGGTATTTGCGCTGGTCATCGCAGTGGGTGGGATGACCACTGTCGGTTTTTTTGCCGACCGGGTGCAGGTGGCGCTTTCCCGCCAGGGCAATCAGTTGCTGGGGGCGGATCTGATCATTTTTTCGGATCATCCTTTGGCGCCGCATTATGCCGAGGAAGCAAAACGCCGGGACCTGTCGATTTCCTCTGCCATCAAGTTCCCGAGCATGACAGCGAAAGGAGAGGAAAGCCTGCTGACGGAAATCAAGGTCGTGGCGGAAGGCTATCCACTGCGTGGCGAATTGCGCATCAGCGAGGATTTCGGCAACGGAGCTCCGCCTGCTGAGCGTGTAACCCATATCGCAAACAGGATTCCGACCCCAGGCACGGCCTGGGTGGATGAGAAGCTCATGATCGGCTTGTCTCTCAAACGGGGAGACAGGATCGAGGTGGGCGCATCCCGCTTTGCTGTGGATGCGCTGATAACGCAGGAACCGGATTATTCGATCGGTTTTCTCAACCTGAGGCCGCGCGTGCTGATCAACGAAGTTGACCTGCCGGCAACCGGGTTGATCCAGCAGGGCAGCCGTATTAGTTACCGCCTGCTTGTTTCCGGCGATTCGGGCGAAGTGGAGGGGTTCCGCAAGTGGGCCGAGCAACGCCTGATGCTGGGGGAGAAAATCGAGGGTATCCGTGACGCGCGGCCCGAAATCAGGTCGGCGCTGGAGCGGGCGGAAAAATTCCTGAGCCTGACTGCGCTGGCGAGCGTGGTGCTGGCGGCCGCCGCTGCGGCACTGGCTGTGCGCCGCTTCACCCAGCGCCACCTGGACGGCTGTGCAGTGATGCGCTGCCTCGGCGCAAGCCAGGGCGCCATGCTGCGCCTCTATCTGTATCATTTTCTCACCCTGGGTTTCGTTGCCAGCAGCCTCGGATGTCTTCTCGGTTTTGTCGCCCAGCAGGTTCTTACCTATTGGCTTTCGGGATTGGTTGAAGCCGAATTGCCATGGCCCACGGTATGGCCGGGCGTGCAAGGGGTGCTGACTGGAATGGTGCTGTTGCTTGGTTTCGCGCTACCTCCGCTGCTCAGCCTGCGCAGCGTATCGGCACTGCGCGTCATGCGCCGGGACATCGGCCTGCCACCGCAGGGACTCGCCGGCTATGGGATGGGACTGGGCATCCTGGCGCTGCTGTTCCTGTGGAAAGCGGGCGACATGCGGCTCGGTGCCTCCGTCATTGGCGGTTTCATCGTAGCAATAGCGGTTTTTGGCGTGCTCGGATTCCTGCTGATGAGAATGCTGGCGCACATCCGCAACCAGGCGGGTGGCGCGTGGCGCTATGGCCTGGCAAGCATCCGCCGTCGCGCCGCCGCAAGCGTGCTGCAGGCCGTGGCCCTCGGATTGGGATTGATGGCGCTATTGGCGCTGACACTGATCCGGGACGACCTGCTGAGAAACTGGCGCACCAGCCTGCCTCCCGATGCCCCCAACCATTTTCTGGTAAATATCCAGGAGGACCAGCTGGAGCCGTTGGCGGCGTTTTTCAAAGAGCACGGGATGCAGCCGCCGAAAGTTTTCCCCATGGTGCGAGGGCGCCTTACCGAGATCAATGGCAAGAAGATCGCTTCCGAGGATTATGTCGATGTCCGGGCAAAGCGGCTGGTGGAGCGAGAATTCAACCTCTCGTGGGCGAGCGAGATGCAAAGCGACAACCAGATCGTCAAAGGCCGCTGGTGGAAGCCTGAGGACCGGGGAAAAGAGGAAATCTCGATCGAGGAGGATATTGCCAAGACCATCGGGATCCACGTGGGCGACACACTGACTTATGATATAGCGGGCAGCGTGTTTTCCGCCAAGGTCACGAGTTTGCGCAAAGTGAACTGGGATTCATTCCGGGTAAACTTTTTCGTTGTGACGCCGCCCGGCGTGCTGGAGCAATATGCGGCAAGCTATGTGACGAGTTTTTATCTTCCGCCCATGCATGTGGAACTGACGAACCAGCTGGTCAAGGAATTTCCCAACCTGCTCGTGCTGGATGTGGCTGCCATCCTCACCCAGGTTCAAAGAATGATCGAACAGGTGACCAGGGCAGTCGAATTCGTGTTCCTGTTTACGCTGCTGGCAGGGCTGGCGGTACTCTATGCCGCCATCGTCTCCACCCAGGATGAACGCATTCAGGAGGCCGCCATATTCCGTACGCTGGGTGCAAGGCGCAGGCAGCTGGCGCGGGCCTGGGCGGCTGAATTTGCCATATTGGGAGGCCTTGCCGGCTTTTTTGCGGCGGCGGGAGCAACCGCCCTCGGTTATGTCGTTGCGGAATATGCGCTGAATCTCACTTATACCTTCAATTCGTGGATTTGGCTCATCGGCATAGGCGCAGGAGCCGCAGGCGTGACCCTGGCGGGGCTGCTCGGTACGCGCGCCGCGCTTTCAACGCCACCACTCATGACCTTGCGCAGGATCTGAGCGAATGCTCCCTTCTTGCCGCTTTGCCTCGAACGGGTAGGCGGGATGAGCCGCTGCGTTGCCCATCTCGATATGGATGCTTTTTACGCCTCAGTCGAGTTGAAGCGATATCCGCAATTGCGCGGGTTACCGGTGGTAATCGGCGGAAGCGCGGAGCAGCAGCCAGAACTTTTCAACGGTAAGCCGCGTTTTGCAAAACTGAAAGGTTATGCGGGGCGAGGGGTGGTAACCACCGCCACTTATGAGGCTCGCACTTTCGGCGTTTTCTCCGGCATGGGCTTGATGAAAGCGGCACAGTTAGCCCCGGAGGCTATCCTGCTGCCCGCCGACTTCAGCGCTTACCGCCGTTATTCGAATCTGTTCAAAACAGCTGTTGCCTTGGTTGCGCCTCATATAGAGGATCGCGGTATCGATGAGATTTACATCGATCTCAGTGACTCGACTGAGGACATCGTGACTCTTGCCCGGCGCATCAAGCAGGCTGTGCGGGAAAGCACCGGGCTGTCCTGTTCTATTGGCGTGGCGCCAAACAAGCTTCTGGCAAAAATCTGCTCAGACCTCGAAAAGCCGGATGGTCTCACTCTCCTGAGCATGGCGGATGTTCCAGCCAGAATCTGGCCTCTTCCCGTCCGTAAAATCAATGGCATCGGCCCGAAAGCAAACCAGAAACTTGCAGCGTCAGGTATTTTCACCATCGGCGATCTGGCACAGGCTGACATCGCTTTCCTGCAGGCGCGGTTCGGGCGCAGCAACAGTTCCTGGCTGTACGAGGCTTCCCGCGGCATCGACGAGCGTCCCGTCGTGACTCATGCGGCGCCCAGATCGATCAGCCGCGAGACGACTTTCGAGCGGGATCTGCATGCGCGTCGCGATCGTCCTGTCCTTTCGGAAATTTTCACCGGTCTATGCGCGGGTGTCGCCGAGGATCTCCAGCGCAAGAGCTATGCCGCCCGTACCATTGGCATCAAGTTGCGGTATGAAGATTTTCGCACCGTAACCCGTGATATCACACTCCCAGTCCCTACGGCGAATGCCGCTACCATTCGCAAAGCAGCCCAGGAATGCCTGCGGCGCGTCTCTCTTGAGCAGAAAATGCGGCTGCTTGGCGTTCGCGCCAGCGGGTTGTGCTCCGAGACGCCGGCGCAGAGCGCGGGTATGAGTCAGCAAAGGGAACTTCCCCTGGCTGTCCTGGACATGCGATAAAGAAGTGTGCATACAGGTTGCTCGTGGCGCAAGTGGCCCGGTCAAATATGGGCGATAATCCTTCCTTTTCTCTTCATTGAGCAGCGTGGGCAGTGTCCTTAGCTGCTTGAAGCATCTACTTGCGTATTACTTGCTTTCACCCGATTTATCCATTCGCCATGCCAACAAAAAAAACACTGGCTCGCTTCGCCATCATCATTGTAATTCTCACGGTAGCGGGTTATGCAATATGGTTTGCAACGCGTCCCGCGCCCATAGAGGTTGAGCTTGCGACCATCAAGCGGAGTACGGTGGAAGCCACCGTGGTGAATACACGTGCCGGAACAGTAACCGCATGCCGGCGTGCCAAGCTTGCGCCAGCGGCGGGGGGACAGATTGTCAAGTTGCTGGTAAAGGAGGGTGACAGGGTCAAAAAAGGACAGGTATTGCTGGAATTATGGAATACCGACCTGACCGCCCAGCGCGATCTCGCCCGGCGCCAGCTCATCACCGCGGAAGAACGTCGCCGCGAAGCCTGTATCATTGCAGCCCATGCCAGCCGTGAGGCCGAGCGTGCGCGTCAGCTCGCCGAGAGAGGCTTCGTCAGCGCCCAGAACCGGGAGAATGCCGATGCCGATGCGCGCGCCCGCCAGGCAAGCTGCGATGCGACTACTGCCGATGTGAAGCGGGCGCGAGCGCAGGTCGAAGTAACAGAGGCGGGGCTGGAGCGCACGGTTCTGGTTGCTCCATTCGATGGCATCGTGGCGCTTGTCACCGGGGAACTGGGTGAATATACCACCCCGTCACCTCCGGGAATTCCCACCCCGCCGGCTATTGATCTGATCGACGACAGCTGCCTCTATGTTACCGCGCCAATGGATGAGGTCGATGCGCCCAAACTGAGGATCGGGCAACTCGCCCGCATTACCATCGATGCCTTGCCGGGCCAGACCTTCCCCGGCAAGGTGCGGCGAGTGGCGCCCTATGTCACAGAGGTAGAGAAGCAGGCGCGTACGGTGGATATCGAAGTGGATTTCGAAGAGATACCGGAACGGCCGTTGCTGGTGGGATATAGCGCCGATGTCGAAGTGGTGATCGAGCGCCATGAGAATGTGTTGCGCGTGCCCACCCAGGCGATCCGTCAGGGCGGCAAGGTGTTGCTGGTGAACGAGGAGAACAGATTGGTTGAACATAAGCTGGAAACAGGACTTGCCAACTGGGCATTTACCGAAATCACCGGTGGCCTGGAGGAAGGCGATCGCGTGTTGCTATCATCGGAGGCAAAGGAAGTCAAAGCCGGTATGCAAGTCCGGGAGAAGGTTGCCGAGCAGTGAATCAATGGGGGTGACCCGTTGATTCACTTCGCCAGAATAGAATGATTCGTCTTACTGACATTTCGCGCGTCTTCCATATGGGAGACCAGGAGGTGCGAGCGCTCGATGGAGTCGATCTTGAAATCGATGCCGGAGAGTATGTTTCCATCATGGGCCCTTCGGGGTCGGGCAAATCGACTCTGCTCAACGTCATCGGTTTGCTCGACCAGCCAGACGGCGGGCGCTATGAACTCGACGGAAAGGATGTAACCGATCTGTCGGAGATCGAGAAGGCGCGTGTTCGCAGGGAAAAAATCGGTTTCGTGTTCCAGTCGTTTCATCTTGTGCCGCGATTGACTGCCGCGGAAAACATCGAGCTACCGCTGATGCTGGAGGGAATTGCGCCGGCGGAACGAAAGTCGCGTGTGGATGAGGCGCTGCGGGGGTTCAATCTGCAGGATCGGGCGGCGCACCGGCCTCCCGAACTGTCAGGCGGCCAGCGCCAGCGCGTCGCCATCGCGCGTGCTACCATCCTGCGGCCTACTGCCTTGCTGGCGGATGAGCCAACGGGTAATCTCGATCACCGTATTGGCGCGGAAGTCATGGCGCTGCTCGAAGGTTTGCACAAGGCGGGGACAACATTGATCGTGGTGACGCATGATCGCGAATTGGGGGCGAGGGCACAGCGCCATATCGCGATGCGTGATGGAGAAATTGTATCCGACGAGAGGCAGGGTAAATTTCCAGGTGGGAACAGTCTTGCATGATCTGCATCAACTGTCGTTTTCAGGACTTCACAGGCCTGCAATAAATCCTATGGTAACCATAAAAGTGTTTATAATGAGCTTGGCAGATTTTGTACTATCACAGCTCCCTGTCCTGTCAGTTGCGAGCATTCACAGGTTCGGTTCTTTCGGGGAGATGGATCGAGGCGCCTGCAATGCCGCATATTCTGGTTGCTCTGGCAATCGGGTTTTTCAGTTTTCTTCCTTGCCTGGCTTATGCTGACCTCACCGGTCAGGTAATTCATGTGGCGGATGGAGACACTCTTACCCTTGTAATAAACAAGGAATGGGTAAGGGCACGCCTTGCGGGTATCGATGCGCCTGAAGCGAATCAGCCTTTTGGCAAGCTTTCCCGGGAATCTCTCTCCGATCTCTGTTTCTGGCAGCAGGTTACGGTTATTCCGAAAGGAAAAGACCAGTATGGCCGCATGTTTGCCCAAGTCCTCTGTGGTGATATCGATGCCGGTGCCGAGCAGGTACGGCGCGGCATGGCATGGGTTTATGATCACTATGTAAAAGACAATGACCTCAAGCCCCTTCAGGCCGATGCGAAGGCTGCAAAGCGTGGATTGTGGGCTGATCCCTATTCAAAACCGCCGTGGAAATGGCGCGAGGTGTGGCAGGAATGAAGATTTAACGTGAAGCTTCGCGACACGTTGAGTCTCTCCATCAGAACCGTTGCCAGCTACCGCACCCGTTCGTTGCTCATCGTTCTGGCAATGTCATTGGGGGTGGCAGCAGTGGTCGTGCTGACCGCCCTGGGGGATGGCGCCCGTGGCTACGTGGTTCGTCAGTTTTCATCCGTCGGAACCAATCTCATCATGGTCTTGCCCGGTCGTGCCGAAACTTCCGGCAGCTTCCCCGGTGCAGCGTTGGGACAGACTCCACGCGACCTGACGCTGGAAGATGCGCGGTCCCTTGCTCACCTGCCGCAGATCAAGCTGTATGCGCCGCTCAATGTCGGTGTTGCCGAACTTGCCTCCGCCGGGCGCCTGCGTGAAGTGACGGTGCTGGGAAGCACAGCGGATATACTGCCGATAAGGCACATGAATCTCGCGCAGGGCAGTTTTCTTGCGCGGGAAAAAGGAAGCGAGCGCAGCGCGCAAATCGTTCTGGGTGCGCAGCTCGCGCAGGAGTTCTTCCCCCAAACCAGTCCTATTGGTCAACGGGTAAGGCTGGGTGACAGGCGCTTCCTCGTTTCCGGCGTGTTTGCGCCGCAAGGCGAAACGATGGGCTTCAATACCGATGAAATCGTCATCATTCCTATCGATTATGCCCAGGCCCTGTTCAACAC
>Ga0134128_10008437_pt1 | contig 12402 bp, 8 predicted proteins | sample KB31754_FD_96462 | JGI IMG/M metagenome (GOLD analysis project Ga0134128, IMG submission 96462) | Terrestrial soil microbial communities with excess Nitrogen fertilizer from Kellogg Biological Station, Michigan, USA - KB3-175-4 | ecosystem: Environmental > Terrestrial > Soil > Unclassified ...
CCCATGATCCAGGCCTGCACCCTGGCGCTGGGCGCCGAGAAGAAGGCGCGCCAAGAAGCGGAGGCGCGGGCCGAGGCGAAGGCGCGCGCGCGGCGGGGAGCGCGGCGGTGACCGGTTGAGCACGTCACGGCCCTCGCAGCTTGCCCGGCCGCGCGCGATCGCCTAGCGTCTCGGCCATGTCGCTGCACAGCCTGACCGCCGAGACCATCGATCACAAACCTCAGCCGCTCGCCGTCTACAAGGGGAAGGTGCTCTTGGTGGTGAACACCGCCTCCGAGTGCGGATTCACGCCGCAGTACGCCGGTCTCGAACGGCTCTGGCGGGAGTACCGGGGGAAGGGGCTGGCGGTGCTCGGGTTCCCCTCCAACGAGTTCGGGGCGCAGGAACCGGGCAGCGAAGCGGAGATCCAGACCTTCTGCAGCACCAAATATCAGGTCAGCTTTCCGATGTTCGCCAAGGTGGGGACCAAGGGGCAGGGGCAGTCGCCGGTCTACAAGTTCCTCACCGCCAAGCACGGCGAGCCGAAATGGAACTTCCACAAGTACCTGGTCGGGAAGAACGGCGAGGTGATCCGCGCCTTCGAGTCGAACGTCGAGCCCGACGACGCCGCCCTGCGCGCCGCCATCGACGCCGCGCTCGCTTCCGCTTGAACAGCGCCCGACTTCGTTAGCCTGGAGGTGAACCACATGCAGGTACGACGCAGGCGCTCGGTCGCGCTCGCCGGGCTGCTCTCGGCGGCGGTCATTTCGCTCGGGTGCAACGAAGGGGGCGTGGCCCCGCCGACCGGCGCGGGCGGCGCGGGCGGCGGCCCGGCGCCGACGGCGGTCACCATCTCGACCACCACGCGCACGCCCCGCACGACGACTTGGTCGGTCAACTACTGGGACTGGATGCCGGACTTCGGCGACGCCGTCACGGGAACCGAGTCGCTGGTGGCCGCCCTGCGGCCGGCGTACCTGCGCGTGGGCGGCTACAACAACGACGCCAACACGCCCAACGCCTTCGACGACACGCAGTTCGACGCGATGGTCACCTATGCGCGGGCGGTCGGCGCCGAGCCGATCGTGCAGGTGCCGCTGCTGGCCGATGCGGCGGGCAATCCGCCGACGGCCGATACGGCCGCGGCGATGGTTCAGTACGGGGTCACGCAGGGCTACGGCATCAAGTACTTCTCCATCGGCAACGAGCCCGACATCTACGACACGCCGGGGCAGCCGAGCTGGCCGCAGGTGATGGGGTACACGCCCGAAGACTACTGCGCGGCCGTGAGCGCCGACGTGGCGGCGATGAAGGCCGTCGACCCCACCATCAAGATCGTGGGGCCCGACCTGGCCTACAAGTATCAGGCGGGCGGGGGCACCGCCACCGACTGGCTGACGCCGATCCTCGAGACCTGCGGCGATCAATTCGACGTCATCTCGATCCACCGCTATCCGTTCGAGTCGATGATGGCGACGCTGCCGGCGGTGGAGGCCGACCCGGTGCAGTTCCGCCAGGTGATGACCTCGGTGCTGGGGATCCTGCAGCAGACGGGGCAGGGGGACAAGCCGCTGGCGCTCACCGAGATGAACGTCGCCTACGACGCCACCGCCTGCGTGCTGGGGGGCTCGCCGGGGACGGTGGGGTCGGCGCTCTGGATGGCCGACATCCTCGGCTCGGCGATCGAGCTGCAGCTCTGGACCTCGGCGGTGTGGGACATCAGCGACCCGGACGACTGGTCGCTGGGCCTGATCGGCCTGCCGCCCGGGCACGTCCCGCGCCCCGAGTACTACGCCTATCTGTTCTACGCCGAGCACTTCGGGCCCACCGTCCTGCCGACGCCGGCCGGTCTGCCGAGCGGCGTGTCCGCCTACTCCAGCCGCGATGCCGGCGACGACGCGACGGAGATCGTCCTCGTCAACTGGAACCCGAAGCCGGTCGCGCTCACGCTGCAGGTCGCCGGGCTCAAGGTACCGCCCGCGGCGCCGACCTATCTCTTCCCGGCGACGTCACTGGCGGCGGTGGAGATCACCGACACGAGCAAGTCGACCGCCTGGGTCTACGGCGAGGATCAGCGCCGGGCGGCGGCCGGGCCGCAGCTCATCGCGCAGGGGACCGCGCCCGCGGCCAGCCCCGACGGCGGCGCCGCCGGCAGCGGCGGCGCGGGCCAGGCCGTGGGGCACAACTGCTCCGTCGACGGCGCCGCCCCGGCCTGCCCGACCACCCCGGTCGTGAGCCAGGTGATCACCACCGGCGGCAAGGCGGCCACCAGCGGCGTCATGTTCGGCACCGGCCTCAACGCCTGGGGCTCGTACACCTACGCCGGGTCGGGGCAGACCGCGCCCACGGTGGGGGTCACCAGCGACGGCAACGGCCTCCAGATCGCCGGCGGGTTCGTCCCGCCCATCGCGGCCGGCAACGACTACCAGGGGGCCGGCCTCTTTTACGGCAGCAGCGAGTGCCTCGACGCCACGGGCATGACCGGGGTCGAGTTCGACTTCTCGGGGACGCTCGGCGGCTGCGCGCTGGCGCTGGGGATCGGCTTCAGCGGCGACTCCAGCACGACGGACGGAACGCGCGCCGGTTGCACAGCGCCTGCCGGCATGTGCTATCCGCCCTCGGCGGACGTGACCGCGGCGGCGGGGAGCGCCACCGCCGCGTCGCCCACGATCGAGGTTCCGTTCGCCTCGCTCGGCGGTGGGTCGCCGATCTCCACCGTCGACCCGAGCACCATCGTCGGCGTGCAGTGGCAGCTCACTTCGCCGTCAGGCGCTCCCGACGGGGGGGCCTGCTCGGCGAGCTTCACCGTCTCGAACGTCAAGTTCTACTAGCCCCTTGGGGGGCTTTCGGCGTGCCCGCGCGTCTCGCTGTGAAGGCGGTCTGGGGCCGTCTTAGGCGGTCTGGCGCCCGGCGGCCGCTACTGGAAGGTGATGTTGCTGACGTACGCGTTGATGTCCCAGTCGCCGGCCGAATCCGTTTGACTGGTTAGCTTGTGGCCTTGAACCGTGAAGTTGTTGAAGTGGACGCCGGGGACGTTCACGGTTGATTTCAATCCGTGCAGTTGAATCGTCTGCTTGACGTTCGACGACACGTTCGTGAAGTAGGTGTCCTTGGGGATCGACGTGTTGGGCGCCACGCGCCAGGTCGGCGCCTGGTCCGATTCGATGTCGATCAGCATGCTGTCCGCGGCTTCAACCCGGATGTTCTCGTAGGTGGTGCCCGTGATCAGAGCCGTGTCGTTGGCGTCGATGACCAGGGCGCGCCCGGCCTTCACGATGTCGATGTCGTTGAACACGATCCCGGTCATGGTCGGGTTCGCGGTGGTCCCGAAGGTCTTCGTTCCGATCTTGCAGCCGCCCGAGTTGCTGTAGAGCACCGACTTCTGGTAGGTGATGTTCGAGCTGTTCATGTTCGCCTCTTGCTCGGTCTTGGGCGAGAGGTTGTCGTCCCCGCTGTAGACGAAGGTGTTGAAGGCGGTGCAGTTGTTGGAGGCGTCGATGTCGATGCCGTCCGTCTGGTTGTAGGTCGTCGTGGTGGGCCGCCGGTTGATGACCTTGTAGTTCTGGATCGTGACCTGGGAGCTCATGTAGGCGAGCGTGTTCCAGAAGACCGGGTCGCGGACCAGGATGCCGTCGATCGTCACCATGGAGCTGGAGTAGATCCGCAGGACGTTGATCTTGAACGCCGGGGTGTCGTTGCTCCCCTTGTTGATCGCGGTCCCTTCGCCGTCGATGACCCCGCGGCCCAGGATCTTGGTGTTGGTGCAGTTGTAGAGGTGGACGACGCCGTGCTGGGTGCTCTCCACCGCGGGCGTGCCGGTGGCGGCGTAGTCGCTGGTGCTGGTGGAGCCGTCCAGGATCGCGCCCGCCGCGAGGTAGAGGGTCATGTTGCTCTTCAGCATGAGCTCGCCGGTCTTGTACTTCCCCGGCGGGACGTAGAGGATGTTCTGCGTCGCCCCCGAGGCGGCGTTGATGGCCGACTGGATCTTCGACGTCACGACCGTGCCGCCCGTGTTGTCCACGGTGTAGTCGGCCAGGTTCTTCACGTTGGCGTCGCCCACCTTCGGCGGGTTCGATTCCTGGTCGTCGATCAGGATGAAGAGCAGCTCCTGGTTGGGGATCTGCAGGATCAGGTAGTTGGGGCCGCTGGTGAAGGTGAGCGTGTTGCCGCTCTTGCTGACGGCGATGTTTTTGCTCTGCGGGCTCAGCGTGTACGAGGTGAAGCTCGTGCTGAGCGTGACGGCGACGGTCGCGCTGCACCCGCTGGCGACCCCGAAGTAGGCGTAATGCACCTGCATCTCAGGCGAGAACTTGGTCAGCTTCTCGACGAACTGCGAGACGCCGTTGGCCGTCACCGTGTAAAGGGGGCTCTTCGTCGCGCCGGGCAAGGTGGGGAAGGTGATGACTCCGGCGCTCGAGGAACAGGCCACGGTCGAGGAGCCGCCGGCGCCTCCGGTGGCGGTGCCGCCAGCCGCGCCGCCGGTTCCCGCCGGCGCGCCGGCCATGCCGCCGGTGCCCGTGCCGCTCGTGCCGCCGGAGCTCGTCTGGCCGCCCGCGCCACCGGTCGCCGACGTCGTGCCGCCCGTACCGCTGACACCACCGGTGCTGCCGCCGCCCGTGCCGGTCGTGCCGCCCGAGCCTGTCGGGTTGCTGCCGCCGCTCCCGGTCGCGCCGCCAGACCCCGTCGTCTTGCTGCCGCCGCTTCCGGTGGTGCCCCCGGAGCCGGTGCTCCCGCCGGCGCCGGTGCTGCCGCCCGTGCTGGTGGTGGTTCCACCGGAGCCGGTGCTGCCGCCCGTTCCGCCGTCGCTGGTCCCGGAAGCGCACCCGAGCCCGCCGAGCGAAAGCGCCGCCGCAAGACCCAGTGACAGAGCCGATACGTGTCTCATGATCCCCGTGTATTCCCGGTTCAGACGAATTGGATCCCCGCGGCGAAGGGCCGAGGGGCGATGCATCAATTCAGCTCAGCTCAGGGGAACTTGGTAGTCGCGGGGGACGGGTTGCCCGTGTAGACCGGCGCGCAGCGAGGTTTCGTCGGCTCGGGCGGGCAGACCTTGTCGTTCTCCAGGTGGATATAGAATGGGAGGCTGTGCTGCGGCGGCGCGTAGCCGCTCGGCAGCGCCAGGTGGTTAACGCTCATGAAGTAGCTCAAGCAGGCGTCGCGCCACCAGCGCGCCTCGTGGTGCTGGATCTGCAGGAAGCCGGCGACGTCCGCGAAGCGCTTCTCGTCGATGTAGCCCCGCACCGTCGCCCACTGGTCGCGCATCGTCCGCACGGCGTCGACGCCCAGGCTGTAGCGGTGGACCAGCTCATCCCACACGGTGCGACCCGAGGAGGCGACCGTGTCGGTCCACTTCCGCCGGTGGAAGAAGAGCAAGAGGTCGTCGGGCACCGTGCCGAGGTTGGCGAACGCGTTGGCCACCGGCGCCGCGTACTGGGCCACGGTGTCGCTGCCCGTCGAGGTCCGATCGAACCCGATCCCCGTCGCGTCGGCCTGGTGGAAGTAGGTGGGGTTCCAGTCCTTCCGCGGCAGGCCGTCGACCCAGGGGGCCGGGCCGTAGTGGTGGTTCGTCCCCATCAGGTGGACGAGGCCGAGCGGCTCCATGTAGCTCACCAGGCTCTGGCGCGAATCCATCATCATCTGCGTGACCGGCGCCCGCACCGCCGGATCGTTGGAGAACGTCTGCCGGATCCACTCGTCGGCGATCTCCCGCGCCGCGAGGTCGGGGTTCCAGGCCAGGCGGCCGAAGGCGTACCAGTTCGCCTGGTTGAAGGGCGACCCCATCCAGTTGGCGTCGCTCCCGATCCCGGAGACGCCGGCCATCGCCTCGATCACCCGCGCGACCGGCCAGCCTGGCCCCCGGGCATAGGTGTCGGATCGCAGGACCTCCTGCCACATCGTCCCCAGGTACGCGAGGTGCGTGTCCGCGCCCAGGTACTCCTTGGTGATTTGCACCTCCAGCGCCAACGGCGTGTGGGGCATGGCGCCGAACAGCGGGTGGAACGGTTCGCGCGGCTGGAAGTCGAGCGGGCCGTTCTTCACCTGCACCATCGTGCCGGCGCCGAACTGGCCGTCGAGCGGGCGGAACTCGCGATACGCCTGGCCGACGCGGTCGGTGCCGTCGTCACGGTAGACGAAGGCGCGCCACAGCACGACGCCGCCGTGCGGGGCGAGTGCCGCCGCCAGCATGTTGGCGCCCTGGGCGTGCGTGCGGCCGTAATCGCCGGGGCCCGGCTGCCCCTCCGAGCCGGCCTTCACCAGGAAGCCGCCGAAGTCGGGGATCCGCGCGTAGATCAGGTCGGCCTCGGCGACCCACCAGCGCGCGACCCTCCCATCGAGCGGGTCGGCGGTGCCGAGGCCGCCGATCTGCTTGGGCGCCCCGAACTGAGCCGACAGATAGACGGTGATGCCGTAGGTGCGGAAGACGTCGGCCAGCGCGGCCACCTTGGCGATGTATGGCGCGGTGAGGATTCTCGAATCGGCGTTGACGTTGTTGAGGACGACGCCGTTGATCCCGATCGAGGCGTTGGCGCGCGCGTAATCGATGATGCGGGGCGAGAGCGTCTCCGGAAGCTCGCTCCACCGCCAGAGCGACCGGCCGGCGTAGCCGCGCTCGACGGTCCCGTCCAGGTTGTCCCAGTGGTCGAGGATGCGGCGCTGGACCTTGGGCGACTCGGCCAGCGAGAGGCCGTCGAGCGGCTGGTGCCGCTGCAACCAGCGCAGGAAGGCGAAGGTGCCGTGCAGGACCCCCAGGTCGGTGTTGCCGGCGATGACGATCGCCCGGTCGCCTCCGATGGTGGTGGCCTCGACGAGGTAGCCCTCGTTGCCGACGGCGGTGAGCGCGCTGCCGAGCGCGAGCCCGCGCACGAAGGCCGAGGAGGCCGGGGTGCCGAGGACCACCGCGCCGGCGCGGTGGAGCCCGCTCTGGACGGGGATGGTCGTCCCCAGGAGACCCGCCAGGCCCCGGGTCAGCTCGCGCTCGGCCGCCTGCAGCGTCGCCGAGCTCCCCGCCTTCACGATCTGGGTGATGCCCGCCTGGTACTCGGCGAGCCGGCTCGGCAGAAGAACCTTCAGGTAGCGCAGCCAGAGCTGCGAGCCGTCTTCGTCCGCGGGGGGCGTCGCCGGCTTCGCGTAGCGATCGCTCGCGCCGCCGGTCCCGGTCGCCGCGGCCCCTTTCGACGCGCGATCGCCCGCGGCCACCGAGGCACAGCCCAGCGAGGCCCAGGCGGCGACCGCGAAGCCCACGAGGACATGGCTTCTGCCCATCTCCGGTCTTTCTTATTCCCTTTCGGTCCTCGCTGTCACCCCTGGCCGTAAATCGACTTCTTGTGCAGCGGCCGGGCCAGGGCGGTGGCGGTCGCCGTGGTGATGAACAGCGGCAGCACGATCGCGTAGTCGCCCGAGAGCTCGAACCCGAGCACGCTGGCCATGATCGGGGCCCGCGTGGTGGCGGCGATGGCGCCGGCCATCCCGCAGAGGGCGTAGCCGCCGGGGAACCCCGGGGCGTGCCAGATCGCGCGCGCGCCGGCGCCGACGATGCCGCCCATCGCGGCGCCCAGGAACAGCGACGGCGTGAAGACGCCGCCCGGGCTCCCCGAGCCGACGGTGGCGGCGGTGCCGAACGCCTTGACGATCAGGAGGACGGCCATCATCGCCACGCCGACGCGCGCGTCGAGCATGAGCTGGATGACCTCGTAGCCGTTGCCCGTCACCTCAGCGAAGCGGAGCGCGCAGAGGCCGACCAGCAGGCCGCCGAGCGCGCCGCGCGCGACGGGGGGAGCGGGGAGGCGGGCGAACGTGCGACGTCCCAGCGAGACCAGCGCCGTGAAGCCGGCGCCGCCCACACCGGTGATCACGCCCAGCGCCAAGTAACCGAGCAGCTCGCTGCGCGCCGCCAGCGAGAAGTTCCGCAGGCCGTAGAGCGGCCCCGGGCCGAGCGCCCAGCGCGAGAGCAGCGTCGCCACGGTCACGGCGATGAGCGCCGGCAGGGCCAGCTCGAGCGCGGTGGTCCCGGCGACGATCTCCACCACGAACAGCACGGCGGCGATCGGCGTGTTGTAGGCGGCGGCGAACCCGGCCGCCGTCCCGGCGGCGATCAGCGTGCGGACGCGGCGGGGGTCGAGAAAGGCGCGCCGCCCGACCGCCGAGGCGATCGCCGCCCCGAAGTGCAGCAGCGGCCCCTCGCGCCCCAGCGATCCACCACTGGAGATGGCGGCGAACGAGGCGCCCGCCTTCCCCAGCGCCGCCGGCACCGAGATCCGGCGGCCGGCCACGGCGACCGCTTCCATGATCTCGGCCATGCTGCGCCCACCGCCGATCCAGGCGGAGAGCCCCGCGGCCAGCGCGCCGCCGGCGGCCGGAATCGCCACGCGCAACCCCGCCGGTAGCCGTTCGAACGCCAGGAGGACGTTGGGCGCCCGGTAGAGATGGACGAACACCAGGGCCTGCGCCGCGCGGAACGCGACGGCGAACCCGCCCGCCAGCAGGCCGACGATCGCCGCCGCCATCCCGACGTGGACGGGCAGACGGAGGTGGTGCAGGGCGTGCCGAACCCGCGCGTGCGTCACGCCATTGTGGGCCTGCGCCGGCGCGGGTCAATGGCGGTCAGCGCCGGTCATCTCTTCTTATCGCGCGGCGAGGCGCGCGGCGCCCCAGCGGGCGACCGCCGCGCGCGCGTCAGCTTCCGGGAACTGGGGGTCGGCCTGTTTTCAGCGGACGCAGCGGACCAGCGCGGCGGTCTGGTTGTACTCGGTGAACCCGTCCTCGTAGTTGATGACCCACGGAGGGTGCGCCGCGACGGTCATCCCCTGGAAGAGCGTGGACGACCAGTAGGGGGTCATGGCGGCGGTGTCGGAGAACGTTTTGGTGTCGATGGCCGGCGAAACCTTGCTGATGGGCGGGACCTCGTCGACCAGCGTCGACAGCTCTTTGATGCTGGGCGTGCGCCAGGTGTGGCCGTTGAGGCCGAGGCCGCTGCAGGTCGTCTGCGCGGTGGCGAAGTCGGTGGTGGTGGTGGTCGCCGTCGTCGCCCAGATGAGCCCGGTGTCGACGTCCTGCGCCTCGCCGGTCGCGACCTGCGTGTAGCGCGGGCTCGGCAGCGGACCTTCGTCGGGGGCGGAGACGCAGCGGGCGTATTCGGCGTCGGCGCGATTGCCGGCGTTGCTGGTCAGCCCCTCGGAGAAGTTCACGATCCAGGTGTCCTGCGCTTTGGTGGCGATCTGCGAGACGACCCAAGGCGACGACGTCCAGTGGTACTTGCCGCCGGGGAGGCCGGGGAAGGCCGTGGTGTCGATGGCCGGGTTCCCGCGCGTAAAATCGACCAGCGACAGAAGCTCGATGCGCGTCGGCAGCCGCCAGGTCCGTCCCGCCAGCGTCAGCGTCGCGCAGTAGTTGATGGCGTCGCACCAGGCGAAGGCCTGGGAGGAGGTGACCGCCTTCTGCCAGACCAGCTTGGTCACGTTGTCGGTGACGGTCCCGTCGCCGTTGTCGGTGTAGCTGGCGGGGTTGGGAAGCCCGGCGCTGGCTGGGTTCGGCATCGGCCAGCGCGCATAGATGAACTCGCTCGGCGGCTGGTAGCTGCAACCGACGCCGCCGTCCACCGTCGTCGCGCCGCCCGTCCCGGTGCCGCCGCCGGTTCCCGGGGCGCCGCCTGCCCCGGTGGCGCCGCCTGTCCCCGTCGCGCCTCCCTTGCCGGTCAGGCCGCCGGCGCCAGTGACGCCGCCCGAGCCCGGGGGACCGCCCGTGCCGGCGGCGCCGCCGGAGGCCCTGGCTCCTCCGCTCCCGACGTTGCCGCCAGTCGCCGCCGGGCCGCCGCCGGTGGCGCCCCCGGCTCCCGTCGTTCCGCCCGAGCCGGATCCGCCCCCCGAGCTGCCCGAGCAGGCACCGAGCAGCAGGCCGCAGGAAAAGACGACCAGGCGTCGGCGAAGGATCTCCATCGGGACTTCAAGGGTCCCGCCACCAAGAACTGGTGCCTAGCGCGATCGACCGACCCAAAGTTCCGAAGATCACGGGCGGGCCGGCTCGTCGACCTTGCGGGCGACGGCCGCCGGGGCGGCGGCGGGGGGCGCCGCGGGCGCGCTGCAGACGCAGGCGGGACAGGCCGGCGCCGGGCGCTCGGCGAGCTCCTTGACCGACCGCTGGAGCGCGGCGAGGGTGGCGTTCGCCTCGGCGAGCTTGTCGTTGGCGGTGGCCAGCTTGTCGCCCGCCGCGGCGGCTCGCCCGTCGACGCCGGCCAGCGTGGCGCCGAGCGCGCGCACGTCGGCCGGGAGGGTCTTGAGGCTCCCCACGTCGGTCTCGAGCGTGCCGAGCCCGCGCTCGATCGACTGCGCGCGGTTGCTGAGCGCGAGGGTCGTGTCCTCCGACCGCTGCAGGTGCTCGGAGATGACCCGCCGCTCGCGCCCGACGGCGTCGTCCATGTGGTTGATGATCTCCGAGGCCTTGGCCTGCTCGTCGGGCGGCAGCTTGTCGATGAGCTGCCGGATGGCGCCCGCCGTCTCGTGGATCGACGACAGGTTCTGCCGCTGCTCGTCGAGCGCCTGCTTCTCGTCGGCGGTGCGCAGCGCGAGGTGGCAGAACTGCAGCGCGCCCAGCGCCCGCTCGCTCGCCCGCTTGTCGGCGTCGCAATAGATGTAGAGGCCGCCGGCGGCGATCAACATGCCGACGCTCGCCGCCAGCAGCGCGAAGTACCGCACCGGGTGGAAGCGGTAGCGATCGACGAGCGCCTCGAGCCGCGCGCCCATCCCGGGCCCATCGCGGCGCGCCGAGAACAGCATGACCAGCCGCTCGACGTAGCCGATGCCCGCCAGCGAGACGATCGCCACGGTGATCGCCACCAGCCACGGCTGCAGGCTGGCGATCCGGTGCTGGACGGCGGCTTCGCGCGCCTCCACGTGCGCCAGATCGGCGCGCCGGCCGTCGATCGTGCAGCCGTCCTGGTTGAAGCGGATCTCGCCCGGCCCGGAACAGCCGGCCGTGATCGCCATCAACGTGGCGGCGAGACCGGCGGAACGGATGAGGCGCGCGGGACGGACGGTCCACCTGGTCATGGGTCGCTCCGATGCAGGCGACGTTCCGGTCGCACCGCGCCGGGAGGAGCCCGCGCGGCCCGCGACGCTGTTCGGAAAACGAACGCGGGACCCGGCGCGCGATCAGGTTTTCCACGGCGGCGTCGCGCCCGCCCGCCGGTGCTCACGGCTCCGCGCGGCACGGCGATTGCCTTTGTCGCCAGCATGTCGACGGGTCGTTTGTCGCGCGGGCTCCTGCTCGCGCTGGCGCCTTTGTTGGCCGGCGGTTGCGCGCCGGAGGTCTTCGCCATGACGGTGGGAAATCCGGCGCGGGGCGGCGACGTCGCGGGCGCGATGCAGTCCTACGAGGTGCCGCCGTATCGGAACGACCACCGCTACGAGGTGACGCTCTCCGGGTGGACGCCGTCGGCGCTGGCGTTTCGTATCCATCTGGTGAACGCCGACCGCTGCGGGCTGCCGTCCAGCTACTCGTTCGACCTGGTCGACGACCAGGGTCATCATTATCCGTTCCAGGCCGCCGGGCCGGTTCACGAAGGGACGGCGCAAGGGCACCTGGGGGCCACGCTGCACGACGACTCGATCGACGGCGCCTTCCCCGTCACGGTGGGCGCCGCCACCCGATTCGTGGTGCTGCAGATCCGCCCGGTCGCGGACCGCGGTTGCACCGCCGTGAATTTCCGCTGGGATTTTTCGGCCTGACGGCGCGGCCTTCGGCGCCTTCACACTTCTTCACAGTGGCGCACGAACGTTCTTAACGAGCGGTTCGTACTGTCGTCTCCGCGAGGCAAGGAGCCCCGCGCCAACAAGGAGACGACGATGATTGGATGTCTGATTTTCGGAAGCTTGGCAGCGATGGGGATCGCGCGGGCGATTCACCACCGGCGGTTCTGCGGGGGCGGCTGGCACGGCGGCGGGTGGCACGGCCACCGGCACTGGCATCACGGAGGGTTCGGTGGGTATGGGAGCCCCTTCCCCGGCGACGAATGGGGGGCGTACGACCGCGAGGACGGCGGTGAGTTCCGTTCGCCGTTCGCGGACGCCGACTTCCGCAGCCTGGGTGGCTTTCCGCCGGGACGCGGGTTCGGCGGCAAGCGGTTCTTCGTGCGCCGCATCCTCGAGCACGTCCGCGCCACGCCGGCCCAGGAGCGGGTCGTCGGCGCCGCGGTCGAGGAGTTCCGCGACGAGATGAAGAAGCAGACCGGCGGCGAGGGGCGGCGCACCCGCAAGGAGATCGTGGACGCGCTCCGGCGCAGCACGTTCGACGGCGTGCTGCTCGGCGAGCAGTTCGCGCGCCACGACACCATCCTGGAGAACGGGCGCAAGGCGTTCGTGGGCCTGGTGGCCAAGGTCCACGACGCGCTCGAGCCCGAGCAGCGCGAGCGGCTGGCCGATCTGCTCGAGC
>Ga0134128_10008438_pt1 | contig 12399 bp, 10 predicted proteins | sample KB31754_FD_96462 | JGI IMG/M metagenome (GOLD analysis project Ga0134128, IMG submission 96462) | Terrestrial soil microbial communities with excess Nitrogen fertilizer from Kellogg Biological Station, Michigan, USA - KB3-175-4 | ecosystem: Environmental > Terrestrial > Soil > Unclassified ...
CGCCCGCCTGGACATATTCGATCATATGTCCTTTTTCCAGGAAGATACAGCTGGTGGAATCGGGATAGGGAGAATTCCCCAAATCCTCATAAACATGCGGCGCTGTGGCCGTCATGGCGTGGTACAAGGTGAGGTTGCGCATAGCTTTGATAGGATTGGAAGTTATCACAAGGTTAAAAGACAAGACGGAAAGATATAGGAACTTGCCGCATCTAATACGCATCGAAAACTATGCCGGGTTTGTGATTCTTCCGCTCGTTTATTTATTTTTGAGGCAAACACGTTCAATGTCTGTGAAAAAACCGTTAGCCCTCGTATCTGTACCAACTGTCCCTCGTAAGTTTACCGGTCGTTTTCTCCTAAGGCTGGACCCTAAGCCGAATACAGCCGCGATCATCCGCACCGCAAAGAACAATGGCTTAGAACTTATCGCCGCTGCCAACCCCAGGGCGGAGGGCGCATTGAGCCACGTTCTGAAAGAGTTCGATGGCATCATCTTCGAGCGGTTGCGTGTGGCGGTGATCAACGGGGCCGCTGCGGTGAAGCTCGAAGCATTACAACGATCTTCAGGCAGCCCCTTCCTTTCCAGCGAGCCGGAACGTTTTGTGCGGAAGCTGCAGGCCGTGTCGAAGGGTAGGGGAGGCGGTCCGTATAAGGATACGTCCACGGCTACCTGGGGCATCCATGCGGTAGGCGCGCTTGCTGTCAGGGCTACGGGTAAAGGAGTGAAACTGGCGATCCTCGATACTGGTTTTGATTTTACACATCCCGATTTTTCCGGCCGGACCATCCATCGCAAATCGTTTGTAGGTACCCGTGCGGCCAAGGACAACGAAGGGCATGGTACTCATATCGCCGGCATTGCAGGGGGCGACCGGAAAGGCCGCGATGGAGCCCGTTATGGGCTTGCCTCGGGCGCACGCCTGTATATCGGCAAGATCCTCGATGATAACGGTGAAGGTACCGATGGGCAAACGCTGGCGGGCATCGAATGGGCGTTGGAGAAAGGCTGTCAGATCATCTCGATGTCTTTTGGCGCACCCATGGAGGCCGGCGAGCCCTGTTCCGCGGTGTTCGAGCAGGTCGCGCAGATCGCTCTGACCCACCGCTGTCTGCTTGTCGCTGCCTCCGGTAACGAAAGCGAGCGGGCCAAAACCCGGCCGCTGGTTGCTGCGGTGAACCATCCCGCCAATTGTCCGTCGATCATGGCCGTAGGCGCGTTGACGCCCGCCCTGGGCGTGGCGGATTATTCCTGTGCGGGGATACCGGGCAGCCCCGGATCCTCATCCGGTTCGGGCGGGCCTGCAGCCCCAGCTGGTTCGGGCGGCCCTGCAGCTCCCGGCGACACACGCGGACGCATCGCCAACACGGCTCCCGGCGACGCGCGCGGGAATGCGGGCGGCCAGATCGATATCGCAGCACCGGGCGACAACATCCTCAGCGCGAAAACCGGCGGCGGCTATCGGCGCGAATCGGGGACATCGATGGCAACGGCATTTGTCGCCGGGGCGGCGGCCTTGCTGTGGGAGCAGTATCCGAATGCCAGCGCCTGGGAGATCTGGGCAAGACTCACGACCCAGGCGTGGCGCCTGGGCCTGTCTGCGGCCGATATCGGCGCGGGGCTGTGTGCCTTGAGAAATTAGTCGTAATTTTATGCCGGAATGAATTTTATAGCCACAGTAGAGGATAATCAGCGGTCCAACATCCAGGAGATCGCCCGGTCGCTGGAAAAGATCGGCGTCAAGGTCCGCGAGGTCATGCGCATCTCCGGCGTGATCACCGGCTCCAGCCGCTCGCTCTCCCGCGTGCGCATCCCCGGTATCCGCTCCGTCGAGCAGGATCGCAGTCTTCGCGCGTCCTGAATGCTCTCCCTCAAAATAGTAAAATAAAAAACCGCCCGGGGTTACCAGGCGGCAAAAATCTTTTGTCAGGGTTTCGTTCTACTTTGATACGGTTTGTCTTAGGGTTTGGATAATGGGGTCGGAACTTGGATTTTTTCGGTTTTTACTCGCGGGCATTATGTCTTTTTTAGGAGCTCATGAATGCTTCGCATTTCCGGATTAGGATTCTGTTGGTTTTTCTGGACGTGGATCTTGGTTTCTTCGTTGGATTTGGATCTTGGTTTTTCTCGGACTCGGATGCTTGGAATTTCTTTGGATTGGATTCGTTGGCTTCTCTCGGATTTGGATGCTTGGAATTCGTTGGATTGGATTTAGTTGGTTTCTCTGGACGTGGATTTTTGGTTGCTTTTCTTAGGTCTTGGATCGGTTTAGTTCGCCGGCATCATGTCTTTTTTAAGGTGCTCATGAATGCTGGCGCATTTCGCAGGATTCGGATTCGTCGATTTTTATTGGATTTGGATTTCGTTCGTTGCTGATACAAAGATGTAAAAAACTGCGCCCCACAGGAAACTTATTCGACCAGCAATCGGTTCCACCCGACGAAGGGAAAATTTGCCCGACGAACGTCTTTTTGCCGCCCCGATTCCCGGCGAACGCCGGCCTTCCGCCCACCCCCCGGACCGCCCAAAATCGACCGCCCGCCACAGCACAGGCACAAAAAAACCGCCCGGGGTAAGCGGGCGGCAAAAACTTTTTTTCAGGGTCAAACTACGTTTAGGTTTTTATCCGAAGGATTGGAATCGATTTTTCAGGATGGATTGGATTATGGTCTTTCCGGATCTTTGGATTTGGTTGCTTCGTTGGATTTAGGACTTTACCGGTTCTGTTTGGACTTGGATCTTAACTTTTGGTTTTCAAAGGTTTGGGGTCGTTTCTTAGGATTTGGATCGGTAGGTTCTTTTAGGATTTGGATCGTTTATCGTTTCTGATACAAAGATGTTAAAAACTCCGCCCCGCAGGAAACTTATTCGACCAGCAATCGCATACACCCGACGAAAGGAGAATCTACCCGACGAACGAAAAACAGCGGCTCAACGATCCTCCACCGGTCCCTGCCACTTTTGATATATCTCGCTGACATCCAATCCGGTAGATTCTTTCAGCAATTTTGGGAACTCCTCCATGGTGAAGGGGCGCCTATTGCGCTCCGACCATTCGTAGAGATACCTGTAGACCATCCGCATCGAGACCCGGCCGCCGGTGTGCCCGAGGAGATAGTCACAGTCATCCATATACCCCATCGCCCCTTCGGTGTAATCCGCCGCGAAGAGCGGCACCAGCCCGGGATATTCCCTGACCCGAAAGGACGGCCCATACGTTTGTGCATCGGCTAAAGTATAATAATCGATGGCTGTGAATTCCAGCATCCCCCTGGCAAACCCGCAAAACCCGGCCGGATGATGGATTTGTCCGAAGCCGCATGGAGCTGCTCGTCCATTTTCTTGAGGTTGACCACATTACTGATGCTCCTCACCTGGATATTCGAATCGCGGCATTCCCATCGGGGTGCCCGTCGTATTTCGTCACACCATAGTTCCCGGGCACACTTCAGGGCATAATAAAGACCACCGGCGTGGGCAGCGCCGCCGCCGGTTTGATGGTGATCCTCACCCTTTCTGCGGAGCTATCGGTATTGGTCAGGGTATAATGCAGCTGCGCGTGCAGCGATAGCGTCGTAACGCAGGAAAGCGCCCAAAAACAGGCTTTAAAGGCGGGCTTCATAGCTAAAGGATAGTAAGAAAATATTATATATGAGCAGCCTTTAAAATGACTAAATTTGCCGGAATGTCCTATAAGATCAATAGTCGAAGGCTCAGGAAGATCATCAACCGCCTAAAAGACCTGCCCGGCGGGGTCAACTTCTTCAGGTACCTCTTCAATAAGGCGCACGCCACCTGGCTCAAAACGGTCAAAAGTACCAGGGTCGCTTATCCCTCTTCGATCATGCTCGAGGTGACCAATCATTGTAACCTCGCCTGTATCACCTGTCCCCGCGAATATGCCTATGGAGACGCCATGGCAAAGGGAACCATCGACATCTCCGCGATGTACAAGGTTATCGACGAAGTGGCGCCTTACATCGATTCCATTGGGCTCACCGGACTGGGCGAGACCCTTCTCTACAAAAAGCTCGAAGAGACGCTGAAATATATCAAGACCAGGAACAAAGGGATCCAGACCTTTATCTCGACCAATGCCCATATCCCCCATGCGGATACCTATATCGAAAAGATCGCTCCCTATTTGGATACCGTTCAGATCTCGATCGACGGGGTGAACAAGATTTATGAAACGGTACGTGCCAAAAGCGATTACCGCGTTTTCATTGAAACCACCAGGAAGATCGCCACAGTCTGCAAGAAACATGGGTTGGCCCTGATGTTCAATTTTGTCGCCATCAGGGAGAATTACACCCAGATGAAAGATGTCGTGGAAATTGCGGCGGAATTGGGCGTAACCGACGTCAACATTACTCCGGTAAACCTCGCCGGCATCACGGCCTGGGAGCTGAACTATTACGAGCTCTTCTATTCCGACTCATTCAAGCAGGAAGTCAAACAAGCATTCGAAGCCGCGCGACGTTCCGGTACCGTGCATCTTACGATGTGGGATGTAAAGACGAAGAACGAGTTCAAAAAATGCCATCTTCCCTGGAACCATTTTTATATCAGTTGGGACGGCTGGATGACGCCCTGCTGCGCCAAGCCATTCCCCAAAGAGCTGAACTTCGGGAATGTCTTCCGGACTTCTCTTATGCAATGTCTGAATAGCAAGGAATACCGCGCCTTCCGGCGACTGTGGTTCAAAAATATCACGCCCGATTTCTGCAGCAAATGTCACGTGGTGGATCTCAAACCGCTGGACCTCGACGTCGACATCGCCTACAATTAGGGATTCGTCTTCAATGCATCCTCGATCCGCAAACTCTCTTTATGAATGGCATTGAGCAGCTCGGTGACGAACTCTGCCGACAGTCCCTCCTTTTTTCCCGCTTCGATACCCTTGTCGAGTACCTGTTGGAACCTTGCGGCCTGCAGCGAAGGAATATTGTTCTTGGCTTTATATAGGCCGATCTCTTTCACGACCCGCTCGCGCGCCCCGAGCACCTCGAACAGCTGCTTATCCAGCGAATCGATCTCCGCCCGCTTCTCTTTCAAAAAAGCATCCGAACCGGTGGTCTGCCCCCAGGCATGCCCGCCTGCTAACATTGTCGAAACACCAAGGGTTAAAAGGAAAATTATTCTTTTCATCTTTTTAATTCTTTTTAAATTTGGATACATGTAGACGTTATGCAACTAGAACGATACGAACTCAAGGCTGAACAATCGTTGAAGGTTTTTGAGTTCACGAGCGAAGGGCCCAGGTGAAGAATCTCAAAAATCGTCCAATTTGGCGAAACTAATTTAAAAGGTTTGTTTAACCTTGCTTTTGGAGACAAAGATCCGACTACTGGGGAAATTGACGATGCAGTCGTTTTTAATAACAACGATAGTGACAAAGTACTGGCCGCCGTCGTGGCTACTGTTTATTCGTTCACTAAAAAGTATCCTGGGGTATGGGTCTATGCAACAGGCAGCACAAAAGCAAGGACAAGGCTCTACAGGATGGGATTGACTAAATATCTCACTGAGATATTGGAAGATTTCGACCTCTATGGCCAACGCCTGGGCGATTGGGAGCCTTTTGAAAAAGGAGTTGAATACGAGGCATTTCTCGCTCAGAGAAAAAAATGATTAAATTTGTGTATATGAAACCGAAGGCATCAGATAAAAACAAATCGCCCATCGTCCGGATGGATAAATCCTTGGAGAAATACAAGGACAAGGTGCTTTTCAAGGACAAGTTGGACAAAGCCAATGAAATGTTGAAGACTATTGGCCTTCCAAAAACCAGAAAACACAGCTAAGGAGGAATTTCCCGAATTTTCAAGATTATGGGCAAAAAAAACCGCCCGGCGTAGCCAGGCGGTAAAACTTTTTTGTCAGGGTCTCTACACAATACAGCTTTGTCTTAGGATTGGATGTTTGGGTTCTCAGGATACTTGGATCATTGGATTTTTAAGGATTGGATTTTGGCTGCTTTTCGTCTTTTGGTTTTTTCAGGATCATCGGATCGGCTTAGTTTTTACTTGCGGGCATTACGTCTTTTTAAGGAGCTCGTGAATGCTTCGCATTTCAGGATAGGACCTCTGAGTTTTTCTGGATCGGATTTTCGTCGGTTTTTCGGAGGATACTGTTGATTTTTCAGTGGATATTGTTGGTCTCTTTAGGATTTTGGATATTTTGGATTTTCTTGGATTGGATCGCTAGCGTTTCAACAATACAAAGATGGGCAAAATATTCCCCAGCTTGAAACTTATTCGTCTAATTGACACTTCTACCCGACGAATGGAAATTTCGCTCGACGAAGGGCTCAGAACCCCGTCGAATTCCACTTATCCGGCATTCCAGGAATTTTTCCTATTTTAGGAAAAACACTCCTATGTCACATCTCTTCGGGAAGATCGCCTGGCGAAGGCTCATAAAAGACAAGTTCTATAGCCTTATAAATGTGGCCGGTCTTGCCCTGGGACTCACCGTTAGCTTCGTCCTGTTGTTATACGTCTGGCAGGAGTATAGCTTCGACAAATATCACCCCAATGCCCCCCGGCTTTTCGAGGTGTTTAAGAACCAGCCCGCAGCCGGCGAGATACGGACCAAACCCATCACACCCGAACCCCTCGCCGTGACCCTCAAAAAAGACTATCCGGAAGTGCAGCAGGTCGCGCGCGTCAATGCCCTTGGCAATAGCCTGCTGAGTTACGGCAACAAGGCCATAAAATTCAGCACGATTGCTGCGGACTCGACCCTGCTGGACCTCTTTAGTTTTGAACTCTCGGGCACCTCCGCGCCGGGAAACAGCTCATCGGCAGCCGGGACTTCCCCGGTGAAAGAAGCGCAGCCGGCCGCACTTGGCGGCGAGACCAGCATTGTCCTCACAAGAACCTCCGCTACAGCGCTTTTTGGCACTGCCGATCCCATTGGCCAAACCATCCGCTTCAACAACGAATTCCCGCTTAGAGTCACCGCCGTGATCGAAGACCATCCCGTGAATTCGTCGTTCTCTTTCAACGCCGTGATCTCCTGGAAGGCGTTCGAGCACGAGCGTCCATGGATGAAAGACCCTGGTTGGGGGAATTTTTTATATACGACCTATGTGCTGCTTCGACCCGGCACATTGATCACCGCCACCAATGCAAAGCTCGCGGGGCTGCTCAAAAAATACGACCCCGCCGCAAAGGAGATCCATTTGTTTCTCTATCCCTTCGCCAGGCTTCATCTATACGATCAATTCAGGAATGGCGTGAATGTCGGCGGCCGTATCGGCTATGTACGGCTGTTCCTGATCCTCGCGATCGGTATCCTTTTGATCGCCTGTATCAATTTTATGAACCTGTCGACGGCCCGAAGCGCCAAACGCGCCCGCGAGATCGGCGTTCGCAAGACCATGGGCGCGGCGAGAGGCGCGCTGATCGCCGGCTTTCTCGGGGAGTCGATTACGTTAGCCCTGACGGCCTTTCTCCTGGCACTCGGGCTTTCGGCGATCCTGGTTCCAGTGGCTGACAACCTTCTCGGTCTTCAGCTGCAGCTGCCTTACGACAATGCCTGGGCCTGGGGCATCGGTCTTGGCGTCGCGCTGGTCACCGGCCTGCTGTCGGGCAGTTATCCTGCTTTTTATCTTTCGGGATTTGAGCCGATATCCGCGCTCAAAGGACAGCTTACAGCGAGAGCCACCGCGGTCCGACCCAGACAGGTTTTGGTAGTGACCCAATTCACATTCGCCATCGCGCTGATCCTGGTGAGCTGTTACATCTACCGGCAGATCGACTATATCCGGACCCGCCCGGTGGGCTATGAACGTACAAACCTCATAGAAATGCCGGTCGAAGGAAACATGCAAACCGCATTCGACAACTTCCGGCGGGACGCCATCGCGAGCGGGGCCATCGTCGATGCAGCCATGACGTCCAGCGCCATTACCGATAATACGTCGAGTACCTGGGGACTGCATTGGCCGGGACAACTTGCGGGAGAGGATAAGATCCCGGTGGACGGTATGGCGGTGACCTTTCATTTTATCGGGACCTATGGATTGACGCTCGTCGAAGGACGGGACTTCGACCCACAGCGGCCGGCGGATTCTGCCGCGGTGATCCTCAATGAGGCGGCGACGAGGCTCATGCGGTTAAAAAAACCGTTGGGCCAGGAGATTACCTGGCAGGGGCAGCAACGAAAGATCATCGGCGTCGTGAAAGATTTCGTTTGGGGCTCGCCTTATGAGCGGGTAAAACCTGCCGTCGTCGGGTTCCAAAAGGATTGGGTCGGCAGCATCGGCTTGCGTTTAAATGCGTACCAACCGATTTCCCGGAGTTTAAAACAGCTTGAGGCGCTTTACGGACAATACAATCCGGCCTATCCCTTCCAGTACCGGTTCACCGACGAAGATTTCAGAAAAAAATATACCGACGAAAAGCTGCTGGGCGCTATTTCCCTCGGCTTTACGACCCTGGCCGTCCTTATCGCCTGTCTCGGTTTGTTTGGACTGGCCGCGTTTTCCGCAGAACAGTGCACGCGCGAGATCGGCATCAGAAAAGTACTCGGCGCCGGCGTCCCCGGACTCGTCATGCTGCTTTCGCTCGAGTTCGTAAAACTTGTCCTGGTTGCGTTTCTGTTGGCCTCGGCCATCGGCTGGTATTACATTCACCGTTGGCTGGATCAATATACCTATCATGCATCCTTTGACGGGATGATCTTCGTGCTGACGCTGGTGGGAAGTGTCGGCATTGCTGTGGCCGCCGTGATCACCCAGGCGGTGCGGGTGGCTTTAGGGAATCCCGTCGAAGCATTGCGGAATGAGTGAATGCCCGCACCGCACCCCGCCAGTGTATCGAAACCGTACACCGGTGTATCGATATCGGACTGGACCCCTCAAACCACCGGGGCAGACCCCTATAAATCAAGGACTTATTTCCCGGCATTGACCTTGGTGCCAGTTAAACATGCTCAAGAACTATTTCAAAATAGCCTGGAGAAACCTCGTGAAAAGCAAGGTATTCTCCTTCATCAATATTGCCGGTCTCACCACCGGCATTACTGTTTGCATGATGATCTTCTTGTTTGTCATGCATGAATTCAGTTTCGATAACTTTCATACGCAGGGCAAGAATATTTATCGGCTGATGCGCACCTTCGATCCGAATAATCCGCCGGTGCCGTATGTCTCGGGCCCCTATGCCGCAGCGCTCGGGAACGATTTCCACAAGGAGATTAAACAGATCGTCAGGGTCATGCCGGACAACGATCTGTTCGCGTACCACAACCGGCCCTTCAACGAAAAAAAGGTACTCATTGTCGATAGCAATTTCTTCAGCTTCTTTACTTTCCCGCTGCTCCGCGGCAATCCGGCCACCGTACTCGCAGACCCCAATAGCGTCGTGCTCACCGAGACCACGGCAAAGAAATACTTCGGGAACGAAGATCCCATCGGCAAGATCCTCGACATGAATACGAACCGAAAACTACGGGTAACGGGGATTGCCAAAGACGTGCCCAGTAATTCGCATCTCGATTTCGATGTCGTCATCTCGCTTTCGATCTATAAGGATCAGCCCTGGATGTACGAATGGCTGAACAACAATAATTTCACCTATGTGATGCTGGATCCGCAGGCGAATGCCGCGGCGATACAAAAACGGTTTCCCGCCTTCATGAACAAATATCTCAAGGCGACCATGGAGAAAACGGGTGTTGCATTCAGTTTAACCCTGCGTCCCCTTCGGGACATCTATTTCGACGCAGGCGCGGATTTCGATCTGGTGCGGCATGGGGATAAAAAGGTCGTATATGTCTTCCTGAGCATTGCCGCGCTGATCCTCATCATCGCCTGTATCAATTTCATGAACCTCTCGACGATCCGCGCCGCCGAACGCAGCAAGGAGGTAGGGCTGCGAAAGGTCATGGGGGCGTTGCGCAACACGCTCACCTGGCAATTCCTGGGGGAGTCGGTATTGATGACGGTGATCTCGTGTATCCTTGCGATCTGTCTACTTTTCATACTGATGCCAGTGTACGATGACCTGCTGGGTTACACCCTCGGGATACCGTACAACCAGTGGTATCTGTATGCCTTCCTCGGGGGAGTAGTGCTGGTGGTGGGATTGCTGGCAGGCAGCTATCCGGCGTTGATCCTTTCCCGTTTCTCGCCCATCGAAGCGTTGAAGGGCAAACTCAAACGCGGCAAGGGCGGATCGCTTTTCCGCCATGCCCTCGTCGTGGTACAATTCAGCATTTCGGTGTTCCTGATCACGGGCACCCTGATCATCAACAAACAGATGCATTTTGTCAAGGACCGGCAGCTGGGCTACAACCAGGACCAGGCGCTGGTGATCCGCATCGATAACGGCGACTTTTATACACATATGAAGACGTTCAAGCAGGAGCTGGAGGCCAACAGCAATATCGCCTCGGTCAGCATGATGTCCGGCGAGCCGGGCGGCTTCTTCGATCATCATTCGTTCCAGGTGGAAGATCACGGCGATAACATCTGGCAGGGGCACACCGAATTTGCCGACGTCGACTTCGTGAAGACGCTGGGACTAAAGATCATCGCAGGCCGCGATCTTTCCAGGAATTATCCCACCGATAGCCTGCTGGCGGTGCTGATCAACGCGAAGGCGGCACAGGACCTCGGCTGGACGCCCCAACAAGCCCTGGGCAAATGGATCAAGAATACCGTGCGCGACAGTCTCCCGCGCCGGGTTGTGGGCGTGGTCGGGAACTTTAATTTTTCTTCGCTCAAAGATACCATCGGTCCACTGATCATCTCGCCCGGAATGGATAGACGGGTGGCTATTGTGCGGCTGCGGTCGGGCGATATACAAAACGATGTCGCGATCGTGAAAAAGGCGTACGCCGCTGTGGCGCCGGCCTATCCTTTCGAATACTCCTTCCTTGATCAGAAATTCGGCGAGCTGTATAAGAAAGACATCCGGCAGGAAAATATTCTCAGCATCTTTTCTGGATTGGCGATCATCATTGCCTGTCTGGGCCTGTTTGGCCTTGCCTCCTTTACCGCAGCCAAACGGACCAAAGAGATCGGGGTACGCAAGGTCCTGGGCTCCTCTGTTCGGAATATCGTGTTACTGCTTTCCAAAGAGCTTCTGAGCCCGGTGATGCTGGCGACGCTGATCGCGATCCCCGTCGCCTATATGGTGATGAGCAATTGGCTGCAGGGCTTTGCGTATCGCACGCCGATGTACTGGTGGATCTTTGTGCTGGCGGCAGTGATCACGGTGGCGATTGCCCTCGTCACGGTGAGCATCAAGGCGCTCAAGGCCGCGTTGGCTAATCCGACGCATTCTTTGCGTAGCGAATAGCGGCTTCGCGGAGCGTCCTGCGGGCCCTTCCCTGGGCGAAGGCGGCAGTCTACCCCAGCGGATGCCCGATCTCCCAGTGAAGCCCAAACGGGTCTATTAGCCGGCCGAGCCGCCAGCCATGCCCCTCGCCTACGGGAAATACCTCGGTTGCTCCGGCCGCCAGGGCCCGGGCAAAAAAGGTGTCGGGATCGGGGATGGTGAGGATCATGCGGATCGTGCCCGTGCCGAGTGGGGCCGGCTCCGTCTCGGCCGCAGGCCCACCGCTGACCCACCATTCGGCTCCGCCCACCGAGAACCGAAGGATCAGGGCTCCATCCGGCGCCTCCAGCCGATAGGTTTCGATGGCGCCAAAGGCGATGCTGTAGAATTCGGCCGCGCGGCGACCGTCGGCTATAGTCAGCCAGGGGGCGATGGAAGGAGTGATCATAAAGTAAAGATCGTTTTTTTGTAACCATTTTCCGATCCGGAAGTATACCTATAGTAAATCTCCATTATGCAGTCTAAAATTATACTGGCGATCGCCACACTGGCAACCCTTGGGACAAGGGCAAAGGCCCAGGATAAGTCTTCGGAAAAGGATATCCTGACGATCTATAAAGGCGCACATAGCTATAAGGAAGTCAGCGTTGCCGGTAAGACCACCGGGGTCTTTGTCGATGACAAGCAGGTTGCCGGCAGCGAGATACCGCATTATGATTCGCTGATCCAGGTGATGCGCACCGATGTCGACCAGGAGAACAGGGACCTGGCTCGCTCTGACGAGGAGGAAGCGCGCAATGAAGCGCAAGGGGAACGCGACCGCGAGCAGGCGCAGCGCGACCGGGAGCAAGGGCAACAAGAGAGGGAACAAGCGCGGCGCGACCGTGAACAAGCCCGGCGCGATCAGGAACAGGCACAGCATGACAAAGAACAAGCCCGGCGTGAACGCGAACAAGGGGACCGCGACCGCGAACAAGGTCGGCTCGATCGCGAGCAAGGTCAGCGGGATAGAGAGCAAGGGGAACGCGACCGTGAGCAAGCCGCAAGGGACAGGGCCCGAATGGGGGAGATCATCCAATTCGCGCTCGATAAGAAGATCGTATC
>Ga0134128_10008439_pt1 | contig 12398 bp, 10 predicted proteins | sample KB31754_FD_96462 | JGI IMG/M metagenome (GOLD analysis project Ga0134128, IMG submission 96462) | Terrestrial soil microbial communities with excess Nitrogen fertilizer from Kellogg Biological Station, Michigan, USA - KB3-175-4 | ecosystem: Environmental > Terrestrial > Soil > Unclassified ...
GCGTTCCGATTTACCGAAGGCCCACGAATGTCGTGGGCTTTCGTGTTTCCGACAACATGCGCGACATCTGCGCCGGCATCCAGAGGCGCGCCTTCTTCCGCTAGCTTGATGAGTGATCTTTTACAGCGCACCATGATGACCGCCGAATGAGTCTTCGCGACCGCCTCGCCACTGCCGTCGCCAGGGCAGCCGAAGTCGAGACCCAGCTGAGCGACCCGGCGACCGCGCGCGATTCCAGGCTCCTTGCGGAGCTGGGTCGCGAGCACCGCCAGCTCCAGACTGTCGTCTCACTCGCGAACCGGCTCGATCGCGCGGAGCGCGAGCGCGCGGAAGCGCTCGAGCTGGCGCAATCGGACGATCCGGAAATGGCATCCGAGGCGCACGCGGAAGAGCAACGCCTCACCGACGAGATCGCGCAGATCGAGATCGAGCTCAAGCCGGCGCTCGTCCCGCCCGATCCGCTCGACGACCGGCCGGCCATCGTTGAAATCCGCGCCGGTACCGGCGGCGACGAAGCTGCGCTGTTTGCCGCGGAGCTTTGGCGCATGTACACGCGCTACTGCGAGGCGCGTCGCTGGCGTGTCGAGATCATCTCGCTCTCCGAAGCCACACTCGGCGGCGTCAAGGAAGTGATCTTCAAGATCATTGGAACGGGCGCGTTCGGCGCGATGCGCTGGGAGTCGGGCGTGCACCGCGTGCAGCGCGTTCCGGTGACCGAGAGCCAGGGACGCACCCACACCTCCGCGGCCACGGTCGCGGTGCTTCCCGAAGCAGAAGAAGTGGATGTGCGCATCGAAGACAAGGATCTTCGCATAGACGTTTTCCGCTCATCCGGACCGGGCGGACAATCGGTGAACACCACCGACTCGGCGGTGCGCATCACGCACATTCCGTCCGGGATCGTTGTGTCGCAGCAGGACCAGAAGTCGCAGCTGCAGAACAAGATCAAGGGAATGGAAGTGTTGCGCGCGCGCCTGCTCGACGCGCGCCTGGCCGAGCGTGAAGCAGAGCGCGCTCGCATGCGCAAGACTCAGGTGGGAACCGGTGACAGGTCAGCCAAGATTCGCACGTACAATTTTCCCCAGAGTCGCGTGACAGATCATCGCATCGGGCTGACGTCGCACGATCTTGCGAGCGTCATGAACGGCGGCATCGAGCCGTTCATCGACGCGCTGCGCATGGCCGACGTCGAGGAGCGCCTGAGCGGTGAGTGACATGAGTGGCGGCACCGCACGGACCGATGTGCGCAGTGTCGCGGCGCTCGCCGTGGAGCTGCAACTGCTGCTCGGCGACACATCACCCCGGTTGGCGCAGGACGTGATCGCCGCGTTGCTCGATGTGCCTCGGTTCTGGCCAGCCGCCAATGGCAGCGAGGCGATAGAGGATGCGACTTGCCACGCGGCGCGACTCGCCGTCGCGCGGCTGCGCTCCGGGGCTCCCTTCGCGTACGCTGTGCGCCGCGCATCGTTCCGCCACCTGACGCTGGATGTCGACGAGCGCGTGCTCATTCCGCGTCCGGAGACGGAGGGGCTGGTGGAGCAGGTGCTCCAGCTCTCAGGGGGCATGGGCGGTACGGCGGTGGACATTGGGACAGGCTCGGGCGCGATTGCGCTGTCGCTGGCCAGTGAAGGGGTGTTCGACAGGGTCGTGGCGACGGATGTGTCACTGGACGCTCTCGCGGTCGCGCGGCTGAATGCGTCCAGGCTGGCGGGTGCGCTCCGGGCGCCGGTCGAGTTCCGGCACGGATCATTGCTCGCGCCGATCAGCGACGTGCGCGCGGCGGTAATCGTGTCGAATCCCCCTTACATTGCATATCATGAGGCCGCCGAGCTACCGGCGGGTGTGCGAGACTGGGAGCCGGTGCTTGCGCTGTTGAGCGGTGCGGACGGGATGACGGCCACGGCGGCGATAATCCGTGGTGCCGCCGATCTCCTGCAGGAAGGCGGCATCCTTGCACTCGAAGTTGATGCGCGGCGAGCGTCGCTCGCCGCCGAATCGCTGGCGGTTGATCCGCGATATCGCGAGATCTCCGTACGGCTGGACCTGGCGGGGCGCGAGCGATTCGTCATCGCGCGGCGCTCCTAGGAGGTACGTGTGGCACTGGAAGACAAGGCTCGTGAGCTGGGCAGAATAATCGGACAGAGCGATGAATACCGCGCCGTGACTCGCGCGAACGAAGCGCTGACCGCCGACACCGAAGCCACTGCCGTATTGCGGCAGATGGAAGGGCTGCGCCGCGAGGCCCAGGCCATGCTTCAGCGCGGCGAGGAGCCTACGGAAGCGATGGAGAAACAGCTCGACGATCTTCTCACCAGGGTGCAGAGCAATCCTTCGTACCAGCGTGTCGCGGTGGCGCAGGAAAATCTCGACAAGGTAATGCGCCACGTGAATGACTGGATCAGCGATGGCATCCAGAAGGGTGCGCAGAGCTCCATCATCACGCTCGGCTGAGCGGAGTACCGTGAAGCGCGGAGAACTGATCGTCCTTGAAGGTGCAGAGGGTGTCGGTAAAACGACCCAGGCTGGCCGTCTTGTCGCCGAGCTCACGCGTGGCGGGGTAAGTTGCGTCCATCTGCGCGAACCCGGCGGAACATCGCTGGGAGAGGCGATTCGCGATGTGCTGCTCAGACCATTTCGTACGATCGCTCCGACGGCAGAGGCGCTGCTCTTCATGGCGTCGCGCGCGCAGCTCGTGTACGAGAAGATTGTGCCCGCATTGGCTGCCGGCGACGTAGTCGTGCTGGATCGGTTTTTTCTGTCGACGTACGCGTATCAGATTCACGCGCGCGGCCTTCCCGCGGACGAAGTCCGTGCCGCCAATCAACTTGCGATCGGAGATATCGTACCCACGGTTACAGTCGTGCTTCATCTTCCAGCGAATGAAGGTCTTGTACGCGCCGGAAAGCGATCCGAGCATGATTACATGGAACAGCTGGGCGACGAATTCCACGCGCGCGTCGGTGCCGCATTCGACGATTTCGCGACACCGGATTGGCAGCGGCGGCATCCCGAGTGCGGGCCGATCGTGAGTGTCGATGCGAGCGGTTCCGAAGATGATGTGTTCCATCGGATAGTCGCTGCGATCAACGAATACGCGCCGCGACTTGGCGCCGGACTGACTGCCGCGCTGGAGCAGGAGGTGGCGAAGTGAGTAATGGAAGGACACGTCCCAAGACAATCGCGCTCGCCGCGATTCTGGCGATCGTGCTGGTCGCAGGCGCGTGGATGTTCCAGCGCGGTACTACCACCACCAAGGTGAACGGTACGAGACTGTTCTCACAGGTGAGCTCCATTGTACGCGACAACTACGTCGATACGGTCAGCGACCCGCACATGTACCAGCTTGCGCTCGACGGAATGTTGTCGGAACTCGACGATCCGTATGATGCGTACCTCACCCCCCAGCGCCTTGAAAATCTGTCCGAGCGAACGTCGGGTGTTTACGCCGGCATCGGTCTCCAGGTCGACGTGCGCGACGGATCGCTTGTCGTGGTGAGCCCGCTGCCTGGAGGCCCGGGCGAGAAGGCCGGCATCCTCACTGGCGATCGCATCGTACAGATCGATGGAAAGACGGTCAGCGGGTGGACCGCCGAGGAAGTTCAGAAGCTGCTGCGCGGCGCGCCAGGCTCGCCGGTCGAGGTCGCGATTCAGCATGCAGGATCCGCGACACCCATAACGCTCAAGCTCGTTCGCGCGTCGATCCATCACAGCGCGATAAAGCGCGCGGCGTTGCTGCCTTCCAGCGTCGGCTACGTCGCGCTCACCGTGTTCAGTGACTCCACCGCGCGCGAGCTGAAAACGACCGTCGATTCGCTCGTGCAAGCGGGCGCCACATCGCTCCTACTGGATCTCCGGGCGAACCCGGGCGGCTTGCTGGACCAGGGAGTGGCGGTGGCCGATCTCTTTCTCGACCGTGGCGAGCGTGTTGCGAGCACTGCTGGACGCGACTCGAGCGATAACGTCGTGTTCACCGACACTGCCGCGCAACGATGGCCCAAACTGACCGTTGCGATACTGGTGGATGACAAATCGGCGAGCGCTGCCGAAGTTGTCGCGGGTGCGTTGCAGGATCACGATCGCGCGGTTGTGCTCGGGATGACGACATACGGCAAGGGAAGTGTGCAGCACATATTTCCCGTGCAGGCTGGAGGCGCGGTGCGGCTCACGACGGCGCGCTGGCGCACCCCGCTGGGACGGTTCATTTCCCGACCCCCTCCGCAGCCCGGCGCGGATGACGGCGACTCCGAGCCGGCGCGTCCCAAGTATCACACGGATGGTGGACGCACCGTTCTGGGCGGTGGCGGCATCACACCCGACGTGACCATCGGCGACACGACTGCGCCGCCGGAAAATCTCGCGCTGATGCGCGCGCTTGGAAACAATGTGTCGCGATTTCACGACGCACTCACCGGCTATGCTCTGGAGATCAAGGCGACCAACGCGATCAAGTCGCCGGACTTCGTCGTCACTCCGGCGATGCTGAATGAGATCTACAAGCGAATGGAAGCGCGCTCCGTCGATGTTCCCAGGAACACGTTCGACGATGCCGCGCCGCTGGTATCGCGGCTGTTCGCGTACGAAGTGGCGCGGTACGTGTTTGGCGCGGACGCCGAGTTCCGGCGAAAGGCGCAGGACGACCGGGTATTGATCGCCGCGGAGCAACTTCTTGGCGCTTCGCATTCACAGGCCGACGCGCTGCACAGGGCAGGAGAGATGCAGCGCGCCGGGGCGAGGGAGTGAGCGAGCGGATATTCATCATCGGCGCCGGCAAGGTGGGACGCGGGCTCGCCTTTGCGTTCAGAAGCGTCGGCTTGCAGGTGCTGGGAGTGCACGCACGAACACCGCGTGATGGTGCGACGACCAGCGGCGAATACCCGCGCGTGATGAGCGAGGCCAACGTCATCATTCTTGCGGTTTCGGACAGTGAGCTGAACGAGGCCTGCCACAACCTGGCGATGGTCGCACGCGAAAAGCGGTCGCCAGTGACGCACGGCACGATCGTGCTTCACACATCCGGCACCGTTACACCACCGGCGATCGAGGAACTTCGGAGCGCAGGATCGCCAAGTGGCACGTTCCATCCGCTCGCGCCGTTTTCAACGGCTGAGCGCGGCGCGGCGGCGCTCCACGACGGATGGGTGGGTATCGATGGCGATCCAACTGCGTGCGCCGCTGCGCGGCGGCTCGCGGCGGCGATCGGCGCCCGGACGGTGAACATTCCGCCGAACGGGAAGGCACTGTATCATGCGGCGGCCGTGATGGCGTCCAATTTTCCGGTCGTGCTTGCTGCGCTTGCCGCTCGCATTCTGACCCACGCGGGCGTCGAGGAACGGTCGGCGGAACAGGTAGTGCAGCGGCTCATGGCAGGCTCGGTGTCCAATCTCGAGCACGGCTCGCCGCGCAACGTTCTCACGGGACCGGCAGCGCGTGGTGATGCGGAAGGAATCGCGGCTCATCGAGCCGCGCTGCGCAACGATCCGGAATCCCTCGCGGTGTACGACGCGCTGACCCGCGCAGCTACGAGCCTAAGCGCCGGTCATGCCGGAGCCGTCGATGACGCGAACGTTGGGCGGCGGGACGAACTGAAACGTTGATCGCGGGATCGTGACGTTTGTCCTGAAGCGAGTCACGGTGATCTTCCGCACGAGCCCACTGGGCTCCGTCGATTCCAGCTGACGCACCAGACCGTCGTTATCATCGATCCACAGCGTTGCCTTTGTGAATGGCGCTGAACGTGACTTTGGTACAAGCGTGATGGCGTGCGTGGCCTCGCCGTTCACAACGCTCGTTCCGGCGTCCGTGACGTTGTAGTTGCTCACTGGCGCGGAGAGTATCTGACCCATCGGATCGACGAGCATGCCGCTCTCGCCAACGCCAGTGGGAAGCTTGATCACCTGTCCCGGCGCGCTGCTGGGAAGATACACCCACAGATTCGTGCCGTCGGCGACTATACGATCAGGATCGTTTCCACTGAATGAGATCGACAGTCGGTCGGGGCGACGGCGCATCAGCTCTCCGCTGGTCGTCAGCTTTCGATCGGTCAGTGGATTTGTCACAGTCTGATCGAAGCGCACGGAAATCGTCTCGGCGTTCGCGTAGGCGGCAATCGCGCGCTGAAGCGTTGCCTCGGGCCGCTGCGCGCCGAGTGAGGTCGTTACGAAGAGTATCGCCGACGCGAGTACGGACGAGGTGTGACGCGTTCTCATGGCTATCGTGTACCCGCTCAGAGGATTACCGTTCCGCCGCGCGGAGCCGCGTCACGCCGCAGGAACCGCTGGCAGTGCACGGCCGATTGCCGCCGCCACGCCGCGGAGCTCGATCATGAGATCGGAGAACTGTTTTGGGTAGAGCGACTGGGCGCCATCCGAAAGTGCACGGTCCGGCTCAGGATGCATCTCCACGATGATGCCGTCCGCGCCGGCAGCGACCGCTGCTCGCGCCATCGGTGTCACCATGTCGCGCAGGCCCGTACCGTGACTTGGATCTGCGACGATCGGGAGATGCGACAGCTCGTGCACCATTGGAATCGAAGTCAGGTCGAACATGTTGCGAACCGCGGGATCGAAGGTCCGAACTCCGCGCTCGCACAGAATTACCTGACTGTTTCCCTCGGCAAGAATGTATTCGGCGCTGAGCAGGAGATCCGAGATCGTGGCGGCCATTCCACGCTTCAGTAGCACCGGCCGCCCCAGCTTGCCGACGGTCTTGAGAAGCGAATAATTCTGCATGTTGCGCGCGCCTACCTGGATGCAGTCGGCATGCTCCGCGACCAGCCGTGCGCCTTCATCGTCCATGGCTTCGGTCACTATGGGGAGACCGGTTTCTTCGCGCGCACGAACGAGCAGCTTGAGTCCCTCGACGCCGAGTCCCTGAAAGGCGTACGGCGAGCTGCGCGGCTTGAATGCACCGCCGCGCAGCGCGGTGCCGCCAGCCTCGCGCACAAGTTGCGCGGCGCGAATGATCTGAGCCTCCGATTCGACAGAGCAGGGACCCGCGATTACCGGGACGTCGGTTCCACCGAATGAAACACCGGGTGCGATCGTGACGATCGTAGACTCGGGCCGCCATTCGCGCGACACCTGCTTGTACGGCTGCGTGACGTGGATGATTCGCACGACGCTCGGCAGGGCCTCGATCCGACCGGCATCGACCCGTCCGTCGTTGCCGACGAGTCCAACGGCCGTGCGTTGCGCGCCAGGCATCGGATGCGCCGAATATCCCATCTCGTTTATGACCGCAACTACGCGCTCCACGTCTGCCGCGGGCGCGCCGTGACGCATTACTACAAGCATGATGCTCTCGATCTCAGGTATGGCGCCGAGCCGTGCGCTGCACGGTGCCGTTCAGTCAATCAAACTCCAGCCGTCGCCGGCTCGGATTTCGTTGCCGGTACGGATCCGGCTATCGCCTCTTCAACCGCCGGCCCGCGCAAGCGCACACTCACGATGGACGATACACCGGGCTCCTGCATGGTCACGCCGTACACTGCGTCGGCCGATTCGGTCGTGGTGCGCGGGTTGTGCGTGATTACGATGAACTGCGTGTTCGCCTTGAACTCGTTCAGCATCCTCACGAACCGGCCGATGTTCGCGTCGTCGAGCGGCGCGTCCACCTCGTCCATGAGACAGAACGGGCTCGGCTTCATCAGGAATATCCCGAACAGGAGAGACAGCGCGACAAGCGCCCGCTCACCGCTCGAGAGCAGATGAATTCGCTGTGTCTTCTTGCCGCGGGGCGACGCGTGGATCTCGATGTCGCTCTCGAGCGGCGCATCCGGATTCTGCAGCCGTACGTCGCAGTCACCGCCGCCGAACAGCGTCATGAAGATGTGTCTGAAGTTCTCGCGCACCTGCACGAACGTGGTGAGGAACAGCTCGCGAGCCGTAGTGTCTATTTCACGGATCGCCTGCTGAAGCTTGGCTCGCGCCTCATCCAGGTCCCCTCGCTGCTGGCGCAGGAACTCCACGGCCTTGCTCTCTTCCTGATGCTCCTCGATTGCAAGCGGGTTTACCTGCCCGAGCGATTCGAGTTGTGCGCGCAGATCAGCGGCCTCTGCCCGCAGCGATTCGTCCTCATCCTCCAGCGGAACGCACTCGGCCATCAGCTCGTCCAGCGGTCTGCGCCACTCGGTTTCGAGCCGCTCGCGGATCGCGGTCCTGCGGCCGGAGAGTTCCGTGTAGCGCAGCTCGGTAGCATGCAGCTGATCGGAAATGTTCGCAGCTTCCCGTCGCACCTGATCGAGCGCATGATCGGCCTGGGAAAGCGCCTCGTCCGCCTGCCGTACGGCACGCTCCGCGTCCGACAACTGGGCCTCGGTGTCACGCAGCACGCCGTCACGCGCTTCGAGATCGAGCGCCCAGTCAGCGAGCTGTGAGGTGAGCGCGGCGTCATCCTGTGACAGTGTGCTCAATTCCGACTGCAACGCCGACAGCCGCGACGTCGCCATTGTCTCTTCCTCGCGAAGGCGCCGCTCCCGGTCTGTTATGACCTGCAGCCGCGCCTGTGCCTGTGCCTGTTGCACCTGCGCGGCGGTGCGAAGCTCACGCGTCTGGTCGTGAGAGCTCTCGGCGTTACTCAACGCACGACGGTATTCCAGCAGCGTGGCGTCGTGTGCGTGACCTGCCTCGGTGATGCGCGCTATCTCGGCGTCGATCTCGCTCCCGCGCTGAACCAGCGACTCCGCACGTTCGGACAGCTTCGCGAGCGCCAGATCCGCCTCGGTCACTTCGCGCGTTGCGCGTTGATGGCGACGCAGGATCTCGTTCACGCCTTCCTCCGCGTGACGCGCCTCGCGTGCGGCGATCGCCGCCGCGTCGGCCGCCGCGGCCGATGTCTGCATGGCGACATCGAGAGCTTCGCGCGCGGCCGCCGCAACGGCGCCGGCATTCCGAAGGTTCGCGGCCGCGGTGGCCATCTCGCGCGTGATATCCGTGAGCTCAGCGCGACGACGCAGCGGCCCCGGACCAGCTACGCTGGCGGGCAGCCACACGGCGCCCCGGGCGTCAACGAACGCCGTGGCTTCTTCCACCGCGCGAACGTCGCCGAGCAGGGCACGTACCCAACCCGCAGCCACGGGGTCGGTCGCATTAACGAGCGTCGCAAGATCGTCGTGTGCCGTCTGCGAAGTCGAGACGAACGTGGCGTCGACGGGAAGCAGCAGCAGTGGACCCGGCTGGGTGGCGACGTGCCATGCGCGGATTGCGTCGGCCGCCGCACGGTCGCGAACCAGTACGGCGTGCACCGTCGCACCGAGATATCGCTCGATGAGCGCTGCGGGAACCGAGCCGGCGGTGATGTAGTCGCTGAGGGGACCGAGAATCGCCCCTTCGGCAAACTTGCCACGTTCGCGCAGCAATTTTGCCGCCGCAGGCGCCAGTCCCACGCGCTCGCGCTCGAGCGCCTGCAGCGCGTGGGCACGGCCTTCCAGCGCGGCGTGCGCTTCTTCCGCGCGCAGCGCGTCACTGCGCGCCGCCGCATCCGCTTCGCGAGCAGCACGAACGTTGGACTCGGCGGAATCGCGAATGTCGGCTGTCTCCACCACGCGAACACGGGCGACATCCAGCGCCACGCGCGCGTCCTCGACTTCCCGCGCCACGAGCTCGGCGGCATCGAACAGTTGCAGCTGCTCATTCCTGATGGCTTCGTGACGACGGAGCACATCCTGTCGCTCGCGCTCGGCGGCATCGCGGTCCATTGTAAGGCGGTGGACCTGCTCGCGCAGCTCGCGCGCGCGCCGCTCCGCCTGCTCGACCGCGCCACGCGCTGCGGAAAGCGCCGCTCGCGCGATCTCCTCGCTCGTCGTGCGCTCACGAAGCTGCTCGCTGAGCGTGGCAAGCTCGGCTTCCAGCTGAGCGCGGGATGCTGCTGCTTCCGATAGCTCCGCCTCTACGCGCTGCGCGGTGTCCCCTCGCTCCCGTCGTTCCTCTTCCGCGCGCTCGCGGTGCGCGGCCGCATTGCGTCGGCGTTCTTCGGCGACAGCAATCTCTCCGCGAAGCTGCTGTGCACGCTCGCGCTGCTCGCCAACGAGGCGTGCCAGCTCGCTACGACCACCTTCGGCGGTCGCGCGCGCGGCGTGCGCCGTGTCGCGTGCACCCTCTGCCGCGAACACGCGCTCGTGCTCCATCGGCGCCGTCTCGCGCAGCGCGGCGAGGCGGTCGCGCAGCTCGTCCAGCTCGGCACTCCACGCAGTCATCTCGCGGGCAGCGAGGGTGATGTCCACCGAGAAGCGGCGAGCCGTAAGCTCGGCATGGCGCTCCGCACGCTTGCGCTGGCGAGCCAGGGAGCGAACGTGGCTTTCCTTTTCGTTCAGCAGATCGCCAAGGCGAGCGAGATCGACAGTCGTCTCCTCGAGACGGCGCTCGGTGCTGCGCTTGCGATCGCGGTACAGTCCGATTCCAGCCGCTTCCTCGAACAGCTCGCGGCGGTCATCGGGGCGATCCGAGAGCAGGGCATCGAGCATGCGGGATTCGATCACCACACCCGAATCGGCGCCGAGACCCGTGCCGCGCACCATGTCCTGGATGTCGCGGAGTCTGGCGGGTGAGCGATTGATGAAGTAGTCGCTCTCTCCTGAACGGCTCAGCCGCCGCGTGATGACGACCTCGCGAAACGGCACGTTGAAGCCGCCATCCTCGTTGTCGAAGTGTAGTGACACTTCGGCGATGTTCACCGCCTTGCGCGCGGACGATCCCTGAAAAATCACGTCCTCCATCTTGCCGCCGCGCAGCGTGCGCGCGCGCTGCTCGCCCAACACCCAGCGCACGGCGTCCGACACGTTGGACTTGCCGGAGCCGTTGGGGCCCACGATTGCCGTGGCTCCTGGCTCGAAGACCAGTTCAGTGTGATCGGCGAACGATTTGAAGCCGTGCAGCTCGAGTTTGGTCAACCGCAATTACGGTGTTCTCCCTGTGCGATATACAAGTGTGGGTGTGAGCTTTTCAGCACGCAGCGTCATCATCAGTGCCGCGGCGTCTTCGGGGCGCTCGAACGCACCGGCGTACAGCTTGAGCGAGCCGTCCTTCTGTGCGAGGACATAGGAGCCCCAGTTTCTCGCTTCCGGGTACTTCCTGACGAGCTCGCTGGGCCGTCCCACAACGGAGCTGTCAATCAGTAGAGCATACGGTGTGCGGACGACAGTGCCAAGCTGCGGTGTCGGCGTGACGTTCTTGTGGCGCAGCACCGCGAGCTCCGCGTCGGCTTCGTTCTTCGCGGGATACGCGCCGACGATCAGCTTGAAGTATCTATCCCGGTTCGGTCCAACGGGAACTGGAGAGATCGTGCCAGCTGGAAGAATGTCGCGAAAGCGGGCCAGCATCTCGTTGGCGTCGTCCTTTGCATTCCACGCTGTAACCTCGACGGCGTACGCGGATGCAGACGCAGAGTCCGCCGGATTGGCCGGCGGCGGAACGGTGACAGAGTCCACGGGCGCAGCAACGGGCGGCGGCGCCGCAACAACCGGCGCGGGCCTTCTGAACGCCGGCTTCGCCGCGGTGGTAGATACCTCGTTCGCGAAGCGGAAATACAATCCCGCACCAACGAGCGCGACGAGCAGCAGCAGGAGCGCAGCGATTTTCCAGATCGGAAGCGGCTTCTTCACGGCGCCGCGCGGCATCTCACGCAGCGCGGTCGGGACGCGCGCCAGCACGTTGATGTACGGTGCGAAATCCAGAGGAGTCGTACCAACGAGCACCACCCCGTCGAGCTGATCGATCAGTTCCTTGAGACCGGGCGCGTCCGCCGGCGCAACGAGCAGCAACAGCGCGCCGACTTCTCGAAAGCCGTTGGCAAGACGCTGCCAGCGCGCATTGCGATAGATCTCCGGATCCGACACGCTGCCCGTGCCGCTTGGCATGATGAACAGATTGCCCGTCGTATCGATGGGCTGCGCGATCTTGTTGAGCGACACGCCGAATGTGAAGCTGTCAGAGATGCCATGCGGATCGTCGCTCGTGACGAGTGCCTGAATCGGCTCGATCTCGCCAACGAGATCGCCGATCGCGATCCTCCGGTGCTCCGCTTCTGCCAGTCCGATTCCGATCGCGACGTGCGCCGCGGCAAGAGCATCGGTCCCCGTCACGACAGCCGCCGAGTAGCTACCAAGCATCGGCGCGATCTGGCGCCCAGCGGCTTCCCAACCTGTCCCGTGATTCCCTGTCTCGGTGGAAACCGGCATCGACACTGGCGTGGTCTTGATCATGGCTGTCCGGGAAATACCCAGTAGGACCTCTTGGAATCTCGGCCGATCTGCTCGGCCGCCGCGCGATTTGGATATGGACCAAGTACTACGCGATAGATAGTGGTTCCCGCACGCTGCGACGGTACTACACGAGCGCGCGTCCCCGCCACGGTGATGCTGTCGGCGAGCGTATGAGCCTTGGCTTCGTTGAGCAGTGCTGCGA
>Ga0134128_10008440_pt1 | contig 12398 bp, 10 predicted proteins | sample KB31754_FD_96462 | JGI IMG/M metagenome (GOLD analysis project Ga0134128, IMG submission 96462) | Terrestrial soil microbial communities with excess Nitrogen fertilizer from Kellogg Biological Station, Michigan, USA - KB3-175-4 | ecosystem: Environmental > Terrestrial > Soil > Unclassified ...
AAGAGCAGCGCGCACGACCATGTCGTCTTTCATATGTCGAATGGCGCGACGGTGACGTTCAATGATCCGCGCCGCTTCGGTTCGATGAAACTCGTTGCGCGCGCCGGGCTCGACCGGGAGCCTCTGCTCCGCGCGCTCGGTCCCGAGCCACTGGGTAACGAATTCGACGCCGCGATGCTTGCGAAAGCCTGCGCAGGCAAGAAGACGTCGCTCAAGGCCGCGCTGAGCGACCAGCGCGTCGTTGCCGGCCTTGGCAATATCTACGTTTGCGAGGCGTTGTTCCGCGCCGGCCTTTCGCCAAGGCGGCGCGCATCGACCATCGCCGATCGCGAGGGCAAACCGGACGCGCGCGCCGAAAATCTCGTCGTCGCCATCAAAACCGTCCTGGCGGACGCGATCGAAGCCGGCGGCTCGTCGTTGCGCGATCACCGCCGGGCCGACGGATCTCTTGGCGATTTTCAGCATAATTTTCGGGTCTATGACCGCGAAGGCGAGCCCTGTCCGAACTGCCGGGGCCGGATCAAACGCATCGTGCAGGCAGGGCGCTCCACCTTCTATTGCCCGTCGTGCCAGAAATAGGCCACGCTAGCGGCCTGGAAGCGGGGGACAGTCGCATGCGCAGTTTCGGCCCGATAGCACTGATACTTGCCGCCACGCTGACGCCGGTGTCGGCGGCGGAATATCCGGATCGTCCGATCCGGTTTATCGTTCCGCAGGCTGCGGGCAGTGCAACCGACAATATTGCGCGCATTGTCGCCGCCGAGATTTCAAAACAACTGGGCCAGCAGGTCATTGTCGATGACCGGCCCGGCGGCGCGCTCACGATCGGCCTCGACCTGGTCGCGAAGTCGCCTCCGGACGGATACACGATCGGCATGGGGCCTATCGGCGCACTGGCGATTACCCGGCACATGGTGACGAAGCTGCCGTACAACATCGAAAGGGATTTCCAGCCGATCGCGCTGATCGCGCGCGGGCACCTGATGCTTGCGGTATCGCCGAAGTTGCCGGTCCATTCCGTGCAGGAACTGATCGACTACGCGAAGAAAAACCCCGGCAAGCTCACCAATGCGTCGTCCAGCAACGGCTCGCCCGGCCATGTCGGGGGTGAATTGTTCAAGTACATGACGGGGACCGAGATCGTCCATGTGCCTTATCGCGGCGGCGCGGCGGCGATAACCGATCTGATGGCAGGCCATGTCGATCTCATGTTTGAAAGCCTGCAATCGATTGCGCCTTTCGCGCGCGATGGAAAGGTGCGCGCGCTCGGGGTCAGCGGCGCGAGGCGTTCCCCCGCATTCCCGGAATTGCCGACAATCGGCGAGACCGTGCGCGGCTATCTGGCGCCGACCTGGACCGGTGTGATCGCGCCGGCCGGCGTGCCGCGTCCGATCGTCGACAAGCTCAACGCTGCGATAAACAAGGCGCTCGCGTCGGACTCTTTCAAGGAGAAGTTCGCCAAGATCGGCGACGAACCGGCCGGCGGCACGCCTGAGGATTTTGTGGAAACGATCAGAACCGATTCCGCAAAATGGGGGGATGTCGTGCGCCGTTCCGGCGCCAAACTCGAGTAAGCCAAGGACCGGATCATGAGCTACCAGAATATCGTCGTCGAGACGCACGGACGGGTCGGGATCATCCGCCTTAATCGCCCGCAGGCTCTCAATGCGCTCAACAAGGCCCTGATAAGCGAACTGACCCAAGCGATCGAAACCTTCGATGCCGACGACAAGATCGGTTGCCTGCTCATTACCGGCAGCGACAAGGCCTTTGCCGCCGGCGCGGATATCAAGGAGATGGCCGACAAGTCGTTCATCGAGGCCTATCTCGGCGATTTCGTTTCGAACTGGAATGCCGCGGCACGCGCGCGCAAGCCGGTCGTTGCCGCTGTTGCGGGCTTTGCGCTCGGTGGCGGCTGCGAGCTCGCGATGCAGTGCGATATCGTGATCGCGGCCGACAACGCCAAATTCGGACAGCCGGAAATCAAGCTCGGCGTCATTCCCGGCATCGGCGGGACGCAAAGGCTTACGCGCGCAATCGGAAAAGCAAAAGCGATGGATCTGATCCTGACCGGCCGCATGATGGACGCGGTCGAAGCGGAAAAGTGCGGGTTGGTGGCGCGCATCGTGCCGGCGGCAAAGTTGATGGAAGAGGCAACAAAAGTCGCCGAAGTCATCGCCAATATGTCGCTGCCGTCCGTGCTTGCCGGCAAGGAGGCGATCAACGCCGCGTTCGAAACATCACTGGCGGAAGGCACGCGCTTTGAAAGGCGCATCTTCCAGTCGCTGTTCGCGACGCAAGATCAAAAAGAGGGCATGAAGGCATTCGTCGAGAAACGTCCGCCAAAATGGAAAAACGAATAACGGCGGCAGCGGCCACTCAGGCACGCAGGTTCCGCCAGCCGGGCGGCTGAAGTATTACTTTCGTACGCAGATAATCCTGACCACCGCCGCCACCACCGCCGACTTGGCGTCGCCGGCCTGCGTCACGGGAGTGACGCCATGCGCTGCGAGAAAATTGCGAATTGACTCGGTGGGCACGAGGTGAACGGGCGGCGCGGCCGGTTCGGTGCTGGCAAGCACAAAGTTGCGCATCTCCATGATGCCAAGAACTTGACCCTGGCCGTCAACGGCGGCGGCGCCGGAAAATCCCGCCATCGGGACCGGCTGGCGCAGCTCGATACCGCTGGCTTGCGTCAGTCGCGCCTTGATTTCGGTGAGCTTCTTTGCGCCGTTTTGCTCTTTCGGATCGGGAATGCCGATCAAGGTCACGTCGCCTTTAGGTGAAACGTCCGGCAACAGAGCAACCGGGGTCACCTTGAGCGGGCCGTAGACGCGCAGGAGAGCAAGACCGTTGTCATTGTCCTCGGCGACGCGGTCGGCATCGCCCAGACCGGCGGCAACAATGACCTGACAACCCGCCGCCAGCCTGCTGTCGGTCACAATATGGCCCTGCCTGCTCACGATCAGACCTGTTCCGTATTCGACGGATTTGCCAGTCGTCGCAAACGGCAGGGCCCGCTCGGGGAACGGCGCAAACGCGCTCATCATCGCCGCCATCGCCGGCGCAACGATGGTTTCCATCATCTGATCGAAAAGCACGGTAACGCCACGGATTTCGCCGTCGCGTGCATGGGCGCGCACGGTAAATTTCTTGAGGCCCTGCATGCCGCTGATGACGAAATCGTCGTCGCGCAATGCGCTGGTTTCGATCTTGCGGCTGGCAGGCTCTTTCTTCTGCTGATCGAAGAATGCACCAAGCCTGAGATCGGGATTTTTCACCCGGAAGGTTTCGACCTGGACTTCACCGTGCGCCGATGACCAGCGTGTCCCGCGCGGCGTGTCGCGCGCCTGCGATACGAGTTTCAACGGAAGGCCAATACGGACCCCCGTCGCCGGATCGACAACGACTGTCCAGCCGAATTCGTTCTCGTGTGTCTGAGCCGCCGCGAGCAAGGCCGTCCGCTCGGCGGGGGAAAGCACGCCGGTAATTTTGGACTTCGCGCGCCTCTGATAGTTTCTGATGGCGGCCGAGAACGGATCTTCAGCACCGATCGAACCGGTAAAATCGCCCGACCAGAACAGCGCCGATTGAATTTTGACGCGCTCGCTGTCGGGAATTGCCGGTTCGGTCGCTACGTCGAGCTTCGCCGGCTCAGCGACGGCCACCGTGGATTTCGCAGGCGTGGTCGCATGTATGGTTGCAGGTACGGTCGCGGGTGCGGTGATTTTCGGCGCGGCGGTGCCGGCGGAAGATTTGGCAATTTTGGCGCGCGGCGCGACATGCACCGGTTTTGGCGTTGCGGCGGGTTGCGCGGGCGCCGGCATGACGCCAGGCGATTCCTGCGCCGGCGCCGAAGCAGCGCCGAGCACAAGCGCAAGGATCACCGTAGAACCGGCCAAACGCATCGCGTGAACGCCTCCGATCGCTTTTTTTTCGAACCTTAGCCCATGGGCGCGGAGGTGCAAGGCAGGCTGGGGACTGCGGCTGCCGCGCCTATATGCTGAAGGGCTGGCCCAAAGCTTTGCGGGGCCATATAGGGTTAACCACCATGCTCGATGGCAAAGAACTCGAACGTTACGCCCGCCATATTGTGCTGCGCGAGGTGGGCGGGCCCGGCCAGGCGAAGCTGAAAGCTGCGCGCGTGCTTGTCGTCGGCGCCGGCGGCCTGGGTGCGCCGGTGATGCTCTACCTTGCCGCGGCAGGCGTGGGGACGCTTGGAGTCGTCGACGATGACGCCGTGTCGCTGTCCAATCTTCAACGCCAGGTGATCTTTGCCACCGCCGATATCGGCAAGCCGAAGGTCGATCGCGCCGCCGACGCGGTGACCAAACTCAACCCGCACGTTGCGGTCAAAACGCACCACGTGCGATTGATCGCCGCCAACGCTCTCGATCTGATCGGGCGCTACGACATTGTCGCGGACGGTTCGGATAATTTCGCGACACGCTATCTTGTTTCCGACGCCTGCTACTTCGCAAAAAAACCGCTCGTCACCGCCGCGGTGGGAACGTTTGACGGTTCGCTCACGTCAATCCGCGCGCACGAAATGCGTGCCGACGGATCACCCAACCCGACCTATCGGTGCCTGTTTCCCGAACCGCCTCCGGCGGGCACGGTGCCTGCCTGTGCCGAAGCCGGAATTCTCGGCGCCCTGCCGGGTGTCCTCGGTTCGCTGATGGCGCTTGAGGTCATCAGAGAAATCGTGGGCTTCGGCGAAGGGCTGGTCGGCCGCCTGCTGATGGTTGATGCACGTTCGATGCGGTTCGAGACGTTGAATTATGCGTGGGATCCGGACAATCCGCTGACGGGCAAACAGGCGACGATCAAGAACCTAAGCGCCCACGCCTGAGCGTTGTGTTTACAGCATCGAAGGGAGGACTCGATCGGGCGGCCGGTGGCCGTCCATGAATGTCTTGATATTGATGATGACTTTCTCGCCCATGTCGACACGCCCTTCAATCGTGGCCGAGCCTGTGTGCGGCAACAGGACGACTTTTCCGACGCGTGCGAGTTTGACCAGCTTGGGATTGACCGCGGGCTCGTGTTCAAAAACGTCAAGGCCCGCGCCGGCGATGTCGCCCGCTTCGATCAATCGGGCGAGGGCGTTCTCGTCAATCACCTCGCCGCGCGACGTATTCACGACAAAGGCATCCGGCCGCAGCAATTTGAGCCGGCGTGCGGAGAGCAGATGATAGGTTGCCGGGGTGTGGGGACAATTGACCGACACGATGTCCATGCGGGCGAGCATCTGGTCGAGGCTCTCCCAATAGGTCGCATCGAGTTCTTCCTCGATCTTGGGGGCCACCCGCCGCCGATTGTGATAATGAATCTGCAAGCCGAATGCGCGCGCACGCCGTGCGACGGCCTGGCCTATGCGTCCCATGCCGATGATGCCGAGACGCTTGCCCCAAATGCGGTGGCCGAGCATCCATGTCGGCGACCAGCCCGTCCAGTCCGCATCCGTGGTCAGGACGTGGGAGCTTTCCACCAGGCGGCGGGGAACCGCGAGAATCAACGCCATGGTCATGTCCGCGGTGTCCTCGGTGAGGACCCCCGGCGTGTTGGTGACGGTTATCCCGCGCTGAACCGCCGTGGCGACATCAATGTTGTCCACGCCGTTGCCGAAGTTCGCGATGAGCTTGAGCTGGTCGCCGGATTTGCTGAGAATCGAAGCGTCGATACGGTCGGTCACCGTCGGCACCAGCACATCGGCCGCTTTGACCGCTTCGGCGAGCTGAGCCTGCGTCATCGGTTTGTCATCGGGATTGAGACGGGTATCAAAAAGTTCCCGCATCCGCAGCTCGACAGAATCGGGCAGCTTGCGCGTCACAATAACCAGCGGTTTTTTCGTCTTCGCCATTTCATCTCAACTGTGGCAATTGGCGGCTCCGCCGCCTGTGAGCACCGATTTAGCTCTCATTAACCGCACTCGTCGACACTGCGCATCACATCAATATTCGTCGTTTTTCCTACCAGATGGGCCTGACAACACAAAGCTTCCGGACCGCGCTGACCTGCCTTGTCCTGGCGGCCGGCATTACGGCACCGCACCCGCAGGCCGCCCGCGCCGCGGGCGATCTTGCCACGGGCTCGGTCAGCGGCCTTCCGGTTCCGCGCTTCGTCAGCCTCAAATCGGACCGGGTCAATGTCCGCGCAGGTCCGACCAAGGACCAGGATGTCCGCTGGGTCTACACTCACGTCGGAATGCCGGTTGAGATTACTGCGGAATTCGAAAACTGGCGCCGCATCCGCGACTGGGAGGGAGCGGAGGGCTGGGTCTACCACTCGCTGCTGTCGGGCAAGCGCATGGCGATGGTACTTTCGAAATCAAAAGCCGAGCTTGTCCCGCTTTATGAAGGCGCCGACGCCGAATCGGCGGTGACGGCGCGCCTGCAATCCGGCGTACTGGGAGCGCTCAAGTCCTGCGACGGAACCTGGTGTGAGTTCAGCGGCAAGGGCTTCGAGGGCTATATCCGGCAGGAACGCTTGTGGGGCGCCTATCCGAACGAAAAGGTCGACTGAAAGACCGGTAAATTATTGCGGATTCAGCTTTTCCGCCGCAGGCGCACGACAACATCGACGCGTGCAATTTCGAAACCTTCGGGCGGCGTCGGCGTTTTGCCGATGATCACTTCGGCGCCGGGGATATCGAGGACTTCGTCCTCGCCTTCGACAAAGAAATGATGATGCGCGGTGACGTTCGTATCGAAATAGGCTTTTGACCCGTCGACCGCGACCTGGCGCAGCAGCCCGACCTCGGTAAATTGGTGCAGCGTGTTGTAGATCGTCGCGAGCGACACCGGCACTTTCGCGCGCGTGGCTTCTTCGTAGAGCATCTCGGCGGTGAGATGACGGTCGCCTTTGCCGAAGAGGATCCAACCCAATGCCATGCGCTGACGCGTCGGCCGTAACCCGACCCGGCGCAGCATTGCTTTCACGTCGTGCCATGGGCAACCGGTGAGCGCGGACCGATCGGGTGAATGACGGTCGGCGGCAATCAGCTTCGGTATCACCGCGCTGCGAGTTGGTGTCATTTTATTCATGCCTGAACCGCCGGTCCCCGTAAGGACCAGCGAAAACCTGTTTCATATGCAACATATACGAACTGACGTGCCAGATGCAACCGCCTCGCAACTAACCGAAATTGTGTCTTGTCAAGGCTTTACGCGCCGAATCCGGCGCCGATCCGTGTCTCGCCATCTTTGCCCGTTAGGTTTGGTATGTTACCTAACGAGATATGGGAATTCAGCCAGGCCAACTGCATGAGGGCGCGACGTCTATGGAACCGCGGCGGCACAGCTTCGAATACGAAGACCTGCTCGCTTGCGGCCGCGGTGAGTTGTTCGGCAGGGGCAATGCGCAATTGCCGCTGCCGCCCATGCTGATGTTCGATCGCATCGCCGAAATCAGCGAAACCGGCGGCGAGCATGGCAAGGGTTTGATCCGCGCCGAGCTCGCGGTGAAACCGGAACTCTGGTTCTTCCTTTGCCACTTCAAAGGCGACCCTGTGATGCCGGGATGCCTCGGTCTCGATGCGCTATGGCAGCTGGTCGGCTTTTTCCTCGGCTGGCTCGGCGCGCCGGGCAAGGGGCGGGCGCTTGGTCTCGGCGAGTTGAAATTTTCCGGTCAGGTCCTGCCGACAGTAAAGAAAGTGATTTACGGCATCGACATAAAACGCGTCATGCGTTCGAAGCTGGTGCTGGGCATTGCCGATGGCTGGCTTTCGGCGGACGGCAACGTCATTTACCGCGCCAGTGACCTCAAGGTCGGTTTGTTCAAGCAGGATGAGGCTTTACAGCCGAGCAGCGCTTGAGCCTGGGGGCTTGCGGAGTCGTCTCGGCGGACCAATCTTTGGCCAATCAGCGACAAGCCGCGGCGGCAATTTAGGGGTCATAATATCATGCGACGTGTCGTCGTCACCGGAATGGGCATTGTCTCATCCATCGGTAACAACACGCAGGAAGTACTGGCCAGCCTGCGCGAAGCCAAATCCGGCATCGTACGCGCCGATAAATATGCCGAACTTGGCTTTCGGTGCCAGGTCCATGGCGCACCGCGACTCGATCCGGAAGAAGTCGTCGATCGGCGCGCCATGCGTTTCCTTGGCGGTGGCGCCGCCTGGAATCATGTGGCGATGGAACAGGCGATCCGCGATTCCGGCGTCGAAGATCGTGACATATCCAACGAACGCACCGGCATCGTGATGGGGTCGGGCGGCCCGTCATGCCGCACTCTCATCGAAGCAGCCGACACGGCCCGCACAAAAGGCCCCAAGCGTGTCGGCCCGTTTGCCGTGCCGAAAGCAATGTCGTCGACGGCTTCCGCAACGCTTGCGACCTGGTTCAAGATCAAGGGCGTGAACTATTCAATCTCGTCCGCGTGCGCGACATCGAATCACTGCATCGGCAATGCCGCCGAACTGATTCAATGGGGCAAGCAGGATATGATCTTCGCCGGCGGTTGCGAGGAGCTCGACTGGTCGCTTTCGGTGCTTTTCGACGCCATGGGCGCCATGTCCTCTAAATTCAACGCGACACCCGAAAAAGCCTCGCGCGCATATGACAAGGATCGGGATGGATTCGTTATCGCCGGCGGCGCGGGCGTGCTGGTCCTGGAAGAACTTGAGCACGCCAAGGCGCGCGGCGCCAAGATCTACGCCGAGGTCGGCGGATACGGCGCCACCTCCGACGGTTACGACATGGTGGCTCCGTCGGGAGAGGGCGCGGTGCGTTGCATGAAAATGGCGCTGGAAAATGTCAAAGCGCCTATCGACTACATCAATCCGCATGCCACTTCGACGCCGATAGGCGACCTGAAGGAAATCGAGGCAATCCGCGAGGTGTTCGGTGCGAAATGTCCGCCCATCTCGGCGACCAAATCGCTTACCGGCCATTCCCTCGGTGCTACCGGCGTGCAAGAGGCAATTTATTCGCTGCTGATGATGCAGAGCGGGTTCATTTGTGAAAGCGCGAATATCGAGAATATCGACCCGGCGTTTGCCGACATCCCGATTGTGCGAGAGCGCAAGGACAATATTTCGCTTGGCTGCGTGTTGTCGAATTCGTTCGGTTTCGGCGGCACCAATGCATCGGTTGTGTTCAAGCGGCTGGACGCGTAGTCAAACTTCCGGTCATTCCGGGACGGCCCGAAGGGCCGGACCCGGAATCCAGAGCCAAGTATCTGGATTCCGGGTTCGCTCGCTTCGCTCGCGCCACGGAATGACGGCGATCTGAGGGACAAATATGCCGGGGCTGATGCAGGGAAAACGTGGGCTGATCATGGGGGTCGCCAACGACCACTCGATCGCCTGGGGTATTGCAAAAACCCTGGCGCAGCACGGGGCGCAACTGGCCTTCACGTATCAAGGCGACGCCCTCGCCAAGCGTGTGAAGCCGCTCGCCGAGCAGGCGGGCTCAACGTTCGTGATGCCTTGCGACGTCGAGGACATTGCCTCGGTGGACGCCGTATTCGACGCGATCAAAAAGCAATGGGGCACGATGGATTTCCTCGTGCACGCGGTGGCGTTTTCCGACAAGAACGAACTGAAGGGCCGCTACGCCGATTCCACGCGCGAAAACTTCATTCGCACGATGGTGATCTCCTGCTACGCGTTTACGGAGGCCGCCAAACGCGCCGCGACGCTTATGCCGAACGGCGGCGCCATGGTCACGCTGACATACAATGGCGGCCTTCGTGCCATGCCCAACTACAATGTGATGGGGGTGGCCAAGGCCGCCCTTGAGGCTTCGGTCCGTTACCTTGCGGTTGATTTCGGGGCGCAGAAGATTCGCGTCAACGGCATTTCGGCCGGCCCGATCCGCACGCTTGCCGGCGCCGGCATCACCGACGCGCGCTATATGTTCGCATTCCAGCAGAAATATTCCCCGCTGGGCCGGGGCGTAACACTGGAGGAGTTGGGAGGCGCCGGGCTTTACCTTCTGTCCGATTTATCGAACGGCGTTACGGGCGAAATCCATTTTGTCGATTCCGGCTACAACATCATCGCCATGCCGCATCCGCAAGCGCTCAAGAATGCCGGCGGCGCGGTGGAAGGCAACAACGGCGAGCAGTGAGAGCGCTCCCAAATATAAAAACGGCCGGGAAATCCCGACCGTTTTGCATTTCGTCGACCCTCGTGAGTCATGGCCGGGCTTGTCATGGCCGGGCTTGTCTTGGCCGGGCTTGTCTCGGCCATCTCGCTTAGGTAAGCGCTCCGCCTTTCTCATCGGGATCACCGTGTCACGGCGCTGGCGCGCCGGCCCGGTGATGACGACTGATGTCGATCAGGCGACGTCGAAGCGATCAGCGTTCATGACCTTGGTCCACGCCGCCACGAAGTCGTTCACAAACTTCTCCTTCGAATCCGCACACGCATAAACTTCCGCCAGCGCCCGCAGCTGCGAGTGCGAACCGAAGATCAGGTCGACGCGGGTGCCGGTCCACTTGACCGCATTCGTCTTGCGGTCGCGGCCCTCATAGACGCCGGCAGAGTCGGGAGGCTGCCACTGCGTGCGCATGTCGAGGAGGTTGACGAAGAAGTCGTTGGTCAGCGTGCCGGGCTTCTTGGTGAAAACGCCGTGCTTGGAGCCTCCGGCATTGGCGCCGAGAACACGCAGGCCGCCGACCAGAACCGTCATTTCCGGCCCCGTCAGCCGCAGCAATTGCGCGCGATCCACCAGCGCTTCCTCGGGTGCCATGAACTGCCGCCTGCCGCTGATGTAGTTGCGGAAGCCGTCGGCACGCGGCTCGAGCGGTGCAAAGGACTCGACGTCGGTTTGCTCCTGCGTTGCGTCCATGCGCCCGGGCTTGAAGGGCACCTTCACCTTGTAACCGGCAGCCTTCGCTGCTTTCTCGATCGCGGCACATCCGCCGAGAACGATGAGGTCGGCAAGCGAAACCTTCTTGCCGAACTTCTGCCGGATCGCTTCGAGCTTTTGCAGAACCGTCTTGAGTTGCGCCGGCTGATTCACCTCCCAGTCCTTCTGCGGGCTCAGGCGAATGCGCGCGCCGTTCGCGCCACCGCGCTTGTCGGAGCCACGAAACGTCGACGCCGACGCCCAGGCGGTCGAGACCAGCTGCGACACCGACAGGCCGGAGGCGAGAATCTTGGTCTTCAACGCCGCGATTTCCTTGTCCCCGATCAACTTGTGATTCACCGAAGGTATCGGGTCCTGCCAGATCAGCGTCTCCTTCGGAACGAGCGGGCCGAGATAGCGCGCGCGAGGACCCATGTCGCGATGCGTGAGCTTGAACCACGCACGTGCGAATGCGTCGGCGAACTGGTCCGGATTCTCGTAGAAACGCCGCGAGATCTGCTCGTAGGCGGGATCGAAGCGCAGCGAGAGGTCCGTCGTCAGCATGGTCGGCACATGCTTCTTCGATTTGTCGAAAGCGTCCGGGATGGAGGCTTCGGCACCCTTCGCCTTCCACTGCTTCGCACCGGCCGGGCTTTTCGTCAGCTCCCATTCGTTTTCGAACAGGTTCTTGAAGAAGAGATTGCTCCATTTGGTCGGCGTCTGCGTCCAGGTGACTTCGGGGCCGCCCGTGATGGCGTCGGCGCCAAAGCCCTTGCCATGCTTGCTTTTCCAGCCGAGGCCTTGCTCTTCGAGCGCAGCGCCTTCCGGCTCCCGGCCGATCAGCGACGGATCGCCTGCGCCGTGGGTCTTGCCGAAACTGTGGCCACCGGCAATCAGCGCGACGGTCTCCTCGTCATTCATCGCCATGCGGAAAAACGTTTCGCGGATATCCTTGGCCGCGGCGACGGGGTCCGGATTGCCGTTCGGGCCTTCCGGATTTACGTAAATGAGACCCATCTGCACGGCGCCGAGCGGCTCCGCCAGCTGGCGTTCCCCGCTGTAGCGCTCGTCACCAAGCCACGTGCCCTCGGGACCCCAAAAGAGTTCTTCAGGCTCCCAGACATCGGCGCGGCCGCCGGCAAAACCGAACGTCTTGAAGCCCATCGACTCCAGCGCGACGTTGCCGGCGAGGATCATCAGGTCGGCCCAGGAAATCCTCCGGCCGTATTTCTCCTTGATCGGCCACAGCAGGCGGCGTGCCTTGTCGAGGTTGGCATTGTCCGGCCAGGAGTTGAGCGGCGCAAAACGCTGCTGTCCGGCGCCGGCGCCACCGCGGCCGTCGGTGATGCGGTATGTGCCCGCGCTGTGCCACGCCATTCGGATCATCAGGCCGCCGTAGTGGCCGAAGTCGGCCGGCCACCACTCCTGAGAATTCGTCATCAAGGTGCGCAGGTCCTTGATGACGGCCTTTAGGTCGAGCTTCTTGAACTCCTTGGCGTAGGCGAAATCCTCGCCCATCGGATCGGACAAATTGGAATTCCGATGCAGAACCTGGAGGTCCAGCGCTTCCGGCCACCAATCGCGGTTGCTCCTCGTGTG
>Ga0134128_10008441_pt1 | contig 12397 bp, 16 predicted proteins | sample KB31754_FD_96462 | JGI IMG/M metagenome (GOLD analysis project Ga0134128, IMG submission 96462) | Terrestrial soil microbial communities with excess Nitrogen fertilizer from Kellogg Biological Station, Michigan, USA - KB3-175-4 | ecosystem: Environmental > Terrestrial > Soil > Unclassified ...
AAGCGGACCGCGACCGACTGCACACGACCGGCACTGAGCCCGGTACGTACCTTCTTCCAGAGTACTGGCGAGAGTTCATAGCCGACCAAGCGGTCAAGGACACGTCTCGCCTGCTGGGCATCTACCAGCTTCATATCGACGGTACGCGGTTTTTCGATAGCCGCCTCGATCGCCGGCTTGGTGATCTCATGAAAAACGATCCGCTTGGTCTTAGCTGGATCTAACTGCAGGGCTTGCGTCAAATGCCAGGCAATGGCTTCGCCTTCGCGGTCTTCATCGCTAGCCAGCCAGACTTCGCGGCCGGCCGCCAGCTTCTTCAGTTCACTGACCACCTTTTTCTTGTCGCCGCTGACTTCATATTTCGGCGCGAAGCCATGCTCTAGATCGATGTTGAGGCCCTTTTTTGGCAAGTCCCGAATATGGCCAAAACTACTTTTGACCTCGTAGTCTTTACCGAGATATCTCTCGATAGTACGGGCTTTGGCTGGACTTTCGACAATAACTAAATTTTTGGCCATGACCCTCTATATTAAGCGTACTTGGTATCGGAATGCAATATAATAATTAAGAATGTAGGGAGACCTGCGGACGGACTAACTATTAATGAAGTTGTCAAGATAAGCCGAAGCCCAATAACCGACCGCCAGGCCGACTAGGCCGCCGATAATGCTGGCTGCGCCCGCCCAATTGTTATGGTCCATAGCCGCCCCTATCCAGCTACCAACCAAACTGGCTAAGAGGGTGATGCCCCATCGTGACATTTTTTGCATGGCCTCGTTATTTTAGCATATTGCCCATTGGTTGGCGCCAAGGGCTCGGATTTTGCCGCTAACCTCCAGCATGGTCAGCACTTGATTAAATTCACTGATTGTCAGGGCGCTGCCTTTTAGGAGCTGTTCGCCGTCATTGATGCCTCTTAATAGTAGATCCAGCACTTTTTGCTCCTGCGGGTTGCTGCCGCGGACTTCGGTGGCTATGGTTTCATGCTCGTTTAGCCCTAGGGCTTGCAGCACATCCATATAAGATGTAGCCATGCGGGCGCCGTCCTTGATCCAAGCATTGGTGCCAACGGACTCCGGACTGGTGATATTTCCCGGCACAGCCAGATCAACTTTTCCCTGTTTGCGGGCGAAATCGCCGGTGTACCAGCTGCCGCTCTCTTCGCCAGCTTCTGTAATCAGTACCACCTGGGCCAGACCGGCAACCAGCCTATTGCGGGCAATAAAATTTGTCTTGAAGACACGGGCCCCATCGGGATATTCACTGATGAGTGCCCCGCCCTGCTCAATGATGCGGGCCGCCAGGTTAGTATGGCTCCTAGGGTAAACTTGTTCGATTGCGCCGGGCAAGACGGCTATGGTTTGTCCACTGGCTTCGAGTGTCGCCTGATGCGCGATGTTGTCAACGCCGAAGGCTAGTCCGCTGACGATGACGATTCCCTGATCCGCCAGCTGCCGCGCCAGCCTGTAAGTCACTTCGCGTCCATAGGGTGAGATGTTGCGGCTGCCGACAATGGCTACCCGGGGACGCTCCAGCAACGGGGCGAGCGGTGAACCGGCATGAAAAAGCTGCTTCGGTGGGCTTGAAAGCTTCTGTAACACCGGTGGAATCGAGACTGTATTAACCGTAAGCTTGTTGATAATCATGTGAAAATGTTTTAAAGTATTGACATAACGTCATGCTTTTGCTAAAATAGCAAATCGTGGGTCCGCGTAGCGGATTCTAAGCACCTTTTACCCCCATTCTAACACCTCTGGCATGTTTGGCTAGAGGAAAAGTTAGATTGTTTTAGAGCGCGCCATGAAAAGTTGTTACCCTCCACTTTCTCTTGTGCTTGTCTCGCTCCCGCGGGACACGCTCTAAAACATACTAACCCCTTTAACTAGATTCCTCGATCACGTCTTCGGATGTTTTCCCGGGGTCCCCGATTCAAAGCGAGCCTAAACGGTTCTGCCCCTTAGGGGTGGAGACACGAGTCACCTATGTTTAGACATCGATGTTTCGCCGGGGTGGGTTGAAGGGTATAATGAGCCTCCGGCGGTGCCCACCCCCTCCGGAGGCTCTTTAGGTTTAGTGAAATTTGATACAATACCTCACATACAATTATCTTTATGGACTTTGACCCTAGCAATTCGCGACTTTATTTTACGAAACTTGAACGATACCTTCTGGGCATCGGTCAAGACAAAGCCTTCCCTCTTTATGACGTAGATGACCTGCTCGACGATGCGCTCAACACAAGAGAAGCCTTGGTAGATGGGAATGGTCCTGAAGCGGATTTGGAAATTGTAGAAAACCTCATTGTGGAGTTGGGAAGCTTGCAGGAATATGTCGCTGCACCACGAAGTCCGCGCCTTACCCATGATCCAGCGCGCTTTGCAGGCTGCGCGGCCCTATCGGGCGATACGTTTACCAATCGTCAAAGCATGCGGCGCCACCGAAACGCCTTTACTCGCTCTACCCATGAGGATTGTTAAATTCTTTATTTTTTAAAAAACCTAGCGCGGGCATTATAGATAGAATATGGACCACGAAGACGGCCGATTAATTTTTAGCGAAACAGAGTATTTTAATGTACCGGAGCTTAAACCTGAAATGCCGGAGGCTGAAACCCAAGTAGCTCTGGCTGCCGTAGCCAGCAGACTTGGCGGAGTCCGAGACGAGATTGAAGCAATAGGCGCCGATGCTCGAGCGTGTTATAGGGGACGCCGAACCGAATTAAGGGGTTTGCAGGCGGCCCTAAGTAGAACTTGCCTGCAGCTAACTCATGTTCTGGAGCCAAATTTGTCCTCTCGAGCTTTAGTGGAGGCGGATTCTGAACAAGTACAAGCTCAACTATTGGGAGAACTCAAACCCTATCTGGAAAGGTAAATTATCTTACTCTCCGCCTAAGGGCATCTTTTTATAATAAGCACAATGGAAAAACTCCGTATTGAGGGTGGGTTAGTCTACCTTACCGAAGAGCAAGAACGCGTAACTGGCCTGCCCAACCCCACTTCACTTGACATACTTCGAAACAATCCTTTTCTGATACAAGGAGGGATAAAGGCTCGCGAAGAAGAATTAGCCGCTCCGCATGATTTAGATGTAGACGTGCGCTCGGGTGAGGGTTTGCTTGAGGTTATGTATGGCGAAAATCATCACGAAGCCACGAGTGGAGACAGACTATCAAAAGCACTGGACATTGCAGAAGATAAAGAGCTGGTGATAAAAGGGATAGTAGAACAATTAGCGCCCTACCTTATCGATGTACCGATTACCAACGAACACAATGATTAAACTAAGAAGTTGCGGGTTTCGTGTGACAATTGGCCGCCGTAGATGAATTCGCTGAGGACGGCGCTAACTTCTTTTAAGAGGTTCGGTAGCTGTGCCTGTTCATCGCTAGAAAATTTTTGAAGGACAAAGTCTTCGCTCTTGATTCGGTCCGGCTTCTTGGGACCGACCCCTATTCTGATCCGGCCGTAGTCTTCGCCAAGGGCTTGTGTTACCGACTTGATTCCGTTGTGCCCGGCACTAGAGCCGCCAACCCGCAGGCGGATCTGTCCAAAGTCGATATCGAGCTCATCGTGCAGGACCACGATGCGATCAGGTGAAATCTTATAAAAATTAACCGCGGCCAGGACGGCCTCACCGCTGAGATTCATGAAAGTCGTGGGCTTGATGGCGATGACGCGCGATTCACCTAGCTGCCCGCTACTGAGTAGGCATTTCAAGTCCTTTTTCTGTATCCAATCTGACATGTCGTCAGCTTTTCGCACAAATTCATCGAGGCATTGAAAGCCGACATTGTGTCGTGTCAGATCATATTCTTTGCCAGGATTGCCTAGGCCAACCAGCAAGACCGTTCGGCTCTTCCCGACTGTATAAAACATCGTCGGATCACTCACTTGCGGTCGTTTTTGGAGCCAGGCCATGCATGAATTATAACTTATACGCGGGTGCTTCGCTCGAGTCTACACAAAGCCCTACAAGGGCTTTGTGGGGCTTACACCGTGTTTGTGGGTCAGGCGTTTTTCGATGAACCAGAGCTGGACGGGGGTGCCGGCGTAACCATAGGCTTCGCGGAGGCGGCGCTCGAGGTAGCGGCGGTAGCTCCAGTGGACGTATTTGGTTTGGGCGCCGAAGATTTTGAAGGCGGGGATAGGGTTGTCGGTTTCTTGAACCATATAGTTCAGCTTAGGAGTACGGTTTTTGAGGCCGGCCGGCGGATGATCGTCGACGGCGCGGCGGAGCCACTTGTTGAGCTCGCTGGTGGAGATGCGTTTGGCGCGCTCCAAGTTGATGTCGAGCGCTAAGTCGAAGAGTTTAGTGACGTTTTGGCCAGTTACGGCACTGGTAAAGATCAGGGGTGCCCAGGGGACGAAGTCATAATTGGCGACGATTTGTGGCGCCAGCGCGTCGCGAGTGTAGGCATCCTTGTCCTCGGCGGCATCCCATTTGCTAACAACCAAGATCAGCCCCTTGCCAGCGTCCTTAATCATACCGGCGATGTTTTGATCGAGATGAACGTTGAGCTCGTTAACATCCATGAGCAGTAAGCAGACGTCGGCTTGTTCGATGGCACTCAAAGCTCGGATGACGCTAAAGCGCTCGATGCCGACCTCAATCTTGCCGCTGCGCCGGATGCCGGCGGTGTCGAGCAGCTCGATTTCTCTGCCCTCGTAGCGGACAACGGCCCGGTTAATATCCCGCGTCGTACCAGCACGATCGGCGACAATGGCCTGCTGCTTTTTAGCAAGGGCGTTGAAAAGTTGCGATTTGCCGACATTTGGTCTACCAAGGATGGCGATATGCAGCCGGTCATCATCCTCCTGTTGGCTTGCTTTTGGGATGACTTCACCCAAACGATCTAGGAGCAGGTCTATGCCTTTGGAGTGCGTGGCGGCGGTCTGGAGCATCGTTTTGATGCCGAGGCGCTCAAAACTACCGAGATCGGCGCCCTTGGCCCTGTCGATCTTATTAATGACCAGGAAGACTGGCTTCTGTGAACGGAGCGCTAGCTTGGCAACCCGCCGGTCTTCTTCGGTAATCGGGACGTCGGCCTCGACGATGACCCATATAACATCGGCACTGTCGGCAGCTTGCAAGATCTGCTCCTGGATGGTGAATTCGAAATCATCCTCGGGATCTTTGATCCCGGCAGTGTCCACCAGCCAGAATTGCCGATCGCCGTGTTCGGCCTTGGCCATGATGCTGTCTCGCGTGGTACCCGCTTCGCGCGCCACAATGGCTTCACGGCGATTCAAGATCGCATTAAACAAGCTGGACTTGCCAACATTCGCCCGCCCGACTATAGCTACGATTGGTAATTTTTTACTCACTTCTTATAATTATAACAGATAACGGCTATTGACGAAAGGATTAAAGTAGGATATAGTGCGACATCTATGGAATATCTGGGTCGTTTTAGCAAAAAACCCGAAAAACCCGCAGAGCCGCGACCCATGCATATCTGCGGTGCTGGCTGCGGCTGCGAGCTCGTGAGCCCGTTGAAAATTGACAAGTACACCCCCTTCTGCGAACTCGTTGACATGGATCGGTGGCATATGATCCTCTTGTGTCCAGATTGCGATCATGTGGAAGACGGTGTGTATACTACTGCCCAGGTTGACGAATATGCACTTCACCGACGTACGGTGAGCGCCAATATGAGAAAAGATGCCAAAATTCTTCAACGAGCGCCCATGGAAGAATGGGTCGATAAATTCGTTACTGCTCTTAACGCTGATCTTATCCTGCCTAAAGATTTCTAACCTCTCAGCAAGAGGCCTTATACGCGTCGTGACTCTCCTGGGGGTAAATTACCCAGATCATATGGCCCGAACTTTGTTCGATGCAGTCTCGTTACGGTGTAGCCGAGCGCCGCAAAGGTACGACGGATCTGCCGGTTACGGCCTTCTGTCATCGTAATGTGCCACTGCTGGCTGGGCGTATCTCTCGGAGCAAGGGCAAGCGCGCTGATACCATCTTCGAGCTGGACGCCTTGCTCTACATGGGTTTTATCTTTGAGCACCAGCGGCTTATCAAGTGCTATCTCATATATTTTTTCCTTGGTATACCGAGGATGAGTTAGCTCGTGGGCTAACTGGCCGTCATTGGTAAGCACCAGGAGGCCAGAGGAGTCCTTGTCGAGGCGCCCGACGGGCTTTAGCTCGCGATACTGCGGTGGCAACAAATCGTAAATGGTCGAGCTGCCCTGTCCATTCCTGGAGCAGACGAAACCGACAGGCTTATGGAGCATGATGGTCAGGGGTTGCTCGGGCAGCCGGAGGGGCTTATCGTCCAGCCGGACAATGGCTTCCCCGTTCACGTCGTCACCTAATTCAGCCACCTGGCCGTTAATCGTTACTCTGTCCTGCGCAATGACCGTATCCGCAGCTCGCCGACTCATTCCGGTGGCTCCCGCAACAAATTTGTTGATACGCATGTAGCTAGAGAGCAATGCTGTTCGGATCGCCTAAAGCAGGAGCGGCTGGTTCGCCAGCGGCATTGGTGGGCAAACTCATGCCTGACGCTTGGCCGGTAATGGCACTAGCAGCTGGAACTGGCGGCGCAGGGTTGGCGGGAGCTGAGACCGCACCGGAAGGTGCATCGGCAGTGGCAGCTAGCGAGGTCGGCGTGGTGGCGGACATGATTTTGCCTATTTTCGGCTGCTCGGGGGTTGGCACAGCCGGAGCTGGTGCGGTAATGTCAAGTGCTAGTGCTTGGTCGCCGATGGTCACTGGTGCTGTGGCCTCGGTGGTAGCGCCGGCGACAAAATCTTCGATTTTAGCCTCGACCGACGCTTCTTCTTGAGCAGTTGTCTGGGCCGAGTTATCAGTTGGCGAGGCTGGTGGAGCTGGTTCAGCGGTTGGTGCCTGGGTGGCGGGAGTAGTCGCTGCTGCTGGCGGACTGGCCGGTGGCGCTACTTCCGCTGTCAACGGCTCGACTTTCTGACCGGCTTCAGCGGTCGCGATAACGGCAGTTGGTGGCGAAGGGGGCGCCGCAGCGGCTTCCTTGGCTTCTTCTTCGGCAAGCAAAGCATCGAGGTCTTTTTTCTGAGGGCTGTCGAGTGGTTCAATCACTTTTTTGTGAGCTACCGGTACTTGGCTGGATACTTCTTCTTCGGCGACTACGTCGGGGGCTGCAGCTGCGACCTCGGTGGTCGAAGAGTTGTCAGCTGACGACGTGTTGGTTGTTACGGGCGGTGCGGTGGTGGCCGTAGCGGGATCTGCGGGCGTCTGCTTATCGTCAGTACTGGCCAGCAGCTTATCAACCACATCGGCCATCAGTTTGTCATCACTCGCTGCGGTGCCAGCGGCAGGAGGGGCCGGCGCAACTGGAATAGTTGTCGGAGCTGGCGTGGCTGGAACGGCTGTAGTGGGAACGGCGCTGACTGGAGTTGCCTGGGGCGCTGCAGATGCAGCGGTACTACTATCGGTAGTAGGTGGCGCTGTTGGTGGTTCGGCTGGCGGACTGGCGGGTGGTGTCGGCGCGGAAGGTGGTGTTGGGGCTGCGGGCGGAGGCGCTGCAGCTGTGCCATCAGTGCCTTCCAGAAGCTCATGGGATACTTTGACGATATCTTCCAGGGTGACTTGTGATTTGACGAGGTAGCGGTCGGCACCCAGACGATCGGCCCGTTGCTGGTCGTCACTTTGTCCAAGTGCGGTCAACATGATGACTTTAACGTCCTTCAAGCCGTCGGTATTGCGCAAGATGTCCAACATCTCAAAGCCGCTGATTTTGGGCATCATAACATCGGAGATTATCAAATCAGGCTTCTCTGCTTTGGCAACGACGAGCGCTTCCTCGCCATCCTTTGCCGAGACGATGTCATACCCTTCAGCCATGAGGCGGGCCTCATAGATCTCGCGCAGATTGTTGTCGTCTTCGACGAGCATTACTTTTGCCATAATGATCGGTGTCCTTCTTGTTTCTTGCTTATGGTTAGGTTTACTTTCATTGTATCATGTCTCACGGTGAAGCTAGCGTCTCGATAGGTTTGAGCTCAGTGCTCGAGGCGGCTTGAGCTTGTAACTGATTAGCTTTCTCGGTGCTCAGCCGCGGCAAGTTGATATAAAATGTACTGCCCTTGCCGACCTCGCTTTCGACCCAAATCCGGCCATTGTAGAGCTCGATAATCTTGCGGCAAATGAATAAACCGAGCCCCGTGCCACCGATGGTACGAGTGGCTGAGTTATCAACGCGGTAAAACTTTTGGAATAGATGCGGGACATCTTCGGCCGGGATACCTGGTCCAGTGTCCTGGATGTAACACTGGACTACTTGATCATTGCCGGTAAGACCGAGCGTTACCCGGCCTTCAGGCGTGTATTTGACGGCATTATCGAAAAGATTGGTAATAACTTCGCGGAGGCGATCGGCATCGACGTGGACGTAATAAAATGGCCGGATTGTCCTTTCGCCGCCTGTGGTCTTCGTAGCGTCAATAACATGATTGGAGCCGACAATGTATTCCATTGCCAAACCCTTCTTCTCGGCTGCAAAGCGCAAATCGTTCGTTAGTTGCTCGAGAAAAGCGCCCAGTTCCACCACCGTCGGGTGGCTAGTTAAACGTCCATCTTCAGCCTTAGCGCTGGTCAGCAGATCCTGGAACAGCTGCCCAAGGTGTTGGGTCGAGGCATGAGCCTTTTCCAGGTAATTGCGGGCTCGATTGTCGATAGTCGAAACCTTATCGTTGAGCGCCAATGCTAGATAACCCTCTATAGCGGCCACAGGCGTCCGCATCTCATGGCTGGCGGTGCTAATGAAGTCCGCGCGTTGCTTTTCCTGGGCACGTTCCTCGCTGACGTCACGAAATACGACGACAGCGGCCGTGACCTGCTGATCCTGGTCGAGCAGCGGCGAAATGCTCAGAGCGATCGAGACCTGCTTGCCTTCACGATTCATGACAAAGGCGTTATTATCTTTGAGAGTTTCTGTTTGGCTAAAGATGCGATTGAAGGGATTGTCCGGTGAGCCGATAGCCTCGCCCTTGTCTGTGACGAGCTTCATAACTGTTTGGATGCTGAGGCTAGTCGCTTCATCAACCGGCCACCCGCAAATGGCAGCCCCAGCTGGATTAATCATCTGAATGACCTGCTGATTGTCGATTAAAATAACACCGTCGGTAATAGTTCTGATGATGGCCGCGAAACGAGTTGTCTCATCGGCCAACTCGCCAGTCATATGGTTTGCTTCTTTATTTGGGATAGAAGGCTTACCTAAACCAAACATACCTAATACTCCCCTGATGCAGTTCGCCAGGCCCACCCATTACTGCCGATCAAAGGGACGCAATACATAGTTTGTTTTAATTTATTATCTATGTTTCAGAGGTACATTGCAATGCCTCTAATGCTTACACCTTCCCTGTCGTAGACGACGGCTAACAGATGTGGTAAGATATCCGAGCCTGAAAACTTTTGGCCCCTTCGTCTAGTGGTCCAGGATATCTGGTTCTCATCCAGAAGATCGCGGGTTCGAATCCCGCAGGGGTCACCATCGTAGATATCAGATGAAAAGAGTTACATTATTCACTGCTCGGAGCTCTTTTTTGATTTCTACCTCTGTAGAATTGAGCTTGATTCATTTATGGTGATGAACGTTGTTCGTTTTTCTCACGCTGAGCAGTCATGATAGCATGCTCTACGATAAAGCGTGGCTGTCTGTTAAACACGGTAGAGTTAGGCGCAGTATCAATAACATTCCACTCTGGCTTTAGGCGCCAGCTTACTAAGTTGCCGATAAGAGATTCCATTGTCCAACAAACCTGTGCAAATAATCGTTTAGCATCCATAGGATTGTCATAGTCAGGTATGCCGGAACGTAAATCACCATCGTGCTCGTGCGCATTGCGATTCTTAACTAGGTCATTTTGCCAGCCGCTACGCTGTTTTCGAAGGAAATCAACGAATTGCCCCAGGTCTGGGTCTTGAATTGCAAACTCAGTGGCTTTTTGCTCAAACCGGACATCATTGAAAAAAATGAAGCCGATGTTTACGCCACATTTCTTTAAATATTTCTGCATCCGGTCTTTATAGGTAGACCAGAGCGCACCATATAAACCTTCGTATTCGGCGTGTTGTTGGGTTGTATTCAATGATGCAAAGTTCGGGGCATTGATTTTTTGATAATGAGCTAGTGCCGAATCGAGTTTCTCCAGTATCCGATCAGCGGCGAAATCGGCTTCATCCTTGTCCTCATCGCTTGCGTCGAGATACTTTGCCAGCTCTTTGGCAAGAGAATAAATACGTGTAAAATCTGGGTCGTCCGGACCCCAACTGGCCATCTCGCGTAAAACAGGAACAATGAATTGCATACTCGTATTATAGGCCACATGTGGTGGTACTATCTATATATGGATGCTAAAGAAATAGAGCGGCTGGACTCACTCATAAGCCAAATTGATGTACTGGAGAAGTCCGAAGACCGAGAGAACTTTGAAGAGTGGCACACTCATGTAATGTACTTACAAAGCAAATGCTTGGGACTAAGGCCGAAGAGGTTTTCGAATTAGGACGATTAAATGGTAAAAGCTCTATTATCGTGCCTGATAAAGCAGAAATGCAACGCCGCAATACCGAGAGATACCATCACGATCTACAAACTGCCCGCCACCAGCTTAAAGCTATTTCATCATTCTTAAAGTCGAACTTAGCTCAAGATAACGAGCCAAAGTCCGAACCTGTTCAAGCTGGTACGCTTGAAGCCCTTCATTCTACTATTCAAGAAAAATGCTCAAAGTTATATCTTTCGACTAACTATTCTGAAGCTGCAGAAAAAGGGCTTAAATCAGTCGACGACCGCTTAAGAGAGACCACAGGTTTCGACAAAGGTAACGAGGCCGTAGGTAAAGCTGGTTTGTACTTCCTAGGTGCCGCAGCACCGCACGTGGACAAAGATTTTCAGCAAGCAATTCAGTTGCTGCTGATGTCAATTCATCTTTTTAGAGATGAGAAAGCACATACATCCGACGCCAAGATAGATGACCCAGTTCGAGCATATGAATACCTCGCCATGTGCAGCTTTGCTATGCATTTCCTAGACAATTGCGAAATACGAAAGAGGGAGCCTCGCCCCAAGCCGCCCAAGGCCACTACTGTTTCGCCGCAAAAGAAGCTTGTTACTTTTTCATATGACGAACTTAGTCCAATACAAATACAGTGACTGAAGATAATGGGAAAAATGAGGCTGCACCAAGGTATGGTTATTTTTCGACCCATGGGCGGTGAATTGATAATTCATCATATGGGCGAGCTTGAAGATTTCGGACAAATGGAACTCCTCAGGAAAGAACCTAGTGCCGAAGTTGCGGCAAATCTTGATGACCTAGCCATGCAAGGCTTCGTAAAGAAAGAAGACGATGGTAATAGCCCGACATATACGCTTACGAAGAGGGGCTACGATTTTCTCAGGGCGAGCTCAAAACAATAACCCTTCAGTTCTGAGTAAATAATTGCTCTTTGTGTAGCTACTTATGGTATGGATGGCCGGCGTTGATCGTGCTGGCGCGGTAGAGGGTCTCGAGAAGGATTACCATGGCCAGGTCGTGTGGGAATGTGAGTTGGCTGAGGCTCCAATGGAGATCAGCGGCTTTGAGCACTTCCGGCGGTAAACCAGTGGGACCGCCGATGATGAAGGTGGCTTCCTTGCCCGCTAAAGCTTGCTTTTCTAGAAATAGGGCCAGGTCGTGGCTAGAGAATTGCTGGCCGGTGACTTCGAGGGCAACTTTGTAGGCTGAGCCGGCGGCTTCGAGGATATGCTTGGTATCGTTTTGTTTGTCTGGCAAATGAGTAACCCGAAACTGGTGATAATGTCTGAGGCGAGCTTCGTATTCTTGCCAGCCGCTGCGGGCGTAGTCGAGCTTGGGCTGACCGATGGTAATAATGTGCAACTTCATGCTGTTAGTATACGTGAGCCACGGGCAGTTCGTCCCACGCAGAGGTGTAGCGCGGGCTGCGGTAACCGTGTTTGGGCTCCCAAACGTCACTCAGATCTTCGGCGGCATACCGAATGGTGTTGCGTCCGTAGCGGATGTTGAGGGCGTCGAAGGCGCTCAGGCGAGCGATAGCGGCCTGGCTGCTGGCGACGTTGATCTCCCCAAAGAAATCGACTTGTAGGGCTCGCTGGCTGATCAGGTTATGGAGTAGCACGTTGGTTCGATGATAACTGGCCTGAGTGTTAAAAATCGGCTCCAGGGCAGCCATCAGCTGGGCGGTAATTAAGCCGGTATCGGCTGTCGGGGTTCTAAAATTTATACTGCGGCTAAGGCGCTGGTAGCCTGGTTTGTGACGGTTGGTGCTAAGGAATACCGTGGCGCTGCGAGCCAGCAGCTGCTCTTTTCGCAGGCGAAAAGTAGCCCGGGCGCTCAAGCTGGCTATGGCTGCCTCTACGACTGAAATTTGGCTGGTAT
>Ga0134128_10008446_pt1 | contig 12393 bp, 11 predicted proteins | sample KB31754_FD_96462 | JGI IMG/M metagenome (GOLD analysis project Ga0134128, IMG submission 96462) | Terrestrial soil microbial communities with excess Nitrogen fertilizer from Kellogg Biological Station, Michigan, USA - KB3-175-4 | ecosystem: Environmental > Terrestrial > Soil > Unclassified ...
CCGTTATTGATGATCGGCGCCATGCTGTTGCTGGTGGCCGCCATCGTCGCCGCCGTTCGCGGCTCGCGCCAGGCCTGGTTCTTCCTGGCCGGATGGACACCGCTGTTGCTGCTCACGGCAGCGGCCAGCGCGCAGGTCAACGGTGCCCTGCCCCAACTCGACTGGCTCAACGATGCCAGCCTCGCGGGCGGCGCGTTCGAGGCGGTGGTGCTGTCGCTTGGCCTGGCCGATCGGGCGCTCAGCCTGCGCCAGGATCGCGACGTGGTGCAGGTGCTGGCCGATCACGATCCGCTCACCCATGCGCTCAATCGCCGCGCCTGGAACCAGCGTGCCAGTGCCTTGCTGGCGGCCACCCCGACCAGGCCAATCGCCTTGCTGTTTCTCGATCTGGATCATTTCAAGCTGCTCAACGACCGCCATGGCCACAACACCGGGGACCGCGCACTGGTCGCGGTGGCCACCACGCTCGGCGCCGAATTGCGTCCGGCCGACCTGTTCGGGCGATACGGCGGCGAGGAGTTTGTCGCCCTGCTGGATGGCATCGGCGCCGAGGAAGCCATGCAGGTGGCCACCCGCCTGTGTCGGCGCGTGCACCGGCTGGAAATTCCGGTACGCGACGAAGAACAGCTCCTCAGCATCAGCATCGGCGTGGCCATGCGCCAGCGCGGCGACCATCTGGAAGCGCTGGTGGAACGGGCCGACCAGGCGATGTATCGCGCCAAGCTGCATGGACGCAACCGCGTCTGTCTCGACGAAATCACCGCCAGGCCGGCGCGTACCGCAGCGGCCAAACACCTGCACGTCGTGGAAAAGCGGCGGGACGATCCGTAGCGGTCATTCGCCTTTCATCGCGCCGGCAAGTTGCCGATCATTTCGCCGCCATGATCCGCGCCGCATCGACAACATCGGCCTCACCCGGCAACACCAGCAGGGCCGCACCAGCCAGCGGCGTGAACGTATCGGCCCCGACCACGCGATGCAGCGGTGTGGCGCCGCAGCCACCCTCGACGACCGCGGTGATCACGCCCTCGCCCACGCCGGCGCTCTTGCGTCCCTCGTCCAGTACCAAGATGTGTTTGGCGGTTCTCGCCTGCGCCGCGATGAAAGCATCGTTCAGCGGTGCCAGCCAGCGCAGGTCGATCACGCGCACCTGCCAGCCCAGTTCCTGCTCGATCGTGCGCGCCGCGCGCAACGCCATCGGCACGCCGTTGCCGAAGGTGAATACCACCAGGTCGTTGGCCGCCTCGTTGTAGATGCGGCCCTCGCCCAGCGTCATCGCCTGGTCCGGCGCCGGATAGTCGAATTGCCACTGGCCATCGCCGGCTTCGTACAGATCCTTGGTCATGTACAAGGCGATCGGTTCGAGGAAGGCGCACACGCGACCATCGACCTTCGCCAGCGCCATCATCGTGCGCAGCATCATTGCCGCATCGTCGCCACGGCTGGCGCAACCGACCACCAGGCCGGGAATGTCGCGCAGCGCGGTGATCGAGTTGTCGTTGTGAAAGTGGCAGCCGAAACCCTTCTGGTAACCCAGCGACGCCACGCGCATCACCATCGGGTTGCGGTACTGGTCGTTGGAGAAGAACTGCAGTGACGACGCCTCGCCGCGGATCTGGTCGCAGGCGTTGTGGAAATACGCCAGGTACTGGATTTCCGGGATCGGCAGCATGCCCATGTTGGCGTAGCCCTGGGCCAGGCCGAGGATCATCGTCTCGTCCAGCAGCGTGTTGAACACGCGGCTGCCCTTGAAGGTCTTGTTGAGTCCCTTGGTGACGGTGTACACGCCGCCTTTCTGCGCCACGTCCTCGCCGAACAGCAGCGCCTGCGGGTACTTCGCCAGCAGGTCGTGCAGGGCCTGGCCGATCTGGATGGCCAGATGCCGTGGTGGCAGTTTCTCCGGCAGCTTCGCGTCGCCGCCGAATACCGCAAGGCGCTTCTCGGCGTAGTCCGCGCGCGTGGCCTCGGTCTTCACCGCGACCGGTGTGTACGGTGCCAGCGGCTTCATCACATCGTCCAGCGAGGTCAGCCTATGCCGCGAGTCCGCATCCTCGGCGGCCGCGTAGCAGCGCTTGCGGGTGGCCTCGTACAAGGTCAGCAGGTCGTCCTTCGAATACAGGCCAGACTCCAGCGCGATACCGGCCGAGCGCAGCAGCGGATCGGAGCACTCGACCGCGAACAACTCCTCGATGCTGCGCCACTCGATCTCGAAATCGGTGCCGGCATGGCCCATCACGCGGGTGGTCTTCAGGTGCAGGAAGGTCGGCCGGCGCGTGCTGCGGCAATGTTCCACCGCGCGTCCCGCCTGCGCGTAACCCTCGGCCAGGTCGAGACCATCGGCAAAGAAATAATCGAGGTTGGAACGATGCTGGAAATTGCTGGCGACCCAGCCGCTCGGCGTCTTCACCGAAATGCCAATGCCGTTGTCCTCGCACACGAACAGCACCGGCGCTGGCAACTTCTGGTATGCCGTCCATGCCGCAGTGTTGAACGCGGTCTGCGCACTGGCGTGGTTGCTGGAGGCATCGCCGAACGAGCAGATCGTGATCGAGTCATCCGGAATCGGCAGCTGGTGGCCGATGCGCCGCGCCTGCTCGATCGCCACTGCCGTACCCAGCGCCTTGGGCAGGTGCGAGGCGATCGTCGACGTCTGCGGCAGCACCCACAACGGCTTGCTGCCCCACACCTTGTGGCGCCCGCCGGAAGCCGGATCGTCCTTGCTGGCGGCGAACGACAGCGCAGAGTCCATCACCGGGTCCATTCCCGGAATCTTGCGAAAACGCTCGGCCATGAAGCCGCCGGAGCGGTAATGCAGGAACGCCGGATCGGTATGCCGTGTCAATCGCGCCACCATCGCGTTGCCTTCGTGGCCGGACGAACCGATCGTGTAGAACACCTTGTTCTGCACGCGCAGCACGCGCGCCATCAGGTCGAGGTGGCGCGAGATCAGCTGCGATTCGAACAGCTCGCGGAAACCGCGCGCATCCAGCGCACTGCCCGGCAGCACGGCTGCACCGTCGCGTGGCGCGGCATGCACGTCGCCCTGCCACAACCGCACGAACTCGATGAAGTTCTGGTCGACGATATCGGCACGGTTGAAGCCCTTGTGGCGGGCGCTGAGGGCGAACGGAATGGCGGTCATGGCGTGGTCGTTTCGTGTAAGGAGGCGGCTGCAATGCAGCGTTCAACGGGATGAAAAAACGGGCAGCGCGAACGTCGACGCATTCAGCGCGCGCAACGCGGCGGCGCGGCGCATGTCCTTCTCGCGTCCGAAGCTTTCGAACAGGCGAATCTGGTCCTCGATGCACGGCACCGGCACGGCCATGCCATTCAGGCCGGTCAGTTGCAGCCGCCCTGGCTGCACGACCTCCCAGCCGTCATCGGCATTCAGTTCGAGCGCCCCCATGACCTCCACCGGCGCTCCGGGGAAACGGAAACGCGCGAAATGCGAGCGGAAAAGCTGGTCGTCGGGCAGCGCAGATACGGACTCGCGGCGCTGTGCCCACAGGGCCATCAAGGTATCGGCATCGGCGCGCGAGGTGAGCACGTCGACATCGGCCGCGCTGACCTCGGCGCCCAGCAGCAAGGCTGCAGTGCTCCCGATCAGGCACCACGGCGCGCTGCAGTGGACATGCAGTTCCGGCACGATCTCGGCCAAGGTGGCATACAGCGCGGGCGACACGTGGCTCATGCGCGGCGCTGCTTCCAGGCATCGCGACCCTGCCCCCAGATCTCCACCGGGAGATCCTGGAAAGGCTCGGGCAAACGCCCGGCGCCGATCAGGCTTGAACCGAGCCGGCGCGCGACGCTCTGCGAAGCGGTGTTGTCCGGCGCGATGGTGTGGATCACCTCGCTCCAGCCCAGATGATCGAAGGCCCAGTCGATCGCCGCGATCGAGCCTTCGGTGGCATAGCCCTTGCCCCAGGCGTCGCGCAGCAGGCCCCAGCCGACCTCGGTGCCGGGCCAGCCTTCGGGGTACCACGGGCCGAGCCGGCCGATCCAGCGGCCGCTGCTCTTTTCGATCACCGAAAACATGCCGAGGCCCTGGATCGCCCAAGCGCCAGCCATGCTGAGGAAACATCGCCACGCCGTCGCGCGCGGCTGGGGGCCGCCGATATGGCGCGAGTTGTCCTCGTCGCCCATGAGCATGGCCCAGCCTTCGAAATCTTCCGCCCGGGTCGGGCGAAGGATCAGTCGGTCGGTTTCGAGACGGATATCCGGAACGTGCACGGGATGTTCCTGGGGCGCTTCCTGCAACGCATGCGGCGACGGGAGAGCGGGTGGGGATCAGAACGCGTTGATGCCGGTCAGCTCGCGGCCGACCACCAGCTCGTGCACGGTCTCGGTGCCTTCATAGGTAATCACCGATTCCAGATTCAGCGCATGGCGGATCGCGCCGTGCTCGGTGGTGATGCCGGCGCCGCCGAGGATGTCGCGGCACTGGCGCGCGATGTCGATCGCCATGCGGCAGTTGTTCCATTTCGCCAGCGACACCTGGGTCGGCTGCATCTTGCCGGCATCCTTCAGGCGGCCGAGCTGCAGCGAGAGCAGCTGCGCGGTGGTGATGCGGCGGGCCATGTCGGCCATCTTCAGCTGCACCGCCTGGTTGGACGCGAGCGGCTTGCCGAACAGGATGCGCTCGGCCGTGTAATCGAGCACTTCCTTCAGACAGGCCTGCGCCGCGCCGATCGGCCCCCAGGTGATGCCGTAGCGCGCCTGGGTGAGGCAGCCCAGCGGCCCCTTCAGCCCCTTCACGTTGGGCAGTCGCGCGCTGTCGGGCACGCGCACGTTGTCGAAGAACAGCGCGCTGGTGACCGACGCGCGCAGGCTCATCTTCTTGTGGATTTCCTGCGCCTTGAAGCCGGCCGTATCGGTCGGCACCACGAAGCCCTGGATGCCGTCCTCGGTCTGCGCCCAGACGATCGCGATGTGCGCGAGATTGCCGTTGGTGATCCACATCTTGGCGCCGTTGATGATCCAGTCGCCACCGTCCTTCTTGGCGTTGGTCTTCATGTTGGCCGGATCGGAACCGCCGTGCGGCTCGGTCAGGCCGAAGCAGCCGATCACCTCGCCGGCGGACATGCGTGGCAGGTACTGCTTTTTCTGCTCCTCGCTGCCGTAGGCAAAGATCGGGTACATGCACAGCGAGCTCTGCACCGAGGCGAAGCTGCGCAGGCCGGAGTCGCCGCGCTCCAGCTCCTGGCAGATCAGGCCGTAGCTGACGCCGTTCATGCCGGCGCCGCCGTATTCCTCCGGGATGGTGGCGCCGAGCAGGCCGAGCGCAGCGATTTCCGGGATCAGCTCCTTCGGAAAGCGCGCCTGGTCGAAGCAGTCGCCGATGATCGGCAGCACGCGCTCGTCGACGAAGCGACCGACGCTGTCCTGCACCATGCGCTCCTCGTCGCTGAGCAGCGAGCGGACATCGTACAGGTCGAGCGGATTCAGACTGACAGCCATGGAAGCTCCGGAAAGCGACGCGATAAAACGGGTATTGTAGCGCGGGAACGGGCTGCAGGCCGAGGCCAGGGCCGCACCCCGATCCGAACCCGCCACCCCAATCCCTGCCGGAATCCCATGTTCAAAGGCGTACTGCTCGGCTTCATGGCGTTTGCCGCCTATGCCTTCAGCGATGCCTACGTGAAATCACTGCGCGGCTCCCTGCCGGCCTACGAGGCGGTGTTCTTCGGCGCCGCGCTGGGCCTGACCGCACTGCCGTTCATCAAGGGCCGCGGTGATCGCTGGCGCGACGCCGTGCTGGCCCAGCGCCAGGGCCTGTATTGGGTACGGGCGGGGGCCAGCGCGGTCGGCAGCATCGCGGCGGTGATCGCCTTCACCGCGCTGCCGATGGCCGAGGCGTTCGCGCTGATCTTCCTGCTGCCGATCTTCGTCACCATCCTGTCGGTGCTGGTATTGCACGAGCACGTCGGCTGGCGCCGCTGGTCGGCCGTGGTGGCCGGCTTCGTCGGCGTGCTGGTGGTGCTGCGACCGGGCTTCCGCGCGCTCGGCATCGGCCATCTGGCCGCGATCGTCTGCGGCCTTGCCGGCGCGGTGTCGATGATCGCGCTGCGCCTGGCCGGCCCGCATGAAAAGCGTATCAGCCTGTTCGGCGCCGGCATCATCGGCTCGATGCTGGTATCCGGCGCATTGATGATGGCCGACTTCCGCTGGCCGCAACCGGGCCAGTGGGCGCTGCTGCTCGGCTACGGCCTGCTCTCCGCGCTGGGCTCGGTGCTGCTGATGCTGGCCACCCGGCTGGCACCGGCCAACCATGTGGCGCCCACTCAGTACAGCCAGATGCTGTGGGCTGTGCTGCTGGGCTACCTCGTTTTCCACGACCAGCTGGACTGGCCGATGGCGGTCGGCATCGCGATCATCCTCGGCGCCGGCCTGTTCACCTTCGTGCGGGAGGACAAGGTCACCCGCTGGTGGAAGCGCATCCGGATGATCTGACTTGGCGGGCCAGGGCCTGCAGACGTATGGCGCAGCGTGCCAGCTCGGTGCGCAACTCCACGGGTGTACGTATCTCGAAGTCGAACGGCACGCCCGCAAGCTGGCGGGCGAACCAGGCCAGGTCGTCGGCACTGCTGCGCAACAAGACGCCGGCATCCACCGGCTCCAGCAGGCCGAAATCGAGCGAGAAGGCCCGGCGCGCTGTCGGCAGGTCGGTGTGCAGCAGCACCTCGATGCTGCGGCCTCGCGGCATGCCGGCAATGCCTTGCACCAGTTGCTCCAGCGCATCGAAACCCGCGGGTCGCTCGAAGTGCAGCTCCAGCAAGGTCACCTCGCCCATCCGGTCCAGCCGGAACGAACGCAAACCGCCACGCAGATGGCACATGCCCAGCGCGTACCAGGCACCGGCGCGCCAGGCCAGGCCGTACGGATCGAACTCCCGTTCGGTATGACTGCCCTGCGCCGATTCATAGCTCATGCTCACCCGCTGCTGCGCCTGCGCTGCCGTGGTCAGCGCGATCAGCGCGGCATTGCTGGCAGGCATATGGGCGGAAGGCAGCAGATCGACCCTGACCGTTTCGGCGATCGCGCGCACGTGGCGCTTCAGGCCATCCGGCATCACCCGGGCCAGCTTGGCCTGCGCGCTTTCCACCGCAGGCCGGGCCTCGGCGAGACCCAGTCCACGCGCCGCCACCATGCCCACCGACAGCGCCACCGCCTCGTCGTTGGTGAACATCATCGGTGGCAGCTTGAAGCCGGCCACCAGCATGTAGGCACCGTGGCGGCCACGCTCGGTAGTCAGCGGGATCCCCAGATCCTCCAGCATCACGATATAGCGCCGCAGCGTGCGCACGTCGACGCCGACCCGCCGCGCCAGTTCCGGGCCGCTCATGCGGCCATGGCTTTGCAGCAGATCGAGCACTGCCAGCACGCGGGTGGTGGGCTTGGCCATGGGTGGCGAGGGTAGCAATAAATCAGGGCGAATTTTGCCCTGTATGACCTCTAACGTGAGTCGCGTCAATCACTGATCAGGCCGGGGAACCGCCCATGTCGTACTTCAAATCCTTGCTGCCGGGCCTCGCGGCGTGGCTTGCGTTCGGCGCGACGGCACCCGTGCAGGGCAAACCCGTCAACGAGGCTTCCCCCATGCAAAGCGTGCAACATCTCAAGGATTACCAGGTCGTCGAATTCCGCCGCTACGTCACCAGCGACGGCGAGCTGGCGCACTTCGTCAAATACTTCGACGCGTATTTTCCCGAAGCCTTCGAGCAGCTCGGCGCGATGGTGTTCGGCCAGTTCACCGAGCGCGGCCGGCCGAACCACTTCACCTGGCTGCGCGGCTTCCACGACATCAACGCACGCCCGATCATCGACGCGGCGTTCTACTACGGCCCGCTGTGGAGGGAACACCGGATCAAGGTCAACGCGATCCTGCCGGACAGCGACAACGTGATGCTGCTGCGCCCGCTGCATCCGGACCAGGGCATCACCGTGCTGCCGGCCGTCGATCCGGTGACCGAGGAGGATGGCGCGCGTGGCATCGTGGTGGCACAGATTTTCGCGGTGAAGAAAGGCAGCGAGGAAGCGTTTGCGAAGGAGGCGGAAATCGCGTTTGCCGCCTATCGCATCGAGGGCGTGCATCCGGCCGGCGTGCTGGTGACGCTGGACGTGCCGAACAATTTTCCGCAGTTGCCGATTCGCACCGACGGGCCGTTTCTGGTCTGGCTGGGCGTGAGCAAGGACGAGACCACGCTGGAGCGGCGGCTTGCGCCGATCCTGACCTCGGTCGAAACGTCGCTGGTGGCGGGCGGCCTCTTGCGCAGCACACCGGAGCGCGTGGTGATGGATCCGACCCCGCGCTCACGCCTGCGCTGGCTCACCGACACGGCCGCCGGAATGTCGCCATGATCCACTACGAGCAGCTCTGGCTGTTCTTCGCGCTGGTCTTCGGCATCGTGGTGCTGCCCGGCCTGGACATGGCCTTCGTCATGGGCAGCACGCTGGCCGGCGGGCGCAGCCGCGGCCTGGCCGCCGTAGCCGGCATCATCGCCGGTGGTGTCTGCCATGTACTGATGACGGCGCTGGGCATCAGCGTGATGATCAAGCTGATACCCGGCATGTTCAATGCCCTGCTGCTGGCCGGTGCGCTGTACATCGCCTGGATCGGCATCTCGCTGCTGCGCAGCGGATCATCGTTCGGCCTGCGTCCGGACATGCAGCCGCGATCACGCGCGGCGACCTTTCGCCAAGGCATGCTGACCAGCCTGCTCAACCCCAAGGCCTACCTGTTCATGCTCGCCGTGTTCCCGCAGTTCCTGCGCCCGGAGTACGGCCTGATCTGGCTGCAGGCGCTGGTGATGTGGCTGATCATCGCGATCAACCAGCTATGCGTTTACGGCAGCGTGGCCCTGATGGCCGACCGCGCGCGGCAATGGCTGCGGGGCAAGCCGGCGGCCGGAATGATGGCAACGCGCTGCGTGGGTGGCCTGCTGATTGCCGCCGCGATGTTCACCGGATTTGAAGGATGGCACCGGATCTGAGCAAGAAGCGGATGGCCATGGCGATGCGAAGAACGGATCGTGTGATGGAACCGGAAACGACGTAACGAAGATGGATTGAGCAAAAATCATGTCGCCGCGACGACGGTGCTTCACCTTTTGCTGCGCACTGATCGGGACCTTGCTGTCATCGGCTGCATGGGCTCAAAGCGCAGGGGATCCGTCAGCGCCTGCTGAAACCGCGCCGCCGTTGCCACCGCCGCGTCAGTCGCTGGACGATGCCTGGTGGACCGGCCCGATGCTGGCCAATTCGGCCGCCACCCTGCCGCGTGGCCATTTCCTGATCGAGCCGTATCTCTACGACGTGTCCTCGCCGCATGCGGACGGCTTCGGCTCGCTGACCTACATGCTCTACGGGCTCACCGACCGCCTGACGGTCGGCCTGATTCCCGTGCTGGGCTACAACCGGGTGGATGGCGCGGGTGACAGTTCCTGCATCGGCCTGGGCGACGTCAGCGTGCAGGCGCAATACCGGCTCACCGCATTCCACGAGGGCAGTTCGCTGCCGACGATCTCGCTGCAATTGCAGCAAACGCTGCCGAGCGGAAAATACGACCGGCTGGGCAAGCGCCCCGGCAACGGGCTCGGCAGCGGTGCCAGCACCACGACGTTCCAGCTCGACACGCAGACGTATTTCTGGCTGGCGAACGGCCGCATCCTGCGCATGCGCCTGAACCTGGCGCAATCCGTTTCCGGCAGATCTCCCATCGAAGATGTCAGCGTCTACGGCACGCCGAACGGCTTTCGCGGCCACGCCAGGCCCGGCAACTCGTTCTTCGCCAACGCGGCCTGGGAATACAGCCTGAGCCGGCGCTGGGTGCTGGCATTCGACCTCACCTGGCGCCGCGATCACGGCACTCGCGTGGACGGCCTGATGCTTCCCGGCTACGGCGATGCGCACATCCGTCGAAGCTCGGGTTCCAGTGAATCGTTCGGCTTTGCGCCCGCGGTGGAATACAGCTGGCGCGCCAACCTGGGTGTGTTGTTCGGCACACGGGTAATCACTGGTTACCGCACGCCGACCACGATCACCCCGGCGATCGCGATCAACTACGTGCACTGAACGATGGAATGCGTGGAGCCTGCTCGTTCCGTTACGAGGCCGTATCCTCCGGCGTATTCCACCCGTTCCGCACCAGCATGCACAGCCCGCCGTAGATCACGAAGACCGGCCACCACACCTGCCACGACAGCGACAGGATGAACATCAGCGCCACCATGACGATGGCGGCCGCCGACAGCAGAAAGTGCAGCACGCCGCCGTCGATCGTCCCCACGTCTCGAAAGCGTTGCACGGCTTCGAGCAACGGCGCCACGGCGGCGAGCAGGATCAACCACGCCCACCAGTTGTTCTGGCGGAAGAAGTCCAGGTCGTAGCCGAGGTTGCCCAACAGGAAGAACGCACCGAAGGCAATCGCGACCAGGGCGGGAAAGACCCGGTAGCGGCGACGATACGGATGATCGGGAACGCGCGTGCTCATGCTGGTTCTCCTCCTGGACTGTGGTGGCCACGTTACGCCCGGGCCCGCGCCCCCGGCCAGTGACAGGCGTCATCCGAAGCACCTGCAGTCGTCAGCGGTTGCTCACCCCGTGCGGCACATGCCCGGTCGCCACATGCTTGCGCGCGGACTCCACGTTCGCCGGCGAGTCATCGAAGAAGATGTCGGCGCCGAAGGCATCGAGGAACGGGCCCTTGTCGCGCCCGCCCAGGAACAGCGCCTCGTCGATGCGCACGCCCCAGCGCCGCAGGGTCAGGATCACGCGCTTGTGCGCCGGTGCAGATCGGGCAGTGACAAGGGCGGTGCGGATCGGCGAATCCTCGGCCGGGAACGCCGTCTGCAGCCGATGCAGCGCGGTGAGGAAGCCGCGGAACGGCCCCACCGACAGCGGCTCGGCAGCGTGTTCGGTCTCGCTGCGGTGGAAGGCTTCCAGGCCTTCCTCGCGCGACACCCGTTCGCCTTCGTCGCCGAAGATCACCGCATCGCCGTCGAAGGCGATGCGCAACTGTTCGCCGGCACGCGGCGGCGCGGTACTGGGCAGGATGGTGGCCGCGGCCACGCCGGCCACCAGTGCACGGCCCACGTCTTCGGCATTCGCCGACAGGAACAGGTCGGCCTTGAACGGCGCGATGTAGTCGGAGGTCGGTGCGCCGCTGGTGAACGCGGCACGGCTGATTTCCAGGCCGTAATGCTGGATAGCATTGAAAATGCGCAAGCCCGTATCGCCCGAGTTGCGCGACAGCAGGATCACCTCGACCGGCGGCACGTCACCGGCCAGCTTGTTGAGACCGAGCAGCTTCTGCACCAGCGGGAACGCCACGCCGGGCTGCAGGATGTCATTCTCGTGCTCGATCTGGAACGAGCGGTAGGCATCGAGGCCGTCGCGCTCGAACAGCGCGTGGCTGTCGCCCAGGTCGAACAGCGCGCGCGAGGAAATCGCGACGACGAGGCGGTTGTCTGCAGGCGCGGCGGGGGCGTGGGCGGTGGGTTGGGTCATGGCACGAATTTACTGCATCGAGCGAGAAGTGAGTGGAGGGAGTGAGGGGCGAGAGAGCCGAGGTACGGAGCCTGCCTTCTCTCACTCCTTACTTCTCGTTTCTCACTTCTCGCACCTGGCTCACTCGGCCGCAAACTGCTCGTCCAGTATGCGCTGCTCCAGATTGTGTTCCGGGTCGAACAACAGGCGCACGCCCTGGTCGCCGGATTGGCGGATCGACACCGTACGCACGTCGCGCACTTCGTGGAAATCGGCCGTGGCGCTGACCGGGCGCTTGGCCGGATCGAGTACGCGCAGGATCACCTCGGTGCGATGCGGCAGGATCGCACCGCGCCAGCGGCGCGGACGAAACGGACTGATCGGGGTGAGTGCCAGCACGTTCGCGTCCAGCGGCAGGATCGGGCCGTGCGCGGACAGGTTGTAGGCGGTCGAACCGGCCGGCGTCGAGACCAGTACGCCGTCGCAGACCAAGGTCGCCAGCTTCACCGCATCATTGAGCTGCACCTCCAGGTGCGCAGCCTGGTTGCTCTGGCGCAGCAATGAAACCTCGTTGAAGGCAAGCCTTGCATGCTCCACGCCCGCCGCGTCGGTAACTCGCATCTGCAACGGAAACAACGACGCGGTATGCGCCAGCGCGATCCGCTCGGGCAGGCCCTCGAGGCGATGCTTGTTCATCAGGAACCCGACCCGGCCCAGCTTCATGCCGTACACCGGCACTTCCAGCGCGCGATATGCATGCAGGGTACGCAACATGAAACCGTCACCACCGAGCGCCACGATCAGCTCGGCCTGTTCGGCCGGGACATCACCATAGCGCTCGACCAGCTTGCGGCGCGCCTGCTGGGCAACGCTGGTATCGCTGGCGACGAAGGCAAGGCGCATGCGCGGC
>Ga0134128_10008447_pt1 | contig 12393 bp, 10 predicted proteins | sample KB31754_FD_96462 | JGI IMG/M metagenome (GOLD analysis project Ga0134128, IMG submission 96462) | Terrestrial soil microbial communities with excess Nitrogen fertilizer from Kellogg Biological Station, Michigan, USA - KB3-175-4 | ecosystem: Environmental > Terrestrial > Soil > Unclassified ...
ACCCACTCGCCGTCGAAGCCCACGCGTGTAATCAGGCCTCCAATGTGGATTGCAGCGTTGTCTAGTTCTGAATCCCCAACAACATACACCAATGCCTTGCCTGGTTCCGGCACGCCGATAGGATGCGAATGGGTCTGCCGCTTGACCTCAAATTTTGTCTGGTCGCGACCACACCCCGCTAGCCGTTGCGTTCCCGAGTTGTCCTGAGCCCCAACATTCGCAACCAGTATGACCATACAGAGTGCCAGCTTATTCATAGATCCTCCTGGGAAAGCGGGAAGCATGTCACTACAAATTGTGATGTAGCACTCTCCCAAATAGATGTCATTATGTGATGGAAAGTACCTACCCGAAAAAACGGGAGCGGCGGAGCGACGCCATCACATCGGGGGTGATGGACGCAATAAGGTCGGGGATCCGTGCCGTCATCCATGCGCGTGACCAGATCACTGGCTTGGGGAAGATCGCAATTGGGTGGCTCAATTGTTGCAAAATCCCCCGGCGAATGCTCGTGAGCACAATGGCCTGATGGTCACCAGTACCCTCTTTCTTTTCAATGATGAAACGCGAGCTGAATGCATGCTCGAGCTTCCTATTCTGCAGAAACGGGACAGCAGATTGGACAGCAGGTTATTCGCCATGGGCGGACGCGGGAGCAGCTCTCAACCACTTATGCCGTACCACGGCGAATTTAGGTGATCCCCGCATCCAGAGCCACTTTCTAGATGCGGGTTTTCCACTAGCTCTTCAATTTATCGATCAGCCGATTACCGTAATTACCGACGAAGCCGGAATAGTTACGGTGAACGTCCCTCCTGAAACCGGAATAGGGGTCAACTGAACTTGGTTCTCAGTTGAGGAGGTCCGGAACGGGGTCACACTGCTCGGCGGCGTCGAAAGATTGGAGAGCGTAACCGTTGCCGTTATCGAACTCGTGGATGTATTCGATAACACGAGCGCAACCGTTCCGCTGGTAGGGCGTACAGCGGTTGATTCAAGGCTGGAACTGCTCGATGTCGAAGTCAGCAGCACGGAACCTGGCCGGATGAAGCGGCTGAATTGCCCGATGGTGTACACCCGTTTCGGGATCTGATACGTCCATGCAGTATTGCTGTAAGCGATCAGCCCACCATTATCGTTGCTGAAGGTCATTGCCCACCAATAGAACCAGGCACTGAATCCCCCTTGATTAAGTGCTTGATAAATGGACGTGCTCCACTTCTGACCTTCCGTAACGGTTCCCGTGTAGCCACCCTTGTTGTTCATCACTTCCGTCTGCCAATAGGGCTTACCGTATTGCTGGCAGACGGTGCATGGTTGCGACAGGTTCTGCAACTGCCCGTATCCGTGAGTGCTCATAATGTCCACGATGGCGTCCATGGCGGTGTCGCTGAGGATCGGGGTGGCCCAGTTGCTCGCATAGTAGGACGTGCCGCCGTAGACGTCCGGCTCTGGAACGGTGTACTTGCTCGTTAGCCCGGCATTCCTCATCGCAGGAACCAGGTAGCCGCTGCTGACCGTGTTGATCTGGTCCGTCGTGTAGGTGCAACTGTCGTAACTGGTGCTGACGTTCGGTTCGTTCTGCAAGCTTTCCACCGCCACTTCGCTGCCGACTGCGGCCTTCCAATCTTGTAGCCATAGCACCATGGTGTTGGCAAAGTCGGGATAGTACTGAGGCAACAGCGAACCACCGTTGCAGCTGTTGCCGGACTTCATCCATGCTGGCGGAGTCCACGTGGACGCGAATACATTGCCGACCCCGTATGTGGCACTGACCCGCTGTACCCACGACACTTCGCTTTGAATCAGCGGATCGTTGAAGTTGTAAGTACCGGAAGAAGGATTGAACTGACACAACATGGTGCCCACTCGGATCCAGCTCAGGCCCGCACTGGGTCCGTTGGTGTTATAGAGAGCATTCAAAATTGTGGTTTGATCTGCAGCCGAGAAATTGTGGAAGTCGTTGGCTATCCATGTAATTGAAGCGCCGAACCCCGAAATGGTTTGTTTCGGCTTGCTGAAGTCCACATTCACCGTGGCGCCGCCTCGGCCGGCGGCATGTATAGGTTCTACGGGTGAAAGACAAAGAATTGAGAGGGCAACTAGTAGCGTTCTGACTCGCATGGCGACTTACATCCTCCTTAGCCCCAAGGAAGCGTGAACCACGACGACGCGCACCAGAGTAGTCCGAATTCTTCGCGTGTCAAGCAGATTTGTTGATCTAAATCGATTTTTATGCCCCGGTAATACGGGGTTCCACCTGCGTAAAATCAGGAACAAACCTGACGAGTACGGAATCAGAACTGTCGCTAGCCGTGGATTTGGCGGTGGCCAATTCGTATTGAACGCTAGCCGTAGTTTTCGCAATCTACGAACTATTTAACAGCTGGCAGCCTCCTAGCCGGCGCCGACATTTCTGATCAGGGGCTGGTGGTACAACAAGTCTCGTGAAGCAGCTCGGGGTAAGACGCATGCAGGGGCCAGCGACGCAGCCTAGTTTATTACGACGTGCAAACTAGAAAGCCCACCCTTTACGAGGTGGGCTTGGTTCAGCTCACTGTGGGTTCGGCAACGCTCCTGTACTGCCGCACTGCCCTGACCCAGTTCCCTGAGTCAAAGCGAATGGCGGTTGTTCGTCAAAGCAGAGGAATGAATAAACCTTGGCAGGAAGGATTAATGCATTCCAGTTGCTGTTCAAAATGGCGAAGCTATCGTTGCCATTGATTGACCAGTACGTCCAATTCAAGGGCTGCAAAGTATAGCCAGGGTTGTTGGCGGACGTCAGGGCGTAGCTGCTATTGATGAAATTCACCATGTCGGTGAACCACTGTCCCTGGGAGCCAGGACCACTCGAATTGATGTCACTGCTGCTGGTTCCGGTACCAAATTCGCCGATCCAAACTGGTGTTGAAGAGTAGGGTGTCGCGCCTGTGTTGCTCCATGGGTAGGAACTATGCCCCGGCCACACGGGGTTGATTTGCCCGAGATCGATGAAGGCCCAATGCGACGTCCATATGTCGGCCAAACTATGTGGTGAGCAGCCGCTGACGTAACAAGTGTCTGTAGTAAACCAAGGTTGCTTAAACAAACTGGGGCCGTAGTCGTGAGCGGAATAAGCCAGTTGGTTGCTGATCGCGGTGCCAAGAGAACTGGCATTGCCGCCCGTGTTCAGAACGACTGGAGCACCGGGATTGCTCGCGTTGCCATTGATTCCCTGCAACTGGCCGCCGTCCCAGTAAAAATCATACGGGCCATTCGCTTGTGTTCCTGTTGCTGTCGGATATTGCGAAATCCCCTCAACGAAAATGATGGGCAAGTCCCACCCGTGGACGTTCGCTTCGCCGAGGATGTCATCACCCGCCCGTTCCGCCGCAAGGCGCCAGTCGTGGCAACTTGAACCTGAGACGCAGGTGACCGAGAACGGATTGGGGTTGGGGTTGACCGCTGGATCGATCCCGTCTCCAGTCCCCCATGTCGAGCCGCCAAGGTAGTTGCACCCACTGTGGCTGCACACGGTATGAGGTTCGTTGCGCAGGTCGTAACCGATGACGATCGGAAAACCGTCGGATGCCAGGTAATTCACCGCGATGGTGTCGGGCGCACCCTGCGTTTGCGCAATGCCATGTACCCAGTCGATTACGTGGACCCAATCGTTCGTCCAATTCGATTCCGGGTAGTTGTTGTTCCCGCTGACGAAGTACCAGAGTCCGTTGGCCTCAGTCGAATTGCCGGCCTCCGAGCGATGGTTGTCGATTACGAAATGGAGACCGATCGAACCGCCGTAGTTCAGGATCATCGCCAGAATGTCCCGGGCATGTTTGCCCTTGCAAGTGGGGCAAAGGCCCAAATAGTGATTTGAAGGGACCGGATCGGTTTCCCACATCTGGTTCGAGTACGGCAGGCGGATAGTGTTGAAACCGTTCTGCTTGATTTCGTTCAGGATGAATTTGTAGTCCTGTGCCCAGAGGCCACTCGGAGTGAAGGCAGTGGTCTCGGCACCGTACCAGTTGACGCCGCTGAATGCGTATGTACCACCGGAAGGATTCACGATTTGGGTTGCATTCGTGTGCCATCCAGTTGCGCTGAGAGGGGTAACTGCCAGCAGAAAAACGAGGGTTGGGGAAAGACGCAGAAAGCGGGGGATCGCAAGCGACGAGGTTTGCCGCATTTTCTTACTCTCCTTTTCTAATTAACATCAGCCCACCGGAGGAGATGACACCCAAAAAACGCCAGCAGCATACACCAGGCAAGTAGAAGATGTGCAAGAAAATGTAAATCGTTGTGTTTTCCGGAATTTCGTTTTCTTTATCTCTCTTGTTGAGCCGAATAAGAGCGCAAAGCACCGATACCGGCTACACGGAGGTTACTTGTGTAAGGGGAATCGAACCACAAAGCCGGTACCGATTTGGCAGCGCTCGCACTGGCTGCCATATCTTGTGTACGCCCACTGGGCGGGGCAACCAGTGCTTCTCATCGAGCCTAAAGTGACGTTGTTTTCGAGTGCCGACAGATAGAAGATATCTTCCATATGAGCCGGCGAATGGACAGCGGTTGGACACCAGCCTTTTTGGCATGATCAGTTTCAGTTGCTTCTTTTGAGCAGCCATCTTGAGAACGGCGGCTCAGAAATTTCCCAGACCTCTCGCGCAGCTGTACTCGAAGCCAGCTTACTTCTTGATCGTCTTTACGATTCCAACGCCCAGGTCTGGGCGTGCTTTGTGGATTGTGTCTGGATCAACTACATGTTCTCGGTTGATCAAACCCTGCTCTCTCGCCAGCCACTCTCCGTAGCGCTTACGCATGTTGTCCCGGAATTTCTCCAGAGCTGGGTCTTCACGTTGTGCTCCAATGAACCAGCCAGCCCCTGCGCGGAACGCTTGGCGTGCGCTGCTGGAAATCGAGAGCTCAATCTGAGAGTAAGCGGAATGGTATGGTGGACGAGCCAAGCCTTTTTGCACAACCCTTCCAGGCACGAAGCATCTCAACCTAAACGCTCAAGCTGAGAGGCTTTATGAAAGCGGTGGTATTTCACGGACTTGGCGATATTCGATTGGACGACGTTAAAGAGCCCAAGATTAAGGAGGCTAATGACGCCATCGTTGCGTTGACCGCCAGTGCAATTTGCGGAACCGACTTGCATATGGTTCGAGGAACACTTTCAGGAATGCAGAAAGGCACGATACTGGGCCACGAAGGTGTTGGCGTTGTGGAAGAGATCGGTAAAGGTGTAAGAAATCTGTCTGCGGGTGACCGTGTCGTCATTCCGTCTACGATCGGTTGCGGCAATTGCTCTTACTGTCGAGCCGGGTATTACGCGCAGTGTGACAATGCTAATCCCAATGGCCCTGACGCCGGGACTGCATTTTTCGGAGGTCCGAAAAGCAGTGGCCCCTTTGACGGACTGCAGGCTGAGAAGGCGCGCATTCCATTCGCCAACGTCGGTTTGGTAAAGTTATCAGACGAAGTGGATGATGACCAGGCAATCCTACTTTCCGACATCGTTCCGACCGCCTACATGGCGGCCGAGAACGCGCAAATAAAATCTGGAAATACGGTGGCAGTCTTTGGCCTTGGGCCAGTTGGACAGTTTTGTGTCGCTTGCGCAAAATTGTTTGATGTCGGCAGAATTCTTGCGATTGACACAATTCCTTCCCGCCTCGAGATGGCACGTGCGCAAGGTGCCGAAGTCATCGACTTCAATGCCCAAGACCCAATTAAAGGCATTAAGGAATTGACATCAGGCATTGGCGTAGACCGGGTCATCGATGCTGTGGGTGTTGACGCGAATCGACCGCATTCGGGTCCCGCATCCAAACCCGCAGCGAAAAAGCACGCCAAGGAAAGAGGTAAAATCGCGCCGGAGGCCAATCCTCGGGGCGGGAACTGGGAACCCGGCGATGCGCCGTCAATCGTCCTTTCCTGGAGCGTGGAGGCCGTGGCAAAGGCGGGAACCGTATCGATCATTGGAGTGTACGGCGAGGTGGACTCGTTCCCCATCGGCAATGCGATGGAGAAGAATCTCACACTCACGATGGGCAATTGCAATCATAGGCGTTACATTCCGCGCCTGGTTGAGCTCGTCCGTAGTGGCAGTCTCAATCCTGCTGAAATCCTGACGCAGAGAGAACCCATGACCTCAGTGATCGAAGCATACAAGTCATTCGACAAGCGAAGGCCAGGATGGATAAAGGTCAAGCTGGAATCGGCAATTGAGTCGTCACGGGCAGCGTGAACCCGACCAGTTCAGGTTGATTGAAGTATGGCATTGGACGCGGAACGAGCAGCAAAGCCCCTACGCAAACTTCGCAAGCTTCTTAAAAAGATGCCTGCGGTGCGAAGTGCTGACGATATCCACGATTTTCGGACAAGTTCCCGCCGTATCGAGGCAACGATCCACTCCCTTTCACGCCTCGCCACTCTCGATGACCTCACAGATAATTTAATGTAACATTTCGACGGTCACGCTTGTGAGGACAGCATTGCGCAGAGAAGTAGGCGTGATGCTGCGACGTACCAGGACTAGCCGCTCTTTTTGACACGAGTCTCTCCCAAGTCCTTCCATAAACTGGCAGGGCGATTTTGTATGACCGGACGGATTCTATTTGTTTGCCTAAGAGGCGCTTGTTCGCGTCACTCTAGGGAGCAATGTGGCATCCAAAAATGGGTTATCGCGAATGCTTGAACGTGCTCGCAAAAGTTTCAGTTCCCGCTCGATCCGAACTGATGAGAGCCTCGTTGCAATGGAGAAAAAGATGCCACGCCAATCAAAATCCAGCAAGATTCGTTACGCGGTAGTCGGACTGGGACACATCGCGCAAGTCGCAGTCCTTCCGGCATTCAGGAACTCAAAGAACTCAGAACTGGTCGCTATAGTATCCGGAGAAGCCGAAAAGCGAGAAAAACTTGGTAAGAAGTACCGTCTCGACCATGTCTATTCCTACGAAGAGTACGACCGCGCACTCAGCGAGGTTGATGCCGTTTACATCGCCGTACCGAACCATCTTCATCGTGAGTACGCGGTGCGAGCCGCGAACGCAGGTGTTCATGTGCTCTGCGAAAAGCCGATGGCCGTAACCGAAGAGGAATGCAGAGCGATGATTGACGCTGCCGAGCAGAACCAGGCGAAGTTGATGATTGCTTATCGCCTTCACTTTGAAGCCGGAAATCTAGAAGCAATTCGATTAGCAGAAAGCGGAAAGCTGGGGGACTTGCGGATTTTTACTTCCGAATTTGCCCAACAGGTCAACGGAGACAATGTGCGCGTCACGGAAGCCACGGAACGCGGGGGCGGCCCTGTCTACGACATGGGCGTTTATTGCATCAACGCCGCTCGCTATCTATTCCGGGACGAACCGATTGAAGTCTTTGCCGCAACAGCTAACGACGGAGAGAAGAGGTTCAAAAACGTTGAAGAGATGACGTCCGTAGCAATGCGCTTTCCTGAAGAGCGGATTGCGACTTTCACCTGCAGTTTCGGCGCCGCGGATGTAAGCCGCTACACGCTGATTGGGACAGAAGGTTCTCTCACGTCCAATCCTGCCTATGAGTACGCGATGGAGATCAAGCACGAATTGATGATTGGCGATAAGAAAAAGACGAGAGTATTTCCTAAACGTGATCAGTTCGCCGCCGAGCTTGTCTACTTCTCGGACTGCGTTTTGCAGAATAAAGACCCAGAACCATCTGGGCTCGAAGGCTTGGCGGACGTGCGAATTGTGGAAGCAATTTACGAATCTGCGAAAAGGCGAAAAGTGGTCGAATTGCCCGACCTACCCGCCAAGAAACGCCCGACTGTGCGTCAGGAGATTCATCGTCCGGCTCACGGCAAGCCGAAGACGGTGCGGACGAAGTCTCCTTCGGGCGAGGCAGCATGATCCCGACGATTGGTAAGGAGGTCAGATGAGCAAAAAGAAAGGCTTACGTAAGGGAGTGGCAGATCCCACCCAGCTTAGCCCCCAAGACTCGAACAATAAACAAATGCTGCGCGTGGTTATCGAGACGCCGAAGGGCAGCCGCAATAAGTTTGCCTTCGATGCTGATCAGCATATCTTCGAGCTGAAAAAGGTTTTACCGGCGGGCATGACGTTCCCCTACGACTTCGGCTTCATCCCCTCGACCAAAGCCGACGACGGCGACCCGATTGACGTGTTGGTATTGATGGATGAACCCGCGTTTCCCGGCTGCGTGCTTACCTGCCGGCCTATAGGAGTCATCGAGGGTGAGCAGGGTGAGAAGAAACGAAAAGAGCGCAATGATCGGATTGTTGCCATCGAACAGGATGCCCACAGCTGGGCGGACGTACGAAGAATTGACGACCTGGGTAAACAATTTCAACAGGAACTTGAAGAATTTTTTGTCAACTATCACGAGCTCTCGGGCAAGCCATACAGAGTGCTGGGAGTAAAAGGGCCTAATCAAGTACGAAAGCTGGTGAAATCTGGAATGCGATCGAGCAAGGATTAACCGTTCGCATTACCGACTCATTGCAAATTATGAAAGAAATGCTATTGCGCTTTGCCATCGGCGGAGTGGTGGTGTCATCATTCGCCATTCTTGGCGACGTCTTCAAGCCAAAGAGCTTCGCCGGGCTTTTTGGAGCAGCTCCGTCAGTTGCGCTCGCAACAATCGTGCTTACGGTCGCCAAAGAGGGTCGAAGCTACGTGGCCATTGAAGCACGCTCCATGTTGATCGGGGCATTTGCTTTCCTGCTATACGCCTGGATTGTGTGTCGTGCGCTCTTGCCGGCCAGGTGGTCAGCCCTTTCCATCACCTTGTCCGCGCTGCCAATCTGGGGTGCCTCGGCACTCGGCTTGTGGTTTGTTTTGCTCAGATGAGAATCACCGCAGACTTGTCCGCTATTGTCCGCACCCGATGGTACGAATATCTGTTGCGCTTCATCTTTGGCGGCGCGATGACGATATTGGCGGGTCTCGTTGTCAAGAAATATGGTCCGGTCATCGGCGGTCTCTTTTTAGCTTTTCCTGCGATATTTCCGGCAAGCGCAACCCTAATCGAGAAACATGAAAAACAAAAGAAGCAACAAAGCGGAGGCAACGGAGTCTTGCGAGGACGGAAGGCGGCAGCACTCGACGCCGCTGGGGCCGCGATGGGTTCGCTCGGATTGATGACATTTGCCTTCCTGGAATGGCGCCTTATGGCGGAAATCCCGTCCTGGGCAGCGCTGTTCAGTGGGACCGTGGCTTGGCTCGCTGTGTCAATCCTGGCTTGGAAACTATGGTTTCTGAAACGGATGTTCCAGAGATGATTTTAGAATAGGCACGGGAAAAGGGGAACAGCTGCCCGCCGTGTGCTGTAATCACAGGTTGCTCACCCACAGATCAACCGCAAAAGCCGTGGTGGGTCGTCTGACTACGCGCTTGACCTCAGCTAGTGAATGACGCGCTAAGCAACAGCTTCGAGCGCGGTCTGAGTCACAAATGGGAATTCAACCTCTTCCCAGCGGCGCCTCGGCAGCGATACCGCTGTTCCATTGAACGCTTGTTGGCTGTGGTCGTGCCATGAACAACAAAATGATAGCTCAATGGAACCGACGATGCGGCACTGTTTAGTTCCCAAGTTTCCTCGTTACTCATCCAAGACTAGAAAAAGTGACTACGGGAAAGCGTGCTCAGTTTACGCAAGTTTGCACCAAAAATGGGCAGCCACCCATACGCAATCTCGATTTTGTGGAAACTGCAATACCTCGCCAAGGTTTACAAGAAATCACTTTCGTTTTTTCAAACTGTCCTTAATTCCCGCTCTAAGTACCATTCGGCGCAGGCCGCATTCAGGCGGCATTGCCGAAAGCCTCTCTTCGCAGCGATCATGTCGATGCTGGATTCAATGGGCGTGTCCTGGTAATTCCAAATGTTAGGCCCTCCATATACAGAATGAACCGTATAGGACGTTTCGAAGACGGCAAATATCTTAAACAAAAAAATTATCAACGAGGGGCTTGGGAATGAAAGGCGCAATCGTAAAAGTACTCTCGGTAGGAGCAAATCAGGAATTGGTGTGGCTCAGAAACTTCGTTTTGCAAAGCGCGGGATTCCACGTCATTTCGACCACAAATGACACTGACGCGCTGGCCAGTATTAAACAAGGTGAGTGTGGCGTATTGCTCATGTGCTACTCGCTGGTGAGGGCGATCAGGCAAGAATTAGCAAAAGCTGTTAGAGAGTTCTGTCCGGGTTCACGAATTATTCTCATCACGAATGAGCCGCTGGAGAAGCCCGAGTTTGCGGACTCCTTCGTGTACGGAATGGAAGGGCCGGAAGCGCTCATTGAGGCGGTCAGTAACGCTGCGAAAATGTCGCAGGTTGCCGAAGCTTGAGGCAGAGCGTTCGTAGATCGGGGATTTTCCTGAGTGGCCACTGCCCTGGCGGAGGCCCTACGCATTTTTTTCAGCCTTGTAGGCGGCTCTTGGCCAAGATGAAGTCGAGGGTCAGCTTGGCGCTTTTCCTCTTCCATGGCACGCAGGCGGCACGGACGCATGCGGCACGAATCTTCTCTAGATCGAGCTTGTGGCTGCGGGCCACGTTCTCAGACCTTGCCGCGAATTGAAATAAAGGCCTCGTCAAGGCTAAGGCCCGAGCTGATAAAGGCCAGGACTCAGCCGATTTTGTGGATTCGGCGTACATTTCGCTGGTTCCGGTGGCGGATTTTAACCACCCACTTTGGGTTATGAGCGTAACTGGAACTTGTAAGCTACTGAAACTGCGGGCACGAGTGGCGCTGTGAACCACGCAAAGGAACGCCTTGGAACACTTATTGGTGATGTCATAACGACGTCGGCCTCATGCTTTGTGTATGCGTCGGAGTTCTGCTCAGTTGGAAGCACTGATCCAGGGTCTCGCAGAACTGTCTGGCATTGGTCCATATTTGAATGAGCAGATCATCGATTGGCTCCGAAGTTTGAACAATGGGACGAGGTCACGCGCCTTTTTCCAGTAGCTCTCGTCTGAGTTGGACAAATGCACTCTCCGGCAAGATGCCCTTCTCGACTACGTCATGTGCTTTCTGGTACGGCCGGTTTTCGATAATTCTGTCGGCGAGCACCTGCCCAATGCCATGCACCGCCATCAGCGCGTCACGACTAGAGGTGTTTAATATTTCAGCGGCGTGTTCCCTGTCGCCCTTAGTCGTTGGAGCCGTTGCGAAACTTGGCGACTTCTTGCTGCCTGAAAGCGATTCACGCTCTCGCGTTCGTCTTCCAATCGCATCCGACAAAGACCTGAGGATCCGTCGCGTTCGATCGCGCACGTCGGCACGCGTCAATTTCCCGCGCTTTGGCGCAAGCAGCAGTCCGACAATGACCCCAAAACCGAGCCCAGTAACAAAACCTTTCATGACAGCCTCCCTTGTTTACGCAGCATGTGGTATTTTGCGCGCGGAGTGAACTACCTACAAGCGTCGGCAAAATACGTGCCAAAGCCGGGTGCGCAACCGGAATCTGATCGCCTTTGCATTAATGGAAATCGCATATCGTCCACCTCCTTACACTGGGCCGGCGGCTGATATCTCATGCAGCCTTCAGTTCTCGTTCAATTGCACGCTTTTTCTCTTCAAATTGTTCTGCTTTGCGGTCCTCGTTCTCAATAACCCAGTTCACCTCGCCGCCCACAAGGATGGCTAGGCCTGTAATGTAAAGCCACAGCATTAGAATAACGACTGCACCCAGAGAACCGTAAGTCGCGCTGTAGCTATTGAAGAAGTGGAGGTAAAGACGGAAGCCCAATGAGGCGAGCAGCCAAAGCGTCACTCCCACTACACTGCCCGGTGTTACCCAGTACCACTTTCTCTCTTCAACGTTAGGCGCAAAATAGTAAACTAGGGAGAAAGAGAAGAACATGGCGGCAAATGATACTGGCCATTGCAGTACTTTCCAGGCAATTCGGAAAACGTCACCTACGCCAAAATGGGCAAACAGTGCCTGACCAATCCTTCCGCCGTACAGAGCGAGCACAAGTCCAACTATCATCAGCGCAGCTAACGCTATGGTCAGGCCCACAATCGTGACCTTCTGTTTCCACCATGGTCGCGTCTCGGAGACTCGATAGATCTTGTTCAGGGAAACCACGACGGCGCTCATGCCACCGGAAGCAGCCCAGAGAGCACCTAGTATTCCTGCTGCGAGCTTGATTCCGCTGCTCGATTTGAAGGTCTGATGCACTACACTTGCGACGACGTCCGAAGCTGAGCCCGGAGCCAAACGGCCAAACGCCGAAACGATACTTTCCTGTAGCTGAGAACCTGGACCAGCGAAAACGCCAATTAAGGACACCAGGAACAGAAAGAGTGGAAAGAGAGCCAGTAGGAAGTAGTATGAGAGAGACGCAGAGCGGGTTGATAGCTCATCTTCGCTCAGCTTGCCTTTCGCCATTGTGAACAGCC
>Ga0134128_10008448_pt1 | contig 12392 bp, 10 predicted proteins | sample KB31754_FD_96462 | JGI IMG/M metagenome (GOLD analysis project Ga0134128, IMG submission 96462) | Terrestrial soil microbial communities with excess Nitrogen fertilizer from Kellogg Biological Station, Michigan, USA - KB3-175-4 | ecosystem: Environmental > Terrestrial > Soil > Unclassified ...
GAACCAGGCGGGGGCGTCGAACACGAGCTGGAACTTGAACGGCGGCCTGTTCCTGAAGTTCTGAAGCGACCCCAGCAGCCCTTCCCTCAAGGGAGGCCCGCGGGCCGATCACCGAGAGCGCTTTCCGGGACACCGGCAAGCGCTTTTGGCGCTTGGGGCCGGCTTTTTTGCCGGGGCAGCTGCTCCAATTCACATTCCGGGGAAATCAGGCAGCAGAGCGTCATGCTTTGCAGTGCAGAGTACTTGACGTGATCGAGGGGTCTGGCTAGATTCAGAAGAAACGCCTCAGGGTCGGTGTACCGATGCGATCGAACAATACCGTCGCCATGGATAGCCACGCGCTCGGGACGCTGAACTACATTCGCGCTTCGATCGACGCGGCCGGCGCATTTGCCGTGCCGGGCACGGCGGGTGTGGCCATGGGCGCGGTGGGCCTGGTGGCAGCAGGGGTAGCTTCGATTCCGGCCCTGGGCCGGTACTGGCTGATCATCTGGCTGGTGGCGGCTACCGTGGCAGCGGGACTCGGCGTAGTGCTGGTCGCGCGCCACCGCTCCGGAGTGGGACTGGCGCTTTACCGCGGCCCCGCGCGGCGGTTCGTGCTGTGCCTCTGCCCTGCGCTCCTCGCGGGAGGCGTGCTGACGGCGGTGCTCTGTCAGGCGGGTGACGCGCGGCTCGTGCCCGGGGTATGGCTGCTCCTTTACGGGTGCGCGGTGCTTTCCGCGGCCCTGATGACGGCCCCGGCGATGATGCGGCTCATCGGCACGATGGGAGGACTCTTCGTGGTGTGCGGTGCACTCGCGTTCGAGGTCTCGCCGCGCTGGCACAACGTAATCCTGGGCGGCAGCTTCGGCTTGTTGCACCTCGTATTTGGATATCTGATCGGACGTATCGACGGTGTGGAGCGCTCGACCCCATGAAGACCGGCGCCCGGAGGCGGGAGACAGTGCTGCGCTCACCTGAGGCGAACAAGCCTGCGCCTGCTCCGGTACCGGTCCGCCGCGGCAGCAGCGAGGATTCGAAATTCGACCGCCTGGTCTACGAGCGGGTGCGGCTCGGCATCATGAGCGCCCTCGCCGTGAACGCGCGGCTCACCTTCAACGAGCTGAAGGCGCTGTTCGACGTCAGCGACGGCAACCTGAGCGCCCATGCGCGTAAGCTCGAAGAGGCCGGCTACATCGAGTGCTCGAAGTCCTTCTCCGGCCGGCGGCCGAAGTCGGAGTACCGGCTGACCCCCGTCGGCCGCCAGGCGCTCTATCGCTACCTCGAGCACATCGAGGCGGTCATCAAAGCGACGCGGCGATCGTGAGCGGCGCCATGAGTCTGCATGTTGCAATCATCATGGATGGCAACGGACGCTGGGCTCAGCGTCGAGGCATGCCTCGCAGTGCCGGCCACGTCCACGGGGCCAAAGCGGTCAACGGCATCGTGGAAGCGGCGGTCCGCGCAGGCATCCGGGCGCTGACTCTGTACGCATTCTCTGCCGATAATTGGGGACGCCCGAACCTCGAGGTCGATGCGCTGATGCGGCTGCTGCAGCGATATCTGACGACCGAGACCCGTGAGTGCATCGAGCAGTCCATCCGGATCAATGTCATCGGGCGCCGTGACCGCCTGCGCCAGAGCCTGGTGCGTGCGATCGAGCAGAGTGAGCGACTGACGGCGGGTTGCTCCCGGATGCAGCTTCGGATCGCGATCGACTACTCTTCCCAACACAGCATTCTCGAGGCCGCGCGGCGCGGCCCGCGCAGCCTCGAGGAATTCGAAGGCCTGCTGGCGCACGTCGACCATTCGGTGGCGGACTCCGGCGCGGTGGACCTCCTCATCCGCACCGGCGGCGAGCAGCGACTGTCGGATTTCCTCCTCTGGGACTGCGCCTACGCGGAGCTCTACTTCACCGACCGGCTCTGGCCGGACTTCGGCGAGGCGGAGCTCACGGCAGCCCTGGCCGACTATTCCCGCCGCCAGCGGCGCTTCGGCAAGGTTCTGGCGGCCGCGGAAGGTTAGGCGCGCGCGCCGCAACGGGCGCGCACCCTCTAAATGGCCGCGAAGGTTCGCGCCTCAGCCGTCCAGGCGGGCGCGCGCTCGAGCGCATCAGGAACCTCTTCAGGCTCGGCGACCACCTGCCACATGAGCGCATGGCGCGCGTCCATGAACTGCTCGTTGACCGTGTGGGAGAGCAATTCCAACAGCGGGCGGAAGAAGCCACGCGTGTTCACCAGAACGATGGGCCCGAGGAAAAGGCCCAGGCGCTTCAGGGTGATCGCCTCCAGAAGCTCCTCGAGGGTCCCGCAACCGCCGGGCAGGGCGACAGCGGCCTGCGCACTTGCGAGCATCAGATGCTTGCGGGTGCGCATGTCTTCGACGAGCTGCAGCTCCGTTAGCCCGGGATGACCCCATTCGAGGTCAGCCATGAATCGGGGCAGGATGCCGACGACGCGGCCTCCCCTGCTCAATGCGCCGTCGGCGAGAGCGCCCATCGAGCCCCTGGCGCCGCCCCCGTAGATCAGGGTGATATTGCGCAGCGCGAGGGATTCGCCAAGCCTGAAGGCGGCTTCGCGGTACCCGGGATGCGCGCTGCGGCTCGATGCGCAGTACACGCACACCGCGCGGCCGGATGTGGACTCTGGCCCGACGCTTGCGCTGGGGGGGATCACACCGAGGCTCCTTTCACCCTGACGGGCGGCCGAACATCTTCGGCGATGATCGGCCGAAGCCCAAGCGAAGCGCAACTGCCCGTCGGGGGGATGATGGCTACAGCCCCTGGGCCGCCTATACTTCGCGGCATCAGGAGGTGATTCCGGTGGCAGTGCAGCTGAACCACACGATCGTGCCGGCACGCGATGCGAAAGCCTCGGCGATATACCTCGCAGACATCCTGGGGCGCGCAAGGCCGACGCACGACGGGCCCTTTTACGCAGTGGAAGTGGACAACGGCGTAACGCTCGACTTCATGACCACGGGCGACGGTATCCGCAGCCACCACTATGCCTTCCTCGTGAGCGAACCGGAATTCGACCAGATCTTCGGCCGAATTCGCGAGCGCGGTGCGCAATACTGGGCCGACCCCGGGCAACACCGCGCCGGCGAGATCAACCGCCGCGACGGCGGTCGTGGCCTCTACTGGGAAGACCCGGACGGCCATCTGCTCGAGATTCTCACCCGGCCGTACGGCAGCGGCGATTGATCAGTCGATTGCCCGCCGCGGCCCGCCTCTCGTAGAATCGATGCCCCCGCGGGTGTAGCTCAATGGTAGAGCTCTTGGTTCCCAACCAAGTGACGAGGGTTCGATTCCCTTCACCCGCTCCACTCTACGGCCTCGCCCGGCAAAGCGGTCATCCGCGGGGCCGAACTATTTCAACGATGAGGACATCCGGGCCAACAGCATGGCCTTCGCATGCCTTTTCGCATTTTGTCAAGGCCAACTTCTATGCGGCGGTTCCTGGTCTCGTCCTTCTTGGCGGATGTGACCCAGCATATCCATTCATTGCGTGCCAGTGGCGTAATGCTGGCCCATAAATCCGTCACAATTGCGTCTGACTCGATGGCTTTGCGAAAGTCTGCTGGCATCCTGTGCGGCGTACCGGAAGCGATCTGTTGTCGAGCCATAGCTCCAAGAGTCTACAGCTCATCCACCGTTGCGCAAATACCGCGCAGGGTCAGGTGCGGTGAATCCGAGCCCCAATCACCACGGGGTTGCCGTCGCGGAGCCGCTTCCCCGTGTCAGCCTGAGGCTGACACGGGAAACGATCACAATCAGTTCTGCTGAGCGAGAACTGCTTGCGGCAGCGGGCAGGGCGGCGCCTGGTTCGGCAGGCACGCGAAGTTGCCGCTGGCGTTCGAAGTAGTGAGCGTGTCGTCCGTGTAGATTATCCCCGCCTTGCTGACCACCGGGTCGATGGATATCTGGAACAGGTCGAGAAGGTTGCGGGTCCCGGGGCCGCAGCCGGTGCCATTCGTGCAGATGACGCCATGGTGGTTCGGAGCAGCATTCACCTGGGTCTGAGTGAAACCGCCGCCGGCGAGCTGCGCAAAGTACACGTGCCAGTCGGCGCTCGGGTCATTGTCCGATGCCGCCGTGGTGCCGTAGTAGACCACATCGACGATGCCGTTGTAGGCGGCCACCCACGGGAAAATGGCGGTGTTGGCCGGCGCGCTGCTGACTGTCATGGCGGAGCTCCAGTGCTCGCCCTGATCGCTCGAGCTGCTGAAACCTACCTTGTGGCCATCAGACCATACGGCGTACAGATTGCCGTTGGTGGGATCCACCGCCAGCGCAGGAAAAACGTTCGCAAGGCTCGTCCCGGCCCGGGCCGTAAACACGACATTCGCGGTCCAGGTCTTTCCCATGTCGGTGCTGCGCGAGACGATGATGTGATTGGGCGTGAAGGTATGCGCTTTGAGAAGGCCTGTCGTGCCCGCGGCGTAGATGTCGTAGACGTTGTGACTCTGCGGGTCGGCTGCCAGATTCCCCTGCTCATTGTTGAAGGTCGCATCGGCAGTCGTGCGTCCCTGGCCCACGATCGGATCGCCCACACGCTTCCAGGTGAAGCCATCGTCATCGGAGCGCTGCACGTGGATGAGGGTTGAGCTGCCGGAATCGTGATACGAGATGTACACGTGCGGGCCATCGGAGGTGATCCATGACCGGTCCGCCTCGGTCGTGTCGATGATCTGCCGCGTGCAAGAGCTGACTGGCACGTTACCCCCCGAGGGCCTCGGACAGGTAATCGCCGACACGCCGAGCTGCGCACCGTTTATAGGCTTGAGGAGGAAGATCAGAGTCGTCATGTGCACCCTGCCGGTCGACCCGGAGTCGACGTCGGCATCACCGGCGCCGAAGACCGCCTTGCCTGGGTGCTGCAGCGTGTTGTCGACGATTCCCTGAAAGGCCGGGGCAGTTCCAAACACCCCGGTCCAGAACAGAGTACCGAATGAGGCGGGATCAAACAGCCACTGCAGCGACACCATGGCGCTGGTGCCATCCGGGCCGATGGAGATCTCCGGCTCGCTGCTGCCGTTGTCGCGCAGCAGCGGGGTCAGCGTGAAGCTCGGCGCCGCAGTGGCCAGCGCCGACACGGCTTGCAGTGCGCCAGCCAAGATGATCGATGAGAGAATTCTGGCGAACGGGCGGGGAGATATTCGCATGATGGGCTCCCTTGGGTGTTCGAGCAGCGGCGCGGTCTGAGCCGCGCAAGCTCAAGTGTCGCGCCAAACTCTCCGGCGCGCAATCGTAGGAACCGCCACGAGCGCTGACTTCGCAATTCCCGGGCGTGAGGGATTCAAGCCGAACCGGAAGCGTCGCATTCGCGCGCAGTGAGGGGGGTTGGTTGCATCCGATCACGTGATCTTTGAATGGATAGTCACCTCAAGCGCTTCCCGTAGCCGGGCCCACGGAGCACCTTGCCCGGCAAGGCGCTGGTCATCGTGCCGTCCGCGATCACCGGCACACCGTTCACCAATACCCAGGACATCCCCCGCGCCAGCCGCTTTGGTTGCTCGAACGTCGCGGGCGCCCGTAGCTTGGCAGGGTCAAAGATGTCGATATCGGCCCACATACCGTCCTTGATGACGCCGCGCCGGGTGAGACCCATGCGCTGCGCGGGCAGCGCCGTCATCTTGCGAATCGCCTCCGGCAAGGTCAGCACGTGGTCGTGGCGCACGTATTGCGTGATGATCCGCGAAAACGCGGCGTAAGCGCGGGGATGCGGATTGCCCTGGCCCAGCGGACCGGTCGGCGCCTGCGCCTCTGCGTCGTCACAGATCGACACCCACGGCTGTTTGAGCGCGAGAGTAACGTCCGGTTGTGCCATCCCAAACACCGCGACGTCGGTGGCGGCACGGTCCTTGATCAGGATATCGAGCAGCGCATCGAGCGGGCTCTCGTGCCAGCTTTTGGCGATGTCGTCCAGCCGCCTGCCTTCCAGGCTCGCGAGCCCCGGGTTTCGGACGGCGGTGATCTCAACCGCGTGGGGACCGGGGACTTCCTGCCAGTCGTTGTTCCATGAATCCGTAGGCGTCCGCATGTCCTTTTCGATTCGCGCGCGGGTCTGCGAATTCTGCAGGCGTTCGAGCAAGTTGGCGGTTCCGCCCGCGTACGCCCATGGCGGCACGAACGAGGCGAGATCGTTACCCCAGGCGGTATAGGCATAGGTATCGGCACTGATGTCCAGACCCTCGGCACGCGCTGCCTCGATCTTCGCGATCACCTTCGGCATGCTGCCCCAGTTCTGGTGGCCGGCAACCTTGGGGTGGAAGATTTCGGCCGGAATATGAGCCTTGCGCGCGATCTCGAAGACCTCATCCAGCGCAGCCATTTCGGCATTGCCCTCGCTGCGCATGTGGGTGGCGTAAATGCCGCCGTATTGCGCCGCCGTCTTCGCCAGCGCAATCAGTTCCGGGGTCGTGCTGTAGGTGGCCGGCGGATACTGAAGCGCCGTCGAGACGCCAAATGCACCGGCACGCATCGCGCGCGCGACGATCGCCTGCATCTGCTCGAGCTCGTGCGGAGTCGGTTTACGGTCGCCATAGCCGATCACCATTTCACGCGCGGTAGCGGCACCCACGTAGGTGCCGAGGTTCACCGCGATGCCCTGCGTTTGCAGGCGTTTGAAGTAATCGTTCAGTGTCCGCCAGGCCGGCTTGTCGTGCGCACCTTCTTCGTTGAGGATCTTGTCGTTGACGGGTGCGACCGACTCGCCTTCGCCGGTGATCAGCGTCGTCACGCCTTCGAAAATTTTCGACGGTGCGTGGCCGTCCACCAGCAGCGTATGTCCCGACTGGTCGAGCATGTCGATGAAACCCGGCGCGACCACCATGCCGTGCGCGTCGATGATCCGCTTGGCATCGACACGACCGAGCCGGCCGAGCGCAGCGATGCGGCCGTCCTTGATGGCGATGTCGGCGGAATACCACGGCGACCCTGTACCATCGATGATGTGTCCATTACGGATGACGATGTCATACGAGGACTCCGATTCTGCCTGGACGCAGAACGGCGGCAGGGCAAGAGCCAAGGCAACAAGCAAGCGGGTTAGTGGACGCATGCAAGCCTTTCGTCGATGCCTCAGTGAGTGCGAAGCCATCCCGACACGTCGAGCGGCTTGATTGGATCGTTGCCACGCCGCCGAATGCGTGTAAAGCTCCACGGGCCAGGGCGATCCGTGGGGAGAGCGTGCCGGTGCATAAAGTCCAGACCCGATTGATGGGCGCTGCAGAGGGTGTATCGCTTCGATATACCGCGGCGTCGATCCTGTTGCTGATGGTGCTGCTGCTGACGATAAGTGCGACGGCATCCGCCGCGCCCGCCACGGACCCGAGCAGCGGCGAATTGCCGACGATCGTCGGGCTCATCACCACCGGTCAGTTCCGTGAGGCCGGTGCCCGCATCGATGCAGCGCTGCAGCAGCCCGGAGTGCCCGCGGCGACACTCGAGGCGCTCCGATTCCAACGTGCGCGCATGCAGCGCATGGGTGAGGACTTCGACCTCACCGCCAGTGAGGTCGAGGCCCGTGTGCGCAAGCAGATCCCCGAACTCACCGAAGCTCAATTCGAGCGTTGGGACGCCGACGGGTTGTTCGAGCACATGTACATCGACGGCAGGCGGATGTACTTCGCTCGCTCGCCCTCCAACCTGTTCCACCTGAGCGCGGAAGCTCGTGCCCAGTCGAGGATGCCGATACCCTTCGTCGACAGCGGCTTGTCGAAGCAGTTCACCGCACAGATCACCGACTACGACGGCGACGTGATCAGGCGCGCCCGGACCACGGCCCGTTCGAGCGTCCTGCCTCAGCGGGTGCGGGTGACACAGTCCGTGACCGTGGATGCTGGCGCGGTGCCGGCCGGCAAGACCATTCGCGCATGGATTCCGTATCCGCGCGACATCCCCGGGCAACAGGAAGACATCCGCTTCGTGACAAGCCAGCCGGGCGGGCATCGCATCGCGCCAGTGTCGGCCCTGCAACGCACGGTATACCTCGAAACGACCGCGCGTGCCCACGAGCCAACGGTGTTTTCGGTGACCTACGAGGTCACCCTCCGTGCGCAGTACCACGCGATCGACCCCAGCAAGGTGGTGCCGGTAAAGATCACGCCGGATTTGGCGCCCTACGTGGCTGAACGTGCGCCGCACATCGTGTTCACCGAGCCGCTGCGGGTGTTTTCGCGGCAGGTGGTCGGCGACACCACCAACCCTTACCGCATCGCGCAAAAGATCTTTGCGGCGGTGGACGCGATTCCATGGGCCGGCGCGCGCGAGTACTCCACCATAGCCGATTTGAGCGCCTACACGCTCCATGCAGGCCATGGCGATTGCGGCGAGCAGACCATGCTGCTGATCACGTTGATGCGCTTGAACGGCATCCCTGCGCGCTGGCAGTCGGGCTGGTTCTTCAGCAGCGGCAACGACAACGACATCCACGATTGGGCCCAGATCTATCTGGCTCCGTACGGGTGGGTGCCGGTCGACGTCACGTACGGCCGGCTCGAGTCCCGCGATCCGTCGCTGAAATGGTTCTACCTGGGTGGCCTCGACAACTTCCGCATCGCCTTCAACGACGACTTCTCGCGGACGTTCTCGCCGCCCAAGCGCTTCTTCCGTTCCGACGACGTGGATTCGCAGCGGGGTGAAGTCGAGTCGGACGACAATCTGTATTACGACAAGTGGAGCTACCACTTCGACTGGAAGATCCTGTCAAAGCCTGCGCAGTCTTACCGCCCATCAGGCGCCGGTTTTGGCGCCAGTATCTCCTCCAGGTAATCGGTCTTGCCCTGAGCGCGGACCAGATGCGGATACTTCAATCCGCCGTCGTAATGGACCGTATATTGCGCGACGATGCCGTCGTTCTGCGCCTGGATGCGCAATGGGTCCCTGCCTTTTTGCGCCTGGACGATTCCGGCCCGCAGAACCTGCGTACTGTATGCGTGTCCATTGATCGAGATGAGCTTCATGCCCGGTGCGAGTCCAGCCTCGAAGGCCGGCCCGTCCCACAACACGTCGAGGACCTTGCCGTCATTATCGAGGAACAGGCCCACCGAGAACATTTCGTCGACTCCCTTTCCCTCGAGCTCTCCCTGCCCGACGTTTTCCAGAGCATTCTGATAGTGGTTCGGTTCGTCGGTGTACACGAGCCGCCAGCCGCTGGCCTCGATACCGGACAGCAGCGGCACCTGCTGACCGACGCCGTCAAGCCAGTCGTGGAGGAATCCGGCCCAGTCATAACGCTGGACCGCATTGAGCGCGTTCACGACGTCGTTGAACGTGTAGGTGCGGGTTACATAGCTGCCATCATTTACGCCGAAAAAGCGCTGGGCGAAATCGCCGATGGAATGCCGATCGTGGCTCAAGGTCCGGATTTTCATATCGACAGCGAGCCACAGCAGCTGACCTTCACGATAGAAATCGGTTTGCCGCCGCCAGTTGGACCAGCGCATGGAGGAGCCGTAGACCAACTGCGCACCCACGGTGGTGTCGATCAACGGCCGCCAATCGCGGCCGGGCCGGTGGGCCAGGGACGCTGCACGGTAGGCTACCACCTGACGCCAGGTATCCGGCGACCATAGTCCGCTTCGAGCGGTCAACATGTCGCCGAGATAGACCGTGAGGCCCTCATATACCCACAGCCCCCAGCCATGCTCGGGGCGGTCGAAGTCGGGTTGCCACAGTTGCGCCGGCCGCATGAACTTGCCGTTCCACGAGTGCGTGTATTCGTGCGGCAGCAGGGAGGCGTCGAGCATGAAGTGATCGGCGTCCGCGAACATCTTCGCGCCGCTGCGTGCGCGATCATCGCTCGATTGATGGTGCTCGAGGCCGCCCTTCGAGGTGTAATCGCTCAAAGTCAACAGGAGGTGATAGGCATCGTAGTGATGCGAGTGGAAGAGCGCCTGTTCCTGCTCCACCAGGCGGCGAAAATCGGCGATCTGCGCATCGGAAATGGCGATGGCGGCGGCACTGTCACCCACCATGTCGAGATAACGGTGCACCGGCGAGGCTGGCGGAGTGACATCGATTTCCCGGAAATATTGCCCTGCGATCACCGGTGAATCGACCAGGGTGTTGAACGGCACGGGCCTGAACCTGATGATTCCGCCGCTGGCTTCCTGCGTTCTCAACGCGCTGGCATAGCCCCACCCGGCAGGGATCACCAGCGTCGGCTGATAGATCTCCACGCTGGTCGGGTAGCCCGCGTAATACAGCGCTACGGTATTCCACTCCAGACCCATCAGATGGGGCGTAATCCGATCGCTTGCCGGGAACTGGAAGCGGACGTCGATCCGATCCACGCCCTCCGGCACCGTCAGATGAAATGCGAACATGTTTACGTCATCACGGTGCCACGCGATTCGTTTGACGCCGGCCGTGATTTCCAGACCCATCATCTCTTCAATGGGACCATCCGGCGAGTGATCGCCCGGAATCCACTTCGGATAATAGAGGGTCAGCGAGCCTGGCTTGACCGGCATCACCTCATGCACATCGAAAATCTGCTGGCTGGGACGAGGCAACTGAACCGTCAACACGACGGGACCGGGCGGTGCTGGCACGCTCCCGCCGGCCAGGCAGGACGCGGACGCCACGAGGGCGACAGTCGCGAGAAGCAATATCCGTCGTGTCATACCGCGCCCCGAATGATTGGATGGCCGCATGCTATGTGCGCGACCGGGTGGTCGATGGTGCCCCAATAATCGACTGGCGTCGCTGCCATGCCATCCAAAGGAAGTACAGGGGCAGGCCGGCGAGCGTGATGAGGATGCTGGCGATCGTGGACCAGAACTGCGCGTAGAGCGCATTCGCAACGACGACGAAGGTCGCCAGCACGAACAACGCAGGAACGACGGGGTAGCCCAGGGCTCGGTAGGCCCGAGGAAAGTCGGGGCGCCGGCGGCGCAGGACGAACAGCCCGATGACACACAGTGCCAGGAACGGCCACACACCCAGCACGTAGCCCTCGGCCAGCTGCATGAAGTCACGCAGCAGCACATAGATCACCGCCAGCACTGCGATGAAGCCGATTGCAACGTAGGGAGTTTCGAACTTCGGGTGGACGCGGCCGACGGTGCGGAAGAAGAGGCCGTCCTCGGCCATCGCAAAAAATACTCGCGGACAGGAGAGGATGCTGCCGTTGAGAGTGCCGAACACCGATAGCATCACCAGCGCGCCGGCCAGCGAAGCGCCCGCCCGCCCAAATACCGCCCCGGCGGCATCCGCAGCGACGGATTTCGACGCCGCGAGCTGCGGCAACGGCAGCGCCCGCAAATACGCCGCATTGATGAGCAAATACGCCGCGACTACGATCAGGACGCCGCCGATCAGTGCAATGGGTAAATTGCGCTGCGGGTTCTTGACCTCGCCGGAGAGCGTGGTCAGATTTTCCCAACCATCGTAGGCCCAGAGCGCGGCGATCAGGCCGATGCCGATGCCGGACCAATTCGCCGCGCCCATTGGCTCTACCCGAAGAGGATTCGCCTGCCCTCCCGGCGCAAAGACGAAAATCGCGGCGGACAGGCCGACAATGGCCAGTATCTTCCCGCCGGTCGAGAGATTCTGGATCACTGCACCCAGCTTCACCGAACGATAGTTCGCGGCACCGACGAGGATGATGAGCACCGCCGCGATGGCGTGCTGCACGGTCGCGTGAATCGGCACGAAGTACCCCAGGTATTCCGCGAACATCAGGCTTTGTGCGGCCCACGAGATCGGTGTAGTCAGCAGCCACATCCAACCGAACAGGAACGCCAGCGGGCGGCCGTAAGCCTCGCGCAGGTACACATAGGGGCCGCCGGCCGCGGGATACATGGTCGCGAGCTCGGCCACCGAAAGCGCGCCGAACAGCGAGACGATGCCCCCGAGGATCCACACCAAAGCGATGCCGGTAAGATTTCCGGCCGAACCTGCGATGGGGGATGGAACGCGAAAGATGCCGCTGCCGATGATCACCCCGACCACGACCGCCATGCCGGTGACGAGTCCGAGTTTGCGCGGCAGTTCGCGCGGTGCGATCGCTGACGAATCAGTCATGACCGCTGATCGTACATGCTCCGCGATACGCTGTAGAGCCGATTCCTGCCGTGCAGCCACGCCGGCGCCGGCTCCGGCAAGCACACTAAATTGTGCGGCGGATAGTGGTTCTCGGGGACATTGCAGAGCCGATGCCGACAGGGCGGCCATAACCCGCAGCTATGCCAAATGTCGGTCTTTTCATTGGTGGTTTGCGCTGACGGGTGAGTATCTTCGGCGCGGTGCCGTGTGTGGTCGCTTGCGCCGCGCACGATCACAGGGTTGCTTATTGTGCCGACGCGATAAAAAAGCAGCGGCTGCATCCTGCCGCTCACCCACGTTTCAGCAGTTGGGGAGTATGTATCATGAAGAGAGCGTCTTTGCGTAGATTGAATCGCAA
>Ga0134128_10008449_pt1 | contig 12391 bp, 12 predicted proteins | sample KB31754_FD_96462 | JGI IMG/M metagenome (GOLD analysis project Ga0134128, IMG submission 96462) | Terrestrial soil microbial communities with excess Nitrogen fertilizer from Kellogg Biological Station, Michigan, USA - KB3-175-4 | ecosystem: Environmental > Terrestrial > Soil > Unclassified ...
CGAGTGGCGCGCTGGCGCTGGCGGCCCGGCTGCTACCTGGCACCAGCTGCCGGGCGGTGCCGGCCAGCCCCACCGCGGTCAGGGCGGCGGCCGCGCCGGCGGCGGTGAGCACGGCGGCCGCGCGGCGCAGCCCCGGCCCGGCCCCGGAGGACCGCACCAGCCCGAGGACGCCGAGCACCACCACGGTCAGCCCCGCCAGCAGCATCAGCTGGTCGATGGCCACGTCCGGCGGGTATGGGTAGAACACTCCCGCGTCGTTGGCGGGCACATATGTGGTCGGGGATAGCACCGCGAACGCGGACGACCGGCCGACCGCGTTGTTGAAGCCCTCCAGGGACAGCACGAACGCGGCCACCGCGGCCAGCGGCGCGGTGAACCGGCCGGGCCACAGCGCGCCCGCGGTGAACCCGAGGGCGGCCAGCAGGGCCAGCTCCGCGCAGCCGACCACCACCGGCCACCACGGCGGCCCGCCCCAGGTCACCTGGGTCGCGGTCACCCCGTACAGCACGCCCACGCCGGCCAGGAAGCCGATGACCGCCCAGGCGGTGGTGGCGGCCCAGGCGGCGAGCTGCCCGGCCCACCGGGGCCGCGGGGTCATCTCCACCAGCTCGAGGGTGTGGCGGCGCCCGTCCCGCGACCCGACCCAGGCCGCAATGCCGGTCACGAACACCACGAAGTCCGGCACCATCTTGTTCAGCAGCACCGACGCCCGCACGTACCACACCGCCGGGTAGCCCATGGCCGTCCGGAACGGGTCGAACACGAACAGCGCGGCCAGCAGCGGGAACGTCCACGGCATCGGGTTGTGCCGCAGCTCCAGCCAGAACAATCGCCAGGCCGGCACGGGCGACGGCGGCCGGAAGGCAGCCGTGCGGCTGCGCACTGGCAGCTGGGTGGCGGTCATGACCGGGCCTCGGCCAGCACCGCGGTGTACCCGCGCTCCAGCGGCGCGTCCCCGGCGCCGCCCGCCACGCCCCGGGCGGTCAGCTCGTCCGGGGTGCCGCGGAACACGATCTTTCCCTGGTGCATCAGCGCGACCTCGGTGCACGCCGCGCCCACGTCCTCGACCAGATGCGTGCTGACCACCACGCTGGCCCGCTGGCCGAGGTCGCGCAGCATGGCCCGGAACGACACCCGCTGCTCCGGGTCCAGCCCGGCTGTGGGCTCATCCAGCAGCAGCAGCTCGGGTTTGTTCACGATGGCCTGGGCGATACCGACCCGGCGCAGCATCCCCCCGGACAGGGTGCGCAGCCTGGCCCGGGCCTTGTCGCCCAGGCCGACCTGCTCCACGGCCGCGGCCACCGCACCCGGCACCCGGGCCGGCGGCAGCTCCTTGAGCAGCGCGAAGTACTCGACGAACTCCAGCACCGTGAAGGACGGGTAGTAGCCGAGGCTCTGCGGCAGGTAGCCGAGCCGGCGCCGGATCTCCCGCCGCGGGCCGAACGCGCCGGGGTCGCGGCCGAGCAGCCGCAGCGTGCCGGACGACGGCGGGATCACCGTGGCCATCATGCGCAGCAGCGTGGTCTTGCCCGCCCCGTTCGGCCCGAGCAGTCCGAACACGCCCGGCCCCGCCTGCAGGTCCACGCCGGCCACCGCCTCAGTGCGGCCGAATCGCCGGATCAGCCCGGCCGTCTCGATATTCATGCCGTTCCTCTCGGGATGCGGGTCATGTAGACGGCGATCGCGGTCCCGCACGCCGCGATGGCCAGGTAGGGGAGCACCAGCGCGGAATCGGTGATCGCGGTGAGGACATGGCCATCGACCGCCTTCCCGGCCAGTACCGCGATCACCCAGCCGGCCAGCCCGGCCGCGACGCCGGCATTGGCCGACCGGGCCACCGTCGCCGTGGCCAGGGCCAGCCCGCACATCGCGGTCATCGGGATCAGCCAGCCGAAGGTGAGCGCCGCCGCGGCCCCGGACACGGCGGAAGCAGCCACCCCGAGCAGGGCGTTGAGCCCGAACAGCGCGAGGGCGCGGACGAGCAGCACCATCCGGTCGCTGACCGCCATCGAACAGGACAGCTCCCAGGCCGGGTCGATCCCCGGCCCGTACGCGTAGGCGATGCCCGCGGCGGCCAGGGCCGGCGCGCACAGCGCCACCCAGGGCGTCCCGCTGGCCCGGGTGGCCACCGCCCCGGCGGCCAGCAGCACGACCGTGGCGATGACCCAGCCCAGCAGCAGCGACGGCGTGGTGACCAGGGCCCGGGCCAGGCCGGGGGAGCGCAGCAGCCGGCCGGCCAGCCGCTCCACCCGGCCGGGCCGCCGCCGCCACACCTGCGTGGCCACGCCGAGCCACACCCGGCCCAGGTCCACGTCCGGGGGCAGCGGGCCGCCCGCGGCCAGCCCGCCCCGGTCACCGGTCAGCTCAGGACCGCTCATCGCCCGCCTCCATCCCGCACCGGCTCACGGCGCAGCGCCGCGCGCATCAGCCGCCGGGCCCGGTACGCGCGGCTCTTCACCGTGCCCTCCGGCACGCCCATCAGCTCGGCCACCTCGGCGACCGGCCGGTCCTCGACGTACATCAGCTGCCAGACCTCGCGCTGCGCGCCGCCGGCCGGCCCGAGCGCATTCACCGCGTCGGCCAGTTCGGCGTGCTGCAGCGCCGCTTCGGCCGGGTCGGCCAGAGCGCGCCCGTCAGCGGGCACGGCGGGCAGGGCCAGCTCGGCCGGCCCCCGGCGGCGCAGCCACAGCGCGGCCTGGCGCCGGGCGATCCCCCACAGCCAGCCGCCCGCGGACCCAGCCGGCCGGTACCCCGCCGCGCCCCGCCACACGGCGAGGAACGTCTCCTGCAGCACGTCCTCGACCTCGGCCGCGGGCAGCACGCGGCGCAGCCGGGCGGCCAGCCACGGCCCGTGCCGGCTGAGCAGCTCGCGCAGGGCCCGGTCGTCGCCCGCCGCCACCGCGGCGATCAGCCCGTCGTCATCCATCTCTCCTCTATTGCAATACGCCATCGACCGGTTCCCGCCCAGGCCATATTTCTGCCGTGCGCCGTCCACGGGACCTAAATGTCTCGTGCCGTCAGCCCCTTCCGGCTCCCTTGATCATGCTGCGGGGGCCGGCTGCTAGCTTCATGCCTGGCATGAACGCTGAACGGTACGGAGGAGCCAGGTGACGATCGACTGGGCACAGCTGCGGGCCGCCGCCACCGAAGTGGCCGGGCGGGCTTACGCGCCCTACTCACGGCTGCGGGTGGGCGCGGCGGGCCTGGCCGCCGATGGGCAGGTGGTCACCGGGTGCAATGTGGAGAACGCGTCCTACGGCCTCACCCTGTGCGCCGAGTGCGGGCTGGTCAGCGCGCTGCACGCGGCGGGCGGCGGCCAGCTGGTGGCGGTCAGCGTGGTCGCCGGGGACGGCGCGCCGCTGCTGCCCTGCGGCCGGTGCCGCCAGCTGCTGCTCGAGGCGGGCGGTCCTGGCCTGCTGGTGGACACCGGGGACGGTCCGCGCCCGCTCGCTGAGCTGCTGCCCGCGGCGTTCAGCGGGACGGATCTCGGGGCCCGGCGCGACCCGGCCACCGGCGGCCGCGATGAATGACCGGGGCCAGATGCCGGCCGCGGTCGAGCTGATCCGGGCCAAGCGGGACGGCCAGCGGCTCCCGGACCAGCACATCCGCTGGCTGTTCGACAGCTACCTGCGTGGTGAGGTGGCCGATGAGCAGATGTCCGCCCTGCTCATGGCCATCTACTTCCGCGGCCTGGACCAGGCCGAGCTGCGCTCCTGGACCGCGGCCATGATCGATTCGGGGGAGCGGCTGGACCTGGCCGGGGCGGGCCGGCCCACGGTGGACAAGCACTCCACCGGCGGGGTCGGCGACAAGGTGTCGCTGATCCTGGCGCCGCTGGTGGCCAGCTGCGGGGCCGCGGTGCCGCAGCTGTCCGGCCGCGGTCTCGGGCACACCGGTGGCACCCTGGACAAGCTGGAGGCGGTGCCCGGCTGGCGGGCCAGCCTGTCCCCGGCGGAAATGATCTCTGTGCTGCGCGAGACCGGCTGCGTCATCTGCGCGGCCGGCCCGGGCCTGGCCCCGGCCGACCGCCGCCTGTACGCGTTGCGCGACGTCACCGCGACCGTGGAGTCGATCCCGCTGATCGCCAGCTCCATCATGTCCAAGAAGATCGCCGAGGGCACGTCCGCGCTGGTGCTGGACGTGAAGGTGGGCAGCGGCGCGTTCATGCGCGAGGAGGCCGACGCCCGGCGGCTGGCGCAGACCATGGTGACCCTGGGCGGTGAGCAGGGGGTAGCCACCTCCGCGCTGCTGACCAGGATGGACGTCCCGCTCGGGCGGGCCGTGGGCAACGCGGTCGAGGTCGAGGAGGCGGTGGCCACGCTGCGCGGCGAGGGGCCGGCCGACCTGGTCGAGGTCACCCTGGCCCTGGCCCGGGAAATGCTCCGGCTGGCCGGGATCGACGCTGACCCGGCGGCCGCGCTGGCCGACGGCCGGGCGCTGCGCAGCTACCAGGCGATGATCCGGGCCCAGGGCGGCGATCCGGCCGCCCCGCTGGCCGCGGCCGCGCACACCCGGCCGGCCCTGCCTGCTCCGCAGGACGGCTGGGTGCAGTACCTGGACGCCCGCGCGGTCGGGGTCGCGGCCTGGCGGCTCGGGGCCGGCCGGGCGCGCAAGGAGGACCCGGTCAGCGCGGCCGCGGGCGTGCTCTGCCTGGCCAAACCGGGCGACCGGGTGGAACAGGGACAGCCCCTGCTCGAGCTGCGCACCGACGACGAATCGCGGTTCGCCGGGGCCAGCGCCGCACTGTCCGGCGCGGCCGGGATCGGCGACGAGGCGCCCGCGATGCGGCCGGCCGTCATCGACCGGCTCGGTCTGTGAGAATGGGCTGATGGCTCTCACCCTGGAGGAGATCAGGGCCGTTCCCAAGGTGCTGCTGCACGACCACCTGGATGGCGGGCTGCGGCCAGCGACCGTGGTGGACCTGGCCCGGGAGATCGGATACGACCGGCTGCCGTCGGAGGACGTGGACGAGGTCGCGCAGTGGCTGCGCCGCGGCGCGCACCGCGGGCACCTGAAGCTGTACCTGGACGCGTTCCAGCACACGGTCGCGGTCATGCAGACCCCCGGCGCACTGACCCGGGTAGCCGCCGAGTGTGCCGAGGACCTGGCCAACGACGGCGTCGTCTACGCCGAGGTGCGCTTTGCCCCGGAACTGCATGTGGCCGGCGGGCTGACCCTGGAACAGGTCGTGAGCGCGGTGCTCGACGGGTTCCGGCTGGGCAGTGCGGGGCGGGGGATCACGGTCTACGCCCTGCTCACCGCGATGCGGACGGCCGCGCGCTCGCTGGAGATCGCCGAGCTGGCGGTGCGCCACCGCGACGAGGGAGTGGTCGGGTTCGACATCGCGGGTGCCGAGGCGGGCAGCCCGCCCACCCGGCACCTGGACGCGTTCCAGTACGTGGCGCGGGAGAACTTCCACATCACCATCCACGCCGGGGAAGGCTTCGGGCTGCCGTCCATCTGGGAAGCGCTGCAGTGGTGCGGCGCGGAGCGGCTCGGCCACGGCGTCCGGATCGTGGACGACATCCGGATCGGGCCCGACGGGCACGCCGCGCTGGGCCGGCTGGCCAGCTACGTCCGGGACCGGCGGACCTGCCTGGAAATGTGCCCCACGTCCAACGTGCAGACCGGGGCGGCCCCGTCCATCGAGGCCCACCCGATCGGGCTGCTCAGGCAGATGTCCTTCCGGGTCACGGTGAACACCGACAACCGGCTGATGAGCGGGGTCACCCTGTCCTCGGAGTTCGCCGCGCTGGTGGACGCGTTCGGCTACGGCTGGTCGGACATAGAGTGGCTCACGATCAACGCGATGAAGAGCGCGTTCGCGCACTTCGACGAGCGGCTGCAGATCATCAACACGGTGATCAAGCCCGGGTTTGCCACGGCCCGCGCGGCGAGTGATGCTGTGGTGCGGGTGCAGGGACGGAGGTAGGAGTCCGTGACGACCAAGGCACAGCCGGCAGTGGCCGATGGGCCCGCGACCGGCCCGGCGCCGGGGGCCGCGCTGGCCGGGTCGATGGAGGCAGCGATGGCCCGGCGGTGGCCGTCCGACGTGGGTACGTCGGACAGTGCGCTGCGGCAGTTCCTGCATGGCCTGCCCGGGGTGGACACGGTGGGCGCGCAGCAGCGGGCCGCGGGCCTGGCCACCCGGTCGATCAAGCGGGACGCCAAGCTGTGGGCGCTCGACATGGCGGTCCGGATGGTCGACCTGACCACGCTGGAAGGCGCCGACACTCCGGGCAAGGTCCGCGGGCTGTGCGCCAAGGCGCGCCAGCCTGATCCGGCCGACCCGGACGTGCCGCCGGTCGCGGCCGTCTGCGTGTACCCGGACCTGGTCGCGGTGGCCCGGCCGGAACTGGCCGGCAGCAGCGTCGCGGTCGCCTCGGTGGCCACCGCGTTCCCGTCCGGCCGCGCCTCGCTGGCGGTCAAGCTGGCCGACGTGGCCGAGGCGGTGTCCGCGGGCGCCGACGAAGTGGACATGGTGATCGACCGCGGGGCGTTCCTGGCCGGCCGGTACGGGCAGGTCAGCGAGGAGATCCGGGCGGTCCGCGAGGCGTGCGGCCAGGCCCACCTGAAGGTGATCCTGGAGACCGGGGAACTGGCCACGCTGGACAACGTGGCCCGGGCGTCCTGGCTGGCCATGCTGTCCGGCGCCGACTTCATCAAGACGTCCACCGGCAAGGTCTCGCCCGCCGCCACCCCGCCGGTGGCCCTGGTCATGCTGACCGCGGTGGCCGATTTCGCCGCGGGCACCGGCCGGATGGTCGGCGTCAAGGTGGCCGGCGGGGTGCGCACGGCCAAGGACGCGATCCGTTACCTGGTGCTGGTCCGGGAGACCGCCGGGGACGACTGGCTGACCCCGGACCTGTTCCGGATCGGTGCCTCCAGCCTGCTCAACGACCTGCTGATGCAGCGCCGCAAGCAGCTCACCGGCGCCTACTCCGGCCCTGACTACTTCACCCTGGACTAGGGCGTCTCCCGCAGATCTCCGGCCTGCTGCACGTCGCCCAGGCGGGGGAAGGAGAGGCCGGGGTTGTGCTCGGACAGCACTGACGGCGGCCCGATGAGGGCCTCATCCGGTTCCCCGATGGCGTCCTCATCTTTGCCGTCGTAGTCGAACTTCCGCAGCACGTGCTTGATCGCCTCGAGCCGGGCCCGTTTCTTGTCGTTGCTCTTGACCACCGTCCACGGCGCATGCGCGGTGTCGGTGTAGTGGAACATTGCCTCCTTGGCATCGGTATAGGCGTCCCACTTGTCCAGTGACTCGACGTCCATCGGGCTCAGCTTCCACTGCCGCACCGGGTCGATCCGCCGGATGATGAACCGTGTCCGCTGTTCCGACGGGGTCACCGAGAACCAGAACTTGGTCAGGTGCAGCCCGGAGCGGACCAGCATCCGCTCGAAGTCCGGCGACTCCCGCATGAACTCCCAGTACTCCGCGTCCGTGCAGAACCCCATCACCCGTTCCACGCCGGCCCGGTTGTACCAGGAACGGTCGAACATCACGATCTCGCCCGCCGCGGGCAGATGCGGTATGTAGCGCTGGAAATACCACTGGGTGCGTTCCCGCTCGGTCGGCTTGATCAGCGCGACGACCGTGGCGCCGCGCGGGTTCAGGTGCTCGGTGAACCGCTTGATCGTGCCGCCCTTGCCGGCCGCGTCGCGGCCCTCGAACACGATCAGGATGCGCTGGCCACTGGACTTGACCCAGTTCTGCAGTTTGACCAGCTCGACCTGCAGGGGGCGCTTGCGGAACGCGTACTCGTCCCGGGTCATTTTCTCGGGGTAGGGGTAATCCTCCCGCCAGGTGTCCACCACCCGGCCGTCGGGCCAGCGCAGCACCGGGTCGTCGTGCTCGTCGTCGTCGTCAACGGTCAGCCCCGCGATGAGAACGGGATCGGACGCCCAGTCCTCCGGCAGCGCATTGAACTCAGAAGTGGAATAACCAGTCACGGCAACAGCACAGCACGAGCAGCCGGGTGCGCGCAGCTCAGGCCCGGCAATTGCTTTAACGCCAGTGGCTGAGGGGCAGCGGGCCGCCGCTGAGAATCGTCCGGATCGCGAACGTGCTCTGCGCCCCGACGACCGAGGGGATGGTCAGGATCTGGCCGAGCAGCAGCTGTTCGTAGCCGGCCAGGTCGGGCACGGCCGCCTCGACCAGAAAGTCATTGCTCCCGGAGACCAGGTAGCAGGCGACGATCGCCGGGATGGCCAGCAGGGCCTGCTCGACGCGGGTGGAGGTCTCCTGCGAGTGCCCCTCGACCTTCAGGCCGAGAAACACGGTCAGCCCGAGCCCGGCCCGCGGCCGGCTGACTTCCGCGTGGTACCCGGCGATGATGCCGCTGGCTTCGAGCGCCTTCACCCGGCGCAGGCAGGCCGAGGGCGACAGGGCGATGGCGTCGGCGAGATCGACGTTGGCGATCCGGCCGTCGCGCTGCAGCCGGTCGACGATGGCACGATCCACCCGGTCCGGAACATTCTCTGACATGAAATCCAGCGTACAGTCCAGAGCGCACAATAATCTTGTGCTAGAGGGGGCTGACAGCACAACATTTGCCATCGCGTGCGAGGCCAAATCGGCCAGAGTGAAGGCATGACGCTGACAGTGCAGAACCAGCCGGGTGCCCCACCGCCGCTGACCACCTCGCGGGGGGCCGCCTTGTACATCGGGGCGTTGCTCGGCCCCGGCCTGCTGCTGCTGCCCGGCCTGGCCGCGGCCGAAGCCGGGCCCGCCTCCATCCTGGCCTGGCTCGGCCTGCTCATCCTGTCCGGGCTGTTCGCGGCCGTGTTCTCGGCCCTGGGGCGGCACACCCCGTCGGCCGGCGGGGTGATCGGCTACGTGACCGCCGGCCTGGGATCACGTGCCGGCCTGGCCACCGGCTGGATGTTCCTGGCCGGGGTGGTGTGCGGCGCCCCGATCGTCTGCTTCATCGGCGCCAGCTACGTCACCGAGCTGACCGGGGGCGGCCAGCTGACCCGCGCGGCCGTCGCGGCCGCGCTGCTGCTGATCGTGGTCGGCCTGGCCGCGGGCGGCCTGCGGGCCAGCGCCGCCGCCCAGCTGGTCCTGGTCAGCCTGCTGGTGGTCGTGGTGGTCGTGGCGGCCACCGGGTCAGCCGGCGCGGCCCGGGCCGCCAACTGGACCCCGTTCGCCCCGCACGGCTGGCTGTCGCTCGGCAGCGCGGCGGCGACGCTGATGTTCTCGTTCGTCGGCTGGGAGGCGGTGGCCCCGCTGACCACGCGCTTCGCGGACCCGGGCCGGCAGCTGCCGCGGGTGGTGGCCATCGCCCTCGCGGTCACCACCATGCTGTACCTGGGCCTGGCGGTGGCCACGATCAGCGTGCTCGGCCCGCGCGCGGCCAGCGACGTTCCCCTGGCCGACCTGCTGAGCCGCGCCATCGGCGCGGCCGGCCCGGACGTCGCCGCGGTGGCCGCCATCGTGCTGACCCTCGGCGCCACCAACGCCTACATCAACGGCGCGGCCGCCATGGTCAGGCAGCTGGCGCCGGCCGCGCCGGGCCGCCGTGGCGGGCCGGTGGCCCGGCTGCTGGCCGCGATCACCGTCACCGGCCTGCTGCTGATCGTCTTGTACGGGCTGCGGATCGTCAGCACCGCCGAGCTCGTCGCCGTGCCCACCGCGTTGTTCCTCGCGGTCTACCTCGCAGCGATGGCCTCCGCCGTGCGGGTGCTGCACGGCCCGGTGCGGTTCGCCGCGGTGCCCGCGGCGCTGGCCGTCCTGGCCATGCTCGGGTTCTGCGGCTGGGCGCTGGCGATACCGGCCGCCGTCGCGACGGCCGTCAGCGGGTGGACCCGGGCCGCCCGGCACCATGACACCCGGGCTACGGTCCAGCAGGCACGGCGCGCAGGCTCGCAGCCCACCCATGTGAACTCATGGCCGCGCGCTGACGTGCGACAGCGCGACTGGCCCACGACCCGCCCAGTGACCGCCGGTGTGCGGGCCGGTCACCGTTACTGACCGGCGCTGGCCGCCAGGTCTCGGTAGGCAGGCAGCAGCTCGTTCCACCGCTCTTCGGCGTTGCCGCGCTCACGCCCGGCGAGGTGGGCGGCGAGATCTTCCACGTGGACCTGGTTCCCGGCCCCGTAGGCGGCGAGATGATCCAGGGGCATGCCCCGTTCTTCGAAGACCAGGATGGTCTGGTCGCCGACCGCGGTCAGCGTGACCTCGGTGACCAGCTCGTACGGCACGTCCGGATCCCTGGTCAGCACCAGGAGATGCCGTGGGGGCTCGCACGCTTCCACCCGCCCGGTGCCTTCCCATCCGCTGGCGGCAAACCGGGCGCGGAACTCACCGCCCAGGCGCAGGTCGCCCTGGACGTCGCCGAGCCAGCGGGCCAGACGGCGCGGGTCGGTGAGCGCCGACCACAGATCGTCGATGTCGGTGCTGAAGCGGTCTTCCATGCGGACAACACCCTTGCCATCTGCCGACCGCAGGCCGCCGAGGATGCGGCCGCTGCCACCTGCGCTGCTGGTCATCTCGTGCTCCTTCGCTCGCGTTTCCCCCGGGCCACCTCGGTGTGCAGGGCGTCCAGCCGCTGCTGCCACAGGGCCCGGTACCGGCCCAGCCATTCATCGACCTCGGCGAGCGGCTGGGGGCGAAGCCGGTAGACGCGTCGCTGGGACTCCTGGCTGACCTCGACCAGCCCCGCCTCCCGCAGCACCCGCAGGTGCCGTGATGCTCCCGGGCGGGCGACCGGCAGCAGCGCCGCCAGCTCACCCGCGGTCGCCGGGCCATCAGCCAGCGTGTCCAGCATTGTCCGCCGGCTCCCGTCCGCCAGCGCCCGCAGCACAGCTTCCATGACACGAATGTACCAATATAGTTACGTAACTGTCTAGGTACATAAGAGCATCGCCTGGGTGGCTGGGCGAGCGGGGGAGCACGGCCGGTGCGGGATGGCGGGCGGCGTGCAGCTGGCCGCGGATACTCGGCGCCCGGCCTGGTCAGCTGCCGTCCGGGAAGCCGCCGCGGTGCGACACCATCGGGTAGTGCGGCAGGGCGGCGGCCGGGTCATCGATCATGGCCTGGGTCTGGCTGAGGTAGGGCGGATGGGCCCGCCAGCCATCCGGATGGGGCACCAGCCCGGCCGCGATCCGCTGCTGCCCGTCCTGACGCGCGAACAGCGCGCGGAGCGAGCTGGCCAGCTCGCTGATGAGGTCCGCGCCGAACCGGTCGCGCCAGCGCTGCTCGACGGCGCCGACCAGCCGCCGGTGATCCCGCTGGGCCTGGTGGCCGCGCCGGGTGAGCCGGGCCAGCTTCCCCCGGCTGGCCGCCGGGCCGGACGCGGTCACCGCGTAGCCGCGCCGCTTCAGCCAGCCCAGGGCCACGCTGCTGGCCTCTTTGGACAGCCCGGCCCCGCCCGGCAGGCCGACGATCCGCACCGGGTCGGTGCCGAGCACCCGCAGCAGGCCGGCGCCGACCACCATGGACAGCGGCGACTCGCGTTCCACGTCGACGGCGAACGCCAGCAGTACCCGGGACAGCAGTGCCGGCAACTCTGTGTCCCCCGCGCGGCCCGCCTGGCGGCCAGCCGCAAACCAGGCACCGTGATCAGCCGGGTTGACCCGGGCCACCGGCAGGTAGGGCGGCAGGTCCAGGGTGATCTGGCTGGCCACCGCGCGCAGCGAGCTGGTCAGCGCGGCCATCTCGCCGGTACCGAACCGCTGCTGCCAGCGCCGCTCGATCCCGGCGGTCAGCGGCTGCCACACCGACTGGGCCCGCTGGCCCGCGGCCGTGGTCCGGACCGCCCAGTCCCGGCGGGGCGGCCTGGCCCGGCGGTCGGCTGGGCCGGGCCCGAGCGTGATGTAGCCCCAGCGCTGCAGGCCGGCCAGGTTGACGACGCTGGCCAGCGCAGCCACCTCACCCAGCGGCACGCCAGCCGCGGGCACGAACCGCAGGAAGTTGGCCCACATGGCCTCCGACACCAGCCACGGGCCGCGTGCCCCGGCCGCCGGGCCGCGGCTGGTCTGCTGCGGTATCTGGTGCTCGGACTCGTTGTCGAACTCGATGGTGAACGCGACCAGCGTCTGGGACAGCAGCGTGGGCAGCGGGTGATCGGCCCCGGCGGCGCCGGCCGCGGGCTGGCCGGCCGGCCGGGGGCGGACCGCCACGGCCAGCTGGGAGTGGGCTGCCACGCGGGCGGGCGGGCGGCGGGAAGCGGGCCGGGGCCGGGCCAGGGCCGGGTCCAGCGCCGCGCTGATCAGCAGCGCGCGGGGCCGTGACCCGTCCCGGCCAGCCGGCCGGGCGGCGGGCACCTGGCGGCCGTGCGCCCGGAGCACTTCGCGGGCGCTGGCCAGCTCGGCCGCCCAGCCGCACCCGGCCAGCCAGCCGGCCGGGTCGTCCGGCGCCACCGACCGGCGCAGGGCCGGCGCCGGTGCG
>Ga0134128_10008450_pt1 | contig 12391 bp, 13 predicted proteins | sample KB31754_FD_96462 | JGI IMG/M metagenome (GOLD analysis project Ga0134128, IMG submission 96462) | Terrestrial soil microbial communities with excess Nitrogen fertilizer from Kellogg Biological Station, Michigan, USA - KB3-175-4 | ecosystem: Environmental > Terrestrial > Soil > Unclassified ...
CACAGATATTCGAAAAGATATGCAATCTTGCCCGCCGCCAGAGTACGTTCCTCATTGAGCCACGCCGACTGATAAACGCGCTTGGATAACAGCGTCTTCAATTGCCGGTTAAGTTCCGCAGTTTCGGGCGTCATGGCGGCAAGGCGGCGTGGCGCACTCCGAATGTCTTCTACAGTGCGAACATTTGCGGCGCGCGCCTGATTCACCGTGCCATGAATGAAACCGCCGACCAGTTCATTAATCAGAGAACGCTGAATTTCCTGAAAACGCAGCCGCTCGGAAGCTCCGGGAAACATCGTATCCACTTCTTCCCTGCGATCTCCGATGTACGGGACGGCGGCAGCCGCATCGTCGATGGTGATGAGACCCGCCGAATAGGCGTCGTCGAGATCGGCTGTGTTATACGCAATCTCGTCCGCCAGATCGAGAAGTTGCGCCTCAAGCGGCGGCTTCCGGTTCGGCAGAAACTCCAGAAGATCCGGTCCATCGGCGTCCGTCACCTCGCGCGAATGCTTTACGATTCCCTCACGTACTTCGAACGTGAGATTCAACCCGTCGAAGCGCGCGTAGCGTTGCTCCAACCGGTCGACAAGACGCAGCGAGTGCAGATTGTGTTCGAAGCGCGCTCCACGCTGGCGCATCTGGCGATCGAGTTCGTCTTCACCGGCGTGAGCGAACGGCGGATGCCCGATATCGTGAGCGAGCGCCAGAGTCTCGGTGAATTCTTCGTTCAGTTGCAGCACCGACGCCGCCGTGCGCGCGATTTGCGCCACTTCCAGCGTGTGTGTCAGACGGTTGCGGAAGTGATCTGAAAGTCCCGCGGCAAACACCTGCGTTTTGCCTTCGAGCCGGCGGAACGCGCGCGAATGAATGACTCGGTCGCGATCCCGTTGATAATCGTTGCGGTAAGGATGAGGGGGCTCCGGATATTTGCGGCCACGCGCCTGGTCAAGCGTGAGGCGCAGGTAACTCAACATGCCCGGCGAATCTACTGGAGGCCTTGCACAAACTGATCGGCCGCGCGTTGCACGCCTGCCCGTTCGGTTGGTCCTTTGAGCGATTCCGCGAGTTGCCTGGCGCGCGCCGGATCGCTGTCCTTCAGAATGCCGGCGAGCAGCAGCGTTGCCTGATCTTTCGAAATCAGCGGCGTCGGATGTTGAATCAGACCGTCGAGGATGGTCTTCGCCTGATCCACTTTCCCCTGGCCCGCGTACAATTCGGCGAGCGCCACTTTCGCAAACGCCGAATACGGAGTTTTCGAATCCGCCACAGTCTTGAAGTTCTTTTCAGCTTCCCCGTACTTCCCGTTATCAACCTGGACAGTTCCGAGGAAATACTGTGCCGCGTCCCCAGCCTCGCTGCCGCTGTATTTCGAAGCGACATCGCCTAGCACCTTGACCGCTGCTTGATCTTTGGCCTGCTTTGTCGGGAAAGACTTGCCGTATGGAGTAGCTTGCGCCGAAATAGGCGCTTCCACAATTTCTAGCGCGCTGCTGAGCGCCTGCCGGCGCGCCTTTTTCTCGTACTGCAAATACCAGGCGGTCAGCCCAACAATAACGACAACGGCAACCGCGATGGCGCCGTAAATGGTTACCAGACGGCGATGGGCGGATACATAATCCATCGCAACATCCACGGTATCCAGGAAATGGTCGTGCTGAACTTGTTCCTTGAGTTCGTGACGGGTCAAAACTGCTAAACCTTTCTACACAGAGGCGTATCCCTCACTTTACCACCCTTGGCGGCCCCGAAAAGGCATAAAAGCGAGGTGGTCCAAGCCCTGTGGCGCACACGATTCATCGTCCTGCGCCACCCCGCCCAGTTAATCGTGCGGCGCTGGTTTCGGTTCCTCCGTCACCCCCGGCGACCCGAACGTGATATTTGAATCTGCTTCGAATTTTCGATACTGCTGAAATTGGATCTCGTTCCGAATCTGGTTCCTGTCGGTTCGCATCGCGACAGTCGCTCCAAGCGGCAGCAGGTATTGCGCATCGCCGATGGATGCTTCCGCGTAGTCGATTGTCGTACCAATGGATTCGGTCTGCAACTCAGGCGGAATTTCGGTGGCGCTGTCCGTAATTCGCCAGATCGCGCCTGTCTGCGGATCGGCATACACGGAACCGGTGTAAGGCACCGTCGCCTTCACATAGTCGCTCAAGCTGAGGCTCAGGCTCGAATGCGCCCGGTCGACAGTATAGTCAAACACAGCCAAGCGCTTGTTGCGAACAGTTTCCCAGCGCGACCACGTAAAGGAGGCATCGTTATCCGGCCCAAGAACGCGCTCGAGCAGTGTTCCAAACTCCCCCTCCGTCACCAGCGGCGTACGCCAGTGTCGGCTGCCACGCTTGATCGGCTTGTTGTTAACCAGATAAAGTGTTCGCTCCTCGTGACCTTGAGCGTAGGTCAGCTTGGCCGTCAGCGTGTCGCCCTTGTGCCAGTGTTTGCCCTTCTTGTTTCCCTGGTATTGGCTGGTGACTTGAACGCAAATAAAGTTCGGAAGGTTCGATACGTAACGCTCGGCATAGTCACGCATCAAATCGAGCAGCTTGTCCTGTGCGGCGGGACTGGGCGGCACCTCCGCCTGGTTTTGAATCGAGGCGCCATTGCTCTCTTGGGCGTAGCCGGGAACGGAACAGATCGCTGCGGCGACACAGAGCGTTCCTATTGCGATAAACCACTTAGCCGCCGGCTTGTGTGGCGGCTGCGGCTTCGTCCACTTAGATGCTTGGCGAAAGAAGCGGCGCGTCACCACTTACACGATACTGTATCCGGTCTTGTGGAGTCCGGCGCTGCTCGCCTCTTACAGCAGCATGTGCTCTTCTTTGCGCAGCGGACGGCAAGTGCTGCGCTTCACGAACACAGTAGGGACCGATATCTCGCGGCTCTGTTTCTCCTGAGATTCGATTTCCGCGATCGCCAGCTTTGCTAGTTGCCGCCCCACTTCCACCATGTCCACGCACACGCTGGTCAAGTTCGATCCGCGCGCATGGCCGACGCGATGTTCGAAGCCGATCAGGCTGACGTCTTTCGGGACCTCGCGCCGGTGCTGGCGCAGCCCTTCACGCGCTCCAAAGGCAAGCTCGTCGGAGGCCGCCAGAATCGCCGTCACCGGCCATCCTTGTTCGAGGATGTAGGAAACGGCGGCCTGTCCATTTTCGAATTCGTCGTCCGACAGCGCAATCGTATGAATATGCGGCTCCATGCCGAGTTCGGTCATGGCTTTCGCGTATCCCATGTACCGGTTCTTGTGCCAGGGCTTTGAAGCGTCACCGATGTACCAGATGTGTGTGTGTCCTAGCTGCGCCAGGTAGCGCGTGGCTTCATAACAGCCGCCGGCGTCGTTGTAACGGACGTGGCTGTTCTGAATGCCATGATCGCCCGAATCCACGACGTGATTGGCTAGCAGCACGTATTTTAAGCCGTGGCGATCGAAGGCGCTCAGAATGTTTTCGTAGATGCTGCCCGCAATGATGACGCAGTCGGCTAGGCCGGGCGTCTCGATCACTCCGGGGATCTGCAGCTTGTCGGAGTCGAGCTCATGTGGGAACTGGTGGCGCGCAAACAGCAGATAGTAGCCCGCATCAGCACAATACTCTTCCACACCGAGCAGTAGCAGCGACTGCGCGGAGCTAAGGCCGAAATCGTTGCACAGAATCAACCCGATGATGCGCGATTTCGCGTGGACAACGCCGCGGGTCCTGGAGTTGAGCTGATAACCCAGCTTTCGGACCACCGCCTCAACCCGCGCGCGCAGTTCCTCGTCGACATCCTGGTGGCGATTCAGTACGCGAGAAACCGTGCCGATAGAGACATTCGCCCCCTCGGCAATGTCTTTCATGGTGGGCGTGGAAGACCGGCGGCGCATCGCTTAGGCCTCCGATGGAATCACTCGCGAGCAATTTCTGATTTCCGAAATCGCAACCGGACGGTGCTCGCGCATCGACTGATAACCCGCCTCAATAACGGCCATAGTGCCCAGATTATCTTCACCGTTCGTAACGGGCTGGGTATTGGAGGCGATCGCGTTCATCAGATCGGCCATCGGCCCCTGGAACGCATCTGGAAACCAGACATCGCGCCAGCGGGGCGTAATCCAGACGCCGGGTTGCGCGCTCGTTGTAAATGTCAGCGTGCTCGGAGAGCGGTTCGGATAACTAGGCCAGCCGAGCGTGCCCTCGGCCAGTCCCTCCAATCCTTCAACCCGCCACCGAATATAGGGGCCCATGTCGTCGCGGTCGTTTCGCGGTCCCGCCCAGACGTCGTCCCAGGCAGCCGCCCGTAGGCCGTCCGCGTATTCGAGTATGTAAAGACAGATGCCGTCGTCGTGAGCGAAACGGGTCCGGGGATCTTTACGAGCGCTAACGAAAATCGATTCCGGCTCGCCAAACAGGTGCCGGAAACTATCGATGTGGTGGATGCTCATATTGAGAAGCGTCAGCCGATGGTATTCCTGCAGCCAACTCTGCCAGTGCGGAACCGCGCGCATTTCGATGGTCGCGAGAACGGGCGATCCCAAATAGCCGCGACTCAAAAGCGTTTTCAACGCGCGGATCGATTGGTCGTAGCGCATGTTCTGGTTGACGGCGAGCGGCAGATTGTGCTCCTTACAGAGCCGGACAATCTCGGCGGCGTCCGTATAGTTCACTGCCAGAGGCTTTTGGGCCAGAATGCCCTTCAGATGGCGCCCGTGGCGCACCGCATGGCGAACTATCTCGAGTTGCTGGTCCGGCGGCACGGCAATATCGAGGATTTCGATCGCGGGATCTTGCAGCATCTCGCCGAGCGTCTCGTAAACACGCGGTATGCTTCGCAGATCCGCGACTTCACGAGCAATCTCTGGCGTTCTGGACATAATGCCCGCTACGTTGTAGCCCGCGTCAGCGTACGCTTTCAGGTGCACGTCGCGCATAATGAAGCCGGCGCCGATCGCGCCGATACCGAAATCGCCGCGGCCGGGTTTAGGAAAAGGCTCGTTCAGATGTAGGTCCAGGTCCACGAAAAGCTCCGCCTATGAACTTTACACTAAGTTTTCATGATGTCAAATGAACGTTTATGATATTATCTCGGCGTGCAGCCGCCAGAAGGGCGACCGATAGCTGCTGAAGGGCCATTTAGGAGGATAGCGGTTTGAAGCTCGGGCTTATCAATTCCGCATGGCTGGGAACTCCGGTCGATACTGCTCACGGCATAGAGCTAACCCGCGAAATCGGGTTCGACACCATCGATATCTTTGCCGATCCGCTGGAGATCGATGCGCAAGAACGGCGGCTCATCCGCAAAACATGCGCCCGGTGCGATTTGCCGGTGGTTTCCACGGTGTGTTGCGCGCTGGGCATTGCGGACTTCAACAAACCCGTGCGCGAATTTCACGTGATGCGCGCCAAGCGTTATCTCGATTTCTGTTATGAGCTGGAAGGCAAAAATCTGCTGCTGGTGCTTGGGGAATACATCTGGCAGCAGGAAGTGATCGCTCCCGCCGATCAATGGAAGTGGGCGGTGGAGCATACCCGTGAGCTGGCGGACTACGCGCGCGGGCTTGGTCTCGAAATCGCGATCGAGCTGGAACCCTTTCACCTCTCGCTGGTCAACAATATCGACGCAATGGCGCGCTTTTTGAAACAGGTCGACCACCCGGCCGCTAGGGCGAACGTCGATATCTCGCACCTCGCGCTTGCCGGAAACGCGCCGGGCGACATTGAGCACCTGAAGGGGAGCATCGCGCACGCGCACCTCTCCGATTGCAACGGCAAGACTCACGGCGACCTTCCGCCCGGCCGCGGCACGGTCAGTTTTCCGCCGTATCTGAAAGCCCTGAAGGATGCCGGCTTTTCTGGCACAATCAGCATTGAGCTCGAGTATTCGCCGGAGCCGGCGAAGATCGCCGATTGGGTCCGGGAGGCTTATACCGCAACCGATCGGATGATGACCTCGCTCGGAATCCGCTCCTGAACGAAAACGGAAGTACGCTAAAGGCAGCGAAAGGAAATCTGATTATGGCAAGCGGCCCACTTCGAGATGAATTGATTCCGGAATACGAACGGAATGGATATGTGCTGGTGAAAGGCATGTTCGATCGCGACGAGATCGGGCTGCTTCGCCGCGCCGCGAAGGAGGACCGGCAGCTCGATCAGCACTCGTTCGGAAGAGGCGACGGCGAGGGCGGCACGGTGCGGTTGTCGTTGTGGAATCATCCGGGCGACACGCTATACGGCATGTTTGCGCGGTGCCAGACAATCGTGAATTCAGCGGAGAAACTGCTGGAAGGCGAGGTCTACCATTACCACTCCAAGATGATCATGAAGGACGCCAAGGTGGGCGGCGCCTGGGCCTGGCATCAGGATTACGGCTATTGGTATCAGAATGGCGTGCTGTTCCCACTACTCACAAGCGCGTTCATTGCGGTTGACCCAGCAACCAAAGAGAACGGTTGCTTGCAGGTGTTGAAAGGCTCCCATCTGCTGGGGCGTATCGACCATGTTCTGACCGGCGACCAGGCGGGAGCCGATCTGGAGCGCGTGCGTGAAGCGCAGAAGCGGCTGGAGTTGGTGTATGTGGAGATGGACCCAGGCGATGTCCTCTTCTTCCATGCGAACCTGCTGCATCGATCGGACCAGAACAAGTCGGACAACCCACGTTGGTCGATGATCTGCTGCTACAACGCTGCGCGAAACGATCCGTACAAAGAGGCTCATCATCCGCGCTACACGCCCTTGCACAAGGTTTCCGATTCCGCCATTCGCGAGGCTGGCCTGCGGCGGTTCGCCGATAGTTCCGCAAATGTAGCCTGGATGAGCGATACCGAAGACCACAGCGCACGCAGCCTATCGCACCCCGAGGAAACCACGCCCGCTCAATGAGGCCGAACATAACTGGCGGATCGAGCGCTTTGCCTGGACTTCGCTTCTACATGAATCTGATGGCGCTTGATTCGCTGCCCGCCGGCTCCGCGGGACCGCGCGGCGACAGTTTCAGAGAACGTCTGGACGCTCTGCACGGCGCGGGATTTCGCGGCGTGCAGTTCGCGACCACCGGCAAGCCTGAAGAACTAACTGAGTGCCGGGCTGCCGGTTTTGGCATCGCTGCCAGCGGACGCGTGAATGTTCCGGACGAAGCCGCGGCTTTGGCGGAACGGCTTGCGGGCGATGGTTACGAATGCGCAACATTGCACGTCGGTTGGGGACTCGAAGACGACGACGACGCAGCACGCCTGATCGAAAGCGTCATCAATGCCTCGCACCGCTGGAGCGTTCCTTTGTACGTCGAAACACACAGAGCCACCATCTGCCAGGACATGTGGCGGACCGTCGGATTTGTGCGGCGGTTCCCGGAAATCCGTTTCAACGGCGACTTCTCGCACTGGTACACGGGGCAGGAAATGGTTTACGGCGGATTCGAAAAGAAGCTTGCATTCATTCTGCCGGTCCTGGAGCGGGTGCGGTTCGTCCACGGCCGGATCGGCAATCCCGGTTGTATTCAGGTACGTGTGGACGTGAAAGACCCCGATCCGCCGCTATACGTAAAGCATTTCCGGCAGCTCTGGACCGGCGCATTCCGTGGTTTTGTGCATACCGCCGGGCCTGGCGATTTCATCTGCTTTACGCCGGAACTGCTGGCGCCGGACATTTACTATGCGCGCATATTTCCGGACAGCAACGGCATCCCTCGGGAGGAGAGCGATCGCTGGGAGCAGTCGTTGATTCTGAACGAAATCGCTGCAAGCTGCTTTCGGGCTGCGCGCGGCTGACCCCTGATTCTTCAACATGCTCCGGATTGTCCTTCTCGTCCTCCTTTCCGTTCCGCTGATGCGGCAAGTTCTTTGCGCGCAAGACCCGGATGATGTTCGACAGGCACAGGCGGATGCGGCGGTGTCCGCCGGCAAGGCGCAGTTCCGAAAGACGTGTGCATTTTGCCATGGTCCGGATGCGCGCGGCGCGAGCGGTCCGGATCTCATTCGTTCCCCGTTGGTGAACCACGATGTGAACGGCAATCTAATTGGCCAAGTGATACGCAATGGACGGCCGGAGAAAGGAATGCCCGCGTTCTCACTTTCGGAAACGCAGATCCGGCAAATTGCCGATTTCCTTCATTCCGAAGCGAAAATCGCAGCAACGGTCGCTCGCAGAGTGCCGACAGAATATCCGTTGGAAAAGCTATTAGTCGGAAACGCGGAGGCCGGCAAGAAGTATTTCAACGGGGCGGGTGGTTGCTCCGAGTGCCATTCCCCCGAACGCGATCTGGCGCATATCGCTTCGAAATACAAACCGATCGATTTGCAATCTCGTATCGCGTTCCCGCCCGGCGCCGTGCCCACCGTCGTAGTAACCGAACCATCCGGCCAGAAATTCACGGGCGATCAGGTATATGCGGATGAATTTCTTATTTCGCTACGCGATCGCGACGGCTGGATTCATTCCTGGAAACGTAGCAGCGTCAAAGTGGATATCCATGATCCGCTGGCGGTGCATGAGGAACTGCTGACCAGGTACACGGATAAAGATATCCATGACCTGTTCGCTTACCTGGAGACATTGAAATGAGGAAGCGAACGCTCATACGTGTTTTCAGCGCGTGCGCGCTTGCCGCTGCCGTTCTCTGCGCAAGCGGGCAAGGGCTCGATCCCGCGTCGATCCTGAATCCCACAAAAGACAGTTGGCCCACCTACAACGGCGACTACTCCGGCAAACGCTTTAGCACGCTCACGCAAATCAACCGCAAAAACGTGGGTATGTTGACGATGGCCTGGGGATTCCAGACCGATTCGTCGTCTAACATCGGCCTGAAATCCACACCGCTACTCGTCGATGGAACGCTGTATTTCACGGAGCCCGACGACGTATGGGCCATCGATGCGCGTTCGGGCCGGCAGAAGTGGCACTATCGTTATCACGAGAACGAAGGGCTGCATATCGGCCAGCGTGGCGTAGGCATGTACAAAGGGCGTCTCTATTTCGAAACGCCCGACGCGCACCTGCTTTGCCTCGACGCCCGCAGCGGCGAAGTGCAATGGGACGTGGTGCTGGCCGACGTGAAACTTGGCTACTGGGCGACCATGGCGCCGTTGATTATCCGCAACCATGTCATTGTCGGCGTATCCGGAGATTTTAATGATCTTCACGGCTTCCTCGACTCATACGACCCCGAGACCGGAAAATTGCAGTGGCGCTGGAGCGCGCTGCCAAAACCCGGAGAACCCGGTTCGGAGACTTGGCCGTCCAAAGGCGACGCGATGGAACATGGCGGCGGTATGACGTGGATTACCGGAACGTATGATCCGGATCTCAACCTGCTCTATTGGGGAACGGGCAACCCGAATCCTGTTCTGAATGGCGAGACACGCCCCGGCGACAATCTGTTCACGTGTACGATTGTGGCGCTGAATCCGGATACCGGGAAACTGGTCTGGTATTTCCAACCATCTCCTCACGACGTACACGATTGGGACGCCGTCCAGACGCCGGTTCTCTACGATGGCGATTTCCACGGAACGCCGCGCAAGATGCTGATGCAGGCGTCGCGCAATGGGTACTTCTTCGTTCTGGATCGCACCAATGGCAAGCCGCTGCTCTCGGTGCCCTATGAACAGATCAACTGGAGTTCGGGCATCGATTCCCGCGGCCGGCCGGTGGGGAAACGGGAAAAATATCCAAGCCCTGCCGGAACGCTGGTCGAGCCGGATGCGCTTGGCGCGACCAACTGGATGTCACCCAGCTTCAATCCGGATACGGGGCTGCTCTACGTCGATGCGCATCGCTCCTTTAGCCTTTACTATGACCTGTCGAACGGCAAGCCGGAGGGCTTTGCGGGACGGGATTTATCGGTGTGGTCGCGATCGTCGTTGAAAGCAATCGATTACCAAACCGGTAAAACACGATGGGCGCACGATCTCGGATTAGGGGGCAATTGGGCTGGCGTGCTCTCGACGGCCGGAGGCCTCGTGTTCACCGGAGACATTCACGGCAACATGCTTGGCCTGGATGCCGAGAATGGCAAAACACTATGGCACGCTTACGGGGGAGGACCGGTGCAGAGCGGTCCCATTACTTACGAGGTGGACGGCCGGCAATACATCCTGGTTGGGTCGAACAAAGTCCTATATGCGTGGGCGCTGCCCGATGCCATGCTCGATCGCAAGCAATAAGATATGAGCCGCCGGGTCGAGCCCGGGGAAATAGGGGAACCGGACGGCTTCCGCCCCCTCGGAAACGACAGCACTGAGGCCGCAATGGTACGATGCGCGAACGTGAGAACTTTTTTCTTTATAGCCCTGGCGCTGACGATGGCGGCGTGCTCCGCCCCTCCGCCCCAGCATCCTAAGCTCACTCCCATGACTGCAAATGAGCTATTGCGCTTCAACACGCGCGCGCAGAATTGGATCAAATTCGTAAAAAAACAGAATCCCGCCTGCGAATTCAGGCTGGAATTGCCGGATCAGAATGCGCATCCCGATTGGGTGGAAGTGGATCACATTGTTTCGTGCGGCGGCAATAATCATATGGCCGCGTTCGACGCCAACGTCGAGTTTCAGTACAACAAGACCACGAAGCGATGGGAAATCTCGCGATTCGGAAGCTGATCGTATGCAGTGGCTGACCGGGCGGTTAATTTGTTCGATTTGCCACGTCTATTGAGTCGAACGGCTAAATGTCGGGATTTATCCGCCATCTTCTGACGTTTATTCTTCACCTCGGACTTTTCGGTCCTCTGGTGCTGGGCGTGCTCGACTCCTCTTTTCTATTCATGCCGCTCGGCAACGACCTTCTCATCGTTGCATTAACGGCGCGGCATCGTGTGGAGCTTCCCGCCTATGTGGCCATGGCTGCGTGCGGCTCGACCCTGGGTGTGTTTCTTCTGGATCTGCTGGCGCGGAAGGGTGGGGAGGAAGGCGTTCAGAAGATGATGAGCAAGCGGCGATTCGAGTATCTTCGCAAGAAGGTCGGCGAGCGGGCGGGCTGGGCCATCGTGATCGGCTGCATGGCGCCGCCCCCGTTCCCGTTCACTCTTGTGGTCGCCGTCGCCAGCGCACTCGGATACCCAAGGCATCGGCTTTTGGTGCTCGTCTTCGTGACACGTGTCGTACGGTTCACCCTTGTCGGTCTTCTTGCGATCTGGCTCGGCCGCCAGTTGCTGGAGATCGCAAAAGCACCGGCTTTTGTCTGGTCGATGGTTGTCTTCATCCTGGTATGCGCTTTGGGCAGCGGGATTTCCATTGCGAGCTGGATCAGGCGTAGCAGGACGGCGCCGGCCAGGGCGTAAGCGCGGACAGTGAGCGATTGTGCCCGGCCCGATTTTCGAGCGGTGACACGGTTTAGCTGCTTTCATAATCCAACAGCTATGCCCCTGGATGAGCCTAAAAGCGACACGGAAAACGCCGAATCGGACGAAGAGAGCACCATCGTCCCCGAACTGACTGAAAAGCAGCGCGAGGAAGTGGAAGAGCGCGCCGCCATTACCGCGCTGGTGGTGCATGAGGCGATCCGGCACGATGGCGACGAAGAACTCCAGCGTCCGATCTCGGCTCTCGCATGGTCGGGACTCGCGGCGGGGCTCTCCATGGGCTTCTCATTCGCCGTTGAGGCACTCTTTCGGGCGTATCTGCCGCCTCAACCCTGGCGGCCTCTGATTGTGAATCTCGGATACCCGGTCGGATTTCTGATCGTCATCGTGGGACGTCAGCAGTTATTCACCGAGAACACGCTGACCGCCATCATTCCGCTACTTGCGAAAAGGAATTTGGCGACGCTCGCCGCGGTCCTGCGCCTCTGGACTGTCGTGCTGATCGCGAATCTGATTGGCGCGCATATCTTTGCGTGGGTAGTTGGCAATCTGCCGGTCTTCAAGCCGGAAGTGGAGTCCGCGTTGCGCGAGCTTGCCGTGGAGTCCGCAAATGTCGGATTCGGCGTCGCGCTTCTGCGCGGCATCTTCGCGGGATGGTTGATTGCAATGGTGGTTTGGATGTTGGCGGCGACTCAGAACGGCCACACCATGATCATCATTATCTTGACTTACGTGGTGGGTCTCGCGGGCCTGACGCACGTGATTGCGGGATCGGTGGAAGTGTTATTTCTGGTCGCGATTGGCGCGAAAACCTGGGGATCTTACGCGCTCGGCTATCTTCTGCCGACCCTGCTCGGAAATATCATCGGCGGAGTGTCGCTTGTTTCGGCGGTAAACCATGCGCAGGTGGTCGCCGGACAGCACGCCCAGAGGGCAGCCTCGCGCATGTAGAAAGATTGCCTGCTTCGATATTCAAGCCTCGGCGAGAGACCACACGATCGCCATTAATCCCTGAGCCGAAAGTATTCCGTCAAGTCACAGCCCGCAAGGGATTGACGATCCTCAGGCCGGCAAACTGCTTTTCATTGTCGGTGACCACGACACAATCATTCGCTTC
>Ga0134128_10008451_pt1 | contig 12390 bp, 8 predicted proteins | sample KB31754_FD_96462 | JGI IMG/M metagenome (GOLD analysis project Ga0134128, IMG submission 96462) | Terrestrial soil microbial communities with excess Nitrogen fertilizer from Kellogg Biological Station, Michigan, USA - KB3-175-4 | ecosystem: Environmental > Terrestrial > Soil > Unclassified ...
CAGCCGCCGCTGCCGCTCATCCAGATGCGGCAAGATCACCGCGAACTTCGCCGCCAGCATCTCCGCCGTCACCACGACATCGCCCATACCACAACAGCATGCCGCAAACTCAGAACCAACGAGTTATTTCTGAGCAAGTCCTAAGGCGTCGTAACCCGGGCTAAGACGTCGTAACCCGGGCTAAGACGTCGTAACCGGGGTTAAGACTTCCGTAATTCCGGGTTAAGTCGGCGTCGCCAGGGGGGATGCGGCATCAGTGGGAACAGGCGCGTACGCGGCTGTTTCCGCATGGACGGGCTGATCTCCCGGCTAGTGCGCACATCTTTCCTCGCGCAAGAAAGAAGTACGCAGGCCAACGAGCCGCGGTCACGGAGATTCCATGATCATGATCAAAGTCAGGTCTCAGGTCAGCAGGTCGCCGTCTTGGCCGTCGAGATCATCGAGGGAGACCGAGATGACGACGTTGGTCGGAACCGGATCCCGCAGCCGGGCTCCTCGCCTGAGCATGCCGCTGTTGCCGTCGGCGAAGCCCGGCGTGCCCGTCGCCCAGAACCAGGCCGCCGCGAACGCGTCCGCGGAGAAGTCCCCGTGACCCATCGTGTCCCCCTCGTCTCCATCCGGCCTCACCGCTGGCTCCTTCCCGGGTCGGCCCCCATCTCAGCGCACCGAGTCCTCTCGGCCCGGTCGCAGCAACGCGGGATGCAGCAGCCGGGCGTCGCCGCGCCGGTAAAGCCGTGACCGCGGCCCTCCGCGCGGTCCGCCGGCCTGCGTTGTCTCGCCGGTGCTCTCGACAAATCCGGGAACGGAGAGCACCTTGCGGTGGAAGTTTCCGGCGTGCAGGTTCTCGCCCCAGACCGTCTCGTACACCGTCCGCAGTTCTGAGATCGAGAACGGCTCGATGACGAACCTGGTCGCCAGCGGGGTGTACTCGAGCTTCGACCGCGCTCGCTCCAGTCCGTCGGCGAGGATCTCGGCGTGATCGAAGGCCAGCTTCCTGGTGGTTCCCGGCCGCTGCTGGCCGGCGCCCTCGATGAGGCCGAGTGAGTCGACGGCGATCCAGGCGGCGGCCGTGGTGCCTTCGCCGGCCCGGGGCTCGGGCAGCTCGGGTGCGAAGGCCAGGTAGGCGACCGAGATCACCCGCATTCGCGGATCGCGGCCGGGAGCGCCGTAGGTCGCGAGTTGCTCCAGGTGGATCTGGCTCAGGTCCTGGCCGGTCTCCTGCGCCAGCTTCCTGATCGCGGCGTCGGGGAGATCCTCATCGGTCTGGTCGGCCCAGGCCAGCCCCTGTTTGGCCTGAGCCCCGTTAGAGCCGGCGGCCACCTTGACGAAGCCGCCCGGCAGTGCCCAGTGACTCATGTACGGGGGCTCGCCGCGCTGAATGAGCAGCGCGTGCAGGGCTCCGTCCCTGATCGTGAGCGTGACGACATCAACGGTGACGGCCACCGGTGCGTAGGCCCGGGGGTCGTAGTTGGCGAAGAACTGCTCTTCGGCGACGACGTCGGTCACTTGCTAGGTCTTTCTCGTATTGAGAACATCTCATCATGAGCATAACATGCGCGGGTGGCCCTACCAAGCGAAAAACGGCCGGGCCGGTACTTTCCAGCACCCGGCCCGGCCGCCCGCCTCAGCGGCGCAACCGTCTTAGTTCTGCTTGGCCCCGTCCTTGCCCCGGACGAGGCCGACGTCGTCGATGTTCGTAAGCTTTCCTGTGACCCGGGTCCACTGGCCGAGCTTGAGGACCTTGGCCGTAGTGGGAGTAGCCTGTGCCGGTGCGACTCCGGTCGCGGCTGCGGTTAGTCCCGTAGTGGCCGCAAGGAAGGCTGCGGTACGGCGCAGTCCGTGCCTGTCGCCTCCATCTGCTGGGCGGATATCGGCCGCTACCGATCAGCGGCCGGCCGGTTTCATGTCGGATTCACGGGCAGAATCAATCGAAGAGATGGCAGAAATCAAAACTTCAGCCGACATTCTGGCTATGACTCGCCGAATCGACGGCGTCCTAACCTGAGTACTGGCTGAATGGCTGATGCTGCGTAGTCAAGACCGAGCCGGGGGTCAGGTTGCCTTCAGGACTTCTTCAGGTAGGTGACGAACTATAGAAGAGACGCACAACCGACGAGGTGAACCGAGGGAGCCGATCGCGATGAGCACCAGCTACGACCCGCCGACCAGGCCATACTCTGGCCAGTCGCCGCCACCGCCGCCACCGCCGTCCCGGCCGTGGCCCGGCCAGGGCAACGCGGGCGGCTACGGGGGTCCGAGCGGCGTCACTTACCCACCTCCGCGGGGTTACCAGGGCTACCCAGGCCAGGGCCAGCCCCCCGGCCAGGGCTACCCGCCCAATCAGGGCTACCCGCCGAACCAGGGCTACCCGCCCAACCAGGGCTACCCGCCGAACCAGGGCTACCCCGGCTACCCGTCCTACCCCGGTTACCCAGGCGGCCCTGGCTACCCGGGCGGGCCCGGCTACCCAGGCGGGCCTGGCGGGCCGGGGGGCACCCGCCGGCCGTCCAGGCTGCGCCGCAGCCTCGCGGTGGCGGCGGCCGCCGCGGTGATCGGCGCCGGCACCACGTTCGTCGGACTGCACCAGTCCAACGGCTCGTCCGGCGGCAACGTGCTGACTACGGCTCAGGTCGCGGAGAAGGTCGACCCGGCCCTGGTGGACATCAACACGACGCTGGGCTTCCAGCAGGAGCGGGCGGCGGGCACCGGTCTGGTGCTGACCTCGGACGGCGAGATCCTGACGAACAACCACGTGATCCAGGGCGCGACCTCGATCACAGCGACGGACATCGGCAACGGCCATACCTATCGGGCCAAGGTGGTCGGCTATGACCGCAGCCACGACGTCGCGGTGATCAGGCTGGTCGGGGCGAGCGGACTGCAGACCGTGACCCTGGGCAACTCATCGAGCGCGGCGACCGGCCAGAAGGTGGTCGCCCTGGGCAACGCCGGCGGCAAGGGCGGCAAGCCCTCGGTCGTGGCCGGCCATGTCACCGGCCTGAACGCCTCGATCACCGCGTCCGACGCCTCGGCGGGCACCTCGGAGAAGCTGATGGGGTTGATAAGGCACAACGCTCCGATTCAGCCGGGCGACTCCGGCGGTGCGCTGGCGAACACGACCGGCGAGGTGATCGGCATCAACACCGCGGCGTCCTCGCGTGACTTCCAGATCTCCGGGAACACCCAGGCGACCCAGGCCTTCGCGATCCCCATCAACCAGGCGCTCTCCATCGCCAGGCAGATCGACGCCGGGCAGTCCTCGTCCACGGTCCACATCGGCGCGACCGGCTTCGTCGGGGTCGAGGTGAGCTCGAGCAGCCAGGCCCAAGCTAACGGCGTCCCGGCCGGATCCGGTGCGCTGATCGCCGGCGTGATCTCCGGCGGGCCTGCCCAGCGAGCCGGCCTGGTGGCCGGGGACGTGATCATCACGGTCGACGGCCGGCACATCTCAGGGCCGACGACCTTGCAGCAGACGCTGCAGCAGCATCACCCCGGCGACAGCGTTGAGATCAGCTGGAAGGACCAGTCGGGCCGGATCCACACGGCGACCATCCAGCTCACCACAGGACCGGCCGGGTGAGTTAACGCAACAGAATCTGGCCGGGCCGCTTACCGAGGCGGCCCGGCCAACTTCATAAAGACCACAAACAATCTTTATATATAAAAATTGGCGGGGGTTTTGATCCTCGGCGGGTGAGCCCGATCTGGATTCAGATCCTGCCGCGCGCCGCCAGCAGTCGGTCGACCGTGCGGTCCCGGCCAAGCACTTGCAGCGACTCGAACAGGGGCAGCCCGGTGCTGCGCCCCGTGACCGCGACCCTGATCGGCGCCTGGGCCTTGCCCAGCTTGAGGTCGAACTCGGCGCCGGCCTGCTCGACGCAGGCCCTGATCGACTCGGCGTCCCAGGCGACGGTGCGCAGGCTGTCCACGGCCGCGTCGATGATTCCGGCAGCGGTTGCCGCCGCGTCGCCGGTCATCGTCTTGGTCCAGGAGGGCTCGTCGAAGTCTGGCTCGTCGAGGAACAGGAAGTCCACGTTGGCCGGGATCTCCGACATCACTGCCACCCTGGTCTGCACCAGCGGTGCCAGCTGAGCGTAGGCCTGCGCGTCGAACGCCTCCGCGGCCCACGGCGCGACCGGCGCGGTCAGCCACGGCTCGCTGCGGCTGATGAATTCCTCAACCGCGAGCTCCCTGATGTAGGTGCCGTTGATCGCCCGTAGCTTCTTGATGTCGAAGAAGGCGGGCGACAGGTTCACCTCGTCGAGCCTGAACTCTTCGACCAGGGTCGGCCACGGCAAGATCTCACGATCGCCGGATGGCGCCCAGCCGAGCAGCATCAGGTAGTTGCGCATCGCCTCGGCCAGGTAGCCCTCGGCCCGGTAATCCTCCAGCGCAACCTTGTCCCGGCGCTTGGACAGCTTCTGCCGCTTCTCGTTGACCAGCAGCGGCAGGTGCGCCCACACCGGAGGCTCGTGGTCGAGCGCCTGCCACATCATCTGCTGCTTGGGCGTGTTGGGCAGGTGCTCCTCGCCCCTGATTACGTGGCTGATCCGCATGTCCATGTCGTCGACCACGTTGGCGAGCAGGAACAGCACCGAGCCGTCCGCTCGCATCACCGGGAAGTCATCGATCGCGGCGTTGTCGAACCGCACGTCGCCCCTGATGAGGTCGCGGACGACCGTCGTGCCCTCGTCGGGTGTCCTGAACCGCAGCGCCCGGCCAGGTCCTGGCCCGAGGCCGAGGTCCCGGCAGTGACCGTCATAGCCTCGGTGCGGGTCGCCGGTCCTGGCGACGATCTCCTCGCGGGTGCACGAGCAGTAATAGGCGTGGCCTTTGGCCAGCAACTGCTGGGCGGCGGCCGTGTGCTTGTCGGTGTTGGCCGACTGCAGCAGCGGGCCCTCATAGCCGCTCGCGTCCATGCCGAGCCAGGCCATCGCGCTGATGATGCCGTCGGTCCATTCCGGCCGGTTGCGCGAGGCGTCGGTGTCCTCGATTCGCAGCACGAACGCGCCGCCGCGCTGCTTGGCGAACGCCCAGTTGAAGAGCGAGGACCGAGCGGACCCGACGTGGAACATGCCGGTAGGCGAAGGAGCGAACCTAACCCGGACGGAGGCTGAATCATCAGACTGCGAGGTTGTCACGCCGCCGAGGCTACCGTGCCGAAAGGTTGAGTGTCGCACCGATAACTCTCGGCAACAGTTGACTAACGGTCTGATTCCAAATCCCTATTAGGGTGTGATTCGGACATATTTTCCGCTGCTGATCGCCGATGAGCCCATATTGGCAGTGTTCTTTCTCCCCGTGGCAGAGCCGGCGTGAATTCGGGCAGCTCAAGGGAAAGATCGTGCCGGGGGCTGGCCTAGCAGCGTACGGAAATCGCGCGCGTGAGGTTTGCTGGCCTGCGGGGGGTGCACCATGGCGGTAAATCGACGCGCGCTGATAGCCGGGGGTAGTTCAGCACTTGCGCTGACGGTCCTGATCGTCGGATTTTTCGTACTGACCAGCGGAAAAACGCAGAAGGCCAGGACGACCACGCGGCCGGTCAGGTCGCAGGCCGGGCAGTTGTTCTCGCCGTTTACCGGTGAGCCGATCGGCCGGCTGCGGCCAGACTTGATATTCAAGATCGACAACGTCGCCCAGGCCAGGCCGCCGACCGGGCTGACCAGAGCCGATATCGTCTACCTGGTTCCGGTCGAAGGCGGCCTGAGCAGGATCTTCGCCGTCTTTTCTTCCCATGTGCCACCGGTGGTCGGCCCGGTGCGTTCCTCGCGGGCCGAGGACCTCCAATTGCTCAGGCAGTTTGGCCGTCCGGCGTTCGCGTTCTCCGGTGCGCAGCCTCACTTGCTGCCGGTGGTCACCCGCGCGCACATCGTCGACTTGTACGCCGGGATCGTGGGCGGTTATTACCGCGACAACAGCCGGATCGCGCCGTACAACCTCTATGCGAAGACCAAGCAGCTCCTCGCCGAGGCCAAGGGCGCCAGCCGGGCCCGTGACATCGGGTTCAGGTTCGGCCGGGCCCCGGCCGGCGGGACCGCGACCAGGTCCTACAGCGTCTCCTATCCGGCCGCCTCCTTTACCTTCCGCTGGTCGGCCAGCCAGCACCGGTGGCTGTCGTGGATGGACGGCAAGCCGGCCCTCGCCGCCGGAGGCGGTCAGCTCGGCGGCCGGACGGTGGTGATCCAGTCCGTCGTCGTGGGCGCCTCGCACTTCAGGGAACTCGGGATCAAGCCGCCGTACGCCGTCACGGTCGGCAGCGGGCGCGCGGTGGTGCTGCGGGACGGTCGCGCCTATCACGTGCACTGGTCGCGTCCGCGGGCCGACGGCGGCACGTCGTTCACCTTGCCCGACGGCCGCCCGATGCGCTTCGCCCGAGGTCAGGTGTGGGTTGTGCTGAAATACGGGCCCGGATCGACGCGCTGAGCAAGACGAGCCAATCCACGGTGCACGCTGGTTACGAATATCCAGTGTGACCAGGCTGATACCTCTTGCGGACGCCCTGACCGGCGTGCCCGCTTGGGGCCGTTGGCTCCGGCTAGACGAGGAATCGGCCGGTCGCCGCGCCGAAGTATCCGACCGTCTTGTCGGTTTCCGTGGCGCATGCGACACTCTCAGTGTTTATCGATGCGGGGCACAAATCGGCGGACCAGGTGCAAGCCACAATTCACCCCGAATCGGTATTTTCTGGACAGAAACCAGAGTGAATTTTGGGGACGGGGCTAAATGAGCGACAGGCCGACAGAGTTGCCGGGATCGATCGATCCATCGATGCCGGGCACGATCATTCGGGAACGGCCACGAGCCGCCGCCGGGCCGGTTGCCGAGCAAGGGGCAGCACCAGGCTCAGGGGACCTGACCGAAGAATTGCTGAAGTCGGACCAGTGGACCGACGACATGCTCGCCCGGGCCGGGATTCCGGTCGGCGACGTGTCGCTCGTTTCTATCGGCGGGGGCATCGGGTCATTTGTCACCGTTGACTACTTGCGAGTCGCCGGGGCGAGCACCGACCGGATCAAGGTGCTGTCCAATCTTGACTTCCCGTGGCAGACCTATGAGTACCTGACCAGGGTTTCGCAGATCCCGCGGTCGGCGCGGATCAGGTCGGACTCGGCGTCGCGGCCGGACAACCTGTGGGGCTTTCCCTCCTACGCCCTCACCGAGGCGTGGCAGGAGAAGAACTGGCGCGAGCTGTGGCACGTGTTCGCCGAACCGATGTGGGCCGACTTCTACACGCCCAAGGCCGGACGGGTCTTCCAGGGCATGGAGCGCGAGTCCAAGCGCATCGGCTGGGACCAGATGCTGGTCAAGGGCCAGGTACGGATGGTGCGCAAGCGCCAGGGCGGCGGCTACTTCATCATCTTGACGCCGAAGGCGGGAGCCACCCCGACCAAGCGGGTCGCCTACCGGGCCGAGTACGTGCACCTGGCAGTCGGTTACCCGGGACTGCGGTACCTGAAGGAACTGCAGGACTTCCGCACCGAGCACCAGGACTTCTACCACGTGGTGAGCGCGTACGAGGAGCACGAGCACATCTATGAGGCGGCGCGCACCAAGCCGATCACGGTGATGCTGCGCGGGGGCGGCATCGTCGCCTCCCGCGTGCTCCAGCGGCTGATGGATGACCGGGAGACGTATCATCTGCAGACCCAGATCGTGCACCTGTTCCGCACGTTCATCGATGGCCCGCATAGCCCGGCCGAGCAGAAAATCCGCCCCTGGAGCAAGCGCCCGGGCAGCAACGGTTTCGCCTACCAGGGTTTCAACTACCCGAAGTCAGTCTGGGGCGGCCAGCTCAAGGCCGAGATGCGCAGACTGGAAGGCGAGCAGCGGCTCACCAAGTACAAGCAGATGGGCGGCACCAACACGCCGTGGCGCCGGAACTGGCAGGCAGCGATGGCCAAGGGCCGTCGCGAAGGCTGGTACCGCATCCTGCAAGGCACCGTCGATGACATGAAGCTCGCGGACGGCAAGATCGTCAGCATGGCCAAGACGCAGAACGGGCCGCTTGAGCTGGCCGCGGACTACATCATCGACTGCACCGGCCTGGAAGCCGACATCACCGAGCATCGCGTGCTGAAGGACCTCCTAGACCATTCCGGTGTCGGGCGCAACCCGTACGGCCGGCTCGACGTCGAGCGCACCTTCATGCTGCGCGGGACGCAGAGCGGCCCCGGGGTTATGTACGCCTCGGGCGCGACCACGCTCGGCGGGTACTTCCCGGGAGTAGACACTTTCCTCGGGCTTCAGGTGGCAGCCCAGGAGATCTGTGATGACCTCGCCAGACGCGGGTTCTGCCATAAGATCGGCACGTTCCGCTCGTTCTCGCAATGGATGAAGTGGGCCAGGAACAAGCAGCCCTAGGGCAGGTCCAGCAGGCGCCGCTTTTAGCAAGACTTCAGGAGGACTAAGGTGCTACCCACGCTGGGCGGTCGGATCCAGACGCGGATTATCTTGCTCGCCATCGTCGGCGGGATCGTGACGGCGATCATCACGCCGTTTCTCCCGCTCCAGGGGGCCCCGCTGTCGGTCGCTTACAAGACCACGTTCCTGATCCTGGCCGCGGTGATCGTCGTCGGGATCGTCTGGGAGTTCATCTACCACTTCATCATGCAGTGGCGGTGGGAGAAGGACTGGCCGACGTTCTTCGGCTTGGCCACGCTGATCAACGAAGGCGTCGTCATCTGGCTGCTGCTGCATTTCAATCTGATCCCCGGGATCCCCGGTGGCTCGCAGAACGTGCCGACGAGCGCGTTCGTCATCGACTTCCTCGCGGTCTGGATCGTGTTCTGGCTCTGGGTCAACGGGCCGATGCGGGTATTCAACATCAGGTGGCGGTTCTTCGGCGGGAGGCTTGTGTGAGCGAGGCTAATCACCCACCGGGCCTATGGCCCGTTCCTGGCGACGGCGTGCTGGCCAGGCACGGCCACCTGATCCTGCTCAGCAGCCTGGAGTCCGGTCAGTTCGTGGACGTCATGCTCGACCTTCTTGAGCAGGCCGCCGCGATGGGCGGCGACGGCCGCCAGTTCACCGATCAGATCGCCGGAGTGCTTGAGTCGGATGAGGCCGCCGCGATGGTGGCCGCCGACGACGCCGAGTCCGGCCCGTCGATACTCGCGTTCGGCACCACCGACATGGGTCTGTCGGTCGTCGTCAGCGGGAACGCCTGGGCCGACATCACCACGATGCACGGCACCCAGCGCGTCGAGGCCGGCCAGCCCGGCATGCTGCTGCGCTGCACCCTGCGCGCGCCGGCATCGTCGGTTCGGGGCGGGCTCGGTGCGGCCGGGAACGGCGCTGCCAGCACCGACAGGTTCTCCCGGCTGGACGCCGGCACGGTCCGTGCCAGCGGCCTGAGCTTCTTCGCCGGCGGCACGTCGGTCATCGGCCAGCTCGGCGGACGAGCTGCGTCGATGGGTTCGGCGGCCGCGGCCCCAGTGGCGCCTGTCGTTCCTGAGCCCCAGCCGGTCGTGGCCGACACGCCGCCTCCGCCGCCTCCGCCGCCTCCTCCTCCACCACCGCCTCCGCCCGAGCCGGTACCGGTGCCAGACGTCGCGCTGGCGCCGCCGCCCGAGCCGGTGCAGCCATCGCCACCGCCGCCCCCGCCGCCACCCACGCCGGACCAAGGGCCGCCGTCCGGGCCGCCCAGCCAGCAGGGCACGGAGGTCTGGCAGCCGCCGGAGGAGCGGTACGAGCCCGAGCCGTTCGAGGCCGTGCTGCTGGGCGCCGGCGGTCCAGCCGCTGGCGCCGAGCTGGGCGGGCTGCAGCGCGAGCCACTGTCCAAGGCGCGGGATATACCTCCGGGGACCAGCAGCTATGTCGCGGACGCGCCGATCGTCCAGGGCGTCTACTGCAGCCGGGGGCACTTCGATGACCCCGAGTCGCTGTTCTGCGCGGTCTGCGGCATCTCGATGAACCAGCAGACGCTGGTCCCGAGGCCAGGAACCCGGCCGCCGCTGGGCGTGCTCTTGCTCGACGACGGATCGGTCTTCCAGCTGGACCGGGACTACATCGTGGGCCGCGAGCCGAGCCTGGACGGGTCGGTCGCCTCCGGCAAGTCCAGGCCGCTGCGGATCGCGGACGACTCGGGGATCGTCTCCCGGGTGCACGCGAAGGTCCAGCTCGACGGCTGGCGGGTGACCATCACTGACCTAGGATCGGCCAACGGCACCAGGGTCAAGCTGCCCAAGCAGGCCTCAGACACGGTGCTCCAGCCGCACATCCCCCTGGTGCTCGCCACGGGCAGTCAGGTAGATCTCGGCGGAAGAGGGTTCCGATACGAGTCGCATCGTGGCCGGTGAGCTTGCCAGCCGGCGGGTAAGCACCGGCCCCGTGGCAGGCGGCGGGACCTGCCGCGGGGTTACCGGCCGTCACGGGCGGCGTGTTGCCGGCTCGCCGGGCCGGTGGGTTAGCGCTTGCGCGGGGGAGTCGCGGTGACCGACTCAGAAGTTCAGCTGTTTCTGTTCGATATTGCCCTGATCATCATTCTTGCCCGACTACTGGGGGAGCTGGCTCGGCGGCTCGGACAGCCGCCTGTGCTCGGCGAGATCGTGGCCGGCATCCTGCTCGGCCCGACGCTTTTCAGCGGCTGGATCACCAGCCACCTGTTTCCCGCGGACCTGATCCCGCCGCTGACCGCCATAGCGAACATCGGCCTGGTGCTGTTCATGTTCGTGGTTGGGTACGAGGTCGACCTCGCGCTGGTGAGGGGCCGCGAGAAGGTCGCGGCCGGGGTAGCAATCGGCTCGATCGCGCTGCCGCTGATCCTGGGCATCGGTCTCGGGGTCTGGCTTACCACCCGGCACACCGTGAGCCACAGGCTCACGTTCGTGCTGTTCTTCGGCGTGGCAATGTCCATCACGGCGTTCCCGGTTCTCGCCAGAATCCTGACCGACCGCGGCATGCACCGGACCAGGATCGGAGGCCTGGCGCTCGCCGCCGCCTCCGTTGATGACGTGCTGGCCTGGTGCCTGCTCGCGATCGTGATCGGAATTGCGGGGGCCTCCAGCGGCACCGGCTGGCGGCTGGCACTGGCTCCGGTCTACGCCGCCGTGATCATCTTCGGCGTCCGGCCGGTCCTGCGCAAGCTCGCCGAGATCTTCAAGAAGCAGGGAAGGCTCACCCCGAGCGTGCTCGCGGCTGTGCTGATCTTGCTGCTGCTGTCGTCCTGGGCCACGGACTGGATGGGCGTGAAGTTCATCTTCGGCGCCTTCATCTTCGGCATCGTGATGCCCAGGGACGAGCCTGCGCTGCGCCAGGCCATCCTGGAACGGCTTGAGCAGGTCAGCGTCATCCTGCTGCTTCCGGTGTTCTTCGTGATCGCCGGACTCAAGGTGAACCTGTCCGGAATCGGCGTGTCAGGCCTGCTCGACCTGCTGCTGATCATGATCGTCGCGGTCGTCGGCAAGTTCGGCGGCGCCTACTTCGGCGCGAGGCTGACCGGGGTTCGCGCGCGGCAGGCGGGCGCGTTGGCCGCGCTGATGAACACGCGCGGCCTGACCGAGTTGGTGATCCTGACCGTCGGCCTGAATCTCGGCATCTTGAACGCGCAGTTGTACACGCTGATGGTCGTGATGGCGATCGTCACCACCGGCATGGCCGGTCCGCTGCTCCGCTACATCTACCCGAACCGGATCATTGAGCGGGACATCACCGAGGCCGACCGGTCCTTGCTCGGCCGGGCCGGCGCTCACCGCGTGGTCGTGCTGGTCGATGATCCGGTCACGGCCGGTCCGCTGGTCGACCTGGCCGCGCAGCTCGCCTCGGCCAGGACGAACACGGAAGTCGTGCTCACGCATCTGGTGGCGAATCAGCAAACCGAGCGGCTTGAGGTCGGTTCTGGCCTCGGCGGCGAGCTGCTCGCCATGACCGCGACCATGGACACCTTGAATCAGCTGGGCGTCCGGGCGCAGGCCCGCGGGGTGACCGCGATCGTGCAGTCCAGATTCAGCGACAACGTGGCCGCCGAACTGCCTGGCTACGTCGGCGCGGCCGATCCGGACAAGATCGTGATGTACCGGGACGCCGCGCCGATCGGCGAGCTCAGCAACGAGGGCCGGGTCCAGATCGTGGTCCTGGTCAAGCCGCTGCCCGAGGCGCCGACGGCCGCGGTCGCGCAGTGGATCAGGGGCGCCGACTCCGACGCCGCCCTGCAGGTTGCCGGTGAGCTCGCGGTCGCCGGAAACCTCGATCTCGTGCTCACGCCTGCGGGACGCCAGACGACGACCCGCGCCTCCGATCTGACCAAGCGCGGTCTCGCGGCTACCGTGGGAACCACACCGGACAGCAGCGTCGTGGTGGGGCCAGCCGACGCGCTGCTCGCCGTGCCCGCTGGCGTCGTGGCGCAGGCAGCGGCCGCCGACGGGTCGGATCCGATCGCCGATCCCGACGACG
>Ga0134128_10008454_pt1 | contig 12388 bp, 8 predicted proteins | sample KB31754_FD_96462 | JGI IMG/M metagenome (GOLD analysis project Ga0134128, IMG submission 96462) | Terrestrial soil microbial communities with excess Nitrogen fertilizer from Kellogg Biological Station, Michigan, USA - KB3-175-4 | ecosystem: Environmental > Terrestrial > Soil > Unclassified ...
CGGGCGGTTTCCAGGCGGCGCCGTTGCTCGACACCGCGCTCGGCGATCTGCGCCGACAATTGGATCTCAATCTGACCACCGCGTTTCTTTGCTGCCGCGAGGCGGCCCGCAACATGCGCGCCGGCGGCGGCGGCGGCCGGCTGGTGAACATCGGCTCGCGCGCGGCGGTCGCGCTCACCGGCGGCTCCGTCGCGTACACCGTCGCCAAGGCGGCCGTCGCGGCGCTGACCCAGGCGCTCGCCGACGAGCTGCGCGGCGACGGCGTCCTGGTCAACGCCGTTCTGCCGTCGATCATCGACACGCCCGCGAACCGCGCCGCCATGCCCGAGGCCGATCACGCCCGCTGGCCGAAGCCCGCCGAGATCGCCGCGGCCATCTCCTGGCTCGTCTCGCCGGCCAATCGCCTCACCTCGGGCGCGCTCGTCCCGGTGTACGGCACCGCCTGAGCAGCAGCCTCGGGTTCGGGGCCCGTTAGCCGTCGAACAGGATGCGGGGCGACAGAAAGGCGCTGCTCGAGAACGAGGCGATGCGCCGCAAGCTCGACCTCCATGACCACGGCGAAGGCCGAAGCAGGAGTCGCGGCTCTGTCGCGCGCGCCAAGGCCGAGCCGGCGGCGGCCGGCAAGTTGTGAGGATGAGCTGGTGCCGACTTCTCCGCTGTTTCCCACTTTGAAGTGGCATCCCCCACCGATCTTTGCGGCGCACCTTGCTTCCTTGGATTTCGGCAACACACGGTATTGACAGGTGATGGTTTCATTGGAAAAGCGGGACGGCCGGCCGACGATCCTGGTTGCCGAGGACGACACCGGGCTGAGGGACATCGTGGTGGAGATCCTGGAGGCATCGGGCTATGCCGTCGTCCCCGCGGACGACGGGCGGCAGGCGATCGAGTACCTCTCCTCGGCGGACGAGGCGCCGGCCGCCGTCCTGCTTGATCTGATGATGCCCATCTGCAGCGGTTGGGACTGCCTGCGGGCGATGAAGGCGGACGACCGGCTGGCCTACATTCCGGTCGTCGTGATGAGCGAGCTCGAGATGAGCGAGCTCGAGCGCGCGCCGGCGGGCGCCGACCTGTTCCTGCGCAAGCCGTTCCACGTCGACGAGCTGATCGACACCATCGACCACTTCGCGCACACCGGCGCGCGCGGCCCCCGCCTCTCCTGACGTCGCGGCGGCGGTCGCGCGGTCGGGACTTGGCTATCGTCGCCGCCCGGCGCGCCGGCGCGAGCGCGACAGCCCGCCGACGGCGAGCAGGACCAGTGCCACCGGCGCGCGCCCCGAGGCGTCGTCGAGCGCGCAGCTGCACCCACCCGAGGCGGTCTCACCGGAGGTACCGCCGGCTCCGCCAGTCGCGCTGACCGTACCGCCGGCGCCCGGCGCGCCGCCCGTCGCGCTGGTCCCCGAGCCCCCACCGCTCGCAGCGGTCGCGCCGCCGGCGCCGCCCGTCCCCCCCGTGGGCGCTCCGCCGGTGCCGCTCGCGCCCGACGACCCACCTGGGCCGGGCGTTCCGCCCGTTCCGCTGGCGCCGCCGGTCGACGTGGCGCCGTACTCGTAGGCGCCGAGATCCGGCGCGGTCCCCAGGTAGGGCAGCCCGACGTCGGTCCCCTTGTCAATCATCCGGCTGCCGGCGGAGAGGTGGAGGAAGTCGACGTTGGGCAAGCTGCCGTCGGCCTGGCGCGGTCCGAGCGCCCCCATCCCCTCGAGCTGCATTCCGGTCATCGAGACGCTGGGGTCCGAGGTGCTGGCGAAGTCGCTGCTCGCCGGGGTGATCCCGAGATCCCAGCTGTTGAACATGGTGTCGACGCCCGTCATGTTCTGGTTGTTGTTGGGATAGCCGATGTTGTTCCGCATGATGTGCGCCAGCGCTCCCGACAGCGTGACCGTCATGACCACGTTTCCTGATGCATCGAAGCTGCTGGCCAGCATGTTGTATTGCGAGCCGTTCATGAACGACGTGTTGTTGTACCAGGTGTTCCCGCCGGTCGAGTGGTTGGCGTAGAAGCCGTTGGCCTTGTTCTTCCAGGCCACGTTGTTCTGCACCAGGTGCCGGATGCCGGTCTTGCTCGACCCCATCTTGAAGCCGTTGCCGTTTCCGTCGGCCGGGTTGAAGGTGCCGTACATCGCGTAGCCGTTCATCATCGCCCACGAGTTCTCGACGGTGACCGGGACCTCCTGGTTGATGAGGTCGTACCCGTCGTCCGAGTTCCACCACGACCGGCAGCCGCGGATGATCGTGGTGCCGCCCGTCGTCTGGTAGTGAACGCCGAACCCGTCGGCGTTCTGCCCCTGCCCCTGGTTCGAGGTGGCGTCGTAGTTGTCGTGCGCGTCGCAGTTGAGTATCAGGTGGCCGCCGCCGCTCTTGTTGCCCACGAAGATCCCGTTGCCGCTGTTGTGGTGCATGTTGAGCAGCTCGAAGGTGTCGTTCGCGGCGGGGGTGTTCACCGAGATGCCGTTGTTCGAGTACATGTTCATGGGGACACAGCAGATCTCGAGCCCCTTGAAGTGCAGATAGCTGCCGCTCACCACGAAGCCCATGGTGTAGCCGGTGGTGGAGATCTGCAGGTTGGTGAAGTCGAACACCGGCACCTCGCCCTGGTAGGCGAAGTAGTTGATGTTCGCGCTCGAGGTCCCGCTCTTGGAGAAGTTGATGCCGGCGCCGCTGTTGGCGGGCGTGGTGACGGCGTACGTCCCGCCGCGGATCCAGACGGTGTCCCCGGCCACCGCCGTGCTCGCCCCCTTCTGCAGCGTCGCCCACGGCGCGTCCATCGTGCCGGCGTTGGAATCGCTGCCGGTCGTGGCCACGTAGTAGTCGGTCGCCCGGGCGGTCCCGACGGCGCCGAGTCCGATCAGAGCGACGAACAGGGCGACCAAGCGCTGGGCGTTTTGCATGCGAGCGTCCCTCCTCGGTGGTCTTCCGCCTTTTCGGCGAACCCACCTCGCTCGATACAAGGGCACGGCCGGCGAAAACTGTGCGGCCGTCTCGACCCCGGGGCAGAAAAATCAGAGACGGACGACGCGGCAGGCCGCAGCGGCCCCACCGGCGAATTCGGGCCGCGCCCCGCCCGGCGACCGGGCCCGAGCTAGTGGCAGAGCGCGACGTCGACGGTCACCGAAGTGCCGCTCGCCGGCGTGACGCCCAGGTCGACACCGCCGCCGCAAACGGTCGAGCGAACGATGCCCGCCGAAGAAGAGGCGCAGTCGGTCGGGCCGGCGAAGAGGTTCCCCTCGGCCGAAAGGCCGAGCGCGCCGGCGCCACCGGGCATCGAGACGCAGAGGCCGGCCAGGTTCGGATTCGCACCGGTGGCCGCCTGAAGCTGGTTGCGTCCCGGGTCACCCGCCTTGCCGAGATCGATCTGCGACAGATCGTTGCCGGCCGCCGTGCCGTCGTAGGAGGTGATGAAGAGACCGTTGAGCCCGTTGCCGAGGAAGACGCCGTCGCGGACCGTGGCCTTGCCACCACCGTAGAGGCGCACGCCGGCCTGCGTGTTCTGCCAGGCGACCAGACCGTCGATCCGACTCGCGGCCGCCGCGCCCGGCGCCTCGAAGATGCGCAGGCCCGCGAAGTAGTTGCCGCTGGCCTGCACCGTCCCCTGCCCGTTCGGTGCCGGCGCGGTGACCGGGATGCCGAGGACGTTCAGGACGCCCGAACCGGTCACGTAGATCCCGTGCTGGGTGTTGGCGTTGAAGGCCGTGGGGGCCTGGCCGGCGCCGACCGCGATGTTCACGGTGCCACCGGCGATGTTGAGACCGTCGCGCCGCCGGTTCGTCGTCCCGGCCAGCGTGGCCGCCACGCCGGCGCCGATGTTCAGCGTGCCGTTGCTGACGGCGATGGCGTGCCCGCCCGTGCTCTGGACCGTCAGGTAGGAGATCGCCACCGTGTGGCCAGCGCCCGGCGAGACGCCGATGCCGATCCCCGAGGTCTCGGCGCCACCGTCGATGGTGAGGGGGGCTGACGGATCGGGCGCCAGGGCGGCGAGATCGCCCGCCAGCTGGAAGCCGGCGACGTTGGCCAGGTTGGGATCGCTGCTGGGCGGCAGGCTGACGACGATCGGCCCACCCTTGGTGGCGATGGTGACGTTGGCCGGCACCAGCAGCGGAAGAGTCTCGGCCGCGACGAGCGCCGTCGTCTGGCCGGCGACGCCCACGATCACGATCTCGGTCCCGGGCGCGGCGAAGCTGCCGGCGGCGGCCAGCGCGCGGGTCACCGTCTTGAAGCTGCAGCTCGGGCTGGCGGTTCCGCCGGCGATGCCGCTGCCGGTGGCGATGGTGTCGTCGCCCCCGAGGGGGTCGACGAAATACTGGTTCCCCTTGGCGGGGGCGCAGCCCGTGCAGCTGTTGTTGACGCAGCGATAGGCCGAGCCGAATTGCGGGCTCGCGGCGCAGTCGGCGTCGGCGCAGCAGTTCCCCGCGACGCACAGCCCGCCGCAGCAAAAGTCGGCCGCGTTGGCGGCGCAGGGGCCGCTCGCGCTGCACATGGAGCTGACACACGTTCCGTTGGCTCCGCCGCTGGCGGTGTCGCAGATGGTCGACGAGCCGTAGCTCGGGTCGGCCTGGCACTGCGTGTCCGAGGCGCAAGCGCTGCAGCTCTCGGCCGTGGAGGCGCCGCAGACGAGGCCGGCCTCGGCCCCCGTGCAGTCCGCGCTGGTCCCGTGGCAATCGCCGAGCTGGCAGATCCCCTGGTAGCAGATGTTGCCCGGGCCGTAGGCCGGATCGGCCGCGCACTGCGCGTCGCTGGCGCAGCCACCGCAGGTGTCGGGCAAGGCGATGCCGCAGAGCTGGCCGGTCGGGCACTCGGCCGAGGACCCGTGGCAGTCGCCGGCCAGACACCCGCCCGCGATGCAGACCGTGGAGCCGCCGTAGACGGGGTCGGCGCTGCACGCGGCGTCCGTCGCGCACGGTTGGCAGGCGTGCGCGGCGGCGTCACAAATCTGGCCGCCGGAGCAGTCGGACGAGAGGCGACAGTCGCCGGCGATGCAGACGTTTCCGACGCAGAGGTGCTGCGTCCCGTACGCGGCGACGCAGGCGGCGTCGGTCGCGCAGGAGGAACAGACGTGCGTCGCGAGATCGCAAATCTCGCCGCCGCCGCAGTTCGCCGTGGTGTGGCAGGTCCCGGAGACGCAGGCGTTGCCGATACAGAGGTGGTTGCTCCCGTACCCGGCGATGCAAGCGGCGTCGGTCGCGCAGGGGCCGCAGGTGTGCGCGGCGGCGTCGCAGAGTTGTCCGTTCGGGCAGTCGGGCGAGGTGCGACAGACGCCGGGGGCGCAAGCGCCGTCCAGGCACAGATGCCCAGCGCCGTAGCCGCTCAGGCACTCCACGTCGGAGCCACAGGCGCGGCAGGCGTAGCTGTTGGGGTCACAGACTTGGCCGGTGGGGCACTGATCGGCCGTGCGGCAGGTGCCCGAGATGCAGCTCCCGCCGACGCACAGGTGGCCCGCGCCATAGTTGGCGACGCAGCTCGCGTCGTCCGAGCAGGTGACGCAGGTCGAGGAGGCGGCGTCACAGATCCGCCCGCCGAGGCAGTCGGCGGTCGACCGACAGTCGCCGGGGACGCAAGCGCCGCCCACGCAGACGTGGTTGCCGCCGTAGCCGGAGACGCAGTCCGCGTCCGCGCCGCAGGGGACGCAAGCGAACGAGGCGTTGCAGATCTCGCCGGCCGGGCAGTCGGCCGCCGTCCGGCACTGCCCCGCCGTGCAGCCGCCCGACACGCAGAGGTGTCCCGGACCGTAGTCGTTCTGGCAGGTGACGTCGTCAATGCAAGGGAAACAGAAGAAGTCGCCGCAGATCCCGCCGTTGCTGCAGTCCATCGCGGTGTGGCAGTTGCCGTCGACGCAGGTGCCGCTGACGCAGATGTGGTTCGGCCCGTACCCGGCCCGACAGGTAGCGTCGCTGGCGCAGGATCCGCAGGTGTGTGTGTTGCCGTCGCAGATCTGCCCGGGAGGGCAGTCGTTCACCGACTGGCAGCCGCCCGTACCGCCGGTGCCGGCGCCGGCGCCACCCGTCGCGCCGACGGTCCCGCCCGAAGAGATAGCTCCTGCGGCCCCGCCGCTGGCGTTCGCGCCCGCGCCGCCGGTTCCGACGGTCGAACCCGCGCCGCCGCTGCCGGTGAGCGCCGCGCCGCCGGTCCCGACAACAGAGCCGGTGCCGCCGCTGCCGCTCGTCATCGTGGCGCCGCCGGTGGCGCCGCCCGAGGCCGAACCCGCGCCGCCCGTTCCGGTGGCGCCGCCGGTGGCCGAGCCCGCCCCGCCGCTGCCGGTCTGGCCGCCCGTCTGGGCGAAGCCGCCGGGCGCGCCGCCGCCGAGGCCGAGCGTCCCCGCCGCCCCGCCCGTCCCCATGGAGGGCGCGCCGCCGCTTCCTCCGCCGCTTCCTCCGCCGCCGGTCCCGGGCGTCCCCCCGGTGCCGCTGCCGCCGGTGCCGCCAGGCATCGGGGTGGGCGTGTTCTCGCCGCAGCTCGCGACGACGAACGACGCCAGAATTCCGACCAGGAGCGCGCTCGATCTTCCGACGGAGCCTACAACCTTACCCATCGATCTGGTCATCGGCCCTGCGAGGCCGTCCTTGAACGGGCGCTCTGCGGAGTTTTTTCTGACGCGAGACCCGCCCTCGTCAGGCGTCTTGACGTCGGACCGCCTTCGTCGGTGGCGAAACGCTGAGCCGTCCCCTTCTGCCGGCGGCACATCCTCGTATGAGACGCGCCACGTCTGGCAGGGCCCTTGGGGCCCTTCTCTGCGTCATTCCGCTCAGTTGCACGTCAGCGGGAAGCGCGGGCGGCGCGACCGGCGGCAGCGGCGGCGGCGCGCCTGCCACCGGTGGATCGAGCGCGACCGGGGGCGCACCGGCGGCCGGCGGGAGCACCAGCACCGGCGGCGCGACAGGCCAAGGTGGCTCGGCCGGCGCGGGCCCAGGTGGATCGACGGGCGCCGGCAATTACGTCTGGCCGAACGCCACCAGCTTCACCAACTCGGACCCCTGGATCGCGCAGCACCACGACCAGATCGTGCAGATGAACCCCCACGTCCTGGTGCTGAATTACGCCAACAAATGCGGCGCCAACGACAGTCAGACCTGCGACCCGACCTACTTGCAAAAACTGATCGGCGAGCACGTGCAGGCGTTTCAGTGGGCCAGCCGCTACCACGGCTACAACGATCCCCACGCCCCCGCCTTCGTCAACTACGACGTCGTCAAGATCGTCGACCTGCGCGACGGCAGCGGCAACACCAACAGCGCGATGGTGCCGATCGCGGCCAATGAAGACGTGCTCGACTACGCGCAGCTCGACACGCAGGCCTACGCCGATCTGATCTGCATCGCCGACCCGGCCAACCCCGGCACCAACCTCACGCTCTGCCAGCTGTTCGAGAAGGGGATCATCAACGAGGTCTGGGGGAGCGTGGCCGACCCGGCGCCGAACGGCCCGCTCGGGAACCCGGTCAAGTTCGGCGAGTCGGCGGAGTCGAAGATGGTCTACGACTCCACGAACGTCGCGGTCTCGCCGGCCAAGTTCGTCACCGTCGGCAACGGCCCGGACATCTCGCCCAACTCGCGCGACGCCAACACCAAGCTGACCTGCAAGGTGACGACGCGGATCTGGGACTTCAACCCGACACGCGGCTCGGGCTGTCACCTGCACTCGCTCGGGCACCTCTACGAGAACTACGCGCGCGACGCGGCGGTGCCGGCGCTGGGCAAGGTGGCGCTCCCCTTCTTCAACCTCGACTTCCGCACCCGGTTCGGCGCGGCGTTCAACAGCTTCTACGACGTCTGCCCGTACACCAACGACGTCTGCATCGCCTGGCAGGCGAACGGCGGCCTGCCCGACGTCGAGGCGATGAGCGGCACGGCGTCGAGCCAGACGTTCGACTTCAAGGACCTGTCGGCCGGCTGCGGGAACGTCCACTTCCCCGCCAACGCCACCACCCAGTACCTGACCACCGGCGACACCAACGTCCTCACCTCCTGCGAGAACTACGGCCTCCACAACGCGACGGGCGGAAAAGATCTCACCACCCCTTACACCAATGCGATGATCGCCACCAAGTACGGTGAGACCCGCCAGGACAACGGCTTCGACAACTACGCCAACGGCGTGGCCAGCGACTGCGGCGCCGTCCAGCCGACCTACATCTTCGGCAGCATGCCCGGCCTGGGAAACACCGCCACCGCCGCCGACGGATCGCCCATGCACAACTGGTGGGTCTATTTGTTTTACTAGATCGGGACCCTGGAAGCGTCCCGCGCCCCCCGCGATCTGGCTCGGGATCCTGGGGTTGGGCCTCATGATCGGCGGCGCGCGCCCGGCGCACGCCGACGGCGCCTTTCCCGATTCGGACAGCATCGTAGTTCCCGACGCGCTGCCGGAGGAGATCTTCCTCGGGACCAACTTCGGCCTCGTGCTGTCGGTTGACGGCGGCGTGACCTGGACCTGGACCTGCGAGCAGCCGGGGAACGCCTTCGGCAACCACTACCAGATGGGCGCCTCGCCGATGAACCGCCTCTACGCCCAGGCGCGCGGGAGCACCAGCGCGACGCTCGCCTACTCCGACGACACGGGCTGCTCGTGGCAGGTGGCGGACGGCGCCGTCGCCGGCGCCACCGTCCTCGATGCCTTCGCCGATCCGACCGACGCCGGCCGCGTGTTGGCGCTGGTCAGCCGGTCCGGCGATGCCGGCGCGAGCTACGAGGCCTGGGAGTCGTCCGACGGCGGGGCCACGTTCGCGACCCGGCGGTACGCGACCCCGGACGCGCTGACGGGCGTGGAGACGGCTCGCTCGGATCCGGCCACCGTCTACCTCACCCTGATCGGCGTGGGGGACGGCGGCCCGATCCCCGAGCTGGCGCGCTCGACTGACGGCGGCGCGACCTGGACGCTCCACGATCTCTCGCCCGGGCTCGGCGCCCACATCCTCAACCTGCGCCTCATCGCCGTCGACCCCGACGACGCGGGCACCGTCTTCCTGCGGGTCAGCGGCGGCAGCGGTGAACAGGTCGCCGTCACCCGTGACGGTGGCGCGACCGTCGCCCCGGTGTTGACCTTCACCGCCGGCACGGTCGCCGCTTTCGCCCGCGTGCCGGCGACCGGCGACCTGATCGTCGGCGGTGTCAGCGGGCTCAATTCAGTGGCCTTCCAGTCGACCGACGACGGAGCCACCTTCCAGCCGCTCCCCACGCCGCCCCACCTGCGCGCGCTCGCCGCGCGCGGGAGCCGGCTCTACGGCGTGGCCGACAACTACACCGACGGCTACGCCATCGGCACCTCGGACGACGAGGGGATGACCTGGCAGCCGCTGGTGAGCTTCGGCGGCGATCCCGGCGACCCGACCGTCGCCGTCATCGGCAGCGTCACCGCCTGCGTGGCCGCCCTCTGCCAGAGCGACTGCCTGACCCGCGCGAACATGGGGCAGTGGGCGCCCGACGTCTGCGGGGTCACCCCCCCGATGAGCGACGGCGGCGCCGTTCGGGACGCCGCACGGGACGCGCCCCCCGTTCCCACCGACGCCGCGAGGCACGACGCCGCGGGGCGCGACGCCTCTGTCGGGGGCCATGCCGCGTCCGGCTGCTCGTGTGACGCCGGGCCGGTCTCAGGCTCCCCAGCGGCCAGTTTTCCCCTGCTGGCCTTGCTGGCGGCCAGCGGCCTCGCGCGCCGGTGGCGGCGCGGTCGGAAGCCGCTGCCACCGCCTCAGGTCTTGGACGCGTAGCTCGGCTCGTGCGGCTCGGCCGGGGCGCAGAAGGAGATGTCCCGGACCGCCACCTGGTCATGATCGCGGAAGCGAACGAACTCCTCGTGACCGGCGGTCACGACGTCGCGCGCCTGGTCGACGAAGCGCCCGCCGCCCTTGAGCTCGACCGTGACCGCCCGACGCAGCGTCACGGACTCCTCGAGCACGTCGATCACGTCGCAACGATCCATGAGATGTCCCATGTCGATCAAACTTGAGTCCGAACAGACGGGCGCGCAACGTTCCCGGCGCTCGGCCGTCGTGCGATGATGCGCCCATGAGCGACACGAGCGCCTGGGGTCCCCTCGCCCGCCTGATCGGAGAATGGGAGGGCGAGCGCGGGATCGACGTCTCCTTCCACAACGCGACCGGCCGCGTGACCGAGACGCCGTTCCGCGAGCGCGTCACGCTGGCCCCCTTCGGCCCGGTGGCCAACGGGACGCAGCGCCTCTACGGTCTCGACTACCGGATGTCCGCCTGGCGGATGAACGAGAGCGACCCCTTCCACACCGAGGTCGGCTACTGGCTGTGGGACGCCGACGGCGGCCACGTCCTGCGCTGCTTCATGGTGCCGCGCGGGACCACCGTGCTGGCCGGCGGCACCGCGCGCCCCGACGACACCGGCTTCCACCTCGAGGCCCACGTCGGCAACGAGACCTACGGCATCCTCTCCAACCGCTACCTGGCGGCGCGCGCGCGCACGACCAAGTACACCTGCCGGGTCGACGCCGGGACGGAGGTCTTCTCCTACGATTCGACCACCACCTACGTCCACCACGCGGGCGGCGTCATCGCCCACACCGATCGCAACACCCTCCGCCGCCTGCGCGCGCCGTAGCCGCTTCACCGCCCGAGCGCGGCGGCGCAGGGTCCGAGATCGATCCCCCAGGCGGTGCGGGCGGCGCGGCGCATCTCGGCCGGGCTGCCGGTGGTCACGAACCGGTCGCCGTGGCCGCGCGGCAACTTCCAGCGCGCGAGCAGCGTCCGGACGACGGCCTCCGCCGGATCGAGCAGCGCCGCCCGCGGCGCCAGCTTGCGGAACTCCTCCCGCGCCGAAGGATAGTGGGTGCAGGCGAGCAGGATGGCGTCGGCGCCGGCGATCGGACCGACGATGCGGGCCAGGTCGCGCGCGAACGCCGGCGTACCGACCCGGCCGGCCTCGATGTGGGCGGAGAGCGGCTGCGCGATCCGCTGCACCACCCGCCGCCGCCGCGTGCCGAGCGCGCGGCGGTAGACGCCGGAGCGGATCGTCCGCGCGCCGCCGACCACGCCGAGCACCCCGGTGGCCTCCGCCGCGGCGAGGGCGATGGCCGGCTCGATCACCCCCAGGACCGGGAGGCCCCCCTCGCCCAGCCGCGGCAGGATCGTCGAGGCGGCGTTGCAGGCGACGACCACCTGGGTCGCGCCTTCGCCGGCCATCACCTGCAGCACGCGCCGCACGCGCGCGGTGAGCGCGGCGGCGGAGAGCCGCCCGTACGGCGTGACGCCGGTGTCCGACCAGTAGAGGACCGGGACGTCGGGGCGCCGCCGCCGGAGCGCGCGAAAGATCCCGACGCCGCCGATTCCCCAGTCCAAAAAGCCGAGCCGCTCCATCAGCCGGTCACCGGACGTCAGGGGTACGACAACGGCGCGACCGCCCCGGGCGACAGTGGACCGGTGTCGAACGCCACCAGGCGCTGCCGGCGGCCGACGTTCAGGATCTCCAGCTTGCGCCCGGGGAAGCGGCTCTCCAGGTACCACTGGTACTCGTGCTGGGCGCGGATGGGGTTGTACTTGAGCATCGTCTTCCAGTCCGGGTGGCTGGTCAGCGCGGCCACGTCGCGAACGAACCGCCGATCGCGCAGCGGCCGCAAGAGGTGCTTGGCCGCCGAGGTGGCCAGCTGGCCGGCCTCGCGCCAGCCGAGCGCGCGCTCGACCATGTCGACGATCATGAGGTGGCCGCCGGGCGCCAGCAGGCGCCGGATCTCCTGCATGATCGGATCCCAGTCGAGGTAGCGGAACGAGAGGAACGAGGTGACCAGGTCGAACGAACCGTCGGCAAAGGGGAGCGCCGGCCCGGCGATGGTCTGGAAGCGGAGCTTGGCGGAACCGGGCGCGCGCGCCATCGCCTGGGCGACCATCTTCGCCGAGGTGTCGACGCCGACGCCGGCGGCGATCCGCCCCTCGAGCGCCCGCAGGAGCGCGCCCGAGCCGCACCCCAGGTCGAGCACGCGCGGCCGCCCGTTCGGAAAGGCGGCCCGATCCAGCCGGGCGTTGAGCCAGCGCCACTCGTCGCGGCGCACCCGGATGTCGGCGAACGCCCGGTCGTAGAGCGCCGCCACGGCGTCGTAGGAGGCGTCCCCCTCGGTCTCCTGCGGGGCGTACCCGTCCATCGGCTGCGCCGCCGCGCCCAGGTACTTGGTCAGCGAGCCGCCGAGCCCGTGCGACTTCTTCCCCGGACACGAGATGAGATAGAGGGGCCCGGGCCGCCCCAGCCGCAACGGCTCCCAGGCGAACCGGTCGGGCGCGGTCGAGACCGTGGTGTAGCCGTGGTGGCCGTGCGCGCGCACGCCGAAGGTGCGGGCGAAGAACGGCGCGAACCAGCGGACGCTGCGGCAGGCGTGGAAGTAGGCGTGCGCTCCCGGCGCGAACGGGATCCGCATCTGGCGCCACTCGTGCGGGCTGAACTGCTCC
>Ga0134128_10008455_pt1 | contig 12387 bp, 22 predicted proteins | sample KB31754_FD_96462 | JGI IMG/M metagenome (GOLD analysis project Ga0134128, IMG submission 96462) | Terrestrial soil microbial communities with excess Nitrogen fertilizer from Kellogg Biological Station, Michigan, USA - KB3-175-4 | ecosystem: Environmental > Terrestrial > Soil > Unclassified ...
CCTGCCAGGCGGCGCATCAAGACGTCGTCCGCGACGCGAAAAAAAATCACCACCGGCGGCCCGAAATCCTGGCGCTCGAGAATCCGATTCAGCGCCTCCGCCTGCGCGAGCGTCCTCGGAAATCCATCGAAGACGAACCCATTCACTGCATCGGCGCGCGCAATGCGATCCTCGACCATGCGCAAAACCAATTCATCCGACACCAGATCGCCGCGCTCCATCACCGGCTTCGCCAGACGCCCGAGCTCCGTGCCCTTGCTGACGTTTTCGCGCAACATGTCGCCGGTCGAAAGATGCGGCACGCGAAGCTTTTCAGCAACCAGCTTCGCCTGTGTGCCCTTGCCCGCGCCGGGCGGCCCAAGAAAGATCACGGCGCGCGCCAGCACTCTTTGGGCGTCGAGGGGCGCCACGCTTAGACACCCCGGCCCCGCAAACGGCCGCGGCGCGTGAACCCTTCGTAATTCCGCATCACGAGCTGCGCCTCGAGCTGTTGCACCGTGTCCATGGCCACGCCCACGACAATCAGCAGCGACGTGCCGCCGAAATAGAAATTAACGTTCAAGCCTTCGAGAACGAAGCGCCAGAAATGCTCGTCAATCCAGCCGCCGACAAGCGGCAAATGCTGCAGGTGGATGCCTGAGATCATCCATTCCGGCAGGACGCAAACGAGCGCGAGATAGAGTCCGCCGACAAACGTTAGCCGGGTGAGCACGCGATTGATGTGCTCCGAAGTATTGCGCCCGGGACGGATGCCCGGGATGAAGCCGCCATACTTGCGCATGTTGTCAGCAAGATCCGTGGGATTGAAAATGATGCCCACGTAAAAGAATGCGAAGAAGATGATGAGCAAAACGTAAGTAAGGGTATAGAGCGGCTCGCCCCAGGCGAACGTGCGCGCGAAATTCTGAAAGAAGGGCGAGCGGTTGGCGAAGACGAGCGCGAGCGTCTGCGGGAACGTGAGCAGCGAGCTGGCGAAAATCGGCGGGATCACGCCGCCCGAATTCACGCGCAGCGGCAGATAAGTCATCTGGCCGCCCATCACTTTGCGTCCCATGACGCGCTTGGCGTACTGCACCGGAATGCGGCGCTGGCCGCGCTCGACGAACACAATGAACGCCACCACGATCACCATCAAAATGAGGATGGCTAACAGGGCGACAGGTCCAAGCGCTCCCCACTGCCCGCCGGTGCCGGCCATCACCCACAAATCCTCGACCGCTTTCGGCAGGCCCACAACGATGCCGGCAAAAATAATCAGAGACATGCCGTTGCCAATGCCGCGGTCGCTGATCTGCTCGCCCAGCCACATGATGAATGCGGACCCTGTCGTAAGAGTCAAAATGGTCATCAGCACAAAACGGATGCCGGGGTTGTAGACGAGATGCTGGCCTGAAAGGTCCTGATGCTGAAGCGCAAGGGCAATCGCCAGTGACTGAAAAATGCTCAGAATAATCGTCAGGTAGCGCGTGTACTGCGTGATTTTCTTGCGGCCGAGGTCGCCCTCTTTCTGCAGACGCTCCAAATACGGCCAGACAACCACCATCAGCTCAAGAATGATGGCCGCGGTAATGTACGGCATGATGCCCAGCGCGAAAATCGACAGCCGGCGCAGGTTGCCGCCGCTGAAGAGATCAACGATGCCGAGAACGGAATTGCGGTTCTGCTGGAACAATTGCAAAAGCAGCGCGCTGTTGATTCCCGGCGTGGTGATGAACGCGCCCAGACGGTAAATCGCCAGAATCATCAGCGTGAAGAGACACCTGTTGCGCAGGTCCGGAGTGAAGATGATATTCCGAAAAGCCTCGATCAACTTTCTCATTGCAAAACTTCGACCTTGCCCCCGGCTGCGGTGATTTTCTCCTGTGCGGACTTGCTGAATTTGTGCGCGTGAACGGTCAGCGCGATTTTCAGTTCGCCGTCACCCAGGATCTTGATGCCGTCATGACGAACATGAATGATTCCGCGGCCTTCGAGCTCATCCGGCGTCACCGTCTCGCCCGCGGAGAACACGTTCAGCGATTCGACGTTCACGATGGCGTAACGCGTGGAAGACGGATTATGGAAACCGTGCTTCGGGATGCGGCGATGCATGGGCATCTGGCCGCCCTCGAAACCGGGCCGGCGCGAATAGCCGCGACGGGACTGCTGGCCCTTGTTGCCGGCGCCCGATGTCTTGCCGAGCTTCGAGCCCATGCCGCGGCCGACGCGAACCTTGCGGTGCCGCGAGCCGCGCGGCGGTTTCAAATTGGATAGTTTCACGCTCATAATGTCGCCCCGTTAGGCTGCGTTCGCGCCTTTTTTCGTGTCTTCTTTCTCAGGCTCGATCTTCACCAGATGGTGCACCCGCGCGATCATCCCGCGCGTGGACGGCGTGTCATCGAGTTCGACAAGCTGATTCATTCGCCGGAAACCCATCCCGCGAATCGTCTGGCGCATGCTGCGCGGGCAGCCAATGAAGCTGACTACCCAGCGAATTTTCAATTTCCCCGACTTTTTCTTCGTGGCCATATTCGTTTTCAAAACCTTTATGCCGTCACGGGCTCGGCCGTCTTGCCGCGCTCTTCGTTGACCTTGGCGGCGTCCCGCAAATGCAGCAGCGCGTCGAAGGTCGCCTTGATTACGTTATGCGGATTCGAAGTGCCAATCGACTTGGTCAACACATTCTGGATTCCCGCCACTTCCATCACCGCGCGCACCGGCCCTCCGGCGATTATGCCGGTACCTTCTGGAGCAGGCTTCAAGAGCACCTGGCCTGAACCGTAACGCCCAAGAACCTGATGCGGGATGCTCGATCCCTTCAAATGGAGCTTGACCATGTTTTTCTTGGCCTGCTCGATGGCTTTGCGGATCGCCATGGGAACTTCGCGCGCCTTGCCCATGCCGAATCCAGCGTGACCGTGCTGATCGCCCACCACCACAAGCGCGGAGAAACTCAAGTTCTTGCCGCCCTTCACCACTTTCGTGACGCGATTGATGGAAACGACCTGATCCTTGACATTCGCCAGGTTGGCGTCGATGTGCCGGCGAATCGCGAGCGTATCTTTGAGCTCTTGTTTCGACATAAGTGTCAGAACTTCAATCCCGCCTCTCGAGCCGCTTCGGCAAGCGCCTGAATACGGCCATGATATTGGTAGCCGCCGCGGTCGAAGACCACCTTCTCGACTCCGGCAGCGCGGGCGCGCTCGGCGATGATTTTTCCGACGAGTTTGGCCGCGGCGATGTTGCCTCCGCCCTTGATTTGGCTCTTCACGTCCGCGTCCAGCGAACTGGCAGCCGCGAGCGTGTGCCGTTTGTGGTCGTCAATCACCTGCACACGAATGTGCTTGAGCGAACGATAGACGCAAAGACGCGGCCGCTCTTCGGATCCCGCGAGCGTTTGACGCATGCGCTGGTGGATCCGCTTGCGGTGCAAATCGCGCGAAAGTTTTCTTGCTGGCACAACAGCCATTGCTCTTCTCCTTCAAGCGACCCGGACTATCTGCAACAAAAAAATGCAGACCGCTCGTTGCGACGGCTCCTCGGAATGACAAATATCCGGGTTGCCCGTTATTAAGCCGCTGTCTTGGCGGCGCCGGCCTTGCCCGCCTTCTTCTTCAAGCGCTGGCCGACGATGCGAACACCCTTTTGCTTGTACGGGTCCGGCGGACGCAACGCGCGCATGTTGGCCGAAACTTGCCCGACCAAACCCTTATCCGCGCCGGTGACCGTAACGTGCGTCTGCTTCTCGATGGCGACCTGTATCCCCTCAGGAATCGGGAATTGCACAGGATGCGAGTAGCCAAGCGCGAAGACGACCGTCTTGCCTTTGACTTCGGCGCGGTAGCCCACGCCAACGATGTCGAGCTCCTTCTTGAAACCCTCGGTCACACCCTTCACCGCGTTGGCAACCAGCGCCCGCGCCAAGCCATGCAGCGCGCGCTGCGATTCATTTTGCCGCGACGCGATCAGATGGCCGTCCTTCTGGTCGAATTTAATGCGACCTGGGACCGGCACATGCATTTTACCCTTCGGGCCCTGGATTTCGATGGCGTCCGCGGCGATTTGCACCTTCACGCCGGCAGGAAGCGGTATCGGTTTTCTTCCAATTCGAGACATAGCTCTACCAAACCTCGCACAGGAGTTCGCCGCCCACGCCTTCTTTGCGGGCGGTCTGGCCGGTCATGATTCCGCGCGGCGTGGAAAGAATCGCAACGCCCATGCCGCCCACGACAGGGCGAATGCCGTCCTTGCCGACGTACCGGCGGCAGCCGGGCCGCGAAACGCGCTTCAGATCCGTCAGCACGCTGCGCTTGTCGCTGGTATAGCGGAAAAAGACGCGCAGGACTTTCTGTTTGTTCTCGTCCACCACTTTGTAAGTGGAGACGTAGCCCTCTTCCTTCAAGATGCGTGCAATTTCGATTTTCATCTTCGACGACGGCAAATCCACTCGCGGATGGCGCGCGCGCACAGCGTTGCGAATCCGGGTGAGCATGTCAGCAATCGGGTCGGTGGTCATTTATTGTCCTTACGTATTTTCCTTACCAGCTGGCCTTCGTCACGCCCGGGATTTCGCCCTTGAGCGCAAGCCCGCGGAAGCAGATGCGGCACATTTCGAATTTCCGCAAAAACGCGCGCGACCTGCCGCAGATGCGGCAACGGTGCCGGACGCGAATCTTGTACTTCAACTTCTTCTTCATCTTGGCGCATCGTGCGGTGGTCGCCATCGTTTGTCCTTTTGCCCTCTCGTTTCACTTTGCCGCGATTATGGCCGCAGCGGGACGCCCAGCAATTTCAGCAACTCGCGGCCCTCTTCGTCGGACCGCGCCGATGTAGTAAGCGTGATGTTCATGCCCTTGATCTTGTCGACGCGCGTGTAATCGATTTCCGGGAACACAAGCTGGTCTTTCAATCCCAGCGTGTAGTTCCCACGGCCGTCGAAGGAATTCCCCGGCAGGCCCTTGAAGTCGCGCACCCGCGGCAGAACGATATTCGCCAGCCGGTCGAGAAATTCGTACATGCGCTCACCGCGCAGCGTGACCATGCAGCCGATGGGCATGCCCTTGCGAATCTTGAAATTCGCGATGGACTTCTTCGCGCGCGTGATCACCGGCTTCTGCCCCGTGATCTGGCCAAGCTCCTGCACGGCCACGTCGAGCAGCTTGACGTTCTGGCTGGCTTCGCCGAGACCGATATTCACGGTGATCTTCTCCAGCCGCGGCACAGCCATGGTGTTCGTGTATCCGAAGCGCTTCGAGAGCGCCGGCATGGCGTCTTTTCGGTAACGTTCATGTAAACGGCTGATCATCGTCCCTCTTAACCCTGTCTCTCTTAACCCTTAGTTTTCGATCGTCGCGTCGCACCGATGGCAAGTTCGCCCCTTGGTGCCGTCCGACAATATTTTGGTGCCCATGCGGGCGTGCTTGCCGCAGGACGGGCAGAGAATCATCACGTTTGAAACGTCCATCGGTCCTTCTTTATCCAAAATACCGCCGCGAATGTTCTTCGACGGATTTGGGCGCGTATGCTTCTTGATGATATTTGCGTGCTCGATGGTGACGCGGCGCTTCACTGGGTCGACAGAAAGCACCCGCCCGGTCTTGCCCTTGTCGCGCCCGGCCATAATCTTCACCGTGTCGCCATGGCGAATCAGCACGGGCCGAGGCTTTTGCTTCGCTTCACGATGACGCATGACTACCAAACCTCCGGCGCGAGTGAAATAATCTTGGCGAACTTCTTCTCGCGCAATTCGCGCGCCACGGGACCGAAGACGCGCGTGCCGACCGGCTCGCCCGCCTCGTTGATCAGCACCGCGGCATTGTCGTCGAAGCGGATATACGTGCCATCCCTGCGGCGATGCTCCTTGCGCGTGCGAACGACGACCGCCTTCACGACTGTTCCCTTCTTCACCTGACTGTCCGGAGCGGCTTCCTTGACCGAGGCGGTCACGACATCTCCCAATCCAGCCACGAGCCCCGCGTCGCCGCCCAGCGGAAGAATGGCCGTCAATTGCCGCGCGCCGGAATTATCCGCGACGGTCAGCCACGTGCGCATCTGAACCATGCTAGTGCTCCCTCATTTCCGAGAACGTCACGCCACGCGCGTGGAGCGGGCGACAATCTCCGCCAGCCGCCAGCGCTTGAGCCGCGACAACGGCCGGCTGGCGACAATGCGAACCGTATCGCCGGGGCGCGCTTCGTTCTGCTCATCATGGGCGTAGTATTTCTTGCTGTGGCGAATCACGCGCAGATACTTGCGGTGCTGCGTTGTGCGCGTGACTTTCACCACGATTGTCTTGTGCATTTTCGAGCTCGTGACAATGCCGACGAGCTGCTGACGCGCGCCGCGGCCGCTCGAAGACTCCGCCGCGCCTGTTGCCGCTTCACTGGCCATCTGTGATCCTCATTATTCTTTCGAGTCCTTCGCTTCTTTCGATTCTTTCACGCTGTGCTTCTTGGCGCCGCGCTTGTCGGAAGCCGCCTTCTTTGGCTTCTTCGCGTGCGCCGCTTCCCCTTCTTTCGCAGCCGCCGCATGAATGCCCAACTCGTGCTGGCGAACCAGCGTCTTGATACGCGCCAAATCGCGCCGGGCTTCGCGAAGCTTCTTGACGCTCTCCGACTGTCCCGTGGTCAGCTGAAAACGCAGGCGGAAAATCTGCTCGCCCAACTCATGCGCCTGAATCTCAAGCTCATTGCGATTCATCGGCAGAAAATCTTCCATGCGACCCGCCATCAGAGCTCCTCCGCCCGGCTGACGAACTTCGTCCGGATGGGCAGCTTGTGCGCCGCCAATTCCATCGCTTCCTTCGCCGAGGCGATATCCACTCCCGACATCTCGAACATCACGCGGCCCGGCTTGACGACCGCCACCCAGTGCTCGGGCGGCCCTTTGCCCTTGCCCATGCGCGTTTCGGCCGGCTTCTTCGTAAACGGCTTATCCGGGAAAATACGAATCCACAATTTGCCGCCGCGCTTGATGAAGCGCGTGATGGCCACGCGAGATGCCTCGATCTGCCGGTCCGTGATCCACGCGGGCTCAAGCGCCTTCAGGCCGTATTCTCCGAAAGCCAGCGAGCCGCCGCGCCACGCTTTTCCCGAGCGCCGGCCGCGCTGCTGTTTGCGGTACTTCACTTTTTTCGGCATCAACATAATTGCGTTTCCTTACTCCGTTACTCGGCGTTGGCAGGGCCCAGCAAGCGGCACCCCCTGCGACTTACAATCACTTCACAATCCGCCGGCGATACCCGGCCGAGCTACGCGTTCGCTGCCTGCGCGGCTCGCTCTTCGGCGCGCTTGCGCTCCGGAGCATTTTCGCCCTGGTAGACCCAGCACTTCACGCCAATCACGCCGTACGTCGTGCGAGCCTCCGCAAAGCCAAAATCAATGTCCGCGCGCAACGTTTGCAGTGGCAAACGGCCCTGCAAATACCATTCCTTGCGGGCGATTTCCGCGCCGTTCAACCGGCCGCCCACGCGCACCTTGATGCCTTTGCAACCGAAGCGCAGGGCTGAGTCAACTGACTTGCGCATGGCGCGGCGGAAAGCGACGCGCTTCTCAAGCTGCAACGCTATCGATTCCGCCACGAGCTGCGCGTCGAGCTCCGGACGATGCACTTCCTGAATATCAATATGAACTTCGCGTTTGGTGCGCTTCTGCACCTCCGCCTTCAGCTTGTCGATTTCCGCGCCCTTGCGGCCAATAATGATTCCGGGACGCGCCGTATAAATCCGAACCACCAGCTTGTTGGCTGCGCGCTCGATGTCGATCGAGCTCACGCCCGCCGATTTCAGCTTCTCCTTCAGTTCCTTGCGCAGTTGGACATCCTCGTGGAGCAGGTCGGCGTAATCTTTCTTGGCGAACCATCGCGACTTCCACGATTTGTTGTAGCCCAGCCGAAAACCGTACGGATGCGTTTTCTGACCCAATCGATCCTCCCGCCCGTGAAAACTCTACTTCCTCTTCTTTTGCGCTTTCTTGGCCTGCTTGGCGCGATCCTCGAGCGTCTTGCGCGCCTTGCGCACCGCGCCCTTGATGCCCTTCGACGCCACGCGATCGGCTTCCGCCGCCTTCACGCGATCTTCCGCGGCGCGCGCGTGCTCCGCCACCTCCACCACAATGTGGCTTGTGCGCTTCTGATAGCGAAACGCGCGGCCCATTGGCGCCGTGCGCAAACGCTTCCAGCGCGGCCCTTCGTTCACGAAACAGCGCGTCACCCACAGCATGTCCACATCGAGCGACTCGCCCGACTCATCCGCCTTGTGCTCCGCGTTCGCGATGGCGCTGTGCAGCACCTTCCCGATTTCGCGCGCGATGCGCTTCTTCGTGAATTGCAGGATTTGCAGCGCCTCGGCGGCGCGATGGCCGCGAATCAAATCGATCACCAGGCGCGCCTTCTGCGGTGAAACGCGAATGAAGCGCGCGTTGGCGATGCCCTCAAGCGAACCGTGCGTATGTGTCTCAGGCGCCATACAAGTTTCCCTTTCTTATCCTTTCGGCGCTGCGGGAGCTGCGCCTCCGCCTGCCGGCGCGCCGCCCGCTGGCGCTGCTCCACCCGGAGCGCCGCCCGCCGCTGCCGCCGCCCTTTCGAGCGCGGCCTTCACTGCGTGGCCCTTGAACGTGCGCGTGGGCGCGAATTCGCCCAGTTTGTGCCCCACCATCTGCTCCGTGACGTACACGGGAATGAACTTCCGCCCATTATGCACCGCGATTGTGTGCCCAATCATCTCCGGCAGAATCGTGGAGCGCCGCGACCACGTCTTGATTACTTTCTTTTCGTTCCGCGCGTTCATCCCTTCGATTTTTACGCGAAGCGGCTCATCGATGAACGGGCCTTTCTTAAGCGAGCGTGGCATTTGTCCTCTTGTCCTCTGCTATTCCCGCGCTATTCCCCGACGCGGCGCAGCTTCACCCACTGCGCGCGGCGCATCCTGCGAAAACCGCGCACTGGCCCCGGAACGCGATGCGACACGGGGCAGAACGGGCACACAAAACGCGTTCCTTGCGCATTGGGAGTCTTCTCAACAATCACCGCCCAGCCGGGCTTGCAAATCCGGTACATCACTTGCGGCTGCGGGATCACCACCTTCAGTTTCCGGGCCGGCTTCGCCGCGGGGCGAACCCGCTTGGAAGCGCGCGCGACGCGCCGTGACGTCCTTCGAGTTGTTCGTGTAACGCTCATTGTTCCGCTCTCGATCACCCGCCGCGCCGGGATCATTTATTCCGTTCTCCGTTAACTCTGCTTCTTGCTGCGAACAAAAATCGTTATGGCTTTCGCCGCTGCACAATCAGCCGGTCGGAAGGCTTCCGCTTGCGCGTCTTCGCGCCCAAAGTCGGAAAGCCCCACGGCGTTTGCGGGTGATTGCCCTTCACGCGGCCTTCACCGCCGCCGTGCGGGTGATCGACCGGGTTCATTGCCACGCCGCGATTCGTCGGCCGGCGCCCGTGCCAGCGCGTGCGTCCTGCTTTGCCGTACGTGACGTTTTCGTGATCCAAATTGCCGAGCTGCCCGACCGTCGCCATGCAATCCAACGAGAACTTGCGCGTTTCGCCCGAAGGCAGCTTGATCAGCGCTATGTCGCCCTCTTTGCTGAGCAACTGCGCGGCGCCTCCCGCCGAACGCACCAGCTGACCACCCTTCCCGGGTGAAAGCTCCAGGTTGTGCACCATCGTGCCGGGGGGAATATTGCGAATCGGCAAGGCGTTGCCAGGCAAAATGTCCGCCGCGGCGCCGTTCTGCACCGTCATGCCCACTTCCAAACCCACCGGATGCAGGATGTAGCGCTTCTCGCCGTCCGCGTAATGCAGCAGGACGATTCGAGCCGAGCGGTTCGGATCGTATTCGATGGCCGCAACCTTCGCCGGGATTCCGGTCTTCTCGCGCCGGTAATCGATCAGACGGTACTTCTTCTGATGCCCGCCGCCGCGATGCCACGAAGTGATTTCCCCGTGCGCGTTGCGTCCGCCTGTGCGCTTCTTCGACTCGACCAGCGACTTCTCCGGCTCTTGCTTCGTGATCTCGCTCTTGTCGAGCATGGTCAGGAAGCGCCGTGACGGCGTATAAGGTCTGAATGTTTTTAGCGCCATTGTTGCCTCTTGCCTTCCGGTCGAATGCTTCCGGTTTCAACCACCTGAACCAACGACCGGCTTAAAAATTCCCGGCTACATATTTTCCGCGTACTCCATCATCTTTTCGCCCGGAGCCAGCTTCACATACGCTTTCTTCCAGTCGCGTCTGTGCCCTTCGGACTTCCCGCGCCGCCGCAGCTTGCCGTGATAAATTGCGGTGCGCACGTCGGCGACTTTCACGTTGAACGCGGCCTGCACCGCTTCCTTGATTTGCGTCTTGGTGGCTTCGCGCGCCACTTCGAATACGGCCGTCTGCTGCGTCTCTTTCACGCCCAGGCCCTTTTCCGTGATGATGGGCCGGCGGATGATTTCGTAGGGCTGCATGGCCTATTCCTTGTCCTTTTTCGACTTGGGCTTTGCTTTCGCGTGTTTCTTCGCCGCGGGTTTCTTTTCGGCGCTTGCGCGTTTCTTTGCCGCCGGTTTGGTTTTATGCTTTGCGTCTCCGGATTTCGCCGCGGGCTTTTCCGGTCTTGCCGCGTGCTCGATCTGCACCGTCTCCGAACCGCCGCCCGGCCCTTCCGTTTCGCTCAATCCCCGGCTCAGCTTTTCCGCCGCTTCGCGCGACAGCACCAGCGCCTCGTGCCGCAGCAAATCGTACGGCTGAATCCCTGTAGTGAGCACCAGCTTCACCCCTTCGATATTGCGGCTGGCGCGTTCCAAGTTCACGTTTTCGACCGCGTCCACGAGCAACAGGCTGCGGCTGGCTTCGTCGAGCCGCGTCAGTGCCTGTCGAAAAGGCTTGGTCTTGTGCGAATCGAGCCGCCAGTCCTCGACGACGAAGAGCTTGTTGTCCGCGAATTTTGCCGACAGCGCCGAGCGCAACGCTCCCAGCAATACTTTGCGCGGCAGGCGGTATCCGTATTTGCGCGGCACCGGCCCGTGGACCGTTCCACCGTGCCGCCAGAGTGGCGAGCGAATCGATCCGATGCGCGCGCGGCCTGTGCCCTTCTGCTTCCACAGTTTGCGTCCTGCGCCGCTGACTTCGCCCTTCGCTTTCGTCTTGTGCGTTCCTGCGCGCTGCGAAGCCAGGTAATGCCGCACCGTTTCGTGCAGCACATGCGGATTCACGCGCGCCGCAAACACGTCGTCGGCCAGATCAACCTGCCCGACTGTCTTGCCATCCAGATTTCTCACGTCCACAACGGCCATTTTGTTCTCGCTATTTCGCTTTCGATTTTTTCGCTTTTCGAATGTAAATGTACGCGCCCGTCGGCCCGGCAACTGCGCCGCACACAAGCAGCAAATTCTCGTCCGGGTCGATTTTCACCACGCGCAAATTCTTGGAAGTCTTCCGCACGTTGCCCATGTGCCCCGGGAAATGCTGGTTCTTCCAGACGCGCGACGGAAACGAGCTGGCTCCAATGCCTCCGGGAGCGCGGTGGAACATCGAGCCGTGCGAAGCGTCGCCGCCGCGATAGTGCCAGCGTTTGACGCCGCCCGCGAAGCCGCGGCCCTTGCTCGTGCCCGCCACGTCGACGAATTCTCCGACGGCGAAGCCGTCCACGAGCACGCGGTCCCCGGTTTTCGTTTCGTCCTTCGATTCTTCGAGCCGGAACTCGCCCAAAAAGCGCATCGGAGCGACGCCCGCTTTCTTGAAGTGCCCCGTCATCGCTTTATTGACGCGCTGCGGCTTGATGAACTCGACCAGGCCCAATTGCACCGCGTCGTAACCATGCTTGTCCTTGGTGCGCCGGTCGACGACCACACACGGGCCCGCTTGCAGCACCGTGCACGGGATCGACGCGCCGTCCTCGGCGAACACTTGCGTCATTCCCAGTTTGATTCCCAGAATTCCGTTGACTGCCATGGCTCTCGCTCTTCCTCGTTATTTCGTTGCGTGTTCACGCCCGAAGGCCTTGATTTCCACATCCACGCCTGGCGGCAGGTCGAGCTTCATCAGCGCGTCAACCGTGTCCGGCGTCGGACTCAAAATATCAATCAGCCGCTTGTGCGTGCGCATCTCGAACTGCTCGCGCGATTTCTTGTCCACGTGCGGCGAGCGCAACACGGTCCAGCGATTGATGATCGTCGGCAGGGGAATCGGGCCCGCCACCTCCGCGCCCGTGCGCCGCGCCGTTTCCACAATCTCCCTGGTGGATTGATCGAGAATGCGGTGATCGTAAGCCTTCAAACGGATGCGAATTTTTTCTCCGGTTGACATGTTTACTCGAGTATCTCGGTGACGGCGCCGGCGCCCACCGTGTGGCCGCCTTCGCGTATCGCGAACCGCAACCCCTTCTCCAGCGCCACCGGAGTGATCAGTTTCACTTCCACCGCCACATTGTCG
>Ga0134128_10008457_pt1 | contig 12386 bp, 12 predicted proteins | sample KB31754_FD_96462 | JGI IMG/M metagenome (GOLD analysis project Ga0134128, IMG submission 96462) | Terrestrial soil microbial communities with excess Nitrogen fertilizer from Kellogg Biological Station, Michigan, USA - KB3-175-4 | ecosystem: Environmental > Terrestrial > Soil > Unclassified ...
TCGAACGAGAGCCCGCGGCCCAGGCCCGCCTGGTTGATGTCGATGAGGAGCGCGTCCATCTCGCTCTTGTTCGGCAGCTGCTTGAGGAGCGCGCCGAACGCCTGCTCGATCTCGATGCGCTGCTGCTTGTATGCCTCGAGGTTCACCGCGAGCTTCTTCTTCTCGAGGAAGGTTTCCTTCTGCTTCTCGACCTCGCGGCGGCCGTTCTCGATCTGCTCGTTCTGCGATTGCCAGAAGACGAAGTACGCGGCGACCTGGATCGCGATGAACAGCACCAGGAGCGCGCCGGCCTTGATCGGCCACGGCCAGTTTCCCGGCTTCTTCGGATCCAGCGTTCGGAGCTCGTCGAGCAGGTTCATTTGTTCACCGCCGCCTTGGTCGTTGCCGCCCGGCCGGTCTCCTCCGGCTTGGCGCGCTTGATCGAGATGTTCATGGTGAACTCGTTCACGCGGTTGCCCGACTTGTCCGGCGCGGGCACCGCCTTGATCTCGATGAGCTCCGGGTTCTCGAGGTAAGGGGAGGCGCCGAGGTTGCGCATCAGCGTGGAGACGCGGGCATTCGACTGCGCGTATCCCACGATGTTGACCTTGGTCCCGGTCTGCTTGATGGACTTGAGGTAGACCCCCTCGGGCAGCTGGCGCAGGAGCTGGTCGAGCAGCTGGACCGGCTCCGAGCGGTTCGCCTGCAGGCCTTCCACGACGCGCTTCTTGGCGAGCAGCGCGGCGGTCTCCTCGCGGATCTTGCGGATCTCCTCGATCTGCTTGTCGAGCTTCGCGATCTCGCTCTTCATGTACGCGACGTTCCTCTGCTGCTGCTCGACCTGCGCGCCGAGGTACAGCCATACCGCGCCGGCCACGACCACGGCGAGCACCGCGGTGAGCCCGCCGAGGACGGCGAACTGCTGCTCGCGCCGCTTGCGCTTCTCTTCGCGGTGCGGGAGGAGGTTGATGCGAATCATGAGGGGTCGAACCTCCGCATCGCGAGGCCGCACGCGACCATCAGCGAGGGTGCGTCGATCGTCAGCTGGCGCGGCTTGATCTTGGAGGAAAGCGCCATGTTGGCGAACGGGTTGGCGACCACCGTGTGGACCTGCGTGCGCTGCGCCACCATCTCCTCGAGGCCATCGAGCATCGCGCAGCCGCCGGTGAGCAGGATGTGGTCGACCTTGTTGAACTGGGTCGAGGTGAAGAAGAACTGCAGCGCCCGCTGCACCTCGAGCACGATCTTCTCGTTGAACGGTTGCAGGACGTCCGGACCGTAGTTCTCGGGAAGGTTGCCGACGCGCTTGGCGGCCTCGGCCTCTTCCACCGGCATGTCGAACTGCCGCGCGATGTCCTGGGTGAGCGAGTTGCCGCCGATCTGCTGCTCGCGGCTGTATACCGTTTGCCCGTTGTGGATCACGGTGACCCGGGTCACGGTCGCCCCGATGTCGACGATGGCGGTGACGTCGCTTTCCGAGATCCCGGAATTGCCCCCGCAGATGAGCTCGAACGCGGTCTGCGAGGCATAGGACTCGACGTCCATGACGAGCGTCTTCAGCCCGGCGGCCTCGGCGGCGGCCACCCGGTCCTCGATCTTTTCCTTGCGGGAGGCGGCGATCAGCACCTCGACCTCGTCCTCGCCGCTCGGCGCCGGCCCGAGCACCTGGAAGTCGAGGTTCACCTCGTCGAGCGAAAACGGAATGTACTGGTTGGCCTCACCCTGGACCTGGACTTCCATGTCCTCCTCGCGCTGGTTGCCGGAGAGGATCACCTTCTTCGTGATCACGGCCGCGGAAGGCAGGGCGAGGGCGACGTTGCGGATGCGCGAGCCGAGCGACTTGTGGGCGCGCTTGATCGCATCCCCGGCGGCCTCGATGTTGGCGATGTTGCCGTCGACGACCGTATCCTTCGGCAGGGGCTCGATGGCGTAGCGCTCCACGCGGTAAATGTTGCGACCCGCCTCCGCGATCTCCACCATCTTGACCGAAGAAGAGCTGATGTCGCAGCCCACGAGGGGCGGCGCCTTGGCCTTCAGGAAGTCGAACTGGGCGGCTAATTTTTCTTTAAGCATGGTGGAAGGTTAGCACCCAAACAGAGAATCTACTTTAGATGCTAGCAACAAGTCCTAGGCCTGTAAAGCAAATTGTGGCAAGGGCCGGGGCCCCTTCCGGCGTCTATAATGGCGGCGATCCCTTGACACCGCAGGCCGCTCCCCGGGCCGCCCGGCGCCCGCTTCCGATCCGTTGCCGATGACTTCCCGTTGGTGGTTCTACCCGGCCCTCCTCGCCGCCTCCCTCGTCATCGTGGCGGCGGGGGTCGGCGCGCTCACCGTGGTCCTGCTGTGGCCCAACCTTCCCAGCCTGGACGCCCTCACCGACTACCGGCCCAAGGTGCCGCTGCGCGTCTACAGCGCCGATGGCGACCTGATCGGGGAATTCGGCGAGGAAAAGCGCGCCGTGGTGAAGATCCAGGACGTCCCGCGGCTCATGAAGGCCGCGATCCTCGCCGCGGAGGACGACCGTTTCTATCAGCACGGCGGCGTGGACTTCGCCGGCGTGGTGCGCGCGGCGATCGCCAACCTGCGCAGCCAGGGCCGCAAGGAGGGTGCCAGCACGATCACCATGCAGGTGGCGCGTACCTTCTTCCTCACGCGGGAAAAGACGTTCGCGCGCAAGATGTCGGAGGCGCTGCTCGCCTTCAAGATCGAGGCGAACCTCAGCAAGGACCAGATCCTCGAGCTCTACATCAACCAGATCTACCTTGGCGAGCGCGCCTACGGCTTCGCCGCGGCGGCCAACGTGTATTTCGGCAAGACGCTGCAGCAGCTCACGCCGGCCGAGGCCGCCATGCTCGCGGGCCTGCCGCAGGCCCCGTCGAAGAAGAACCCGATCGTCGATCCCAAGGCGGCGCGCGCGCGGCAGCAGTACGTGTTGCGCCGCATGCGCGAGGTCGGCTGGCTCTCCGACGCGCAATACAAGGAGGCGCTTGCGCAGCCGCTGCACCTGGTGAGCTCCGGGGACCGCGACTCGTATCCCCTGCGAGCCGACTACGTGGCCGAGATGGCGCGTGCGGCGATCGTCGAGCAGTACGGCGAGCCCGCCTATGTGAGCGGCCTGCGGGTCTACACCACGGTGCGGCGCAAGGACCAGGAAGCCGCCGACGAGGCGATGCGCAAGGCCGTGCTCGACTATGACCGGCGCCATGGGTATCGCGGCCCGGAGGACCAGATCGACCTGCCGCGCGCCGGACCGGATCGCGACGAGGCGATCGAGGAGGCGCTGCAGGACCGGGATTCGGTGAACGACCTCCTGCCGGCGGTCGTCCTGCGCGCGTCGCCGGGCGAGGTGCGTGCGCAGCTGCGGCGCGGCGACGAGGTGCGCATCACGGGCGACGGGCTCAAGTTCGCCGCCCACGCCCTCACGGAGCGCAATCCCGATCGCGCCATCCGGCCCGGGTCGGTCATCCGCGTGCAGCAGGGGGACAAAGGCGACTGGAGCATCGTCCAGCTTCCCAAGGCCGAAGGGGCCCTGATCTCGATGGATCCCGCCAATGGCGCGATCCTCGCGTTGGCGGGCGGCTTCGACTACGCGGCCAACAAGTTCAACCACGTCACGCAGGCGTGGCGCCAGCCGGGCTCGAGCTTCAAGCCGTTCATCTATTCGGCGGCGCTGGAAAAGGGCTTCACGCCGGCGACGGTGCTCAACGATGCCCCGTTCGTGATCGATCCGGCGAAGACCGGCGGGCAGCTCTGGGAGCCGCACAACTACGACAACAAGTACGAGGGGCCGATGCGCCTTCGCACGGCGCTCATGAAATCCAAGAACATGGTGTCGATCCGCCTGCTGCAGGCGATCGGCACCGGATACGCCCAGGACTACATCCAGCGCTTCGGCTTCGATCCGAAGATGCATCCCGCCTACCTCACGATGGCCCTCGGCGCGGGATCGGTGACGCCGCTCCAGATGGCCGCGGCCTACTCCGTGTTCGCGAACGGCGGCTATCGCGTGAAGCCCTGGTTCATCTCGCGCGTCGAGGACGATCGCGGCCATGCGCTGTACGTGGCGAAGCCCGCGACCGCCGGCATCGACGCCGAGCGCGTCATCGACCAGCGTAACGCGTTCATCATGACCACGCTCATGCGCGACGTCGTGCGCCACGGCACCGGCGCCCGCGCCATGGCGCTCGGGCGCAACGACCTCGCCGGAAAGACCGGCACGACCAACGATCACGTGGACGCGTGGTTCTGCGGATTCCAGTCGCGCCTGGTGGCGGTGGCCTGGGTCGGCTTCGACACGCCGGCGAGCCTCGGTTCGAACGAGACGGGCAGCGAGGCGGCGTTGCCGATGTGGATGACCTACATGGGGAAGATGCTCAAGGGGGTCCCGGAGACCGACCTCGAGATGCCCGCCGGGGTAGTCGCGGTGAACATCGATCCGGCCACCGGCCTGCGCGAGCCCGATGGGCACAGCCATGTCGTGGATTATTTCTACCAGGAGTCGCAGCCGCCGCTCTCCGATCCGGGAACCCTCGCGCGCGACGGGCGTCCGCCGGAGGAAGTGAAGAACCAGATCTTCTGAGGAGCGCATGGCCAAGGCCCGATCGCGCCGCGACACCAACCTGCGGCGGCAGCTCGCCTACATCGCGGCACGCATGATGGCCGAGGACGGCATCGCCGATTTCGCGGCCGCGAAATGGAAGGCCGCTCGGCAGGCCGGGCTCGAAGACGCGAAGCTCCTGCCCGACAACCAGGAGATCGAGGCGGCGCTGCGCGAATACCAGGGCCTGTACCAGAGCGAGGACCAGCCCGCGCACCTGCGCCGGCTGCGGGAGGTCGCGGTCAAGGTGATGCGCGATTTCAGCGCGTTCCGTCCCGCGCTCGTCGGTTCGGTGCTGTCGGGCACCGCCGGGCAGCACTCGGACGTGAACCTGCAGCTGTTCACCGACGACGCGAAGTCGCTCACGCTCTTCCTGCTCAACCGCCGCTATCGGTTCGACGAGGGAAGCCGTCGCGTGCGCCGCGGCGAGCAGGCCGAGGAAGTCTCGCGCTTCCGCCTCGAGGTCGAAGGAATCCCGGTCACGCTCACGGTGCTCGACCTCGACCACGAGCGCATCGTGGCCGGACGGGCGGAGGCGCCGCAACGGGCGCGGCTCGCGGAAGTCGAGGCGCTGCTCGCGCGCTGAGCCTCAGCCCCGCGAGCGAAGCCGGCGCGCGGCGTCGAGGGCGAAGTAGGTGAGGATCGCGTCCGCTCCCGCGCGGCGCAGGCACAGGAGGGATTCCAGCATGCACGCCTCGCCATCGATCCATCCCTGCGCGCCCGCGGCGCGAAGCATCGCGTACTCGCCGCTCACCTGGTAGGCGAACGTGGGGACGCCGAACCTCTCCTTCACGCGGCGCACGATGTCGAGGTACGGCAGGCCGGGCTTCACCATCACGAAGTCGGCGCCTTCCTCGAGATCGAGCGCGACCTCGTGCAGCGCCTCGTCCGAGTTGCCCGGGTCCATCTGGTAGGTCTTCTTGTCGCCCTTGCCGAGGCTCGCGCCCGAGCCGACCGCGTCCCGGAACGGGCCATAGAAAGAGGACGCGTACTTCGCGGCGTAAGCGAGGATGCGCACGTGGGTGAGTCCCCGCTCGTCGAGCGCGCCGCGGATGGCGCCGATACGGCCGTCCATCATGTCCGAAGGCGCCACGATGTCGACTCCCGCCTGCGCGTGGGATAGCGCCTGCTTGCGCAGCACCTCGAGGGTCTCGTCGTTCACCACGTATCCGGCCTCGTTCACGAGGCCGTCCTGGCCGTGGATCGTGTACGGGTCCAGCGCGACGTCCGTGATCACGCCCAATTCCGGGAAGCGCTTCTTGAGCTCACGCACGCAGCGCGGGACCAGCCCCTTCTCGTTGAACGCTTCGCTCGCGTCCGCGGTCTTGAGGTTCGCCTCGACGACGGGAAAGAGAGCGAGCGCGGGTATGCCAAGCGTAAGCGCTTGCTCCGCGACCGGCAGCAGCCGGTCCACGGAGGTGCGATTCACACCGGGCATCGACGGCACCGCCTCGACCTTTCCGCTGCCGTCGAGCACGAATACGGGAAGGATCAAGTCGTCGGTGGTGAGGCGCGCCTGCCGCACCAGGCGGCGGGTGAAATCGTCGCGGCGCGCGCGGCGCATGCGCCGCGCGGGGAAGCGACCGAGCGAAAAGGACATGGCGGGATTCTTGTTCGGGCGGCGGGAACTTTAGCACGGCGGTGAGGCTCTGATCGCGTGAAGGGTTACTCCTTCCCCGCTTCTCCTCCCTGAGCGGGTGCCTTAATCCCAATTAAGGCTTTTTTGGCCCCGGCTTTACTCCCCTTTAGCCGGGGCTTTGTTTTTTCGGGCGTCGTCGACGAGCGACGCGAGGCGGCTCGCGGCTTCCTCGATTCCCGCGCGCTTCGGGCTGGAAAAGAGCTGCACGCTCGCCCGCGGATGCAGGCGCGCGAGCTGCGAGCGCACGCGATCGAGTGTTGCGCGCGCAGCCTGGCGCGAGAGCTTGTCCGACTTGGTGAGAAGCACATGCGCGGGGCGCCCGGCGTCGCGCAACCAGTCGAGCAGCGTGAGGTCGAGCTCCGTGAGCGGGTGCCGGCAGTCCATCACCACGACGACGGCAGCGAGCGACGGCCGGGTCGAAACGTACGTTCCGACCAGGTGCTGCCAATGCCGGCGCACTTCGCCCGGCACTCCCGCGTACCCGTAGCCGGGCAGGTCGACGAGGTAGGCGCGATCGCCCAAGGCGAAGAAATTGATGAGCTGCGTGCGCCCCGGAGTCTTGCTCACGAAGGCGAGCCGCCGGCGTCCGGCGAGCGCGTTGATCGCGCTCGACTTGCCGGCATTCGAGCGCCCCGCGAACGCGAGCTCCGGCGCACCCGGTGGCGGGAGCTCTTCGGGGTCGTGCACGGAGAGCGCGAAAGTGGCGTTCGCGAACGCGAGGGCGCGTGCGCCGCGGGCACCCGCGGTGGCGTCGCCGGCGCGCGCTACGGTAAAATTCCGTGGCTTCGGTCCTTCCTTCGCTTCCGCCTTTCCACCACGAGGTTTCTCGATGCGCGCTTTCACGGGTCTTGGCGGCGTCATGCTGCTAGTCTACGCAAGCCTCACCGCCGCCGCCGAGCCTGCCCCGGCCAAGCCCGATCTCGCACGCGGCCAGCAGATCGCCACGACGGTCTGCGCGGCCTGCCATGGCGCCGACGGCAACAGCACGAACCCGATGTATCCGGTCCTCGCCGGCCAGCACGAGGACTACATCGTCACGCAGCTCGCCGCATTCAAGTCCGGTGCGCGGCCGAATCCGATCATGCAGGGTATGGCCGCGGGACTCTCCGCCGAAGACATGGCGAGCGTGGGCGCCTGGTTCGAGTCGCGCAAGCCGGCCCCGCATTTCGCGCACGACAAGGCGATGGTGCAGCAAGGCGAGAAGATCTGGCGCGGCGGCGTTGCCGCCACCGACGTTCCGGCTTGCGCCGGGTGCCACGGTGCGGCCGGCCACGGTACGCCCGCGCAATTCCCGCGCCTCGCCGGACAGCATCCGGAGCTCAGCTTCGGATGGTTGAAGGCATTCGCCACCGGCACGCGGCCCAATCCGGTGATGGAGGCGATCGCGTCGAAGCTCACGGAAAGCCAGATGAAGGCGCTCGCCGAATACATTTCCGGCCTGCGTTGAAGCCTCAGCCGGAAGCGGCTTCGCGCGCCGTTCCCGGACGCGTCCGTTGCGCGGAGGATCGCGCGATTTGCACGCGGCCCTTGCCTTCGCGCTTCGCTTCGTAGAGCGCACCGTCCGCGGCGCTCAATAGCGAGTCGACCTCTTCCCCGTGGTCGGGAAAGAGCGCGACGCCGACGCTCGCGCCGACCCGGGCGATGGCCGATTCGAGCGCATAGGGCTCGCTCAGGGACGCGCGCACCTTTTCCGCCACGGCGAGGGCGCCGGCATGCGCGGTCTCCGGCAGGATCGCGAGGAATTCGTCGCCGCCGAGCCGTCCCACCGTGTCCGATGCGCGCACTCCGGTGCGCGCGCGTTCCGCGACCAGCGCGAGCACTCGATCGCCCGCCGCGTGGCCCCAGGTGTCGTTCACGTCCTTGAATCCGTCGAGGTCGAACAGGAGGATCGCGAAGCTGCCGCTCGCGCGACGGGCGCGCGCCGTCTCCTGGCTCAATCGATCGGCGAGCAGCGCACGATTCGGCAACCCGGTCACCGAGTCGAAGTGCGCGAGCCACTCGATGCGCCGCAGTGCCGCGCGCTCCCGGCGCTGCACGCCGCGGAATGCGAGGAAGAGCCCGACCAGCGCGGCGACCGATCCGGCCACGAACCACGCGACGTAGCGCCGCAGGCTCTCGCCGACGCGGATGCGCGCGACGCTGCGGTCGTTCACGCGCCTGGTGAGGTCCTCGAGGGAGCGCTCGAGGGACGCGCTCGCCGTGCTCGCCACCTTCTCGGTCTCCTGCACCGCCGCCGTGGCCGCCGCGGGTCCTTTGGCGTACGCGGGCGCGACCGATCGCGCGTGCACGAGCAGCAGCCGCGCCTGGTCGACCAGCACGTCGATGCTCGCCATCGAGGCATCGTCGGAGGCGCGCAGCGAGTCGAGCCGCCCGTCGATCGCCGCGGATTCATGTTCGATGGCGCGGAACGTCGCTTCGTCGCCCGTCGCGGCGGCGAGGCGCGCGGAAGCGACCACCTGGTTGAGCCGCACGCGCAGCGCCTCGAGGCTGTCCTGCTCCTGCTGCACCGCGATGACCTCGCGATGGAGGTCCGCCTCGCGCGTGAGGTCGGAGACGACCAGGAAGGCGAGCCCGAGGATCGTGAATGCGGCGATGCCGAGCCCGATCGCGGCGAGCCGCCCGGCCGATGGAAGCGGCGACATCGTCAGCCCGCCCGCGCCACGGCGAACGCAGCGCGCGCCGCCGCGAACGTTTCCGCCAGCTCGCGCTCGCCGTGGGCGCAGGAGACGAATCCCGCCTCGTACGCGCTCGGCGCGAGGTAGACGCCGCGCTCGAGCATCGCGTGGAAGAAGCGCGTGAAGGCATCGCGATCCGCTTCCATCACGTCGCGGAACGAGGCGGGCGCGCTCGCACGAAAAAAGATGCCGAACATGCCGCCGAGGCTCGCGCCGCTGAACGGCACGCCGGCCTCGCGCGCTTCGCGGCAGAGGCCCGCCACCAGCGCCTCGGTGGTCGCGGCGAGGCGATCGAAGAAGCCGGGCCGCAGCACCTGGCGCAGCGTCGCGAGCCCCGCGCTCACCGCGACCGGGTTTCCGGACAGCGTGCCCGCCTGGTACACGGGGCCGACCGGGGCGAGCTTCTCCATCACATCGCGCCGTCCGCCGAACGCGCCGACCGGCATGCCGCCGCCGATCACCTTCCCGAGCGTCGTGAGATCCGGCCGGATGCCGTAAACGCCCTGGGCGCCTTGCGGGCCGACGCGGAATCCGGTCATCACTTCATCGAAGAGCAGCAACGCGCCGTGCCGCGTGCATTGCGAACGCAACGTCTCGAGGAACTCCGTCGAGGGCCGCACGAAGTTCATGTTTCCCGCCACCGGCTCGACCACGACCGCGGCGATCTGCGGGCCGAAGCGGTGGAACGCGTCTTCCACCTTTTGCGGATCGTTGTAGTCGAGCACCAGCGTGTGGGACGTGAGCTCCGGCGGCACGCCGGCCGAAGTGGGATTGCCGAACGTGAGCGCGCCCGAGCCGGCCTTCACGAGCAGGAAATCGCTGTGGCCGTGATAGCAGCCCTCGAACTTCACGATCACCGCGCGGCCGGTGAATCCGCGCGCGAGCCGCAGCGCGCTCATCACCGCTTCCGTGCCCGAGCTCACGAGGCGGACCTCCTCGAGCGAGGGCAGGCTCGAGGCGAGCAGCTCCGCCATCTCGAGCTCGAGGCGGGTCGGCGCGCCGAACGAAAGGCCGCGCGCGGCCGCCTCGCGGACGGCGTCGAGAACCGCGGGATGCGCGTGCCCCAGGATCAGCGGTCCCCAGGAGCCGACGTAATCGATGTACTCGCGTCCGTCCTCGTCGGTGATGCGTGCGCCGCGGCCCTCGCGCACGAACACCGGAACGCCGCCCACCGCGCCGAACGCACGCACGGGAGAATTAACTCCGCCCGGGATGAGCTGCCGGGAACGCTCAAACAGCGCGCGGCTGCGCTCGTACATCGGTGGACCTCGGCGTGGCATCGAAAAGGCGCGCGAGAGAAAAGGCTGCGGCGCGTACGTCGGGTGCTTCGTAGAGCGCGGCAATCACCGCGAGCATGTCGGCGCCGGCATCGACCACGCGCGCCGCGTTCGAAGGCGTGATGCCGCCGATGGCCGCGACCGGCAATCCACCCGCGGCCTTCGCGCGCGCGATCGCTTCGAGCGGCGCATGCACCGCGCCGGGCTTCGTGGCGGACGGGAAGACGCTCCCGATGGCGACGTAGTCGGCGCCGGCGGCGGCGGCATGGCGCGCTTGCTGTGGATCCGCGTAGCAGGAGACGCCGATCACGCCGTGCGGCATGCGCGCGCGCGCCTCGCGTGGGTCCGCGTCTTCGCGGCCGAGGTGGACGCCGCCCGCGCCGGCGGCGAGCGCGAGCTCGACCGAGTCGTTGACGATGAAGAGGGCGCCGGCACTCGCGCATTCGCGCGCGAGGCGGCGCGCCTGCTCCAGCGCGAGCGCGGCGGCGAGCGACTTCGCGCGGTACTGCACGATGCTCGCGCCCGCCTCGAGGCAAAGCCGCGTGCGCGCGACGAGGCTTTCGGTCTCCGCGCTCTCCGGCGTGATCGCGTAGAGGCCGCGCAGGCGCGGCTCCTTACTTGCCATCGCCGCCCTCGCTCTCCCGCGCCCAGAACAGGCGGTCGGGCAGGTATTGGCCCATGCCCGGGCGAAACGCGTGGGAGAGCGCGTGCCAGGTATAGTCCTGCGCCTCGTAGACCGCGTCGCCGATGTCCAGGCCGCGCGCGAGGTTCGCCGCGAGCGCCGAGGCGAGCGTGCAGCCGGAGCCGTGATAGCTGCCCGGAAGGCGCGGCCACGAGTCGGAGCGCACGACGCCGCCGCGGTGGTAGAGCGTGTTCACCACCTCGGGCGTGGCGTCGTGCGTCCCCGTCACGAGGACGTACTCGCAGCCGCTGTCGAGCAGCGCCTGCGCGCACTCCGCGAGGTTCGCGCGATCGTCTTCCTCCTCGCGCGCGAGCCGGCGAAGCTCGGGAATGTTGGGCGTGACGATGGTGCTCTGCGGCACCAGCAGCTCGCGGATCGCCGAGACCATCTCCTCGCTCGCGAACTCGTCGCCGCGGCCGGAGGCGAGCACCGGGTCGAGCACCAGCGGCACGTCGGGATAGTCCGAAACGACCTCTGCCACGACGGTCACGATTTCGGTAGAACCGAGCATTCCCATCTTGAATGCGGCAACCGGCATGTCCTCGAGGATGCAACGCGCCTGGTCGGCGACCCAGTCGGCGTCGATCGCGAGAAAGGCTTCGACGCCCGCCGTGTCCTGCACGGTGAGCGCGGTCACGACGGAGAGCGGATGGCAGCCCATGCTCGCGAGCGCGAGGAGGTCGGCCTGCAGTCCCGCGCCGCTCGTGGGATCCGAGGCGGCGAAGGTGAGCACGGCGGGAAGCGGGGCGGAGGATTCGTTCATGCGGACGCGAGGCGAGCGCGTGTGCGGGATTACACTTGAAACCCGGCCTGCGTTGCGCGCGCCAACCGGGGCTGACTACGATTCTGCAGGGAGCGCGCGCTTCTCTCGCATTCTACTCAACCGTACCCGCGTTCGCCTATGCCTCCCGCTACACCGGCCGCAGCGCCGTACCGGAAATGGCGCTGCCTCGCCTGCGGCTATACGTACGACGAGGCGGAGGGATGGCCCGAGGACGGCATCGCGCCCGGCACTCGCTGGGAGGACATTCCGGCGGGCTGGTGCTGCCCGGAGTGCGGAGCGCGCAAGGACGATTTCGAGATGGTCGAGGTGTAGGGCCGTTGCGCCCAGCAATGCCGCCGCCCGAACTTCGGAAACGGCTTGAAAAGAGGCAGGTTAACGGTTGTTTCGTCTGGACAAAAAGGATAACCTGAGCATCGACTGAACGCGGCTGCGCGGCACGTCGGGGAGGCTTGCCGACCGCCATGCCCGCGCTCCGCCATCCCATTGCGATCGGGGTTGCGGGCGCCGCGAAACACTCGAGGTAAGCGTGGCGGATTCCAAGAACCTCACCGGCGTACGCGTGATGGTCATCGACGACAGCAACACCATCCGGCGGAGCGCGGAGATCTTCCTCATGCAGGCGGGATGCCAGGTCATCCTCGCGGAGAACGGCTTCGATGCGCTCGCGAAGATCGCCGACCACCAGCCCGACCTCATCTTCGTGGACATCATGATGCCGCGCCTGGACGGCTACCAGACCTGCGCGCTCATCAA
>Ga0134128_10008458_pt1 | contig 12386 bp, 10 predicted proteins | sample KB31754_FD_96462 | JGI IMG/M metagenome (GOLD analysis project Ga0134128, IMG submission 96462) | Terrestrial soil microbial communities with excess Nitrogen fertilizer from Kellogg Biological Station, Michigan, USA - KB3-175-4 | ecosystem: Environmental > Terrestrial > Soil > Unclassified ...
CACGTAGATGATCGTCTTGCCGCGCTCGCGCAGCACGTCGATCATCCGGTGCAGCTTCTCGGTTTCAACGCTGGTCAGCGACGAGGTCGGCTCGTCCATCACGATCACCTGCGCGTCCGACGCGACAGCGCGCAGGATCTCGGCCTTTTGCACGTCGGCGGTGCGCAGCGACTCGACGCGCGCGTTGCCGTCGAGCTCGAAGCCCCACTGGTCGACAAGTTCCGCGTACTGCTTGCGCATCTGCCGGAACTGCACGATGCCCGCTCGGCGCGGCTCGATGCCGAAGTAGACGTTTTCGATCACCGTCATGTGCGGCATCGGCGAGAGCTCCTGCGAGATCGTCACGATCCCGTCGGTGCGCGCCTCATGCGGACTGGCGTAGCGTACCGGCCGGTCGTTGACGAACATCTGCCCGTCGTCTGGGCGAATGACGCCGCCGATGATCTTCCCTAGGGTTGACTTCCCTGCGCCGTTCGCCCCGACGAGGGCATGCACGGTGCCTCCGGCGACCTCGACGCTGACGTTGTCAAGCGCCTTGGTGCCGGAGTACCGCTTGCCGATCGAGTCGAGCCGGAAGTGCGACACAGCCGTTGTGCTCATTGTCCGGCTCGACCCGTCCCTTCGTCATTACGCTAAGCACGTGCCTGGTTTCTCCCGGCGGCTAGCCGGCGGTGCCAAGCCCGCCCTCTAGGTTCCAGTCGGGCACGTAGTTCGGGTGCGCGTCAAGGAACGGCTTGTCGATGACCGCCGGACGAGAGGCCGGGTCGATGATGTTGACCAGGTTCGGTATCGACTTGCCCTGCACCGCGTCGTACAGGTACTGGATGCCGAGCTGCGACTCACCCGCCGGGTACAGGCCGAGGGTGGCGTAGACGAGGCCGGACTTGACCTCGTTGACGATCTCCTGCGCGCCGCCGTAGCCGATGATCAGGATGTTCTGGCCCGGCGTGTAGCCGCCGACCAGCTTCAGCGCGGTCATCGCGCCCTGCGCCATCTGGTCGCCGAACGTCCCGAACACGTTGATGTTCTTGTGCGCGGTGAAGAAGGTCTGTGCCACGGACTGCGACTGCGTCTGGTCGTACTGGCCAGGCGGCATCACGGTGAACGTGTAGTTCGGCTTGGACTTGTAGTACGCCGTCATCGCGTTGATGCGGTTGGTGTCCGTGGGGTAGTTGGCGAGCCCGGGCAGGAAGGCGATGTTGCAGTGGCCGCTGCCCACCGCCTTGGTGCAGGCCGCGTTCATCGTGTTCTCCAGGTTGGTCGCCTCCGGTGCGATCGACTGACCGATGGTCGTCGCGCAGCTCGAGCTGGCGGCCAGGGTGTTCTGCTGAGCCAGCGTGCCCCAGGTGTAGTCGGCGCACGCGACCTTGATGCCCGCGCTGACCGCCTTGTTGATGACAGGCGTGAGCGCGACGTCGTCAAGGCCCCAGACCCAGAAGGCCTTGTACTTGCCCGTGGTGATCGCGTCCTGGATCTGCGTGTTCTGCAGCTGCGGGTTGTTGTTGCCGTCGAAGGCGTCGAGCTGGATGCCCAGCTTCGCCGCCGCCGCCTGGGCGCCCTTCAGCGACGCGACGCCGTACGGGCTCGGGTTGTAGTAGAAGATCGCCATCCGGACCGGGCCGGTGGCCGCCGGCGAGCTCGAGGCCGCGGCCGGCGCGCTCGACGACGCGGCGGGCGCGCTCGACGACGCAGCCGGCGGGCTGGAGCTCGACGGGCTCGACGAGCATCCGGCGATTAGTGCCGCCGCCGCGGCTATCGTGACGCCGGCTGTCGCGATGCGCGCGCGTCTAAGCCTGGGGATTCGGGTTACCGCTTTCGCGGCAGCCCATGAGGATGCGAGTCCTGCCATGTGCGTTGCTCCCTTGCAATCGCGCACCGTGCGCTAAAAAAGCATTTCTGCCGGACGCCCCTGCGGTGAGCGTACACCGCGATTTCCGCCTGTGAAGATCACGATTTAGGCTCGTTATTTTCTGCGGGGAGGCGTAGCTCGGGGTTACTAATAGCCCCGACAAGCGTGAATTATTAGGGCGCGGCTAAGGTTGGCCACGCCCCCGTTCGGGATCTCTTTGTTGTGGACTTTTGTTCTTGCCTGTTTGGCATTAGTCCTGGAGAGTGAGTGCCATCTTGGGGCAGCGCGATACCGCGTCGCGGATGCCGCCGGCGAGTTCCTGAGGAAACTCGCCGTTGCCGGCAATGGCGAGGACGTCTTCGCCGTCTTCGTCTTCGTGAATGGAGAAGACCTGCGGGACCAGGCGAACGCAGACCGCATTGGCCTCGCACGCGACCGGATCGACGGTGACCTTCATAGCGCGGATAGTAGGCCCCCGCCGGATCAGTTACCAGATGGGTTGTGCTGGAAGACAGGCACGGGGATCGACATTTGTGACTTGACGGCGGACGGGTCCGACCTGCCCGTCCGTTGCCTTGACCCTGGTAGGAGGCCGGCTTACGCTCCGGGCAGGCCCGGGATACCCGGTGTTGGCATTACGCCTCTGGCATTTCGGAAAGGCGGGAGGGCACCGATGCCCGTGACCGAACCCACCGTGGACTTCGACTGGTTCAGCCCTGACGCCTGCCGGGATCCGCAGTTCTACGACGGCCTGATTCGCGAGGCCGGCCCCGTCGTTTACTCGCCGCAGTACGACGTATGGGCGACCGGGCGGCACGCACAGGTCGAGCTGATGATGCGCGACTGGAAGGCGTTCAGCTCCACCAGGCCGGCGTTCGAGGAGATCGGGCAGCCGATGATCCTGCTGTCCGACGACCCGCCGGACCACCAGCGGGTGCGGACGGTGATCTCCAAGGGCATGTCGGCGGCGGTGCTGCGGCGCTGGCAGGAAGACTTCGCGGCGGAAGCCGAGCGGCTGGTGCTGTCGCTGCTCGACGCGCCGGACGGGCTGATCGACGGGCACACCGACCTGGTGAAGAAGTACGTGCTGAAGGTGTTCCCCGACGCCATCGGGCTCGGCGACGCCAACAGGGAGATGCTGATCAAGTTCGGGCACGCGCAGTTCAACATGTTCGGTCCGAAGAACGACATCTACCGTGCCTCCATGGACGCGGCGGGCGAGGTCTTCGAATGGGTCACCGCCAACTGCAAGCGGGACGCGGTCAAGCCAGGCGGCGTGTGCATGGCGATGTACGAGGCGGCGGACACCGGAGCGGTCACCCAGGAAGAGGCGGAGATCCTGGTGCGGACGCTGTACTCGGCGGGATCCGACACCACGATCTACTCGCTCGGCAACACGCTGCGCGCGCTAGCCGGGAACCCGGCGCAGTACCAGCTGCTCCGCTCCGACATCGACGAGTTCGCCGTGCGCGCGTTCGAGGAGGGCATCCGCTACGACAACCCGGCCAGGTTCACCCGCCGCCGCGCGACCGCCGAGACCGAAGTGTACGGGGTGACGCTGCCCGAGGACGCCAAGCTGCTGCTGCTGCACATGCCGGCCGGGCGCGACCCGCGGCGCTGGGAGAACCCGGGGACCTACGACATCACCAGGGACGTCGTGGGCAAGCACCTCGGTCTCGGATTCGGCGTGCACGCCTGTGTCGGCGCGCGCGTCGCCAGGCTCGAGGGCGTGTCGCTGCTGTCGGCGCTCGCCAGGCACGTGCGGTCTATCGAGCTCGCGGGCGAGCCCGAGGTGACCACCAACATGGCGGTGCACGGGCACGAGAAGCTGCCGCTGCGGATCGAGCCTGCCTGAGCGCTCGCGGCGAGCCGGCCGAGGCCTGGCACGATGTTCTCGTCCTGCGGCATCGGGCAGGATGTATCAGCGTGACCGACGTCATCACCCGCACGGAGACGCTCGTGCCCGAGCCGGCTCGCGCGCTCGGGGCGCTGCTCGGCGTCCCGGTGCCCGACCTGGAGCGCGACGGGCTGCCGCTGCTATGGCACTGGATCTACCTGCTCGACCGGCCAGCCCAGGCCGACCTCGGGCCCGACGGGCACCCGGTGCGCGGCACCCTGCCCGCGCCGCCTGGCCCCGGACACCGCCGGATGTGGGCAGGCGGGCGCGTCCGCACGTCAGGGCCGCTGCGCTGCGGCCTGTCAGCCACCCGGCGGACCAGCGTGCTCGCGGTGGCGGAGAAGCAGGGCCGTTCTGGACGGCTGACGTTCGTCACCATCGGCCAGGAGATCTCCCAGGACGGCGCGGTCGTGATCGGCGAGGAGCAGGACATCGTCTACCGGGCGGACGCCGCCGGCTCTCCGGCGGCGGCCAGTTCCGCTGCGCCTGCGGCGGCATCCCCTCCTGCCGTTCCGCCCGGGCCTGGCGAGTGGGAAATCGAGGTCTCGCCGTCGCTGCTGTTCCGCTTCTCCGCACTCACCTATAACGCGCACCGCATCCATTACGACCGGGACTACACGAGGCACGTGGAAGGCTATCCCGGCCTGCTCACCCACGGCCCGCTGCAGGCGCTCGCAATGGCGGAGGCTGCGCGAGCGGCTGGCCGTGCGTCCGGCCGCTCAGGGGACCTGTCGTTCGACTACCGGCTTGTCTCGCCGCTGTTCGACTTCCAGGGCCTGGTGGTCAGCGCCGCGGCCGGCCCTGACGGTGCGACGGTGACCGCGGCCCGCGACCGGCACGGCAGGCAGACCGCGTCCGGCCGCCTGTCCTGAGCCGCGGCTCTCCCGTCCCGGCACCCCGGCCCAAGCGTGCGCGGCGCCGTTCCCCCTGCGGCCTCTTCAGCCGCGCCTGCGGCGCGGGAACAGGCTGATCCCGTGGACCGCGAGATGCTCGGTGTGATAGCTGAGCCAGGCGCAGACGGCCGCGAGCGGGATCTCGATAACAACAGCGAGGATGATCGCCTCCGGGACCTGGCGGCGGGGCGATGTCATGATGTCGAACCAGGCGTCGACGACAAGCAGCGCCGCTGTCGCGGCGGCGGTTATCGCCAGGTACCTGGAGCGGCGCAGCGCGAAGTACCCGGTGGCGCCGAGCGTCGCGATCAGCAGCACGTCGAACCCCACCCACGCGATGTCATAATGCGGCGAGACCTGCCGCGACGGCAGTGACAGTCCGAGGTAGACCGTCCACGGGACGAGCACGACCGAGCAAGCGAGGAACGCCGGGCCTGCCAGGCGAACGACCCGGGACGGGTCGGAGCGCAGTGGTGACCAGCGCTCGCCCGGCGCTGTGCTGTGCCGGGCGCCGTCGTTGCCTTGCACGATGCGAGCTTAGGGGACGATCACGGGCTTGATCACCACTGATCCCAGTGTCGGATCGAGCTCGGTGGCCTGCGAGGTGCCTGCCGGGGTGATCACGTCCATCGCCTTGGGCACCGTCGCCGGATCCACGGCGCAGATATTCGCGCCGCCGCCCGGCGCGCACACGCCGAACGAGAAGTCGCCAGGGGTCGCGGTGAAGCCACGCGCCTGGTCACCGCTGAACCCGTCCTGGCCGGTCAGCACCACGGTGAAGCCCCAGCCCGAGGTCGGCGTGCCGAACTGCGCCTCGGGCAGGCCTATCGTGATCGTTTTGTCCGACTGCACCGCTACCACGGACGCCGTGCCGACGGAACCGCCGTTCGCGCTGACCCATACCGGCGAAGCGAAGCCTTGCACCTCGACTCGCTGGCTCCAGGCGCCGGACTGCGCGATGTGATAGTTGCGCGAGGCGAAGGCCGCCGCTGTGGAGGCCGGCGACGCGCCAGGCGCGTGCACGTACACGTCGAGCAGCTGCGCGCCGTCGAGGACGCCGAACGTCGGCGCCAGCGCCGCCAGCGTCACCCGCAGGTACGCGTAGTTGCCGTCGCTCAGCACCTGGAACCTGGTCAGGTCGAAGGACCCGGCGGTGAACGACGAGGACGTCGGGTACTGGTAGGTGCCAGGACCGTTGTCGTCGCCCGCAGGGTCGGAGACGTCGAGCACGGTGCTGCCGCCGCCTTCGGCGGTTACCGTCACCTGCGCGTAGCCGGTACTGCGGCCGCCCGCCGCGGTAGCGGTGACGGTGATCGCGTTGTTGCCGAAGCCGACGGGAACCGCCGCGGAGTACGAGCCGTCCGCCGCGGCAGTCGTCGTGGTCACAGACGCGGTGGCGCCTGTCGTGGTGTCGGCGGCCGCTATCGCGACCGTGGCCTTCGGCGCGGTCGTGCCCGTCACCGTGGTGGACGCGCTGCCGAGCACGTCACCGTTGGCCGGAGTGGCGATCTTCACCGGCAGCGCGCCCGGCGCACCGCCCGTGACGTACCTCTTGGTGGTGAGCGCCGGCGTGTCTACGTTGCTGCCGGTGCCCACCGACAGGATCAGCCGCAGTTCCTGCGCCTGCGCCCAGGTCAGCGGTGACGCCGAGCCGGCCGCCTTGCCGTCGGCGAAACCGATCGACGCGGTCGCCGGGTCGCTGCCGTAGGGCGACGCGGGCAGGCCGGGATTCTCCCAGGCCTGCTCGGGCACCAGTCCCACGCCGGACGAGAAGTTGACGATCGACTGGAGCAGCGATTCCGCGCCGGCGATGTTCCGCGCGGCCACGTCGGACTCGGCGCGCTCACCGGACAGGACGGGCCACAGGTGGCCGGTGCCGGTGCCCGTCGGCGGCCAGGGCGCCCCCTGCGTCGTGCACGAGGTCTGGCTCGGCTGGTAGCAGTCGCCGTACCCGTCCGCGCTTCCCGCCGCGGCGCTGTCGCCGTAGCGGTAGTAGCCGGTACCGCTCGGCGTGGTCACCGCGATGTGCGAGTCGATGATGCCGAGGGACGCCTGCACGTCGGAGTCGCTGACCGGCAGTTCGCCGAGCCGCACCAGTTCTTGGAAACCGCCGTCGAGCACGCTGCGCTGGTCCAGGGTGGGGCCGCCGTTGCCGAGGCCGTAGCTGATCGCCGCGTTCGGGTCGCCGGTCTTGGACAGCCGGATGAAGTAGCGCGGACCGTCCAGGCCGCTGGTCGTCACCGCCCAGGTTTTGATGCTGCGCTGGAAATCGTCGGCTGTGGCCTGGTAAACGTCGGCCCGTGCCGCGTCCCCGTGCTGGGCCGCGATGGCGGACGCGGCGGTCAGCCCCGCGATCTCGGCGGCGATGGTGGACGGCGAGTAGCCGGACTGTTCCTCCCACCGTTCCACCCCGAACGACGGGCCGTTGGCGACCAGGAAGTCGGCGGCCGGCCGGATGTGCCCGGTGTACAGGGACGCGTCCGCGCCGAGCCCGGCCAGGTAGGCGAGCAGAATGGGATACGCCGCCTCGTCGAGCTGGGTGCCGCCAGTGTCCGGCGCGGCCTTGCCGTTGAGCAGCGAGTTGCGCGGCACGGACCCGTTCGGCAGCTGCTGACGGTCGAACAGGAAGAGCGTGGCCGCCCGCGCGGTGGCGATGTCGCCGTCGGCGAGCAGTCCGGTTACCGCCTCGTAGAGGTCGCGGGCGAACACCTCACGGTAGGAGCCGAAGTACGCGGGCTCGCCGTTGGCCAGTGCCCCGGCGGGGACCGCCTGGCCCCACGGGCTGGCGAGCGACGCGACGATCGCGCCCGGGTAGGTCTTGTCCTCGCTTGCCTTCAGTACGTTGGCCGACAGGTAGTAGCGGCGGATCAGGCTGGCCGCCTGGCCGGGCTTGAGACCGGGGAACTTGGCGGGCGGCGGGCGCAGGCCGCCGTCGTACGCCGCCCAGCCGAGCAGGTACTCCGCGGCGATGTGCGCGAACGGCGTCCGTGCGGCGTTCCGCGCCACGCTCACCGACTGTGCCTGCGTCCGGCCGAAGCCGAGCGCGAGCGTCACGCTGCCGTCACGGCCCGGCGTGACGTTCTCGGTGGCCACGATGTGCCCGCCGGGCGCCGACGGGTACGGGGTGAGCGCGTGCGCACTGTCCAGCTGGGTCAGCCCGTCGCTTGCGGTGCCCGCGTAGCCGACGCTCGCCGCCGTCGCCGGGGTGCTCGCGGTCAGCGCCAGGTACGTGGGCACCGCGTAGTCGCGGTTCACCGCGTTCGTGACCGTGCTCGTGCTGTAAACGACGGGCACTGGCGTGCCGCCCGAGGTGTCAACCACGCCCGAGTTGGCGCCTGCGTTGTCGGTGCCGCCGCCGCCATTGCCGTTGACGTGCGCGTCGAGCCGTGCGTACAGGTGCAGGCCGGCCAGGTTGGTCCTGGAACCGGGCACCGCCCGCAGGACGGTGTGCATCAGCACGCTGTCGCTTGCCGGGTCGGTGAGGTAGGTGGTCACGAGACGGAAGCCATGCGCGGCGTCGGTCGACGTCACGGTGCAGGACATCCCCGTCGGGTCGGCGGCGACCGTGTAGGTCATGTCACGGGTCTGCAGGTCGGTGAACGTGGAGCCGTCCGTCACCACGTACTGGAGCGTGCTCACGTCGGTGTTGTCGATCGTCGGCTCGTAGACGTCGGACAGCACGCCGCCGGCCACGGTGTACCAGACCTTGGAGACCTTGGCCGCCGCGGTGCCGACGCAGTCCTTCCGTGCCAGGTCGAAATAGGAGGCGGCGCCCGGTGCGCCGGGCGCCGCGGCCGCCGGCGCCGCTTGTGTCGCTGCGGCGGGCACCGCGGGGGCCGCGGCGACGCCCGCACTGGCCAGCACCGCCGACCCGGTAACCAGCAGGCCGAACATCCATCCACGCACCATGGCTAGACCCCATCGTCATGACTACGGCTGGTATGAAACACCTGACAGTCCGGAACCAACATCCGCGCTGAGCCTCCCGCCGTTCGGCGCGCTCGTCAAGGGGCGGCGGCCGTTCCGCGGCCTCGCCCGCCGCTGGCTTTCCGCCAGCCGACGTCACGCACCAGGTCGCCGCGGCGCGGCAGTCGGTAAGGTCGTCCTTGAGGTTGACCAGGCAAGCAGGAGGTCCTCATGAGCGAGCTTGCGAGCGAATCGGCAAGCACAGTGCGTCCGCGAATGCGGACTCCGAGCGCTAGCGAGGTGTCCTCATGAGCGAGCTTGCGAGCGAATCGGTTCGGCAGCGCGGGCTGTGGTTCGAGGAGCTGCGGACCGGCGTCGTGTACCGGCACGCGCCGGGGCGGACGATCGGCGAAGCCGACAACACGCTGTTCTCCACGCTGACCATGAACCCGCAGTCGCTGCACCTGGACGCGGCGTTCAGCGCGGGCACCGAATTCGGCGAGCGGCTCGTGAACAGCCTGCTCACCATGTCGGTACTGGTGGGACTTTCCGTGGGCCACCTGACGCAGGGCACGATCGTGGCGAACCTCGGCTTCAGCGACGCCCGGTTCCCCGTCCCCGTCAGGCACGGCGACACGATCTACGGCGAAACGGTCGTGACGGGCAAGCGCCTGTCGGCGAGCAGGCCGGGCCAGGGGATCGTGACGTTCGAGCACACCGCGCGGAACCAGCACGGCGAGGTGGTGGCGGTGGTCACCAGGACGACGCTCATGCTGTGCCAGCCAGACACCGGGGGCAAGCCAGGCAGCGAGGACCAGGCGGAGGCGGGGCAGTGACGCCTGCCGCCCCGCCCGGGCCAGCACTGCCCGGGCCCGCACTGCTGTTCTGCCCGGCGGACCGGCCGGACCGGTACGCGAAGGCGCTCGCCGCCGCCGACGGGGTCATCCTCGACCTGGAGGACGGCGTGGGACCCGACCGCAAGGACGCGGCACGGGCCTCGCTCGCCGCCACGGACCTCGACCCCGATCGGGTTATCGTCCGGGTCAACGCGACGGGAACCGCGGAGCACGCGGCCGACATGGCTGTCCTGCGGGAAACCGCGTACCGGCTGATCATGCTGCCCAAGAGCGAGTCGCGCGCTCAACTCGACGGCGTCGGCGCGCAGTGGCGGGTGACGGCGCTGTGTGAGACGCCGCTCGGCATCGTCAACGCCGCGGAGATCGCCGCCGCGCCGAATGTCATCGCGGTGATGTGGGGCGCCGAGGACCTGATCGCCGCCATGCACGGACGGACGAGCAGGCTGCCGAGCGGTCAGTACCGTGACGTCGCGCTGCACGCCAGGTCCGCGGTGCTGCTCGCCGCCGCGGCCCGCGGGCGGCCCGCGATCGACGCCGTATTCGTGAACATTCCCGACCTCGACGGGCTCGCCGCCGAGGCGCAGGACGCGGCGGCCTCCGGATTCGCGCTCAAGGCCTGCGTCCACCCGAGCCAGGTCGCCGTTGTCCGCCGCGCCTTCCAGGCCAACGAGGCACAGGTCGCGTGGGCGCGCCGGGTGCTTGACGCGGCGGCCGCCGGCGGTGCGGGTGCGGCTGCGGGCGGTGCGGTCAAGGTCGACGGCCAGATGATCGACGCGCCGCTGATCCGCCAGGCCGAGGCGATCCTGGCCTCGCTTAAATGAGAAACGTTTCGAAATCGAAACAAGCCGTTGACCTGCGGAAATTCTTGAATTAAGGAAATCTAGAGAATCCTTAATATGACCTTTAGAGATGTTACCGAAATATATCGTAAATTTTTTACGGTTCGTTAACGGAAGATTGGTATAAATTCGGAGCCGGTAGGTCAGCCACGACGGAGCCTACCGGTCCGGCAAGCCGGAGAACAGGCGACTCGCGCAGGCAGCCGGGGTATGCCTCGGACGCCGTACCTGGACGAGAGGAGGATAGATGAGGCCGCACACTCAGCCAGGATCACTCAGCCTCATGTCCCAAGACGAGCATGAAGCCATGCCTATCCGCGCCACGTTCCGCGGCGAGAAGGGCGATGGGCGGAGCGGACCGCTATCCCCTTGGGACTTCCCGGTTATCGCCACCTGCGGCACCTGCAGGGGGAAGCTGCGCAAGTCCGACTCTGTGCTGTCCGACTGGGAGCACGTCGCCGAGTCCGAGTAGGCGGCTGCCGGACCTGATCTCGCCTGGGCCCGTCAGGCCGGCGGGTCAAGGGCATCGGAAGCGAGCAGGCGCACCCGGGCAAGTTCCAGCTTGCCGGCTGGCGTCCGAGGCAGGGCCTGGAGCAGCACGATCGCTCGTGGCACCTTGTAGCCGGCCAGCCGCCCGCGTACGGCGGCCCGCAGCTCCTGTTCGGTAAGCGACCCGCTCGCAGTGGCGACAACAGCCACCACGCGCTCGCCCCACCTCTCGTCAGGAATGGCGACGACCGACGCGTCCGTCACGCCGGGCTGGGCGAGCAGCACGTCCTCGACCTCCTGCGGGTGGACTTTTTCCCCGCCGGTGTTGATCACGCCCGCACCCCGGCCGAGGAACCGGATCGCGCCGTCCGCCTCGACCGTGGCGAGGTCGCCGGGCATGGTGTACCGGACATCGCCGACGACGCGGAACGTGGCCGAGGTCTTCATCGCGTCTTTGTAGTAACCGGACGGGATGGGGCCGCTAAAGGCGAGCGTGCCTACCTGGCCGCTGCCCGGAATCACCGGCGAGCCGTCGGCCGTGAGCACCAGCGTCGCCGCCGCCGGATAGAACCGGGACGGCAGGTCCGCCACTGACGAGGTGACCGCGAAGGCGAACGGCCCGCCCTCGCTCGAGGCGATCGCGTCGGTGATCGTGATGCTCCCCCGCTCGTGCAGCGCCCGCTTCAGCCGGTCGCTCAGCACGGTTCCCGAGCTGGTGATGGAGGTCAGCGACCCGAGATCGTGCGGCCGCCCCTCCGCCTCCGCGTCGAGCAGTTCGTCGACGAGCGGCTGGCAGACCGCGTTGCCCGCCACGAGCAGCGTCCGGACGCGCTGCGCCGCGACGGTCTCCCAGACGTGGCGCGGGTCGAGCCCGCCTGGCCTGGTCAGCACCGCCCGCCCGCCGACGGCGAGCGTCCCCATGATGTTGAACAGGCCCGTCGCGTGCATCAGCGGCACCACGGAGAGCACCACAGGCGACCGACCGGCGTCGGCGGCCTCGCGCACGACTGCCACCAATTCGTCGAGCGTGGCAGGCGGCTCGGCGAGGCCAAGGCGGCCGAACAGCCCTGCCGACATCGAGCCGAGCAGGTCAGACATGCGCCAGATGACGCCCTTCGGCTTGCCCGTGGTGCCGCCGGTGTACATGAAGAGCTGATCTGAGCCGGGCCGGGGCTGCGGGGACCGCGGTGTGGTCGTCGCGTAGATGCCGGACAGTTCCCTGGCATCTCGGACTGCCGGCGGCGAGCCGTCGGGGACCGGCCCCACGCTGACGAGGAGGCGCAGCGACGGAAGACCCTGCGCGGCATGTCCGACGTTGGCCGCCAGGTCGCCGCTGAAGACAAGCGCCGCGACGTCGGCGTCAGCGAGCAGCGCGGTCAGCTCCTCGCTTGTGTAGCGGTAGTTCGCGTTGACAGGGACGGCACCGAGCTTGACCGCGGCGAAGACGGCCTCCAGGTAGGCGGCGCCGTTATAGAGATAGCAGGCCACCTTGTCGCCAGGGCCCACTCCTGCCGACTCCAGTGCGCCGGCGAGGCGCGCGGCGCGGTCGTCGAACTCGGCGAAGGTGTAGTCCCTGCCCGGTTCGGAGATCGCGACCGAGTGAGGCAGGCCAGCCGCGATGGCCTCCCAGATCGTGCCGAAGGAGACGTCCACCGA